>Ga0302319_10014057_pt1 | contig 14962 bp, 12 predicted proteins | sample Bog_T0_2_FD_203319 | JGI IMG/M metagenome (GOLD analysis project Ga0302319, IMG submission 203319) | Peat permafrost microbial communities from Stordalen Mire near Abisko, Sweden - Bog_T0_2 | ecosystem: Environmental > Terrestrial > Soil > Wetlands > Peat | place: Sweden: Abisko, Stordalen Mire... | reverse complement strand
CCGACCTTTTGCCGGTACGACGTCCGAACGAAATAAAATGCCCGATGAGACGACAACCGGACCGGCCGCGGATTCAATCCCGGGTTCGACGACTGCACTCACGCCAAAAACAACAGCGTTCAAGATCGAATTGCTTCCTGTCTGGCTCTCGTGACTTCCGGCACTGACTTCTAGTGTTTCCTGGCAGCGGCAAGCAGAATGCTTAAGGCCATTCCGATGAGAATTACCGATGCGATGGTTGTAGCGAGGGTGATTTCCATAGACAAAAATTGTAACCACGACGACGCGGATTTGTCACACCAGAAGCCGACGGAAAACCGGCTCCGTTTGCGCTGAAAATCTTATCGGTGATCGCTTACTGCGCGGTCGATTGCCGCTGCGCCCGGCGTTCGCGGATCAACTGCCGGAGTTGCATCTTCTGCTCGGGCGTCAGGATGGCCTTGATTTGCTGGCGGCGTTCTTTTCGGTCGGTGGTGCTTTGGAAGATCTGTTTGATCTGCGCCTTCTGCTCGTCCGACAGGCCGAGCTGGGCCAGAAGGTGATGATGGCGGCCGGGCGTTGACCCGGTCGAGTCCGTGGGGGCCGTGGAGGATGAGGATGAATCACCCATCTCATCATCCGCGGTTTGCGCCAGAACCTGCGCACCCGAGGGTGCCAGCACCGAAATCGACAGCAACGCGGACAGAAGGAGACGTTTCATCAGGGTCTCAGACGTTTGGAACCGCCCGGATGTTACAAATGAAGCGATGAAGGCATTGCAGGTCATGCTTGGCCGCGGGATTCGGCGCCGTAGGATGGATGCCATGCACCTGCGAGTCCGGACGATTCTGCTGGCGATTCTCATGTTCGGAGCGGGGCTGGGTGTTTCGCGCGGGATGATGAACGGGGTGGGCGCGGTCTTCTCCGGCGACCAGCCGCTGCCGGCCGGGGCGACGGCGGCGCAGCGGGGCGCGGCGGTGATCAAGAATCATCTGGTCGTCGTGCAACTGCTGGGCGAGGCGGGCAAGTCGTGCGGGCTGCAGGTGGGCGACGAGATCACGGAGATCGACGAGGAGGCGGTGGCGGGCCGGACGGTGGCCGACGCGCTGGGCGACATCGACGGCTATTTCGACTCGACGGTGGTGCTGGTGGTGAAGCGCAAGGGCGAGTCGGCGCCGCTGACGCTGACGGTGGTGCGGCATTACGCGCATCCGTCGGGGACGACGGTGAGTCCCATAGGAGCGTAGAATTCCATGAAGCGCTTTCTCATGTGGGCGGGCGCGAAGATCAGATGGTTTTTCTGGTCGTGGCGTTTCCCGGCGTTTGTTCTCGCGATCGCGCTGCTGGTGGTCCTGTTCTACGGCGAGGAAGACTGGCGCGGCGCGCACCGCTGGGCGGCGACGAAAGAGAAATGGGAGGCGAAGGGGGAAACATTCGATCTGGCAAAGTTCGTTCCGCCATCGATTCCCGATGATCAGAATTTGGGGGCGCTTCCTCTTTTCAAATTGGAGCATGACTCAGAGAGCGATGGCTTGCTCGAACCGCTCGCCCTTCGGAAGGCGATTCGGCGGGATATGCCCGGCTACAACCGCCTCTCGACAGGTAGCGCGAAGCCGGACGGTTCACCGGACTTGGCAAAGATGCGCAAAGACATCGCCCAGAATTATGCGGTGATCTTCCCGGGCGCGAAGCCGCCCGCTGATCCGCTGGAGCAATTCGATGCTCTCTATCCTTTTTTGAAGGATTTTCTTGCCGCGGCGGCGGTGCGCCCGGCGTGTCGGTTGCCGGGGGATTACACGACCGTTCCGCCAGCCGCCCGCTCGCTCGGGCTTGTGGTCGAGGGAATCGGACTTTCCCGAGTGTTGATGTACCAGGCGACTCTTGCGGTTGATGAGCATCGGCCCGATCTGGCGCTGGCCGACATTGAGGCCAACTACGCGGTGCTCGCCGGTGTGAAGCGAGATCCCACCCTCGTCGCGGGACTAGTGGCCATCGGCATGGTGGCGATCATCCAGCCGGCGATTGCCGATGGCCTGGCCCGGCATGCGTGGAGCGATGCGCAACTGGAGGAAATTGAACGAACCTATGAATCGGCAAATTTTCTGGCCGATCGTCAGTACGCGATGAGGGGCGAAGCCGCCTATGAGATCGGCAACATCGAGACATCCAAGAGGGTGGACGCGAACACACGACACCTGTTTCGCCAAGTATGGAATGAGGACGTGCCGATTTCGATCCGGCTCGTTTCTCTCTGGCCGCGCGGCTGGTGGGATGACAACAAGAGCCAGACAGCCGATTTCGCCCTCGGCGATTTGGCGACGGTCGATCCCAAGGCGCGGCGAGCCTTTCCCGTGATTGACCGTGAGATGCGGGAGCAAAACGAGCGGGCAGCCGCCCGATGGGACGCGAATGCGCCGTGGAATTACCTTTTTACGGTTACCTCGGGGGCTGTAAGCAATCAAACAACGACTTTTGCCTGCGCCCAGGTTCGCATTGATGAAACGCGGATTGCTTGCGCGTTGGAGCGATATCGGCTGGCGCATGGCACTTTCCCCGGATCGCTGGAAGCGCTGACGCCGGCATTTATCGACGGGGTTCCGCAGGATGTGATGAGCGGCCAGCCGTACCGCTATCGGCTTCAGCCGGACGGCGCCTACCTGCTTTATTCGATCGGATGGCCCCAGCGCGACGAGGGCGGCAAAATCGCCTACGACAACGACCAACCGCCCCGGCAGGATTTCAAGCGTGGCAATTGGCCTTGGACGATGCCGAAATGAGCGGGCGGAGCATCACTGTTCGTTGTATCCCTTGCCCTTGAGAATCTGCGGGAGGCATTTTTGGACGCGGGACTCGCGGGTGGCGGATTGTTTGGCGCCGGAAATATGGATGAAGTAGGCGCGCTGGCGGCCGGGTGTGAGGGCAGTGAAGGCTTTTTTCAGGGCGGGGTCGCGATCGAGCTGTTTTTGGAGTTCCTCGGGAACTTTGAATTCGGAGATCTTTTTGTAGGTCACTTCGAGGCCGGCTTTTTCGACTTGGATGGCGTTTTGGATATAGGCCTTTAGCGCGGCTTTTTTCGCGGTGATTTCCCTGGCGCTGGTGAGGCGGATCTGGCGGGCGGCCTGGGTGTTTTCGCCGGCCTTGACGAGGAGGTGGTGGGGGTCCTTGAGCAGGGCGCCCTTGGCGAAGAGGAGAGCGCAGTATTCCTTGAGGGGGAGGAGGATGACGACGTTGGCTTCCTGGAACGTGTAGCAAGGCTTGCTCCATTTGAATTCCTCGGTGAGGGGGAGGGAGAGGAGGATGGTTCTTAGTTGCTGCAGTTCCTCCTGCCACTTTTTGGATTTTTTGAGGTAGGCGTCGACTTGGGCGTTGGTTCTGCTCGGGGCCATGGGAGGGAGATTGGCGAAGCGGAGCTTCGCGGACAAGGGGCGTTCCCAAGTGGAACTTGGGAACGAGGGAAGGGGCATTCCGCTCGCGATGCTCGCTCCGTCGTGCCGACGGTGGCTACCTGTTTTGGGCGCTTCGCGCGGGAGGGGCGCTAGGCGCCGGGGGCGGACTTGACCAGCGCGAGGTGGAAGACGCCGCCGGCGGCGTTGCCGGGGTGGCCCTGGAATTTGACGGTGATGGCGTCCTTGCCCTGGGTGAGCGGGGCGGGGATGGGGTAAGTGACGTTATAGAAGACGCCGAGATTTTTGCCGCTGATGTTTTCGGTGGCGATGGTGGTGCCGTCGACCAGGATGTCGAAGGTGCGCGGGCCGACTTCGCTGCCCCAGTATTTGCAGACGAGGGCGAGCGGGCCGGGGGTCTTCGCGGTGGCGAGGGTGTAGGAGAACCAGCCGCCGTTGGTGGCGTCGCGCCAGCCGACATCGCTGTATCGGCCGCTATTGGACTTGTCACCGGCGAGGTGGTGATCGACCTCGGGCTGCGGTTCCTGCGGGCGGACGGCGTCGAGCGTGCGGGCGGCGAGCTCGCGGTCGGCCTGCTCCGCGGCGGCGGCGGCCTGTTGCTGCTGCTCCCATTTCACCGGATCGGTGAGTTTCCAATAGACGGTGTAGCGCTCGTTGTAGAGCTGGTAGAACGGGACGAAGGGGATGTCGCGCGGCTTGACGAGGTCGTGCGACATGAAGGTGAGCGAGGTGTCGTCGACACGCTGGAAATGCGACGGGATGTCGGCGGGATTCGTGATGGCGATGACGGGGCTCTGGGTCGGGGGCACGCACTTGTTGGGGTCGATGCCGCCGGCGTTGGCGATCGTGAAGTCGGCGAGCGTGAGTCCGCCGAGGCCCAGCTTCCCGGCGAGGACGATGGGGCCGTAGAGGACGGCGGCGTAGTCGGTGCTATGCGGGAGCATCTCGACGTGGAGCGCCATGGGCGTGCCGATCGTGACGGTGTCGCCGTCCTTCCACTCGCGCGTGAGATCGGCGTACTCGCCGGGTTTCGCGGTGATCGTTTGCGGCGTGCCATTGACGGCGAGTTGGAGCGGGGCGGAGGTCCAGCCGGGATAGCGGATGGAGATGGTGAATTTTTTCGGCGCGTCGAGCTTGAGCGCAAGCTGGCTGCTGGGCTGGATGGGGAACTTGCCGGTTTGCGTGACGGTGAGGCCGGCGTCCTTCCACGTGAGCGTGGAGGGGATGAAGAGATTGACGAGGAGCTTGTCGGCGCCTTCATGGGCGTAGATGGCCTTGCCGTACTTGGTGTGATTCTCCATGCCGGTGTCGGTACAGCACCAGAAGCTGTCGAAATCGCTGCAGTAATTGCGGTAGGAGCCGGGGCTCATCGACGTGTAGTAGACAAAGCCGTCCTGGCCCGGGCGGATGGTGCTGAGGATGTGGTTGTAGAGGGTCTTCTCGTAGTAATCCATCACCGCGCCCTGCGGGTGGTACTGGAAGATGTGCTCGGTGAGCTTGATCATGTTGTAGCTGTTGCAGCTCTCCGGGCCGACGACGTCATTCATCTGCGCCTCGAACTGGTCGGGGGCGAAGAAGAACTCGTGCTCGCTGTTGCCACCGATGACCCACGAGCGGTCGCGGGTGACGGAAGTCCAGAAATTGACCGCGGCCTTGTTCCAGTCGTCCTCGCCGGTGAGCTCGTAGACGCGCTGGTAGCCGACGAACTTCGGGATCTGCGTGTTGGCGTGATTGCCGGTGAGCATGTCCTGGCCCTGCGAGAAGGGGACGAAGAATTTGTCGTGGCGGAATTTGCGGGCGAGGTCGAGGTACTTGGCGTCGCCGGTGATGCCGTAGAGATTGGCGAGCGACTCGGCAATGCCGCCCTGCTCGGAGAGGAGCATCTGCTGGAGCTGGTCATGGTTGAGGCCGCTGATTTCGTCGCCGGTCCAGTCGGCGAGGCCCTTGGCGACCTCGAGGGCCTGGGCGCTGTGACAGTAGGTGTAGGTGTCGATCAGGCCGGCCATTTCCTTGTGGATCGTGTACCACGGCGCCCAGGTGTCCCTGGCCCAGCCATCGATGTTGCCGGACTTGAGCCGGCCCCAGAGTTCCTTGCTGTTGGGGAACGCGCAGAGATAACCGCCGCCGTTGGCCTGCTGGCAGACGGCGAGCTCGCTGACGATGTAGTCGGCGCGGCGCTTGAGCTCGGGGTCGCCGGTGGCGGCGTACATCTGGCTGAGCGCGCTGAGATAATGGCCGCAGGTGTGGCCGGCGACGCCAAGCGATTCCCAGCCGGCGTAGACGGGCGCCTTGGGCTGAAGGCCGGCTTCCCGGCGAAACCAGGCGAGCAGGCGGTCGGGTTCGAGCTTGAGGAGGTAGGCGTGGTCGGTGTCCTGCGCGGCCTTGAAGGGGCTGTCGAGCAGGCGGACGTCGGCAAGGTTGAAGAGCTCGGCCGTGGGTTTCACGGGCTGCGGGGCCGGATCGGCGGGGGCGGTGAGTGGGGCGATGAGCGTGAGAGCGAGAATGCCAGAGAAACGCATGGGGGAATCTTAATGTCGGGGAAGGCGGAAAACATTCAAGCACGCCGCCGTTACGGAGAACGCGATGCCGCGGCCAGCTTTCATCGCGGTGCGCGGGCCGGGCCCAAACTTAGGCGCGGCGCGCGCGGAGGCGCTGGACCGCGACGAGCATCGCCAGGCCGCCGAGCAGCATGGCCCACGTGCCGGGCTCCGGTGCGACGTTGACGGAGAATGAATCGAGCGTCGAGGTGAACGAGTCGCCCGTGGTCGTGTTGCCCGAGAAAACGCCAACGGTCAGGTCGGTGTCGCCGGTGAAAAGCAGCTGCGGATCCGACGGCGTGGCGATGGTATCGCCATTGATCGTCTCGGTGAACACGCCGGCGGTGCGGCTGATTGAGACCGTCAGATTGTCGCCGGCAGAAAAACTCTCGGCCACAACGTTGGAAGCGTCGCCGCCCGTGTTGACATTGGTGAAGTAATTCGCGCCGCCGGCGCCGCTGGCGTAAACGAAACCGTCGCGGGTCAGGTTATTCGAGGCCGTGCCGACATAAACTCCGAGCTGCGAATAGTTCTGAAACGCCGCTGAGGGCACGTTGGTGAACGTCGCCGTGAGACTGAAATCCTGCGTGCCCGTGAAACCGAGGCTGGCGAGATCGATGCCTGGTGCCTCGATCAAACCTACATTGGTCTGGCCGTTGAAGTCGGCGCCCAAGCTGCTACCCGTGATGCTCAAAGTTCCGGTGCCCCCCGTGTTGAGCGTAAGACGCGAATCGGGACTGTCCGAGTCCGTGCCGGACAAGCGCGTGGTGAAGCCCGTTCCCACGCTCGCGCTGTCCTCCACCGTCCCGGGAGTAGCGGAGGTGAAATCGAGAGTGAGGCTCGAACCAAAAGCGGGCTGGAGGGCGATGACGCCGAGAATCGCGCCGCAAGAGAGCGCAGCGAGCGAGAGCCGATGGAAGCTCGGGGTTGATTTCATAAGTTCGTTCGGGCTGGTCTTTGCTGCAGGGTGGGCAACTATTTGGCGCCTCTGAGAAAACGTTAGGTTGCGGAGATGTAAGATGGCAAGAACATTTTCGCATTATTGGCCTACCAGTTCTCGCAAAATCCCGGCGCTCGAAGTGACCTTGCGAAGTGAAGAAGGGTCAAATCGAGCGGTGAAGAGAAGATAAAATCCGCAGGATTTGCTCCCAAACCCTAGCTCATTCGAGGTGTTCTCCAGAGGTGATGAGGGAGCGCTGGCACGCAGGATGCTTGCGCTGCGCGACTTCGTGGGTAAGATTGGCGCCGTGGCTGGAATAGGACTTCATCAAAATCTTTCGCTGGGGCAGACGCTCTCCCCGCAGATGCAGCAATCGCTGCAGTTCCTGCAGGCGCCCGCGATGGAGCTGCAGTCGCTCGTGCAGCAGGAGATCGAGATCAACCCGGTGCTCGAGGAGGGCACGGACGAGCCGAAGCAGGAGTCCGACACCAACGACGAGTTCGACAAGGAGCTCGAGGCGCTGCGCCAGAAGGACGAGGAATGGCGCGAATATTTTTCGCAGGGCAGCACGAACACGCCGAGCTATAACCCCGAGGCGGCCGAGCGCCGGCAATTTCTTTTCGATTCTCAGGTCGAGGCGCCGCACCTGTCCGATCATTTGATGAAGCAGCTCGGGCTGGCCACGAGCAACACCGAGACGCTGCGCGTGGGCGGGGAGATCATCGGCAACCTGGACGATGCGGGGTTCCTGAAGATCCCGCTGGTCGAGGTGGCGCAGTCGGCGCAGGTGGAGTACGACGTCGCGCAGTCAACGCTGACGCTGATCCAGAGTTTTGACCCGGTGGGCGTGGCGGCGCGCGATTTGCGCGAGTGCCTGCTGATCCAGCTGCAGCGGCTGGGCAAGGAGGGCGAGCTGGAGGCCGTGATGGTCGGGCAATATTTGAGCGAACTGGGCCGCAAGAAATACCAGGACATCGCGCGCGGTTTGAAGGTTCCGCTGGAGCGGGTGCAGGGCGCGGCGCAGTTCATCGGGACGCTGCAACCGCGGCCGGGCTCGGCTTTCAGCAGCGACGACAAGCAGAACGTGGTGCAGGCCGAGCTGGCCGTGCAGAAGAACGGCGACGACTGGATCGTGATCATGAACGACGATCCGGTGCCGCGCCTGCGCATCAGCGACACCTATAAAGATTTGCTCGTGAACAACGGACACGACCCGAGCCTGCGCGAGTACCTGAAGGAAAAGATCCGCTCGGGCAAATTCCTGATCAAGTGCCTGCACCAGCGGCAGACGACCATTTTCAACATCGCGACCGAGATCGTGAAGCGGCAGCGCGCGTTCTTCGAGGACGGCGTGGCGCACCTGAAGCCGCTGACGATGAACCAGGTGGCGGAGGTGGTGGGCGTGCACGAGACGACGGTGAGCCGTGCGATCGCGAACAAGTATGTGCAGACGCCGTTCGGGTTGTTCGACCTGAAGTATTTTTTCACGCCCGGCTACCAGACGGCGAGCGGCGAGGTGATGTCGAACACGAGCGTGAAGGACGCGATCTCGGACCTGATCGGGCGCGAGAGCACGGCGAAGCCGCTTTCCGACCAGGAGATCGTGAAGATTTTGGGCGAGCGGGGCATTCCGCTGGCGCGTCGCACGGTGGCGAAGTATCGCGCGGAGCTGGGGCTGCTGCCGTCGAATTTGCGGCGGAGTATTTAGACGATCCGTCTCGTCGGTTTGAACAAAGCCGCTTCGACTTACCTCAATCCTGGTCCCCTGAGTTTTGCCTGGGCCTTTTCGAGATCGAATGGCAGGCGGCGGAGTTCAATTGTCTTTTTGGCAGCGTCGTAAATAGCGTACGCGGCGCGCCAATCTCCGTCGCGAGGCTCGCCGACGCTGCCGACGTTCACGAAGTATTTCTTCCCCGGTAGAACTTCGAATTTTTTGTAGAAGAATCCGTGAACCTTCGTGTCGCGGATGAACACGTGAGGCAGGTGGGTGTGGCCGAAGAAACAGAGATCGGTCGTTTGATGCTGGAAACTGCGTTCGGCTTCGGTCGGAGAAAAAACGTCAGTCCAGCGATCCGGATGATCGAGGCTGGAGTGGACGATGGTGAAGGAGTCCACCGTTCGCTGGAGCGGCAGGGCCTTCAGAAATTCGCGCTGCTCTTCAGTGAGTGGCGAGCGTGCTTGTTCATCCTGGTTCCCCTTGACCGACGGCGAGCCCATGGCTTGCACGATTTCGAGGCACTCGCGCGGGTTGGCGTACCGGCCCACGATGTCGCCGACGCAGACGGTGTGCGTCACGCCTTCCGCCTGCATGTCCTCCAGCACGGCTTCCAAGGCTTCCAGATTGCCGTGGATGTCTCCGAAAATGCCGAACTTCATTTCTTGAGTTGCGCCTCGAGCTCGGCGATGCGGTGCTGGAGGGGCTCGATGACGGTGCGGAGATCCTCGGCGGTGTAGCGCGGGGTGATGTGCTGGGGGCAGTTCCAGTCGAAGGAGACGACGTCGATGAAGAAGAGGCGCTCGACGCCGGGTCGGAGGTCGGGCTCGGCGAGCTGGGCGACGAGTTCGGGGCGCTGGCGCGCGTCCTCAACGCGGGCGTGGCCGAGGATTTTGAGCCGCGTTTGCTGCGGATAATCCATGAGGAAAAGCGCGACGCGATCGCCGGCGGCCACGTTGCCGGTGGAAAGGAGCTGGCGGTTGCCCTTGTAGTCGGCGAAGGCGAGCGAGGAGGGCCCGAGGACGTGGAGGAAGCCGGTCGGGCCGCCGCGATGCTGGATGTAGGGCCAGCCGGTTTCGCTGACGGTGGCCATGTAGAAGCTGTCGCGCGCGCGAATGAAGGCGATCTCGTCGTCGGTGAGCAGGTCGGGCCCGGGCGCGGTCATCGCAGGGCGTGATTTGCCGTAATAATGCTTCTGGGCCTCGGCGACGGAGGGCGTGGTGGCGAGTTCCTGGAATTTGGCAGCCATGGGAGAGCGCCCAATCTAGCGCGTAATGAGAGGGTTCGCGAGTGCTCTTCCTTTGTAATGCGCCCGAAACCTGAACTCATTCGTAGGGTTGGTATGACGCGCGATTTGAGATCGGTTGCTTTGATGCTGTGCGTGCAAGTCCTGATCGGTCGCGCGGACGGACAGTCGCACGAGATGACGTTCTCCAGCAGCGCGGCCAAGGCTTCCCTAATCGAGCTTTATACGTCGGAGGGATGCAGTTCGTGTCCACCGGCCGAGGCGTGGCTCGGTGACTTGAAAACTTCACCGAAGCTTTGGACGGAAATCTTTCCCGTGAATTTTCATGTCGATTACTGGGACGGAGGGGGCTGGCCGGATCGGTTTGCCGGCCCGAATTACACGCAGCGGCAGCGTGATTACGCGGCGCGCCTGCGCCAGGATTCGGTTTACACGCCGGAATTCGTCGTCGATGGCGCGGAATTTCGCGGCTGGTTTCATGGGGAGCCCCTGCCGCATGCGGCGGCGAAAGAGGGCCAGCTCAAGATTTCGTTCAGCGATGGGAACTTCTCGGGAACCTACACGCCAGCGGACGGCGGCTCGACGCGCGGCCTGAATCTTAACATCGCGATTCTGGGCGCGGGCCTCGTGTCCGACGTGAAAGGCGGCGAGAACGGCGGGCGGCAGCTTCAGCATGACTTCATCGTGCTGGGCTTTGCCTTGACGCCACTCACTGCGGCGGGCAGCGGCGCGATGCAGGCCGGTCCGGTGACGATCAAATCAGCGACGGGGGATTCGCCGGCGGCCGTGGTGGGTTGGGTGAGCGGAAGTGATGGAGCAATCGTTCAAATCGCGGGGGGATGGATCGCCCCAGCGCACTAGAAAAATCAGTTCTTCTTCCGCGCGACGAGGATGGAGGACTGGTTGGAGACGAACTTGTAGCCGGTGCCGAAGGGGAGGGGCGAGGGGACGTTCCTGGCGTAGAAGGCGGCGAGGTCGGGCTGGTTGTGTTCCTTGAAAAGATTGATCGGGCCGGTGTAGTTGCCGTAGGGGGTGACGTCCCATTTCGCGGGGTCGAAATATTTATAGGGCACGCCGGAGTCGTCCTCGACCACGGCGACGCTGTCGTTGAGGATCGCGTCGCGGATGCTGGAGAAATAGTCGTCGTAGAGGAGATACGACGCGGCCTTGAGGTAGCAGACGCCGGCGCCGAGGCGGTGCATGAGATTGACGTAACCCGGGTTGCTCTTCACGCCGTCGTTGCCGAGGTCGACCTGGAAATAAAGTGCGATGCGGAGGTCGTCCCGGTCGCCGTCGTCGTAGCCGATCTGGACGCCGTTGGCGCCGGCCTGCGCGTGCTCGGTCAGGGTGCCGTCGCCGTGGAGGCTGACGTAGTGGATGCTGTCGATGGTGTAGCCCTGGTGGGCGAGGAAGACGGCCATGGCGGGGAGGATGCCGTCGACCTGACCGCTGAAGTCGTTCTTCATGTCCTTCGTCTTGAAGAAGCTCGCGGCGAGGATGGTGTAGAGCGAGGTCTTGATCTGCGTCAGGTAGGAGGGAAGTTTCCCCTGCTGCTGGAGCTGGGCGAGGTCGGGCATCGAGCCAATGGGCTCAAGCCCGGCCATGAGGAGGAATTTCGAGTCGGGGAAAAGGGTGTCGACGTAGAGGATGTCGGGGCCGCTGAAGGGGTAGTAGACGGTGCCGAGCCGGCGCATGTCGCCGAGCGCGCTGGAGCTCCAGGTGCGCATGGCGTTGAGGCGGACGCGATTGAGGTAAAGCCAGCGGCCGTTGATCCAGTCCTGGTAGGCGAGCCAGTCGGAGTCGGATTCCCACGGGCTTTTGTCACCGGGCGACGCGAGGCCGGCGAGGCCGTGGGCGGAGGCGTTGACCTGCCGCGCGACGTCGTCGGGAAACGGCGTGGCGGGGATGAGCGGCGGGTTGTCGACCTGGGCGCGGGCGGCCTGCGATGCGGCGAAAAGCAGGCCGGCGAGAATCGGGATGAGAAGGCGGGCGGGTCGGATTTTCAAAGCAATTGTTCGGGCAGCGTACTGCGGAGGAGGGAATCCTCGCGCGTTGACCGGCTTGCGTACCAGTAAATGGGTAATCCGACCAGCACGGTGATGGCGCCGACGATGGTTTCGTGCGGATGCCGCTGGCAGGTCTGGACGAGGCAGACGGTCGCGATGATGGCGAAGAGGATGGGGGTGACGGGATAGCCCCAGGTGCGATAGGGGCGCGGGAGGTCGGGTTCGCGAAAGCGGAGGACGATGACGCCGACGACGGCGAGCAGCGACCAGAAGAAGAGGACCGACTCGACGTAGGTGACGATTTTCGCGGGGTCGAACATCAGCAGGACCGCGGTAATGAGGTACTGGAAGATGAGCGATACGGATGGGACGCCGCGCGGGGTGGTCCAGGCAAAGAGGGAAAGGACACGGTAATGGGAGCCGATGGCCTGGGCGACGCGCGAGCCGATCCACATCATGGCGCTGACATTGGCGACGAGGCCGACGCAGATGAGTGCATTGCCGATGCGCGCGCCGGTCGGGCCGAAGATGTAGCCGCCGGCGAGGTCGGCGACCTCGGGCTTGCCGGAAAGAGCGCTCATGGGCGTGGTATAGAGGAATGAGGCGGTGATGGCGGCGTAGAGGAGGATGACGAAGCTGGTGCCGAAAATGAGTGCGCGCGGCAGGGTGCGCCCCGGGTTGCGGACCTCGCCGGCGATGTAGGACGCGGCGTTCCAGCCGGAGTAGGAGTACATCACCCAGATGAGCGAGGAACCGAACGAGGTGCTGAGTATGAGGGGCCCGTCGGCGGTGCGGGGCAGAAAGGTCACGGGCTGCGCGTGGACGCCGCCGAAGCCCCAGACGACGAACGAGAGGATAAGAATGACCGTGACGGCGGTGGTCAGCGCTTGAAAGACGCCGGAGAAGCGGATGCTGCGCAGGTGGGCCACGGTCGCGAGCGTGACGAGGCCGAAGGCGAGCCACCGGCTCATGTTGGGCGTGAGGGCCGCGACGTCAGGGAAGGCGCGGCAAAAATAGTCGCCGAAGAACACGGCGCTGACGGCGATGGGCGCGGCGAAGCCGATGGTGGTCGAGCATAGGCCGGTGCAGAATCCGACGGCCGGATGGTAGATGCGCGAGAGGAAATTGTATTCGCCGCCGGAGCGGGGCAGCGCGGTGGCGAGCTCCGCGTAGCAAAGGGCGCCGCAGAGGGCGAGGCCGCCTCCGACGAGCCAGAGCATCATGATCGGGAAGACGCCGCCGGCGAGTTGAGACGTGCCGTCGGGTTGCTGGAACGCGGCGATCTGGTAGCCGAGCGACGTGAAGATGCCGATCCCGATCATGTTGGAAATGACCAGGGCGGCGGCGGGCCAGGTCGAAACGGTCTGGGGGGTGGGGCGGTCCTTCACGAGATCCCCGGCAACGATGCCGGGGGAGGGGGTGAGCGGCAATCTAATCTTCGGGCCACTCCATCACCTCAATTACAAGCTTGGAATCAACCACTTGGGGACGCAAAATCCGCGCTTCGATCATGAAGCACTCGTTCTGGTCCCTGATCGTCGTCCAGGTGCAGGTCCTGATTAACGACAATGCGGCCAAGCTGATGCTTATGGCGCTGGGGGTCGCCGTGGCGCCGGAGCTGGTCACGCGATCCCTCGAGCACATGTCGGTCGACGGGCATTCGCTCGTCAGCGTGGAACAGGCGGGCGACCCGGCGTTGCAGGCCAAGCTGATCAAGACGGTGCTGGCGGCCGTGATTCTGCTGCCCTTCATCCTTTTCTCGCCGCTGGCGGGCTGGATTGCGGACCGCTTCGCCAAGCGGGACGTGATTGTGCTGACGATGTGGGCCCAGTTCTCGATCATGTCGATCCTGCTGGCCGCGCTGGTCTTCCATTCGCTGGGGCTGGCGATTTTCGGCCTGTTCCTGCTGGGGACGCAGTGCGCCATTTTCTCGCCGGCCAAGCAGGGGATCATCAAGGAGATTGTCTCGCCAACGAAAATCGGGCGCGCGATCGGTGTGGTCGAGGTGACGGCGATTGCGAGCATGCTGGTCGGCGGGCTGGCCGGCGGCGCGCTTTTTGACATCAGCCGGACGTGGTTGGACAGCCCGTGGCGGGCATCGCAGGCGACGATGGCGGTGCTGACCGGGCTGGCGCTCATCGCGTTGATTGCCGGTTACCAGATCCAGCCGACCTCGGCGCATACGAACCAGCCGTTCCGGACGGAGCTCTTTTGGGAGCACTTCGGCCAGCTGCGCGACGTGTGGCGCGATCCGCCGGTGCGTTTGTGCGTGCTGGGGATCAGCTATTTTTACGGATTGGCCGGAGCGCTTTACCTGACGCTCTTCGAAATCTCGGCGTCGATCCACTTGAACGGGACCGGAACGGCGTCGCAGACGGGAGAATACGCGGCGACGCTGGGGCTGGGCATCATTTTTGGCAGCGTGCTGGTCACACGCCTGACGACGCACCAGGTGGAGATCGGGTTGATCCCGATCGGATCGGGCGGGTTGATCGGCGGCGCGCTGCTGGCGGGACTCAGCGACCCGCGCGGGCCAATTTTCCTTGCGGCGTTGTTCGGCATGGGGCTCGCGGGGGCGATGTTCGTCGTGCCACTCAACGCCCATTTGCAGGAGCAGGTCGAGCCGAGCCGGCGCGGGCGCATCCTGAGCGCGAACAATCTTTTCGTGAATCTCTTCGGCATGTTCGCAGTGCTGGTTCAATACATCGTCTCGGCGGAATTCAACGTTGCGCCGCGCCATCAGCTGCTGCTCTACGCGGTGCCGACGCTGGCGGTGACGGTGTTCATCATTTTCCTCACGCCGGAGGGCCTATTGCGGCTCGCGCTGGGATTGCTTGGCCGGACGTTTTATCGCGTGAGGCCGATCGGGCTGGAATCGCTGCCTCCGACTGGCGGGGTGCTTTTGCTGCCGAATCACATTTCGTACATCGATGTGATTGTGCTCCAGCTGGCCTGCCCGCGGCCGATCCGTTATCTCGTCTACGACCAGATTTACCAGAATCCCGCGCTGAAGTGGGGCATGCGGCTGCTGGGCGCGATCCCGATCAGCCCGAAGAAGGCGCGGCTGGGCATTGAGGCGGCGGTTGAGGCGCTGGCGAGCGGCGAGGTGGTTTGCCTTTTTCCGGAGGGCGCACTG
>Ga0302319_10014056_pt1 | contig 14962 bp, 15 predicted proteins | sample Bog_T0_2_FD_203319 | JGI IMG/M metagenome (GOLD analysis project Ga0302319, IMG submission 203319) | Peat permafrost microbial communities from Stordalen Mire near Abisko, Sweden - Bog_T0_2 | ecosystem: Environmental > Terrestrial > Soil > Wetlands > Peat | place: Sweden: Abisko, Stordalen Mire... | reverse complement strand
ACGGGTATCGGCTGAAGATGCGTGCGCCGCTTACTTCTCCCAATCCATAACAATCTTCCCCGAATTTCCCGACCGCATCAGCTCAAACGCCTCCTGGAAATCCCGATATCCGAACCGGTGTGTAATGACCGGGCCGATATCCAGCCCCGATTCGATCATCACGGTCATCTTGTACCAGGTTTCATACATCTCGCGACCGTAAATCCCGTGGATCGTGAGCATATTAAAAATCACGGTATTCCAGTCGATGGCAATCTCGTTCGGCGGAATTCCGAGCATGGCAATGCGCCCGCCATGCGACATATTCGCGATCATGTCGCGAAATGCGCTGGCATTTCCGGACATTTCCAGGCCTACGTCGAAACCTTCGGTCATGCCGAGTTCCGCCTGCACATCCTTCAGGCTCTTTTCACGCGGATCGACCGCCATCGTGACGCCCACCTTGCGCGCCAGTTCCAGACGATACGGATTCAGATCGGTTATCGCGACGTGCCTCGCGCCCGCATGTTTCGCAACCGCCGCGGCCATAATCCCGATCGGCCCCGCGCCCGTCACCAGCACATCTTCGCCCAGCACCGGAAACGCCAGCGCCGTATGCACGGCATTACCGAATGGATCGAAAATGCAGGCGATTTCCGGATCGATGGCATGCCGGTGTACCCATACGTTCGTCATGGGCAGCGCGATATATTCCGCGAACGCACCCGGTCGGTTCACGCCCACGCCGCTGGTATGCGCGCACAGATGCCGACGCCCCGCGAGGCAGTTCCGGCAGCGCCCGCAGACCACATGCCCCTCGCCGCTGACAATCTGGCCCGGAAAGAAATCCGATACGTTCGAGCCAACCGCCACAATCTCGCCCATGAACTCATGGCCGATCACCATCGGAACCGGAATCGTGCGCTTCGCCCAGTCGTCCCAGTTCAAAATGTGAATGTCAGTGCCGCAGATGGAAGCCTTCTTCACGCGGATCAAAACGTCGTTGATTCCGATCTCCGGAACCGGCACATCCTCAAGCCAGAGCCCGGGTTCGGGCCGGCTCTTCACGAGTGCCTTCATTAACTTGTGGGTAGACATTACCTTTATGGTAAAGCGGGTGGCGTTTCACCCTGCTTCAGCACTTTCGCGAGGATGTTGCGGCGCACCGGATCGCCCAGCCCGAACGCGTTTGTAAACTGCAGCCCGACGCTGTATTTCATGCCCTCGCGCCGGCAGTAGCGGATGGTCGCATTGCCCATCCGACCGAAGTGTTCGGACGACACAAGAACCATCGTCTGAGGGTCGAAGCGGTCGAGGGTTTCGACATGCGCGCCGGATGCCGACAGATCCGTACAGCGCGCCTGCATGCGGCGCACCCCGGCGCGCGGGTCCTGCCAGGCGAGGTACACCTGAAAATCGACCCTATAGCGTTCTTCCGGTCGCGGCATGGAATCCTTAGACGTAGCCTACACGAAATAAGTCGCCACCGCGCGCTCCAGATCGTCGCGGCCAATCGCCGGCGTCCTGCCCTCATACAACCGGATGGCACGAATGGCGCTACAGAGATCGCGCGGAAAACAGGGCCGCAGATCCTCGCTGTGGCGCAGGCACAACTCCCGGCAAAATTCCGCGCTGCCCGGTTCGTACGGCATTCCGGCCGCCGCCGCCGTAAGCCGGAAGATCGCGTCGAACGCCTCCGCATCCACTCCGCCTATGCGGATTTTGTTCGGTACGCGCCGCAGAAACGCATCGTCGGCCAGTTCGTGCGGCTCGATATTCGTCGAAAACACCACCAGCAGTTCGAACGGAATATCGAATTTTCCACCGCTGCCGAGCGACAGAAAATCCACGCGCCGGTCGAGCGGCACAATCCAGCGGTTCAGCAGATCGCGCGGCGACATCAACTGCCGCCCGAAATCGTCGATCAGCAGAATCCCGTTATTCGCCTTCATCTGTAGCGGCGCGACGTACGTGCCCGTCGATTCATCTCTCTGCAGATCGAGCATGCTGGCCACAAGTTCGCCGCCCGCCGCCAGAAACGGCCGTTGGCAGATCGTCCAGCGCGGATCGACATCCACACCCTCGAATGCGACCTTTTCATGCACGGCCGGATCCGCCAGAATCACGATCTGCCCGTCCACTTCGACGGCATACGGTACCAGCACCGTATCCTGGAATACCCGCAGCAGTCGCTCGGCGATCGAAGTCTTCCCCGTGCCGCTCGGCCCATAAAGGAAGATCGACCGGTAGGAAATCAGCGCCGGACCCAGCGCGTCGAGCAGCGAATCGGCCAGCACGATATCGGAAAACGCCTCCCGCAGATTCTCGCGTGTCACCAGCAGGTTTGGAACCTGGGCCCGCACCACCTCAGACCACGCTTTCAGCGAAACCGGCACGGGGCCGGAATACCGCAGCGTTACCGCGCGTTCGGCCGCCAGCCTTCGCCCCGACGCGCTGAGCGCGAACACGTAGTCGTCGCCCATGGTCCGGCGCACTTCAAAATACTGCTGCTCGTTCAGCCGGCGAAACAGCGCCTCCGCCACTTCGAGCGGCAGTTTCATCAGGTTGCAGAGCATCCGGATCGTGCAGGTGCCCCGCAGATACACGTTTCGTAAAGCGATATCCACCAGCAAATGCTCGGGAACGTCGATATCGTCGAGGCGCGCGGGTAGTGGCGGAAGAATTACCGGGGGACGCAGGCGTTGCGCTGCTGTCGCCCGGTCCGGGGATGGCTGGATCATGTTACCCGGTGAAGGACACCGCTCATAATCATACGATGAGTTGCATGCCTCGTACAATCCTCCTATTTTCAATCCGTTACACAAGTACCCGATGTTATACTGAATACTGATTTTCGTGTCATGCCTATCAGGGCGAAAGCTTATATTGCGCTGGTCCTCGCTCTGGGAGGAGCCAGTCTATTATTGCCGTTATGGCATTTCCAATCGCCTAACCCGTGGATCTTCTGGCCTTACTTTGTCTTTACGGTTCTCACCTCCGGCCTGAAGGTTCGCCTGCCGATGGTCTTTTCGACCCTCTCGGTAAATTTCCTGTTCATTCTCGTCGGCATTGTTCAGTTCAGTCTGCCGGAAGCTATGGCTCTCGGCGCCGCCGCCACTATTGTGCAGTGCCTGTGGCGCGCCCGCGTCAGGCCGAAAGCCGTGCAGATCATGTTCAGCACGTCTTCGATCTGTCTTGCAACCTTCGCGGCTCATAAGGTTTTTCACGGCCCGCTCGGAGACATCCTGGGCGTTCTGCATCCTCTGCGCATCGCGATCGCCGAACTGGCGTATTACCTGGTGAACACCGGGCTGATCGCGGGCGTGATCGCAATGACCGAGAACAAGTCGGTCTACCGCACCTGGTACGACACCTATTTCTGGGTCCTGCAGTATCACATGGTGGGCGCGGGAATCGCGTGGCTCATCGTGGTTCTGCTGCATCAGGAAGCATGGCACGCGGCTGTGATTCTGTTCCCGATGGTCTACTGGATTTACCGTTCCTATCGCGGCTACGTGGACCGGCTTGAGAAAGACAAGCGCCACGTGGAGGAAATGGCCGGACTTCACCTGCGCACCATCGAAGCTCTGGCGCTCGCCATCGAAGCCAAGGACGCGACCACGCACGACCACCTGCAGCGCGTGCGCGTTTACGCCACGGAAATCGGCAAGGAAGTCGGCATGAGTTCGAGCGAACTCGAAGCGCTCCAGGCCGCCGCGCTTCTTCACGACATCGGCAAACTGGCTGTTCCCGAACACATCATTTCGAAACCTGGCAGACTCACTCCCGAAGAATTCGAAAAGATGAAGATCCATCCGCTGGTGGGCGCGGAGATTCTCGAAGAAGTGAAATTTCCGTATCCCGTCGTGCCCATCGTCCGGGCGCACCACGAGAAGTGGGATGGTTCGGGCTATCCGTTCGGCCTTGCGGGCGAAGAGATTCCCGTCGGCGCGCGCATTCTGTCCGCCGTGGATTGCCTCGACGCGCTGGCGTCGGACCGCCAGTATCGTCGCGCCATGCCCCTCGATCAGGCGATGAACATCGTCATTTCGGAATCCGGCAAGAGTTTCGATCCCGTGATTGTCGACATCCTGCAGCGCCGTTACGTCGAACTGGAAAAGATGGCGGTCGGCAGCGGCGGCGAAAAAATGAAGCTGTCCGTCGACATCAAGATCGAGCGCGGCCTTGCCCCTGCTTCGGGCTTCGCCGAATCCTCGGAAGACAGCACGCCGAACGATCCTGGCCAGACCAGCATCGATCCGCTTTCTTCCATCGCCGCGGCGACCCAGGAAGCGCAGATGCTCTATGAACTGACCCAGGATCTGGGGAACTCCCTCAGCCTCCAGGAAGCGCTGGCGTTCGTTGCCGTACGCCTGAAGCGCCTGATCCCGTATGAAACCGTCGTCACCTACATCCGTCGCGATGAAAAACTGATCCCGGAGTATGTGAGCGGCGAGAATCTGCGCCTGTTCACTTCGCTTGAGATTCCGGTGGGCCAGGGGCTTTCCGGCTGGGTCGCCGAAAACCACAAGCCCATCCTGAACGGCAACCCGTCGGTAGAAGCCGGGTATCTGAACGATCCGACCAAATACAGCACGCTCCGTTCCGCTCTTGCCGTGCCGCTGAACGGCGTCAACAGTTCGCTCGGAGTTCTGGCGCTCTATCGCTCGGAACGCGATGCATTCAGCAAAGAAAATCTGCGTATTCTGCTGGCGATCAGTTCAAAGGTGGCTCTGGCCATCGAGAACGCGCTCAACCACCGACTGCTCGAAACTTCGATTACAACCGACTACCTCACCAATCTGCCCAACGCCCGTGCGCTGTTCCTGTCGCTCGATAACGAAGTTTCGCGCGCACGCCGCAGTGGCGCCCCGCTTGCCGTGGTGGTTTGCGATCTCGATGGCTTCAAACAGGTGAACGACCGCTTCGGCCATCTGACCGGGAACAAAGTTCTGCGCGTAGTCGCAAACGGCCTGCGCGAGCGCTGCGATTCCCACGATTACGTGGCGCGCATGGGCGGGGACGAGTTCGTTATGTTAATAGCCGGTGGCGATCCGGGAGATCTCGAAACCAAAATCGAATCCATGCGCAGCGTGGTCCGCAAGGCCGGAGAGGTTACCCCGGAACCCTGTCCGCTTTCGCTCAGCGTGGGAGTGGCAACCTATCCCGAAGACGGCGCCGACGCCGAGGAGCTCCTCGCCGAAGCCGACCGCCGTATGTACAAGAGTAAGCGTTCGCGCCGCAAGGCGAACCTCATTCCGATCGATGCGACCGCCGTGCCGCCAACTGAAATTACGGCTGCGGTGTCATGATCTTTGCGGCCGGTCAGGAATGGTGACTTCCTCTTGGCGCACCGTCTTTCGCACCTTCTTAACCTCGTAATGGTGGTGCTCATCGGGGGCTTGGCCGCCGCCGCGCTGGTTCGCTTCAGCCCCGGCTTCGACGTCGACGAGAATACCTGGAATCCGCAGTTCAGCGCCGCGACGCTCGAAGCCATGCACAACACGCACGAGCGAGAAAACAGCCTGCCGCGCTTCTACTATCGCTATTTAAGGGCGGCGCTCCATGGCGATCTCGGCCAGTCCGACTCCCTGAAGCAACCTGTGGCCGACCTGCTGCGCGACCGCGCACCCGTTACCGCGCGCCTGCTCGGCTGGGGCACCCTGGGCGGCTTGTTGCTGGGCGCGCTGTTCGCATGGATTGCCGTCTGGCCGCGCCGCGCAGGTCTGGAGATCCTGGCTGTTTCGTCGGGCGGCCTGATGCTCGCCATCCCGCCGGCCGTGCTGGCGCTGGCGTTCTTTTTCGAAGAAGCCCCCCTCTCTCTGGCCGTCGCGCTGGCGGTTTTCCCACGTGTATTCGGGACCATCCGCGCCATTCTGGAAGACCTTTTCACCTCGCCCGCGCTGCTCGCCGCCCGCGCCCGCGGAGTCGGCCCGGTTTCACTGGCGTTGCGCTATGTCGTCGCCCCCGCACTGCCGCAATGGCTCGCGCTTGCCGGAGTTGCGCTCGTGCTTGGCTTCGGCTTCATAATCCCCATCGAGGCGCTGTGCGATGTGCCTGGCATCGGCCAACTGGCCTGGAAGGCCGCCCTTTCGCGCGATCTTCCGCTGCTGTGCGGACTCGCCCTCATCATCACGTTCGCGGTCGCCTGCGTTCAGACCTTCGGCGAAATTATCGGAGCGAAGCAATGAAGCGCATGCGCCTGATCGCAATGATCCTGCTCGTTCTTATTGCCGCGCTGGGCGCGCTTGCCCCCGCCATCGCGCCTTATTCCTACGACGCCCAGTTCCGCGACGCGCCCGACGCGCCTCCCGGCCCCCGCTTTCGCATGGGCACCGACGAGATCGGCCGCGACCGTTTCAGCCGTCTGATCTACGCGACCCGGATTTCGATGCTTCTCGCGCCCGCCGCCGCGCTCGCGTCCATCGTTCTGGCGCTCGCGATCTGCGCGCTGTTGAAGTACGGGCTTTCGGCGCTCACCACCATCTGCCTCTCGCTGCCGTGGATTTTTCTGTTCATAATCATGCGCGCCGAACTGCCGCTCAGTACCGGCCCGGTAGTCTCGGTCGCGCTCACGTTTGGCCTGATGGGCGTGGCGGGATGGGCATGGCCCGCGCGCGTATTCACGGCGTCTATTGGCGATATGAAGCAGTCCGGATGGCTGATGCAGGCGCGCGCCGCCGGAATTTCCCCACTGCGCATCGCCCGAGTTTACGCCTGGCCGCACCTGCGATCAGTCGCGCTCGCTCAGTTCCGCGTGCTGGTGCCCGCTTATATTCTTTCCGAAGCCAGTCTGGGCCTGCTTGGTCTGGGCGTGCCCGACCCGCTTCCGTCCTGGGGAAACCTGTTGCGCGACCTGCAGCATCCCGATATCGTAAGATCGAACCCCTGGGTACTCGCGCCGCTTGGCCTCCTGATGCTGGTAATGCTCTGCCTGGAACTTCTGCAATCCCAACGAGAGGTATCGCTGTGACCACCACGAACCGCACGAATACTCAAATCGCACAGTTGTGGAGTAGGCGTCTCTCAGCCGTGGTGCGAGGCCTCTGTCTCGCCCTCATCCCCCTCCTGGCCCTCGCCGCGCCGCCAAAGGAACTCCGCTTCTCCATCGCCGGCGACCCCAAGACCTTCGACCCCCTCCACATCGAAGAAAGCAATTCCCAGACGATCAGCTATCTCACGTCCGGCGTTCTCGTCAAAGTGAATCGCGCTACCGACCAACTACAGCCCGAACTCGCCGAATCCTGGGAAATCAAAGATTCCGGCCGCACCATCACCTTTCACCTGCGCGCCGGTCTGAAATTCTCGGACGGCACGCCCCTGACCTCTGCCGATGTGGTCCGCACCCTAAGCCGCGCGCTCGATCCCAAAGAAGGCTCACCCGCCGGCGACACCTTCCGCTCGGCCGACGGCCCTCCGGAAATCCACGCCACGACCCCGCGCGATCTCACGATCCACTACAAACTCCCCAAAGCAGGCCTCGACCGCCTCTTCGACCAACTGGGCATTCCTCCCGCGTCGCCCGCGAAACTTCCCGCCAGCGCGGGGCCGTTCATCGTTGCCGAGTACCACGCCGGCGATTATGTCCGCCTCGCGCGCAATCCCAACTACTGGAAGCACGACACCGCCGGACACCCGCTTCCGTATCTCGATTCCATCCGCATCGATATCCAGCAGAACCACGACATCGAGCTCGCGCGTTTCCTGCGCGGCGAATCGCAGATTATCAACCGCCTCGAACCCGAAAGCTTCGACCGCGTTGCCAAAGAAAAGCCCGCCGCTGCCCGCAACCTCGGCGCATCGCTCGACAACGAATTCCTCTGGTTCAACGAAGCACCCGCCAAAACCATGCCGGACTGGAAGCGGAAATGGTTCACCTCCCCCGCCTTTCGCCATGGCATCAGCAACGCCATTCACCGCGACGATATCGCGCGCATCGTCTACCGCGGCCATGCCCATCCCGCAGCCAGTCCCGTCTCCACCGCCAACAAGTTCTGGTTTAACGCCGCGCTGAAAGCACCCGTGGGAGACGCGACCGCATCGCTGAAGATTCTCGCCGCCGAAGGCTTCAAGCTGCGCGACGGCGTGCTCCGCGATCGCGATGGCCATCCCGTCGAATTCTCCATCGTCACCAACTCCGGCAATCGCCCCCGCGAGCAGATGGGGCAACTCATCCAGAGCGACCTGCTGAAGATCGGCATCCGCGTCAACGTAGTGCCGCTCGATTTCGGCTCGCTCCTCGACCGCGTCTACAAAACTCAGAACTACGATGCCGCCATCCTTGGCTTCAGCAATGTCGAAGTCGATCCCATGGAGATCATGAATTTCTGGCTGAGCAGCGGCTCGCAGCATCCCTGGTGGCCGTCCGAGAAGACGCCGGCAACACCCTGGGAGGCGCGCATCGACGAACTCGAACTGAAGCAGGCTTCCGAAAGTTCCCGCGACCTGCGCAAGAAATCCATGGATGAAATGCAGCGTATCGCCGAGGAGCAGGAACCCATCGTGCAGCTTGTGAATCCCGACTATCTTTGCGCCATTGCGCCTTCCGTCAAAGGCAGCCAACCGACCGTAGCGCCCCCGCAGGTTTTGTGGAATATCGAGTGGCTGCGTCTTGAGTGAAGTTCTGGAATTCCGTCTTTCCGCGTCCTACGGAAAGGCGCGCGTCCTGCATGATGTGGCAGGGTGCATCGCAGCCAGCGAAATCGCCGCGCTCGTAGGCCTCAGCGGTTCCGGCAAAAGCACTCTGGCACTCGCGCTGCTGCGCCTGCTGCAATACCGGGGCGGTGAAGTCGAGGGCAGCATCAGGCTGCAGGGAGAAGAACTGGTCGGCCTGCCCGCGCACCGCATGCGAGCCCTGCGGGGCAGGAAGATCGGCTACGTGCCGCAGAGCCCCGCCGCAGCCCTCAACGGACGCCTGCGGGTGCGCACACTGCTCGATGAAACATGGTCCGCTCACGAGCCGAAAAAGCCCCCGGCCAGTTTCTACCAGGGGCTGCTCGAAAGCGTCCACCTTCCCTCGGACAAGGAGTTTCTCAACCGCAGGGCGGAAGGTCTCAGCACTGGCCAGGGCCAGCGCCTGCTGATCGCGTTGGGAATCATGCACAACCCTGCGCTCTTACTTGCCGACGAGCCTACCAGCGCCCTCGATGCCATCACGCAGGCCGCCGTCCTCCGCCTGTTCCGCGAGTTAAACGAAACGCGGGGCACGGCCATGCTCTTCATCTCGCACGACCTGTTATCTGTGGCGGCGATCGCCCAGCGGGTGGATATCCTGCATCAGGGCCGAATCGTCGAATCCGGTCCGCCTGCCGAGATCTTCCGGAATCCCCAACACCCATTCACCCGGGAACTGATCGCCGCCATGCCCAAACCACCTGCGAGTTAGGTGGAACTGCGGCGTTATTTGGTGAAGGCGGAGTCTCCCCACTTCACATGCGCGGAGGCGGACACGCCATTTACTTCGCGGTCTGCCTGCGTGCGCGACATGCCGCTCCCTTTTCCCTGATGCACAGCCTGAGCGATGCCCGCCCGGTTCTGAGCCTCGTCCCTCTCTGGCATACGAACCTTGGCCGGCTGACCCGCTGCGAACGTAACCAAAGGCATGGCCAACGCCAGAAATGAAGGCGCAGCCAATTTGATAATCCGAGTTTTCACGATAATCTCCTTCATGATGAAAGGCTTTTGTAAGCCCAGATCATGATTAGATCTTCGTCCTGGACCCGTAAATAAATCGTTGGAAAAATCGCAGGAAACTCTTGGCTTTCCAAACTTGGCTCTCTAGCGATCGTCCTGTGACAACGCTCCCTCGCCCGCTTCCACGGTCATCAGATAATCCGGAAATGCGGCGCGCTCGGGCAGGCGCGCGAAGTGGTCCCGATCCACGCGTGCGAGCACATCCTCGACATTGCTCGATTCGCACAATCCGACGACATAGCCGCCAAAGCCCGCACCCATGATTCTAGCGCCAACCGCGCCGGCGGCAAGGCAGGCTTCCACAAGCCGGTTGGCGCGATCGCAACTCACCCTCAGATCGTCGCGCAGGCTGCCGTGCGAAGCGTTCAAAACATCGCCGAAGTTTTCGATATCGCCGCGACGCATCGCCTGAATTGCATTCTCCACGCGCTGGCGTTCGCTGAGGGCATGGCGCAACGCGGAAGGATCGCCCGCGTGAGCCAGCGCCCGCCGGTGATTGTATTCTTCTCGCACTGCGCCCGATTTCTCGGCGCGCTGCAGGCTGTGCGCGACGAAGAACGCCCACCCGTCCGGGATCGGCTCGGGCTGCACCGTCACGGGATCGAACGCTACGCGCAGCGCGCATCCGGTGCGGCCCGCCAGACAAACCGCATGATCCATGCCGCCGCCACGCGTACCGACATACATCTCGCCTTCGGGCAGAACTTCCATAAGTTCTGAGAAATTCCACGGGATATCGCGCAGGCGCAGCAGCGCCAGAGTGGCCGCGATTACCAGTGCAGAAGACGAACTGAGGCCTGCGGCCGAGGGAATCGTGCTGGAAACGGTGGCGTCGAAACCGCACCCGATGCCCCAGCGTTTGCCAACCGTCCGTGCCGCGGCCTTGATGTAATTGCCGAAATCTCCGGCGGGGAAGGGCGCAATCTCCGCGGTCCATTCGAATTCGCGCATACCGTACTCCGGGCTGGTCGCGCGGATCGTGCGATCGGTACGCTGAGCGAAATCCAGCGTCAGACGGCGCGTAATCGCCATCGGCAGCACGGGAAATCCGAGGTAGTCGATGTGCTCGCCGATCAGATTGACGCGGCCCGGCACCGTAACCGTCATTTGTAGGTTTTAAGGAAATCGAGAAGCGCCTCGCGTGAGGGGCCGTCAAGCCATTCTTTGAGCGGCGGCGCGCCCGCGTGACCGTCGTCGATTAGTCCGGCCCATTCCGGTTTGAAGCCGCCGCGCAGATCGGGCACGCTGGTGTTGTTGCGCGAATCGGGATTATGGCAGCGAACACAATACGCACGGAAATAACCTTCCCCTTTGTTCGAAGCCGCCTGCGCGGGCTTGCCGGTCAGCGTGTGCAGATACGCCATCAGATCGTCGATTTCCGGCGGGCTGAAGGAATAGCGAAACGACGGCATGCCGTTGTAGCCATCGAGCACAATGGTGCGCACGTTGGCGTCGTCGACATGCTGGCCGTTGCGCAGCGTGACTTTCCCGAAAAGCGTCCGCAGCGACGGCCCCATCTTGCGGTCGTCGTTGGCGATGTTATGGCAGCCCGCGCAGGTGATGAACAGGGATTTCCCTTTGCCCGCGTCGCCATTCGCGAGGGCCATCGAAAGCGCGAGGATCAGAGCGAAGGTCACTGGGCGATGCGCGCGGTCTTGATGTAGTCCAGATTCGGGAAGTGCGTGATGAGGTAGGTATTGCCCTCCTCACCGATGCGAGACTGGTCGGGCCGCTCGCCGTCGCCCGCGTAAATCTGATCGACGTTCTCCATGCCGCTGAGCACTTTGCCGATGGGCGCGAAACCCATGCCGTCGAGGCGGCTGTTATCGACGAAGTTGACGAACATGTGTGTGGTGCGGCTGTTGGGCTGGCTGGATGCGGCGAACGTAAGGGTGCCGCGCACGTTCGACGTCTTGACCGGATCGTCCTGGATCGGGTTGTCCCACTTCTTCGTCACATCCGGATCGGCCGCGCCGCCCCACTGCACCATGAAGTTGGGCACGACGCGATAGAACCGCGCGCCGTCGAAGTACTTCGCCTTCACGAGGTTGTAGAAACGGTCTGCGCCGTTGGGGGCCTGGTCGCGGATCACTTCCACGACGAACGGCCCGCGCGAGGTGTCGAAATTGACCCGGAAGGTGGCGGGCGCCTGCTCGTTCGTCGGGCTCTGCGCACAGCCGGAGAAAGCCGCCATGGTCATCAGGATCGATGCGACTATCGAAAATCTCTTCATTCGATTCAAAAACTCCCTGTGGTTTTGAAATTGCATTATAGGACGCGCGATCACCGACGAACGTCCCCTTCCTCCATAATACGAAGATATGCAGAAGCCCGCATACGATCCCGGTTTGACGCGCCAGTTCGGGGCCACGCTGACGCGCGCAATCAACAAAGACGGATCATTCAATGTAAGGCGGACGGGTGTGAGCTGGCGCGCGTTTCATCCGTGGCTGCATGTCGTGAACATGAGCTGGACTGGGTTCGCGATGCTGGTGCTGGCCGCGTACGTCGGACTCAACACGTTCTTCGGGTTCCTCTATTTCGAGATGCCGCCGGACTCGGTGCAGGGCTCGGAAGCGCCGACGGAAATGGGCCGGCTTTGGAACGATTTCTTCTTCAGCGGCCACACGCTGACGACTGTTGGTTACGGGAACCTCGCGCCACACGGAATTGCGGCGAACGTGACGGCGACGCTCGAAGCGCTGGTGGGGCTGCTGACTTTCTCGATCATCACGGGGTTCCTGGTGGCGCGCGTTTCGCGGCCCTCCGCGCGGATCGGGTACAGCAGGAATGCGCTGATCTCGCCTTACAACGGAGGGAAGGCTGTGATGTTCCGGATTGCAAACGAACGGTCCAACAGTCTGATGGAACTGAAGGCACAGGTCACGCTGATGACGGTGGTGAATTCGACCGGGACGCTGGAACGGAAATTCGATCTGCTGAACCTGGAGCGCGACAGTGTGACTCTGTTTCCGCTGACCTGGACGATTGTGCATCCGATCGACGAGAACAGCCCGCTTTGGGGGAAGACGGCGGAGGATCTGGCGGCGCTTCAGATGGAGCTGATCATTCTGGTGAAGGGCTTCGATGAGACGTTCAGCCAGACGGTACACAGCCGGTATTCGTACCTGCACGATGAATTTGTGTGGGGCGCGAAGTTCCTGCCGGCGTTCCGGGTGGAAGAGGCGGGAGATTTGCTGCTTGAGGTGGATAAGCTGGGGGAATACATTATGGTGGCGCCGGGGTAGCGGAGTGCCTGAGCTTTTCAGTATCGCAGCTACGCGGCGCGTACGAAAATCCGAGAGGGATTTCAGCCGACAGGTTCCGAATAGCTAAAAGACCAAGGACCGCCTGATATTATGCCGCAATGAAACACCTAGCCTGCCTGATCGTCCTGGCGGCATGCGCCGCTCTCGCCCCTGCCCAAGAGGCCCCGGCCGAAGCACCCCTTCCCCCGGGAGCCGCGCGTCCCCAGCCGCGTCCGCCCAACCCCGTGCGCGATTCTCACACGCCCGGCTACGTCATCGCCAAAGAACTCCCCGACGGAACCAACGCCCCCGCGAAGGAAGACGGCAACTTCATTCTCGGCCCCACCCATCCCGCCGCGCCCGAAATGGCCGTGCAGGAAGGCGTCCCGCAAGGCACGGTCTACAACTTCACCATGGACTCGAAGGACAGCAGGTTCTATCCCGGCATCGCCCGTGAACCCAACACCATCGGCACCGCCGACCCGGACGATCCCGCCAAATTCCGCGTCCCGACCAGCCACCCCACGCCCTACATGCGCCGCGTCGCCGTCTACGTGCCCAAACAGTATGTACCAGGGACTATCGCGCCGTTCATCGTGGGCGCCGACGGACCCGACCGCGGCCTCTTCGCCTGCCTCGACAACCTCATCGCCCAGAGGCGCGTACCGGTCATGATCGCCATCTCGATCGGCAACGGCAGCGGCGACGCTCAGGGCAGCGAGCGCGGTCTCGAGTACGACACGCTATCCGGAAAGTACGCCGAATTCGTCGAAGCCGAAGTGCTGCCGCTCGTCGAGAAACAGTACAACGTGAAATTAACAAAGGACCCCGACGGGCGCGCCACCATGGGTGGCAGTTCCGGCGGCTCCGCGGCAATGGGCATGGCGTGGTATCGCCCGGATCTCTACCATCGCGTGCTCACCTACTCGGGTACTTACATCAACAACCAGTGGCCCTGGAATCCCGAGACGCCGCACGGCGCCTGGGGCTATCACGAAACGCTGATTCCGAACAGCCCGGTCAAGCCGCTGCGCCTCTGGCTCGAAGCCGGCGACCACGACAACTACTACGTGCGCGACGGAATGCACGACTGGGTGCAGGCCAACGAAAACATGGCCCGCGTGCTTGCTGCGAAAGGCTATCATTACCAGTTCATCTTCGCCCGCAACGCCGGCCATACGGATGGCGCCACGAAACGCCAGACCCTGCCCGAGGCACTCGAATACGTCTGGCAGGGCTACACGCCTGTGCGGAAGTAACGTAGATTGCCAGGTTGACGCTTATCAGGCAACCCGCGCCATCCGTGCCTGCCACCGTGCACCGGCGATTGGTTCTTACCGTTCGAACTGGGGATGGCGCTTTGCCATTGTCCACAACGTGCCCCACGCGCTGTCGCGAACATCCTGAATGGGGTGCCGGTCCTGAGCATAATCAGCCTGTTTCATTCCGTTCGGCGTCTGAATCGTGACATCGCCCAGCATGTCGTTATCGTAAACCACGATCCAGATCTCATCGACATGGGGCTTCACATCGAATGCGGGTTGTGCCGACACCAAATTGTCGAGTTTGTAGGGCGCGCCCACGATGTGGCGGAACGCTTCGGCGAATGCTCCCATGAGATCGGAGGAAGACCTCACCTGGCTCGGATTCAGAAGGCGGTGGCTCTTATAACGGGCTGTAAGCCCTGTTCCGGCCGGAGGCCGGCAAGATGTCTCCCCGCACCAGACGGGCTTCAGGAAGCAGATGGACTCAACCATCTACTTTGAAGTCTTCGTCCACATTCGTATTCTGTTCGGCGATGTACTTCGCAATGACGTCGTCGGTCACGTTGCCGGAACTGCAGCAGAAGTATCCGCGTGCCCACAGGTGTCGTCCCCGAAACTGCTTCTTCAGATGCGGGTGTCGGTATCCAGCGTGGCCACGCTCAGTTCCACGCGGGTCGCCTCCCACACCCTCTGCCGCATGGCCCGTCGCACCCGAAGAATCTGGCCGGCGATCTGAAATCCCGAGCGAAGCCAGAAAACGCCGAAAAGTTGACTGGG
>Ga0302319_10014055_pt1 | contig 14962 bp, 11 predicted proteins | sample Bog_T0_2_FD_203319 | JGI IMG/M metagenome (GOLD analysis project Ga0302319, IMG submission 203319) | Peat permafrost microbial communities from Stordalen Mire near Abisko, Sweden - Bog_T0_2 | ecosystem: Environmental > Terrestrial > Soil > Wetlands > Peat | place: Sweden: Abisko, Stordalen Mire... | reverse complement strand
CGCCGGTTCGATCTCGCAAGGCGAGATCGACGGCAGGTAGTCGCCGCACGCCATGCTTGCCTTGGCCCATCCAGGCTTCGAATAAGTCCTATAAGCCTTATTCGTCCTATAGGACCGATTTTCCCCACGCCCCACCCAAAATCCACCGCCCGCGTCTATAAGCTTGCCACCCGCCCCTTTTTTCCGCAGGTAATCGCCATGACCAAGGCCTTCGCCCCCCTGCCTCCCGGCTGGATCAGGGCGCGCCTCTATCATCTCCTCGTCCCCCTGCTCGCCCTCGCCCTCGTCGCGTTCTTCGAACAAACCTGGCTCGGCGAATTGCTCGAGGACCAGACCGTCAACCTCCGCTTCCGCGCCCGCGCCGCCTTCGACCCCCCCGCCGACCCGCGCCTCGTCTTCGTCGGCATCGACCAGCAATCCCTCGACAAATTCGGACGCTACCCGTGGCCGCGTACGACCATCGCCCAATTCCTCACCTCCATCGCGCAGGCCAACGCCAATCCCTATGCCGTCGCCTTTGACGTGCTCTATACCGAGAGCTCCGCCAATCCCGCCGACGACGCCGCGCTCGGCGATTCTGTCGCCCTATTGCCCAACGTGATCACCGGCGCGCTGAGCGACCAGCCCGCTGGCGTCTCGAGGGATCCGGTGGTGATCAAGGCCGCCGAGGCGAAAACCGCCGCCGACCTCAAAGATCCGGGCCCGACGCGCCCCTTTACCCACATCGTCGGCGACGTGCAGAAAATCCGCGGTTCCAACATCGCCACGCTGCCCGTCGTACCCGTGCGGGAGCAAAGCCTGTTCGGCTTCGTCAACGACGAACCGTCGCCGGTTGACGACATCCGGCACGCCATCCCCCTGATCATCCGGGTCGGTGACCAGGTCTACCCCTCCCTCGCGCTGCAAACCCTCTGCCAGGTACTCGGCGTCGATCCCGACAAGGTTGAGGTCGATGTCGGCAGCAGCGTGGTGCTCAAGAACGGCTCGGGAAAAAGCTGGACGATTCCGATCGATCAACGCGGCGAATATTTCATCAATTACCGGCGCAACAGTTCGTTTCGCAACATCTCCCTTGGCATCCTCTCCAACTTCCTGGATCTGCAGGTGAAGAACGGCACGCCCCTGCCGCCCGAATGCAATATCGAGAAGAAAACCCTGGTCATCGGTGAGGCCGCCACCGGCCTGACCGACTTGGGCCCGACGCCGCTCCAGGCCCAAAGCCCGCTCGTTTACACCCACCTCAACGTCATCAACAACGTCCTGAAAAACGATTATCTCACCTTCGTTTCATGGCAATGGGTCGTCGTGGGTTGGTGCCTCGTCATGTGGCCTACCCTCCTGCGCCTCAAAGTTGCCCCGCTCGTGGAGGCCATCGCCATGCCCGTCCTCGTCGTGCTCGGCTACACGGCGTTCGCCTTTGGCATCTTCTGGTTTTGGAGCCTGCAGATCGATCTGGCCTGGCCCGTCCTCAGCTACGTCGCGGTGAATTTTGGCGGCGTCGTTTTGCGCTGGCGCGAGGAGCAGAAGGGCCGGGAGCAAATCAAGCAGCTCTTTTCGCGGATGGTTTCGCCTGATGTTTTGGTCCATCTTCTCGACCATCCGGAGAACATGAAACTCGGTGGCTCGGAACGGGCCGTGACCATCCTCTTCTCCGATATCCGCGATTATACGAAGTTCAGCGAAGGGCTTGGCGCAGCGGAAGTCGTGCGCCAGTTGAACATTTATTTCGAGCGGATGGTCGCCTGTGTGCAGGAGGGCCGTGGTTCCTTCCATAAGTTCATCGGCGATGCGATCATGGCGGCGTGGGGTGACATTGCTGAGGCCAGCCTGGGCCCGGAGCAGGATGCCCGAAATGCCGTGCGCTCGGCGCTCATGATGCGTCAGCGCCTGCGCGAGCTGAACGAAGAACGCAAAGCCGAGGGGTTGATGCCGCTGCGCATTGGCATCGGGTTAAACCACGGCGTCGGCGTCCTGGTCGGCATGATTGGCGCTTCAAGCCGGATGGAATGGACGGTGATGGGCGACGCGGTGAACACGGCGTCGCGGCTGGAGGGGCTCACGAAGGAATTCAAGACCGACCTGGCCATCAGCGAGAGCGTGCGCCATCTCATCGGCGACGATTTTATCAGCCGCCGCCTCGGCTTGATCGTGGTCAAAGGCAAGAGCACGCCGACGGTGGTCTACGAAGTCCTCGCGGAAAAGAGCGACCTCGCGCTTTCCAAAATGAAAACGGAAATCGTCGCGCGCTACGAACAGGCCTTTGACGATTTTCTCGCCCGCCGGTTCGAGCAGGCCGCCACTGGTTTTGGCGCTTGCGAAAAAGTCTACCCCGACGACTACTGCATCAAAAACTACCTCGCCGCCAGCCGCGACTACGCCGTGACGCCGCCACCGTCCGATTGGGACGGCCGTATCGTCATGACCACCAAATAACCATGACCATCCAGGATCAGGAACACGTCGAGATCGCCACACCGACCGGCCCGATGCGCGTCCACCGCTTCCATCCGAAGGAGGCCGCCCCGCGTCCCGCCGTCATTCTCTACTCGGAGATTTACCAGGTCACCGGCCCGATCCGGCGGCTCGCGGCGCGACTGGCCGGGGAGGGATTCGAGGTGCTTGTCCCCGAGGTCTATCACGAATACGAGGAGCCCGGGAAAGTTCTCGCCTACGACGCCGTGGGAACGGAGCGCGGCAACTTCCTGAAATTCGAAAAGCCGGTCGCCTCCTTCGACAGCGACGCCCGCGCCCTCATCGATTGGATTTTCGCGCGCCCCTATCCGTGGCAGGGCGTCGGCACGTCGGGCTTTTGTCTCGGCGGCCACCTCGCGTTTCGTGCCGCGCTCGATCCGCGCGTTGCCGCCTCGGCCTGCTTTTACGCGACCGATCTCCACACCGCCACACTCGGGCAGGGAAAACACGACAATACCCTGGCCCGCGTGCAGGAAACGCAGGCCGAGCTGCTCCTCATCTGGGGCCGGCAGGACCCGCACGTGCCTCTCGCCGGCAGAAAAGCCATCTACGACGCGCTCACCGCCGCGGATAAAAATTTCCAGTGGCACGAATTCAACGGCGCCCACGCCTTCGCCCGCGACGAGGGCCCGCGCCACGACGCCGCGGCAAGTCGGCTCTCTTTCGCGCTCACCCTGGAACTTTTTCAGGGCCGACTTACCGTGCCAGGAGCGACGCATTCGTAAACAGTCGCCATGATCCAACTCTCGCTCGACTTTCTGGGACAGCAGCTCGATCGATTCGCCTCATCGGTGTTGACGCGGCCTCGAACCGCGCGCACCGACCACCCCCTGCCTTGGAAACACGGCCTCACCATCCGCATCGTCTTCCGGCCCCGCGCCCGGCGTTACCTCCTCAACGTCCAGCCCGACGGTACTCCGCGCCTGGTCATTCCCCGGCGCGGCAACGAGGCGGAGGGCCTCCGCTTTCTGGAGCGAAGCGAGCCGTGGCTCCTCAAGCGCCTGGCGCATTGGCATAACCGCAGCGAGTCACGCCAACCCTGGGGCGAGGGGACGCGTTTCCTCTTCCGCGGCGAGGAAACCGTCCTGCGCGTCGAGGCCGGCGGGCAACGCGCGACGCTCTCCTTCGCCGACCAGATTCTCTCCGTGCCCCATCCGCTGCCCGACTACCGCGCGGTGGTGCTGGGCCACCTCCGCCGCATGGCCGAGTGCGAACTGCCCGCGCGCACTCTGGAGCTGGCGCAATTCCACGGCATCACGGTCCGGCGCATTACCGTCCGCGCGCAGAAAACGCGCTGGGGCTCCTGCTCCGTGCGCGGAACGATTTCGCTCAACTGGCGTCTCATCCAGACCCCGCCGCACGTCGTCGATTATCTCATCATCCACGAGCTCATGCATCGCCGCGAGATGAATCATTCCGCGCGCTACTGGAAGCAGGTGGCCGCGGCCTGTCCCGATTATCGAAGCGCCGAAAAATGGCTCAAAAGCAGCCGCATTGAGCTGCGGGCCGAGTAGCCGCGACAGTGGATCAATGTTCCAGCTGAATGACGACCTCGCCCTTCTGGATTTTCACGCAACAGGTCAGGCGATATTTATCCGGGTCCTTGTTCCATTGATCGAGCACATTTAGCTCCTCGTCCGTCGGCGGATCGAGGTTCTCCATGCCCGAGGCGATGGCGACCGCGCAGGTGCCGCACGAGCAATTAAAACATCCCGCTTCCATCTCGATGCCCGCCTTCTCGCCGGCTTCGAGCAGTAGCGTACCGGCGGGGACTTCGGCGGATTGACCGCCAGGTAAAAGAGTTACTTTGGGCATAAAGGGAAAAGCTAAGCCGCGACGCAAAATGGCGGGGATTCATTTATAGGATAACTGGCCCCCATCAAGAAACAAATCCTTCAGCGGATTTTCGTGACATTTGTGTATCATCGATCTGAGGCGCCACAATCTCAACGGGATCGTGGCGAAGCCCTCGACTTACGCGCCCGAATATTTATGATGGCAGCCTGAGGGGTTTACGGCAGAATTAATTTCCTGGTAAAACATGAGTTCAATCCACCCGCTACCATTCAAAAAAGTAGCGCAATCGCGTGTCGTTCCTTCCGGTAAAATGTGATGGATATCATTATCCAGCTGGCAGGCGTACAACTTGGGCCCTACTCGGAAAAACAAGTACGGGAGCATCTCGCGGAAGGTCTCCTGGCACCGACAGACCCTGCCAGGCACGAGGGGATGGACAATTGGACGCCGTTGCGTGAAGTCCTGGCAAAACTCGCTTCGCCGTCGCACGAAAAGGTAGCGCATGCCACCCCTGGCCAGCCGCCCGCGATCCCTGCGTCCAATGAAGAAGCCGAAGCAAAGGAAGCCGCAACTACGCCCGCGCCCGAAGAAAACCTTCCGGAACCTGTGCCCATCGAATCACCTGATCTGCCGCCGAAACGGGCGCCTGCTGACCCGGGAGTGACACATCTGCCCATGAGGCGTCAGGATTCAGGAACGTTGGGCCGCAAGACCGTACTGATTGGCCCCAGCGAGCCAACCCCACCGACCGTGCCGCCGGTGCGCACCCGGTCCGGCCATGTCGCCTCTTCACTGGCCCAAACAGCCCCCTTGGGAGGCATCCAGCAAAGCAAGAGAGTCTCGCGCGCCTCGCTCGTCAAGGCTCTGGCCCAGAACACCTCGCCACTTCCCAATAGGTCAGTCGGTCATCCCCCGGCCCATTCTCCTCCTGACGCCCCGGCACACGTACCGTCGTCGAAGCAGCCCGACCCATCGCTGATTCCGCCGGAGCAGCGGAAGGCTTCCCGGCCCGCTTTGATCAAGGCACTCACGGCCAAGACCGTGCCCATGAGATCGAATGCGGCTCCCGCGGCTCCGCCTGCGCCCGCCTCGTCTCCCATTACCTCGCCCATGCCCACCCGGCTCGTGACTCACCCCGCTGCGTCGCCGCCATCCGTCGTCAGTGGGCTGACCAAAAGACTGGCCCAGATGGTACAGCCCGACCCGGGACCAACCTCGCTGCCGCCATTGGGAGAGGACATGGAGGTGAAAACTACCTTGATTGCCCCGCCTGTCCCGCCCGCGAAAAAAGGCTCCGCCGGTGCAGAACATCCGGCTCCTCCGGCGGCTCCGTCATCCCCGGTGCCGGCGGCGGAAATGACGCCGCTCGAATCTTTTGACGAGCCCGCCCCTCGGCGCTCCTGGTTCGAGCACCTCCTCCCCCTCGTCATTTATGCATGCGGGGCGCTCGCGCTGGTCATGCTCTATTACGTCTGGTCCCCCTATCACGCGGCGGCGGTGCTCCAGACCGCGTCGGAAGCGGGCGATCCGGCCGGCCTGGCCTCGTCGGTCGATTTCGATTCTGTGCGGGCCTCGCTCAAAGAGCAGGTTAAAAGTCAGCTGGCCCAATCGGGGCTGACCGATGCCAAAGGCAATGCCACGACCGCCTCCGCCACGGTTCTTTCGATGCTCGATCAGTCCATCGACCAGTATGTCACGCCGGACGGGATTTCAGGATTGGTGAAGAAATCGGATTCAAGCATGGTCGACGGAAAGAATTCAGTCGTCTCGCCTCAAGTGGCGGCAACGCTCATGGCCGCCTTCGACAGCCAACCGGTGAGCCAGGGCCTTTCTTCGTTGGGCGATTTCGTCCTCGCCCGTGACTCGGCCATCCTTCATCTCAAGTTTCGCGGCTTGAGCTGGAAAGTGGATCGGATCGACCTGCGGGGTGACATGGGGCAGCCGGGACCATCCAACGCCGCCGCGCCGATTATCTCTCCAGTGGTGGACACTTTCCTGGAGCGGGGCAATGCCAAATCCAAAAGCGGCGATTGGAATGGCGCGATTGCCGACTACAGTCAGGTACTGGCCGTCAGCCCTCACTCGAGCGTGGCCTTTAATGACCGGGCCGAGGCGCTCCAATCCAAGGGTGACCTCGACAAAGCCATCAAGGATTATACCCAGGCCTTGGCACTCGATCCGCAAATGGCCCCGGCTCTGGAAGGACGGGGCAACGCTAAAATCGCCAGGAATGACCTGGACGGCGCCATCGCCGATTACACCCAGGCCGTCAAGATCGACCCCACCCTGGCCACCGCCTACGACAGCCGGGGAAACGCCAAGACGGCCAAGGACGATCTCGACGGGGCCATCGCAGACTATTCGCAGGCCATCACCCTCGACCCGACCCTGGCCAGCGCCTACAGCGACCGGGGTTTTGCCCGGCAGGCCAACGGCAACCTCGACGGGGCCATCACCGATTACACCAAGGCGCTCGACCTCAAACCCAAAACGGCGACGGCCTATTATAGCCGGGGCCTGGCCCGCATGTCCCAGGGCAATCTCGACGCGGCGATCCTTGATTTCGGCAAGGCGCTCGCCTTTGACCCCAAGATTGCCGGGGCCTATTACAACCGGGGCAACGCCAAAAATGCGACGCACGACCTCGAGGGCGCCATCGCCGACTACACCCAGGCCATTGCCCTCGACCCCAAATACTCCCTTGCCTACTGCAACCGTGGCCTGACCCGGCAAAGCAAAGCCGATTTCGACGGGGCGATCTCCGACTATAGCCAAGCCCTCGCCATCGACCCGAAAATTGCCGTCGCCTACTTCAATCGCGGCCTGATCGAAGTGCGTCAGAACAATCCCGATGGCGCCATCGCCGACACCACCCAGGCGCTCTATCTCGACCCGAAAAATTGCCAGGCCTACTACTACCGCGGCTTCGCCAAGCTGAGCAAAGGCAACCTCGATGGCGCAGCGGCCGACCTGAAACAATTCGGCGACATGGCTCCGAAAGATCATGATGCGGACTACGCGCGGCTTTACCTATGGCTTATCGAGAAGCAGCAGAACCCGAAGGCCGACTCGGACCAGGACCTTTCCGATGCGCTCGAAAGCAACTGGAATTCCTCGCCAGATGATTTGTCCACCAAGACCGCGACCTTTCTCCTGGGCCGCATGAACGAAACCGATTATCTCGCCGCCATCGCCTCGCCGGATGCGAAGGCCGATCAGGGTCACCATTGCGAGGCCTACTATTTCATCGGGATGAAGCGGCTGCTGATGGGCGACCGGGCCGCGGCCATCGACAATTTCCAAAAATGCGTGGCGACGGGCGAGAAAGACTATTTCCAATACATCCTGGCCCAGGTCGAGTTGCAGGCTATGGCGACCGCGCCCGCCGCGCCGACGGCCGGTCCAGGTCCTGTCGGTCCGCCGATGGCGAAACCGTAGGGCGGGAGGGACTGTTAATGCTAACGCGCCCTCGCCTCAAAGGTACCTCGTTCCCACGTTGCACTTGGGAACGTCTCCTGCGCCCCGCAAAATTCCATTTTGCGCTGACTTCTGTCGGTGTGCGGGTGGGATCGGCAGTGAAACTGCCTCAGCAAGTGCGTTCCCAAGTTGCACTGGGTAACGAGGAAAGTTCTCCAACAAAATCCGTCATCCCGAGCGAAGGCGAGCGGGGCGCTTCTTTTCAGGTAAGAGCTTGCCGAGCCTGAGTCGAGGGACCTGGTTTCTCTTACCGATGATAGCCAAAGGAGGATGGGCCTACATCCTGAGCAGCCAATCGCGCTGCCTTTATATCGGCGTGACCAGCGATCGAAAGCGCCATCGCGCGCGAGAAGCAATTGAAGGGCTGGTCGCGAGCCAGGAAGATCACGCTGATTGAGAAAGGAAATCCTGGGTGGGAAGACCTCGCGCCTTCTGACGCCATGTAGATCCTTCGACTCCGGCTCAGCGAGAACGTACAAGGGAGAGATAGCTTTTCGTTCGCCTTCGCTCAGGATGACGGAATTTTATGCACTACAATTTCTAGCGTATCAATTGCTGCTTGCGCATTACTCCTGCTATGGAAACTGGCTTCGCCGATCACGTTTGGAGCTTGGAAGAGGTGATTGCCCTGTTAGACCAATAGCAGGGGCTAATTTATGTTAAAGCGTCTGGCCGTTTATGTTTTTAAGGTGCTTGTCATTCTGCTTACTCTTGCGGGTTGGATGGCCGCAGGCATCGTGACTATAAACTTCATGGTTGCTGTCACTCCTGAGGAGGCGCGGGCAAAAAACCTGCCGCTGCCTTCTGGATGGACCGCAGGCGTATGGAATCATGGAAGCTATTATCAGTGGTGGACGATTCAGGAAAGACCGTTACTTTTTGGAATTTCCGTTTTCTATCTTTTCGCGTGCGTCCTTTTCTTTTGGGGACGGCGGTTTTGGCTCCGAAGACTTCATCGGAATCGAAATTCAAGCTAACCTGCTACAAAAATTCAGGCTAATTCGGCTTAATCCAGCTTAACTCAGGATTCAAATTGTACCACCACTCCCGCCACCTCCCACTTGACATTTCGCCCCCAACACTTAACCTGCACGTAACTTATCGAGAGCGGTGGAGGGGCTGGCCCTGTGAAACCGCGGCAACCGGGTGGTTCGTTTCAATCAGGAAACGCGGCCATCGTCCAGGTGCCAAACCCAGCTCGGTGCAGTCCGCCCAATGCGGTCAGTGCCGGGGAGGATAAGGAGCGGGTGCCTACTCGTATTCAGGCATCTCGTTTTCTTATCCCCAATCATGTCGAGGTCGATCCTCGATAAGCGATGGAAACTATGGGCAAGGAATTTTTCAGCTATCTCAAGTGCCGCGAATGCGGTCGCCAATACCCGAAGAAGGCCGTCCACGTCTGCGAGTTCGACTTCGGTCCGCTCGAGGCCGACTACAACTACGACCTCATCAAGAATTCCATCTCCCGGCAAGTGATCGAGTCGCGTCCGCACAGCATGTGGCGCTACCGGGAACTGCTCCCGATCGACGGCGACCCGACCGTCGGCCTCAACACCGGCTTCACGCCGCTGGTCAAAACCGACCGTCTCGCCAAGGCGCTCGGCGTGCGCGAGCTCTACGTCAAGAACGACGCCTTCAATTACCCGACCCTTTCCTTCAAGGACCGCGTCGTCTCCGTCGCGCTCTCGCGGGCGAAGGAACTCGGCTTCCAGATCGTGGCCTGCGCCTCGACCGGCAATCTCGCCAACAGCGTCGCGGCCCATGCGGCTGGCGCGGGACTGAAAAGTTACGTGTTGATTCCCGCCGATCTGGAGCAGAGCAAGGTGCTTAACAGCCTCGTCTACGGCACCAACGTCATCGGCATTCACGGCGCCTACGACCAGGTCAACCGCCTTTGTTCCGAGATCGCGGGCAAGTACGGCTGGGGCTTTGTGAACGTGAATTTGCGGCCCTATTACGCCGAGGGCTCGAAGACCCAGGGCTTCGAGATCGTCGAGCAACTCGGCTGGCGTTTGCCGCAGCACACCGTCGTGCCGATGGCCAGCGGCTCGCTCCTCACCAAGGTGGCAAAATCTTACCAGGAGGCGATCAAGGTCGGCCTCATCGACGAGCAACCCTTTACCATCCACGGCGCGCAGGCGACCGGATGCAGTCCGATCTCCACCGCCTTCAAGGCCGGGACCGACCTGATTCGCCCCGTGCCGAAGCCGAAGACCATCGCGAAATCGCTCGCCATCGGCACACCGGCGGACGGCTACTACGCGGTCAACGTCATCAAAAGCACGGGCGGCGGCAGCGAAGACGCCTCGGACGAGGAAATCGTCGAGGGCATCCGCCTGCTCGCCGAGACCGAAGGCATCTTCGCCGAGACCGCAGGCGGCGTCACCGTAGCCTGCGCGAAGAAGCTCATCGCCTCTGGCAAGATTCCCACCAACGAATCGATTGTGCTCTGTATCACCGGCCACGGCCTCAAGACCGCCGAAGCCGTCGCGCCGCATCTCCCCGCGCCCCGCCTGATCAACCCCAGCCTCCGCGAATTCGAGGCCCTCATCGCGAATGACACCGCCGTGCATGCAGCGGCGGCGTAACTATTCTGAATTTAGACAGGAGTTACATGAAAAACATGAGTTGGCTGGCTCCTCGTTCCCAAGTTGACTGCCCTCCGCAGGAGCTGGAGAACGCACTTGTCGGCGAAGCTTCGATTCCCCGGGCTTCTCCTCCCAAACCACTTCATACCACATCATAACGGAACATCCCGCATCCCCCCCCAATCCTGTTAATCTTGTTAATCCTGTCAAAATTCCGTCAAAAATTCTTATGCCCATCCCCGTCTCCATCCCCACCCCGCTCCGGCCCTTGACCGATAACCTCGATACCGTCGAGGTCGAGGGCGCCACCGTCAGTGAACTTCTCGCCGCGCTCGACCAGAAATATCCCGGCATCGGCGAGCGCCTCCTCGACGACAAAGGCAACGTCCGCCGCTTCGTCAACATCTACGTCAACGGCGAAGACATCCGTTTCCTCCAGGACAAGGAAACCGCCGTCAAACCCGGTGAAGAAGTCAGCATCGTGCCCGCGATTGCGGGGGGCTGAGCGAGTCGCAGATAGGGCGAAATAGCTCGCGAGGCCTTTCCCCTCTGGCCTACGGTAGCACATGGTTACGGTCCTCATTCCGACCTTTGCGCGACCGGCCATGCTGCGCGTGGCCCTTCGATCCGTGGCAGAGCAAACCGCCCTCGCCCGCATCACCCGGGTTTTTGTTTCAGAGAACGGTGGCGACCGAACCTCGCAGGCCGTCTGCCAGGAGTTTCCGCAACTCCCGATCACCTATCTTTTTCGCGACCCGCCCGTCGGCCCATTGGGGCATGCCCGGGTCCTAATGAAGGAATGTTTGGATGGAGACTTCACCTGCATTCTCCATGACGACGACTGGTGGTTGCCGCACCATCTGCAGGACGCCTTGGCCGCTTTGGAAGCTGATCCGGAAGCCTCCGTTTATGGAGCCAACACCGTTATTTGCCAGAATGATGTCCTGCTCGAGAATGAGGACAACAGCTTCGCGGCTTGGTTCGCCGCGGATTATCCTCAAGGTTCACCCCTTTGGCGGATCTCCCACTCAAATATTTTCATTGGCCTGCTTTTGGGATTGGTCGTCCATTACTCGAGCATGGTCGCGCGCACGTCCGCCTTGTGCCAATCGGCGCATGTCTATGACTTGGACAACCCGTTTGATACCGATCGCATGATTACGTTTGCGCTTTCAAGGTGCGGCCCGGTGTTGTTCAATCCCAAATTCGGCGTCGCCGTCCGGGTGCATGAGAGTCGAGACACCGCGAACTACGACTGGCAGGAAAAAAAACGCCGGATGACTCAAACCACCGAATGGATGGTTGGTTCGGGAATGAAGCCGTGGGCCGCGGTTGCCTCCATTTTTGTCAAGCGCCTGGGCCGTTGCCCGCGAGAGGATTTGAAGAAGGATCTCATTTGCGCGGCCACGGGCCGGGTCTGGTGTTTGCCCGAAATCGCGCGTCATCTCGACCGCACGAAGGACAAGGAATTCTTCATGCTCTACGATTATGCCCGGCAGGCCTTTGCCGGAAAATCGCCGCGGTGCGAAAGGTGATGGATTCCGGACCCGTTCAACGCGCTAAAATTGACCGCAACGGGCCGTAATATCTAGCTCAAGATGACTTTCGTGGCACGCGAGTAGCTGCACAAAATCACCGTTCCGCCTCGACTTTTCAACCCAACCCGCGAGATTTATTCCCATGATTGTCACAACCGCTCAACTCTTCAAGGTCGCCTACGGCAAGTTTGCCATCGGCGCATACAACATCAACAACGCCGAGCAAGCCATGGGCCTGTTCAAGGGTGCCCTCGCTGCCAAGGCCCCTTTTATCATCCAGATTTCCAAGGGCGCGCGCAGCTACACCGACAAGCGCATGATCGAGGCGATCATCCGCACTGCCTCGGAGATTTTCCCGGAGTGCATCTTCGCGGTGCATCTCGATCACGGCGATGAAAAGACCTGTTATGATTGCATCGACAGCGGGTTTTACAGCTCGGTGATGATCGACGCCTCGCACGATCCGCTCGAGGAGAATATTGCCATCACCCGCCGGGTGGTGGATCGCGCCCATGCCAAGGGCCTCAGCGTCGAGGCCGAACTCGGCATGTTGGGCGGCGTGGAGGAGGACATCAAGGTCGACGAGGGGAACGCCTGTCTGACCAATCCCGAGGAAGCGGTCGATTTCGTCAAGCGTAGCGGTTGCGACTCGCTCGCGGCGGCCATCGGCACGAGCCACGGCGCCTACAAGTTCAAGGGCCAGCAATCGCTGCACTTCGAGGTGCTCGAGGCGATCAAGCAGAAGCTGCCCGGTTTCCCCATCGTCATGCACGGCAGCTCCAGCGTGCCGGTCGATGAAGTGGCGCGCATCAACAAGGCGGGCGGAACGCTCGACCCGACCGCGCGCGGCGTGAACGAAGACGAATACCTGCCGGCGGCCAAGCTCGGCGTCACCAAGGTAAACATCGACACCGACGGACGCCTGGTCTGGACGCGCGTCCATCGCGAATTCTTCCGCGACAACCCCGGCGCGTTCGATTTCCGTCCTCCCGGCAAGGTTTTCATCGAGGAATACGCGAAGTTCATCGCACACACCTCGGAGAAGCTCGGCTCGGCCGGACATCTTGAGGAAGTCCGCGAATACGTGTCGAAGAAGTAATTCTTCGATAGCCGCACGAATTGTTCCGCCTTGCAAGACTGGGGCGGAACAGAATCGACCATGAAGATAGGTCTCTGCGCTTCGTTGGCTGACGCCTCAACCGCACACGAGGCCGGTTTCGATTACATCGAGGAAAACGTCCAGAACCTGCTCGTCGCCGAGCAGCCGGACGAAATTTTCGCCCTTAAACTCAAGGTGCCGAAGAGTGCGCCGCTGCCGGTTCTGGCCGCCAATTGTTTTCTGCCTGGTGCGCTCAAATGTACCGGACCGGACGTTGACCCCGGCCGCCTCGATCGCTACGCCTCGGCGGCATTCAGTCGTGCGCATGAGTCGGGAATTCGCTTCATCGTTTTTGGCAGTGGTGGGGCGCGTCAAATTCCCGAGGGCTTTTCTCGCGCTGAAGCACGAAATCAATTTCTCGCGTGTCTGCGCCGATTTGCGCCTTTGGCCGAGGCCCAGGACATCGTCCTCGTGCTCGAATGCCTCAATCGCAAGGAATGTAACTTCGTTAATTCGCTGGCGGAAGGTGCGGCCTTGGTGGAGGAGGTTAATCATCCTCACCTGCGCTTGCTGGCCGATATTTATCACATGGCCATGGAGGGCGAAGCAGCCGACGAAATCATCAAGCATGGCCGTTGGCTGCAGCACATCCATGTGGCGGAGAAGGAAGGTCGGCAGGCACCCGGCACCCACGGTGAGGATTTCGGCCCCTTTCTGCGCGCGCTGCAGGAGATCGATTATCGCGGCGCAATCAGTTTCGAGTGTGCGTGGCAAGACCTGCCAGAGCAGGCATCTGGAAGCGTCAAAAGCTTTCGGGAACAGCTTCGCCAAGCATATTTGATCTAAGGACATAAGGGTGTAACTATCTTGTCGTTTGACTTTCTGACTTTATAAAGAAAGTTTTCAGATCATGACTACTGCCAAAGCCTATGCGGCACACGCCGCCACGGCTCCCCTCGCTCCCTACTCTTTTGAACGCCGCGATCCGGGGCCGCTCGATGTCCAGATCGACATCCTTTACTGCGGCATCTGCCATTCCGACATCCACACCGTGCGCAGCGAGTGGGGCCCGGCGAACTATCCCTGTGTGCCCGGCCACGAGATTGTCGGTCGCGTGACCCAGGTCGGCGCGCAGGTCAAAAAATTCAAGGTCGGCGACCTCGCCGGTGTCGGTTGCATGGTCGACTCGTGTCGCGATTGTCCCAGTTGCAAGGCCGATCTCGAGCAGTTCTGTTTCGGCCCGGCCACGTTTACCTACAACAGTCCGGACAAGAAAAGCGGCGGTTACACCTGCGGCGGTTACTCCACCGTTATTGTCGTCGAAGAGCATTTCGTCCTGAAAATTTCCGATAAGCTCGATCTCGCCGCCGCCGCGCCGCTCCTCTGCGCGGGCATCACGACCTGGTCACCCCTGCATCACTGGAAAATCGGCAAGGGCCACAAGGTCGGCATCGTCGGCCTCGGCGGACTCGGCCACATGGGCCTCAAGTTCGCCGCAGCCCTCGGCGCGGATGTCGTCCTCTTCACCACCTCGCCAGGCAAGACGAAGGACGCGCTCAAGCTCGGCGCGAAGGAGGTCATCATCTCCAGGAACGAGGACGAAATGAAGAAGCACGCGAGCAGCTTCGACTTCATTCTCGATACAGTCGGCTCCGCGCACGACGTCGATGCGCTGCTGGGTCAGCTCAAGCTCGACGGCACCATGTGCCTCGTCGGCGCGCCGGAAAAACCACATGCCATCCACGCCTTCAGCCTCATCATGCCGCGCCGCATCCTGACCGGCTCGGCCATCGGCGGCATCGCCGAGACGCAGGGCATGCTCGACTTCTGCGCGGAGCACGGCATCGTCTCCGACATCGAAATGATCCCCATCCAGAAGGTCAACGAAGCCTACGAGCGCGTCCTCAAGAGCGACGTGAAATACCGCTTCGTGATCGACATGGCCTCATTGAAAAATTGATGGACGAAGTAGTTTTAGATTGCCGTCACGG
>Ga0302319_10014052_pt1 | contig 14964 bp, 15 predicted proteins | sample Bog_T0_2_FD_203319 | JGI IMG/M metagenome (GOLD analysis project Ga0302319, IMG submission 203319) | Peat permafrost microbial communities from Stordalen Mire near Abisko, Sweden - Bog_T0_2 | ecosystem: Environmental > Terrestrial > Soil > Wetlands > Peat | place: Sweden: Abisko, Stordalen Mire... | reverse complement strand
CATCCGCGAGAAGCGCGCGCGCATCATCAAGGCGGAAGCCGAACTCGAGGCGTCGGCGAAATTATCCGCGGCCGCCGGTCTGATCATGGCGAATCCCGCCGCGCTCGAACTGCGGCGCATGCAGATGATCGCGGAGGTGGGGGCGGAGAACAACAGCACCACCGTGATCATGGTGCCGTCGGATTTCGTGTCGCTCGCCAATTCATTGAACCAGTATCTGCAGCGGCGCAGCGTTGACGAGGCAGCCGCTGGGAACCGCGCGCCGCCATGAGCGAGTCGCCGGCGGCGCGCAGTGATCGTCCGCAATCGACGTGTTCGTCCGTAATCATCGGGAGATTGCAGCGTGGAAACCGAGCGAATTGCGCGGGCGTTCATCGACCGGACATTGGCCAAGGCCGAATTCACCCACGAAGCGCACCTGCGCGTGGGGCTGTGGCATGTGCTGCATCATCCCGGGGACGCGGCGCTCGATCTGCTGCGCGCACGCATCCGTGCCTTCAACGAATCGGTCGGCGGCGCCAATACATGGGAGTCGGGCTACCACGAGACGATCACGCGCCTGTACGTGCGCCTCATTCGCGCGTTTCTCGACTCGGTGGATGCTTGCGGTCCGATCGACGCGCTTGCGCAGGATTTGATCGGGCGGTTCGGCGATCGTGACCTACCGCTGCGGTTCTTTTCCCAAGAGCGGCTGTTTTCCGTCGAGGCGCGCCTGAGTTGGGTCGAGCCGGACCTGGAGCAATTGCCCGGAGCCCTTGGATCGGACGGGTCCCATGCGCTGCTCCGGGTCACCTATCTGCAGCTGACGCGGCAACCGCCGCCGCCGCCGCACGACGGTGACGAGCGCGTCGCAGTCGAGCGCCTTGCGGCGGACGGGTATCTCGCGCTCTATCGACGGGTGGGTGGACCATGGCGCTGGGACGAGCGGCTGCGGATGCCGCCGACGCAATTGGGGGTGCTGCGCGCCGATGCACGCGTGCATCTCCATGTGTTGCGCGCGGCGACCGGCGAGGCGCTTGGATTCTGCGAGTTCGATCATCGCGGGTTCCCGGATGTCGAGATCGCGAATTTTGGCTTGATCCCCGAGGCGCAAGGGCGGGGCCTCGGTCCCTATCTGCTGTTGACGGCTTTGCAGCGGGAATGGGCAAGCCGGCCGGGGCGCATCTGGCTGCATACGGACACATGGGACCATCCTGCGGCCGAGCGCGTCTACCAAAGAGCGGGTTTCGAAGTCTACGATGTGCGCTGGGTGCCGGCGCGGCCTTGAGCGACCCGCAGTTTCTCGACGAAATTTTTTTTTGGAGGATCCATGAGCCGAGCGGCGGTGACGACGAAGATTCTGGCTTCGAAAGTGCGCCAGGGAATCAAATGGGCGGAGGTGGCCGCGCGTGTCGGACTTAGCAAGGAATGGGTCACTGCCGCCTGCCTCGGGCAGATGACGCTGAGCCGCGAGCAGGCCGAAGTGATAGGCGGAATGTTCGAACTGACCGAGGAGGAGCGGCGCTGGCTGACCGTGGCGCCCTATAAGGGCTCATTGCCTACGGACGTTCCGACCGACCCGCTCATCTACCGGTTCCACGAGCTGGTGAGCGTGTACGGGACCACGTTCAAAGAGTTGATCCACGAGGAGTTCGGCGACGGCATCATGAGCGCCATCGATTTCAAGATGGACATCGTCCGTGAGCCCGATCCCAAAGGGGACCGCGTGCGCATCTCGATGTCGGGTAAATTCCTGCCCTACAAGACCTACTGAGCCGCGCGCGACCCGGTCGCAAGGCCGGCCTTGCGCCAGATGAGGAACGACAGCGCGAAAGCCAGGGCCGCACAGCCGGCGAGCAGGGCGAGGGTGAGATCATAGTTGCCGGTGAGGTCGAACACCTTGCCCGCGGCCGGGCCGGCGGCGAACAGCGTGAAAATCTCGCAAAAATACCAGGCGCTGTAGGTGAAGGCGACGCTCACGTCCGGAAAGCGACGCCGCAGCACCGCGACGAAGTAGATGTCGCTGCCGCCGATGGTGATCCCGAAACACACGGCATACGAGACGAGCGCGGCCACGGCGTGCAAGCGGCCCACCAAGAGCAGCGAGGCGGCGCCGGCGAGCAGCAGTACGTTCATCGCGAAACCGACGGCGCGGATCGAATAGCGGTCGAGGAGCCAGCCGGAGGCGAGTCCCCCGATGGCGGCGAACCCCGCGGTTGAACCGAGCACCAGCGAGGAGAGGCGCGGCGAGAAGCCCGCGCCCTCGACGACCGACGACTCCTGGGTGAGGAGGCCACCATACGTGGCATAGAAAAAGAGCGTCACGAGCGCGATCAGCCAAAACGTCGGCGATCCGAGCACCGCGCCCAGCGTGCCTGCAGGAGCTTCGGCGGCGGCCGTGGCCGCGGCTGCGGAGGCAGCGGGCGCGGCAGGCGGGACGTTGGCTGGCACGACGTGGCCCGGCACGACGTGGCCCGGCACGACGTGGCCCGGCACGACGTGGCCGGCGCCGAGCGGAACACCATCGAGTCCCAGACCGAGCTGCGCTGGGGAGCGGTATCTCAGGGTCGCCAGAACGGGCAGCAGACCGACCGTGAGCAGACCCGCGGCGATGGCGAGACAGGCCGGACGCCAGCCGAATCCGGCGATGATGGCGCCGGTGAGCGGCGCGAGCACCATGCCGCCGACGTGCCAGCCCGCCCAGGCAATTCCAAGACCGAGGGAGTAATCGCGCGCAAACCAGCGCGAGATCACATAGGGCAGCGTGACGGCGAACATCACCTTGCCGACCCCCATCGCGCCGCGCAGGACGTACATCTCCGCGAAAGTCGACACGGTCGAGAGTGACGCGACGCAGAGCGCCTCGATCACGATGCCTGCGATCAGCAGCCGCATCGCGCCGACTCGTTTGATCGCCGCCCCGCCGAGCAGGATGAGCGGCGCGCTCAGCCAGAAGACGGTCACGAGGCCGCTGGTGGCGGCGCGGTTCCAGTGAAACTCGGCGGTGAGCGGCGGTATGAACAGCACGAAGCAGTACAAACCGCCGCCATAGACCATGAAGCCGGCGAAGAACAGGGCGATCAGCACCTTGCGGCCGTAGTACATTCCCTGGCCGGTACCGAGTGCTGCCGCGGCGGTGGCCGCCGTCATCGAGTGTGCGGGGGTCGGGCTCGGCATTGGCCCGAGTATAGGGGATCATCCTGCGTCCGGAAATCTGCCGCGCTCGCGGCCATGAATCTGACTCAGACAGGCTCCTAGGTCAGACAGGCTCCTCCATGCATAATCGGCACGCATGGACAACCGATACACGACCACCGACGGCCGACCGGCCGCCGCGGCGAATCCGATTTCGGTCACCCCTTACTGGATGGACGACATGCCGCTGCCGCCGCTGCCCGGCGGAGCGCTGCCCGAGCGCGTCGACGTGCTCATCGTCGGCGCCGGATATACGGGGCTGTCGGCGGCGCGCGAAACGGCGGCCGCCGGGCGCAGCACCCTGGTGGTCGAGGCCGGCACGCTCGGCACGGGTTGCTCGAGCCGCAACGGCGGCCAGGTGGCCTACAGCTTCAAGCCGTCCCAGGCCGAACTGACGCGACGACATGGCGCGGATGCGGCGCGACGGATCGCGGAGGAGGGCGTGAACGCGATCGAAAACCTGCGCTCGCTCGCCACCCTGGAGCAGCTGGACTGCGATTGGCGTCCGGTGGGCGGATTTTACGGCGCACACACACCGCGGCATTTCGAGCGCCTGGTGCGCGAGGCCGAGTGCGACCACCGGGTCACCGGCCAGCGCTTCAGCGTCGTGCCGCGCGCAGCGCAGCACGGCGAGATCGCGACCGATTTCTATCACGGCGGACTCGTGAACCACGACGATGCGGCCGTGCATCCGATGCGCCTCCTGGCGGCACTCGTGCGCCGCGCGCTCGCCGCCGGGACGACGATCATGGAATGCTGTGCAGCGCTCGACATCCATGCGGGGCGCACGAGCTTCGAGGTGCGCACGACGCGCGGCATCGTACGGGCGCAGCGCGTGCTGCTCGCCACCAACGGCTACACGGGTGCGCTCTCGCCGTGGCACCGTCGCCGCGTCATCCCGATCGGCAGCTATCAAATCGCCACCGCGCCGCTCGGCGCGGCACGGGTGCGGGCTCTGATCCCTGGCGGCCGCAACATCGGCGACACGCGCCGCGTGGTCGTGTACTACCGGCCCTCGCCCGACGGCGAGCGCATCATCTTTGGCGGCCGCGCCGCCCTGTCCGAGACCAATCCGCTCACCTGCGTGCCGCGGCTGCGCGCCATGCTCGGCAAGATCTTTCCGGAGCTGCGCGACTGGCCGGTGACCCACGCCTGGGCGGGCTTCGTCGCCTACACCTTCGACACCATGCCGCACCTCGGCGAACGCGACGGACTCTTTCATTGCATGGGCTACTGCGGACAGGGCGTGCCCACGGCGACGTATTTCGGCCGGCGCATCGGCCAGCAAATGCTGGGACTCGCCGAGGGCCGCACGGCGCTCGACGGACTGGAATTTCCTACCCGCCCCTTCTACCAGGGCGTGCCCTGGTTCCTGGCGCCCTCGGTGTTTTACTACCGAACGCTGGACCGGATCGGCATTTAGGCGATGAACTGCCGCTCAGGCGCGCAGGTTGACGCGCCCGCGATTCATGGCATGCAGTCAAAATCCCGTTTTTAGATCCCCGCCTTGAACTGCAGCCATGCACGCGAGAACGCGCGCATTTCATCGGTGCTCCATACCGGTTGCAGTTCCATGCGATCGCGGACGGCGGCGGGCGGATAGATGATCACGTTATCGCGCACGGCGGGCTCGAGCAGCGGGATTGCAGCAGCGTTGCCGGTGGCGAAGCCGATAAAGCGGGTGACCGACGCGGAAATTTCCGGCCGCATCACGAAGTTGATGAACGCCATTGCGCCCGAAGGATTCTTCGAGTCGGCGGGGATCACGAGGTTGTCGATGTAGAAGGGCGCGATTTCCCTTGCAAATGCATACTCGACCTGGACGCCGGTGTGCCCCTCCGCGACCATGCGCCGCGCCACCATCGCGTCGCCGGAATAGCCGATGGCGAGGCAGAGGTCTCCGTCGGCGAGCTGCTCGTAATAGCCGGAACTCGCGACACGCCGCAAATAGGGTTTGATTTCCTCGAGCTTGGCCATCACGGCGCCGAGTTTCACCGGGTCTGCGGAGAGGCGCGGCTGGCCGATGTAGCGGGCCACCATCGGCAGTATGTCGCCCCAGGAATCGAGGATGCTGATGCCGCATCTGGCGAAGCGCGCGACAACCTCCTTCTTCAGGACCATGTCGAGGCTGTCGAGCGGCGCGTCCGGCATGATGGTCTTGATCTTCACGGGGTTGAAGATGATGCCGATGGTGCCCCACATCCACGGCACCGCATAGCGGTTGCCGGGATCGACTTGCGCGAGAATCTGCATGATCCGCGGATCTCCGTTCCTCAGGTTCGGAATCGCGGCCGGATCGAGTTTCTTCCAAAAGCCCTTCGGAATCTCGCGGCCGAGATGCGGAGCCGCGTTCATGGTGACGATTTCGAAATCCGAACTGCCCACCGACATCACCGTCTCGGCGGCGTCCGGCGAGTCGAAGACGGTCAGGTTGACATGCATGCCGGTCTCGGCCTCGAATCGTGAGATCAGCGCCGGCGGGAAATATTCCGACCAGGCGTAGAGGTTCACGATCTTCGAACGATCGGCAGCCGCCGCAGCCGCTGCCGAGGCGGCGATCAGGAGAAACAAACACGTGCGCAACGTCGCTAGCATCGTGTTGCGGAATCTACGCGAGACGTGCGCGAAAGCCCACCCGGGGATGCGCGGCCCCGCGCGCTCGCGCGTGTCCCGACGTGGTATAAGGCGGGCTTGGACCTGATGAGGACGAGTTCATGGCGGGTGATCGCAGGGATGTCGAGGCGCGCATCGACCGCTGGCCCGCGCACGCGCTTGCCGCGACCCTCGATCTCGGGGCGGCCGAACTTGATGAGGAATTGCCGCCGCTCTGGCATTGGCTGTATTTTCTCGCCGCGCCCCGGCGCAGCGAACTTGGGTTAGATGGCCATTGGGCCGATCCCGATCTCGTCGATCCGGCCGACCCGCGGCGGCGCATGTTCGCTTCCGCGCGCATCGACTTCGAACGGCCGCTGCGCTTCGACCGGATCGCGCACCTGACCGAGACGAAGCTGCGCTCGCGCGACACGCAGGGCGGCGGCGGCCCGATCCGGATCGTCACCCTCGAATATCGCGTCCTGCAGGACGGTGCGCTGTGCCTGCGCGAGGAGCGCGACCTCGTCTATCTCAAGGCGCCGCCGGCAAGCCGGGTAGCGGCCGGCGCCGCATCCGGGGGCGCCGCATCCGGCGGTGCCGAGGCCGGCGATGCCGCGCAGGCGGCCATGGGTGCTGCGGGCGCAACGGTGGGCTGCCTCGAGATCACGCCCGACCCGGTCATGTTGATGCGCTTTTCCGCCCTCACCTTCAACAGCCATCGGATCCATTACGATCAGGACTATGCACAGCGCCAGGAGGGCTATCCCGAAAGGGTGGTGCACGGGCCGCTGATCGCGATTCTCCTCGCCGAACAACTGCGCCTGCAGGGTATCGCGCGGCTGCGCCGCTTCGAGTTCCGCGCGAAGCGTCCCTTGTTCGTCGATCGGCGGATCCGCCTGACGGCGCAGGCCGACGGGGCGCGGATCTCGCTCTGCGCGCTCGATCCGTCCGGAACGCTGGCGGCCGAGGCCACGGCGATCCTGTGACGACGCGTGTGTCGCAGCGAACAGACACGCACCCGTCTGCGACGTAGGCTCATCACCAATCGCCGTTCGCGATTGAATCGAGGAGATCCGTCCATGTCCGTTCGCGAAGCCGCCTTCGACAGTTTTCTTTACGCGCCCATCGGAGATGATCGCAATGGGATGGTGCTCACCGTGCTCTCGGCGCTCGCACGCCTCGACGTGGATCCGTGGGTCGAGGCTGCGGATTTGAGCCGCCTTCCCCGTGCGACCGCGTCGGCCCGGTTCGTCTCCATGCTCGAGTCCCTGCCCGGACACTCCTCGCTCGCGGATCGCACGGCGCTCGCCGGACGTTTGATTCCCCTATTGCCGGCGCGGGTCGGGCAAGGTGGCCAGGCGGTTGGTCCCGCGCCGCGGGTGGCGGCGGAAGGGCAATCTTCGTGGATCCATCAGGTGTCGTTCTCGCTGCTCTACTTTGCCGTGTTGTGTGTCGGTCTCCTGATCTATTCGGAGTTTTCGGATCGCGCGCCGGGAAGTCTTCCCGCCACCGCGGCGCCGGCTGCCGCGGCAACCGCCGCCGCAGTGCCAGGTGCCGCGACGGCGTCGGCGATGGTGGCCGACGGCACGCCGATTCGCGGGGCCTTGCCGGCTGACACATCGACGCCCCACGAGGGCCGGTGATGCCGCGGGCCGCCGATTCGGCGGGTTGATCCGCGCATGCCGCGATTTCGCCCGCAAGCTCAAGCATTGCACTATCTCCTGCGTGGCCACGGCGAGCCACTGCTGCTGATCCACGGCCTCGGATCGAGCGGCGCCGACTGGGCAATGCAGGTTGCTGCGCTCGAATCACGATTTCGACTGATCGTGCCCGATCTGCCCGGATGTGGTCACAGCGGACCGCTTCCGAACAACGCGAGCATCGGCGGCTTTGCGGAACTGTTGTGGCAGCTCCTCGATCACCTGGGTGTGGCGCGGACCAATATCGCGGGTTTCTCGTTGGGCGGCGCGGTTGCCCTCGAGATGGCGGTGCAGCGGCCGGACGCGGTGGCGCGGTTGGCTTTGATCAACAGCCTCGCGAGTTACGACATCGACCACTGGCGCAGATGGCTCGAAGCGCGCGGCTCGGCCGCCCTCGTCTCACTTTTCGGCATGCGCATCGTCGCTCGGCTGTTTGCGAGCCGCATGTTTCCGCTGCCCTGGCAGGGGGCGCTGCGCGAACGGGCCGCGCGCGTCATCGGCACGGTGCCGGCGAAGATCTACCGGAGGCTGATGACGGTGCTGACGAATTGGAGCGCGGAGGAGCGCCTATCGGCACTCACCGCCCGGATCCTCATGATCGCGGCGGAACACGACTACACGCCGATCGCCGAGAAGCGGATCCTGGCCGCGAGGTTGAGGGCTGCGCTCGTCGTGATTTTGGGCTCGCGGCACGGCACGCCGTTCGACTCCATTGACGCGACCAACGCCTGTCTTCTCGCCCTCTTCACGGATCATGCGATCCTGCCGGAGGTTCGCCTCGCCCGCGACGAACGGCAGCCCGCGACGCGATTCACTTTCGCCGGCAGCCTCGCCGAGGAGCATGCGCTCGGTCCGTGACCCGTCTCACCGCTTGTCAGCGGCTGCCACGAGGTCGTCCTCGTCGTCGCGCTCGATTTCCTCCGGGAGCTGCGTGGTATCGCGCTGCTCGCGCTGGCTCGCTTCATTCTCACCGTCGTGCTCGTCTTCTGGTTCGTCGTCATCGTCCTCGGTGCCGGTCGACGGGCGCGCCTCGGGAAGATCAGGATCGGCGGCCGCCGACCGCAGCGCCGCGCGGTCAGATTCGCCGAACGACATAAATGATGAGCGCAACGATGAGGATGGTGCCGAGAATTCCGCCGCCGATGTACATGGGTGCCCCTTGATGAATACGCTGTGCCGATCGATCAGGGTCCGATTACATCACCGCCCGATGCAGCCGTCGGGGCGGTACCGCACCGACGGCGATCATTGCCCGAGTTTTTGCAGCGCGCCGCGGATCAAATCCGGCACGGGTACGGAGCGGCGGCTCACCGCATCGACATAGACGTGCACGAAACGGCCGAGCGCGGCCGGTTGCGCGTTGGCGGCGGCGAACAACGCGAGCCGATAAACGACGCTGCTGCGCCCCAGGTGTTCGAGCGCCAGACCGACCTCGAGCGCCTGTGGAAAGGAGATCGATTGCAGGTAGCGGCAGCTCGTTTCTGCGACGACGCCGATGGCGGGCAGCGCGCGGATGTCCGTGGCGGTTGCCTCCATCAGCCAGCCGTTCACGGCGGTGTCGAAATATGAATAATAGTGGGCGTTGTTGACGTGTCCGTAGACATCATTGTCCATCCAGCGTGTCGTGATCGCGCGCAGGACGGGAAAGTCGGCCCGTGTCGGCAGCGCGTTCACGGCGTCATGGCAAAGAGTCCGGCTTGAAATACAGGCTTTCCTGCGCGTCGATGACCATCGGCCAGGCCACGGTGTCGTGACCGGCGACGGGTACCGAGACCACTGTCCGGCGACGCGGCTCGATGCCCATGGCGCGAACACCCGCGAGCCGTGCGAATGCATCTGCCCATGCCCCGGCGGCGTTCACCAGCACGCCGCCGGTGACCTCGCCGCGTTCCGTACGCACCCGCCAGCGGGAATGCTCACGCACGAGTTCCGCCAGATGATATGCCGCCGACATGCCGGACATGCCGGACATGCCGGACATGCCGGACATGCCGGACATGCCGGCACCGATGACGATGTGATCGTATTCGGCGCCTGTCATCGAGAGATCCCGCCGCGCAGCCTTTCGAGCACCTCACCCAGCAATTCCGCCGGCGGCGCGGCACGGCTGATGAGCATCGCGTCTTCGTCCGCCGCCGGCAGTTCCAGTGTCTCGAGCTGGCTTGCCAGCAGCGAGGGGGCCATGAAATGCCCGGCGCGGCCCCGCAAGTGGGCCTCGAGGATTGCGCGCCCGGGGTTCAGGCAGACGAAGAAGGGTGGCTGATCCAGTGCCGAGCGCAGGCGGTCGCGGTAACAGCGCTTCAGGGCCGAACAGGCCGCCACCACATGCGATCCTTGGCGCACGCGCTGTGCGATGCCGGCGCCGAGCGCATCGAGCCATGGCCGGCGGTCGGCATCGCCCAGCGCCACGCCGGCGGCCATCTTTGCCATGTTGGCGGGCGGGTGAAAATCGTCGCCTTCGACGCAGGCGGCGCCGAGCGCCGTCGCAAGCAGCCGGGCGAGACTCGATTTGCCGCTGCCGCTGACACCCATGATGATGATGACTTCCACGCCGTCCCAGTGTGACATCGCCGGGAAACGTCACGCAACGAATGCGATTCGATGGCGCAACGGGCGCCGATATTCTATTGTGCCGGCCATGCCGACCCCGAATGCCCCGGCCCCGGCGGCCATGCCGACCGCCACCGCAGCCGCGGGCTCGGCCGCACCGCCCGACGTGCCGGACCTGCGGATCTTCGTGTTCGCGCTCTTCTTCGTCTTCGGCGGCATCACCAGTCTGAACGACGTCATCATCCCGAAGCTCAAGGGCCTTTTCACGCTGTCCTATGCGGAGGCGATGCTGGTCCAGTCCGCCTTCTTTGCCGCCTATTTCCTGGTCTCGATTCCGGCCGCACTCGTCGTCGAGCGCCTCGGCTACATGCGGACTGCGGTCGTCGGTCTTGCGTGCATGACCGCGGGCTGCCTGCTGTTCGTGCCCGCCTCCGCCTCGGGTGAGTTTGCCATTTTTCTTTGCGCTCTGTTCGTGCTCGCGAGCGGCATCACCGTGGTTCAGGTCGTGGCCAATCCGCTCATCGCGATGCTCGGCGCCCCGGCCACCGCGAGCAGCCGCCTCACCTTCGCGCAGGCATTCAATTCCCTCGGCACGACGATCTTTCCCTTCGTGGGATCGGTGCTGATCCTGGGCTCGCTCGCCGCCGTGGATCAGGGCACGCTCGCCGGCGCTGCGTTGAGTGCGTACCGAACCCGGGAGACTCGCGTCATCGTGCACACTTACCTGTGGCTCGCCGCCGCGCTCGCACTGCTCGCGCTGCTCGTCTGGCGGCGCCGCAACCGGCTGGTCGAGGCGCGCGGACCGGCGGGCGGCATCCTGCGGGCCTTCGATCTCCTGCGGCGCGCGCGGTTTGCCGTCGGTGCGCTGTGCATCTTTCTTTACGTGGGTGCCGAGGTGTCGATCGGCTCGCTCATCGTGAGTTACCTCATGCAGCCGGGTGTTTGGGACACATCCGCGCAGATTGCCGGCAAGCATGTTTCCTTCTATTGGGGCGGCGCCATGGTCGGCCGCTTCGTCGGGGCGTATTTGCTGCGAATCATGTCGCCCGGCAAGGTTCTCGCCGGCGCCGCAGGCACCGTGATCGCCCTGCTCTTGATCTCCGCAAACACCGCCGGAACCGTGTCGGGCTGGAGCCTGCTCGCCATCGGCCTGTTCAACTCCATCATGTTCCCCACCATTTTCACGCTGGCCTCGGAGGGGCTCGGCGCACGGGCCGCCGAGGGTTCCGGAATCATCTGCATGGCCATCGTCGGCGGCGCCATCCTGCCGCTCGCCACCGGCCATGCCGCCGATCTCACGGGATTGAAGGCGGCGCTGTTCATTCCGGGGATTTGCTATGCAGGCATCTTCGGGTTCGGCCTGTACGCGCGGCAGCCGCTGGCGGCGACCGCGCGAGGGCATCACCCGTAGCGGCCTTGCAGCCGCGTCAAACGACCCAAGATCCCGGTTGCACTGGTATTTATCCTGTGACATCGTGGGAGCATCATTCGGCGGCGGCCACTGTTGCATTGCGATACCAGAAGGAGAACGCCCGCGCCCGGGCCAAATCAGACCGCCGTATCCCCTTGCAACCACGCATGAGTCGTTAGGTTAAATTCACGGATCATCGAGGCGCAGCAACGTGTGCCGTGACACAACGCGAAACCCTTGGTTGATTTAAGATTAGGTTACATATCGCGCAGGAGATCCGCATGACGAGCATCACCGACCCCTTGCCGCCGCGTAACTGGGCGACGATCCTCATGTTCGCGGCCACCTTCGCGGTCGCGGCCATCCTCGTGCCCTGGTATGGCATCGTGCACGGCTATCACGCCGCCGCATGGATCTGGTTTGCCGTGTTCTTGATGGCAAACGGCTTCGCGATCACGTGCGGCTACCATCGGCTGTTCGCGCATGCGACCTACGAAGCGCATCCGGTGCTCAAGGTGGTGTATCTGCTGTTCGGGGCGATGGCGCTGCAGAACAGTGCGCTCAAGTGGAGCGCTGACCATCGCACGCATCATCGCTTCATCGACGATCCGGAGCGCGATCCGTATTGCGCGCGGCGCGGTTTCTGGTTTTCGCACATCGGCTGGATGCTGCGCAATTATCCGAGCGGCGAGTCGGATTACACGAACTCGCGCGATCTGGAGCGCGATCCCTTGGTGATGCTGCAGCACCGCTTTTATATTCCGCTCGCGCTCGGCTTGAACTTCGGCCTGCCGCTGCTCGTCGGCGTTGTGAGCGGCGATGTCGTCGGCACGTTCCTGCTTGCCGGCGTGCTGCGCCTCGTCGTCAGCCATCACGGAACTTTTTTCATCAATTCTCTGGCGCACATATGGGGCGCGCAGCCCTACACGGACGAGAACACGGCGCGCGACAATGGCGTGATCGCGCTCTTGACCTATGGCGAGGGGTACCATAATTTTCATCATATGTTCGCGCACGACTATCGGAATGGCGTGCGTTTCTGGCAATGGGATCCGTCGAAGTGGTTGATCAATTCGTTTCGCTGGATGGGCCTCGCGCGCAATCTGAAGCGAGTGCCCTGGTTCAAGATCCAGCGGGCGCTGCTCGACACGCAGTTTCGGCGCGCGGAACATCAGCTCGCCCGCCAGCCGGGCCGGGCGCAGATCGAGGAGCTGCGGCGCCGCGTCTCAGAGGAGTACGAGAGCTTCTGCAAAGCGGTCGCATCCTGGACCGAGCTCCGGGAGCAATCGGTCGTCGAGGCGAAGCGCGTGATGATCGAGCGCTGGGACCGTTCCGCGATGCAATCGCGGCTGAAGGCACTCGAGTACGGATTGCAGGCGCAATACCGGCGCATGCGGCTGTTGCGCGCCGAACTCGGCTAGTTTCGTTCGAGAACAATAAGGGGCAAGGAGGGCGGTAGATGAATGCCGTGACGCGGCCGGAGGAGCCGGCGCAGGGCGGTGCGGGCCGCATTCCGCAGAAGGCGGAGCGCGGGTCCCTGGATGCACGATTGCTCCGGCGGCTGCTGGCGAGCGTCGGCAATCCGCCCATCGAATTCGTGCTCGCGTGGACGGGGGAACGCGTATCCGCGCCCTCGATCGCGCCGCGCGCCAGCGTACGGATCGCCGATCGCAGCACGCTGCTCGGCATCGTGAGTGATCCCCAGTTGCGCTTCGGCGACGCGTATACGGACGGGCGGGTGGAGCTCGACGGGGATCTCATCGAGTTCCTGAAGATGATCTACCGCGCATCGGCGGGCGCCGGCGGCGAGTCGATCGCGCACAGGATGGCAGGTTTGCTGCACCGGCGGAGACGCAACACGCTCGCGGGTTCGCGCGACAACATCCACCGTCATTACGATCTCGGCAACGATTTTTACTCGCTCTGGCTCGGTCCCACCATGGCGTATACCTGTGCCTACTATCCGCGCTCCGACGCCACCCTCGAAGCGGCGCAGATCGCGAAAATGGACCATGTGTGCCGCAAGCTCAGACTGACCGCGAACGATTCAGTGGTCGAGGCGGGGTGTGGCTGGGGGAGCCTCGCGCTGCACATGGCGCGGCATTACGGCGCCCGTGTGCGGGCCTTCAACATTTCCAGGGAACAGATTGCGTATGCGCGCGGCAAGGCCCGGGAACTCGGCCTCGAGAAGCGTGTGGAATTCATCGAGGACGATTACCGCAACATCACGGGCAGCCACGACGTATTCGTGTCGGTGGGCATGCTCGAGCACGTGGGCCGCGAGAACTACCACGAACTCGGCCGCGTGGTGCGCGCCGCGCTCGGCGCCGAGGGCCGCGGACTCATCCATTCGATCGGACGCAACCGGCCGGCGCCCCTGCACCCGTGGATCGAACGGCGCATCTTCCCGGGGGCCTATGCGCCCTCGCTCGGCGAGATGATGCAGATCTTCGAACCATTCCGCCTGTCGGTGCTCGATGTCGAGAACATCCGCCTGCACTACGCCCGCACCCTGCGCCACTGGCTCGAGCGCTACGAACGTGCGGTCGATGCGGTGCGGTCCAAGTTCGACGAGTCGCTCGTGAGAATGTGGCGCATGTACCTGGCGGGTTCGGCGGCGGCGTTTGAAACGGGCACCCTGCAGCTCTTCCAGGTGCTGTTCACCACGGATGAGAACAACCAGATTCCGCTGACGCGCGGCTACATGTATCCCACGTGATGTATTTGACGTGACCGATGCTGGTGATTCGCGTGATGCGTGATGCGTAGCGCCGAAACCATCATCGTCGGCGGCGGGCCGGCGGGTTCCGCGGCGGCGGCGCGATTGAAACAGGCCGGACGCGAGGTACTGGTGCTCGACCGGGAGGAGTTTCCGCGGCACAAGCTTTGCGCCGGGTGGATTACTCCCGAGGTGGTGCGCGATCTCGGGATCGATATCGACGCCTACCCGCACCGGTTCCTGAGTTTTCGGCGCATGCACTTCCACTTGAAGGGCCTGCACCTCCCGGTCCCGTGCGTCCAGCATTCGATCCGACGCTTTGAATTCGACGCCTGGCTGCTCGAACGCTCGGGGACCGCGTTCGCCTGCCACACGGTGAAGGATATCCGTCCCGACGGCGATGGCTTCGAGATCGACTCGGCGTTCCGCTGCCGGTACTTGATCGGCGCCGGCGGGACGAGCTGCCCGGTATACCGATCGATGTTCCGCGGGCGAATGCCGCGGGTTCGATCCCTGCAGACCGTGACGCTCGAACTCGAGTTTCCGCACGAGTGGCGCGATGGGGACTGCCGGCTGTGGTTCTTCGAACACGGGCTGCCGGGCTACAGCTGGTATGTGCCGAAGGCGCGCGGCTGGCTCAACGTCGGGATTGGAGCAATGGCGCAGCGGCTGAAGCGGCGCGATGAGGATATCTGGGAACACTGGCGGCGCTTCGCGGCGAAACTCGAACGGCGTTTTCAACTGCGACTACCCGCCGAACCGGCGGGCTACAGCTATTACGTGCGCGGTCCGCTCGAAGCCCCCCGCATCGGCAACGC
>Ga0302319_10014051_pt1 | contig 14964 bp, 14 predicted proteins | sample Bog_T0_2_FD_203319 | JGI IMG/M metagenome (GOLD analysis project Ga0302319, IMG submission 203319) | Peat permafrost microbial communities from Stordalen Mire near Abisko, Sweden - Bog_T0_2 | ecosystem: Environmental > Terrestrial > Soil > Wetlands > Peat | place: Sweden: Abisko, Stordalen Mire... | reverse complement strand
GTGTAGATGGGGGCGAGGAGCTTGTCGGCCTGGGACTCGGGGATCATGGCGGCGCGGAGGGTGCGCTTGGCAATGTGGCGCGGGGGCACGGTCTGGCGCAGGCGGGGCATGCAGGCTTCATCGAATAAGGGCTTGCACTCGCCGGGAGGGCCGGGGAGGAGCAGGACGAGCTTGCGATAGCCGGAGAATTTGGTGTCGAGCCACTGGCCGACGGCGCTGCCGTTGGGGTTGGGGAGGATGGTTGCGCCCTCGAGCACGTCGGCCTGCTTGAGGTTGTTGGTGGGCATGGTGATGCGCCACTGGGCGGCGCGGGCGTGGAGGGCTGCGATGAGCGAGGCGTCGCGGCGGAGGGTGAGCGAGAGGGCTTCCGCGACGGCTTCTCGGGTGAGGTCGTCTTCCGTGGGGCCGAGGCCGCCCATGATGGCGAGAATGTCGATGCGTCCGAGGGCGGTGCGGATGGCGGAGACGAGGTCTTTGCGGCGGTCGCCAACGATGGTTTTGAAGGCGACGGTGACGCCGATCTCGTTGAGCTTTTCAGTGAGATAGAGGGAGTTGGTGTCCTGACGCCAGGGGGTGAGCATCTCAGAGCCGACGGCGATGATTTCGGATTTCATGAAGAGCAGCTTCTAGCCTCTAGCTTTTAGCTTATAGCTTGGAATGCGCGGCGGCGAATGGCTTTGGATTTTTGACCGAAGTCCGAGGGAGGCGCCTTGAACGAGCTAGAAGCTAGAGGCTAGAAGCTAACAGCTAAAAGAGGGTCAGGCCTTCTACGCCGAGGTCTAGGTCGAAGACGGCGTCCTGGGTGGCGAGGACGGTGGTGCCGAGGGGGGAAAATGCTACGCCGACGAGGTTGCTGCCGGCGAGGACGAGGGATGCCTGGCCGGAGGGGGTGACGCGGACCAGGCCGCAGTGGCCGTGGAGGCAGGCGGCGAGGTAGATGTCTCCGTCTTTGGAGAGGGCGAGGCCCTGGGGACGGCCGAGGCCTCGGTACCAGATGCGGGATTGGCCGTGGGTGTCGATGGCCCAGATGGTGTCGTTGGAAGAGAGCGTGGGGCCGGTGACGAAGAGGGTGCCGTCGGCGCCGACGGCGAGGTGGTAAGCGGCGACGCTGGGCTCGAGGGTGGCGTAGACGAAGATCTGGCGCTGGAGATCGATTTTGAAGATGGTGCCGCTTCGGTCGCCGACGAAGAGATTGCCCTGGGCGTCAAAGGCAGCGCCGGTGGCGACGCCCATGCCTTCAGCGTAGGTGGTGGCTTCGCCGGCGGCGTCGATGCGGTAGACGTTGCCCTCGGCGCGGGAGGTGACGAAGAGGTCGCCGTCTGGATTGAAGGCGAGGCCCGTGGCGTTGAGGATGCCGGTGACGAAGGGGGTTCCGCGGCCGTCGGGGGAGATGCGGACGATGGAGACGGGGGTTTGCTTGCCGCGAGGGCCGGAGATGGTGGCGTAGATCATGCCGGAGCGGCTGACAGCGGGGTTGGTGACGGGGTGCAGATCGTCAGAGAGCTGGCGGGCGACGCGGAGAGGCGCGGTGTTGCTGGCGCCGGAGGGGCTGCGAATTTCAACCAGGCCGGTGGAGGCTTCAGGCGGGACGCGGAGCAGCAGGCGGGTGGGGCGGTTCATGAGGACCTGGGCGGAGTGGCCATCGACCAGAACGGCGGGGGGGCCGAAGGCGAAGGGGCCGAGATGGGCGCCGATCAGCTCGACTTCGCCGAAGGGCAGCGCGGCGGGGGGGACGACGTCGTCGATGCGAGGGTCGGGGAGGATTTCAGGGGCGGATTGGGCGCGTGCTCGGGGCATATGGGGGGGCCTCTAAATCCAGATACGTAAGAGCGATGCTACACCCAAAGCATACAGGCCGGCGGCCACGTCATCGAAGACGATGCCCCAGCCTTCAGGGAGGTTTTCAAGCTGACGGGCGGGAAATGGCTTGGTGATATCGAAGAGACGGAAGAGGACGAGGGCGATGAGGGCGTGGCGGAGGTCAAAGGGGCTGAAGAGGAGGGCTATCCACTGGCCGGAGACTTCGTCGATGACGACGAATTGGGGGTCTTTGCGGCCGGATTCGCGGGCGGCGATGGTTGCGGCGGGGACGCCAAGGATGAGGGTGAGGGCGATGCCGGCGAGGAGGACGAAGAGGAGGGCTTGGGGGGTGGGGCGGGCCAGCGAGGCGTAGGCTGCCCAGACGAGGATGGCGGCGAGGGAGCCCCAGGTGCCGGGGCCGGGTTTGCCGAGGCCGGCGCCGAAGAAGGTGGCGATGGTCCAGGCCCAGAGGGTTTTCCTGCTGGTTTGGATTGGAGCGGTGGGCGGGCTAGTTGTCATCGTCGCTGCTTTTATTGCGGCCGCCACCGAAGGCGCCCAGATCTTCGAGGACTTCGGGATCGAGGATGGGGGAGCTGATTCTGTAGACGCCCATGGCCCACTTGCCGAGGTCGATCTTGCGGCAACGGTCGGAGCAGAAGGGGAAGTCCTCGTGATTGCTGCGGACCAGTTCGCCGCAGGTGGGGCAGTGGAGGAGTTTGGCGGATTTTTTCTTGGCAGGCATGGGCTTCGAACCGCTTGTCAGCGGGGTATCCATACCTATGGTACAGCGGAGAGATGGTGGAGAAAAGACGTGCGAACGGCGGGCACGCTGGACGGGATGCATGGAGACCGGGCTTTAACGGCGCGCGAAGCGGTCGTAAATGTCGATGACCGGGAGAACGTTGCCGTTGTCGTCAAAGAAGCCGCGCTTCGCCAGGGAACCGCGGACTGCGGGTTCCCACCAGAAGACACCCTTGCCGTGACCGCCGGGGGCTTGCATGACGATGCGGTTCACCTCATCGAGAAAGTCGCGCTGGCCTTCGGGTGTTTCAGGAAACGGGCCTGGATGAGCGAGATAACTGCTGGTCTGCCAGTTATAGGCAGTTTCAGCCAGGTAGACATCCTTGCCGTACTCGCGGATGGTGAATTCGAGATTGGCGCGCAGATCGTTGAGGCTGCCCTGCCACCACGGGTAATAGGACTGGCCGATGGCATCGTACTGGATCTTGTAAGTGGCGAGTTTGTCAAAGAAGTACTTAGTGGCGGCGATATCTCCGCCACGGTCGATGTGGATCATGATGGCGGGGCGGGGTTGGTCGGCGCTGCCGGCGGATACGCCTTCGATGCCCGCTTGAAGGAGTTGGGCGAAGTTATCCCAGTTATCGGGGAGCTTGCCGTCAGGCCATAAGATGCCATGAGTTACTTCGTTGCCGACCTGCACCATGTCGGGCAGGACGCCGGCTTCGCGGAAGGACTGTATGGTATCGCGAGTGTAGGCGAATACGGCGTCGATAAGCTGCTTGTGGGTATAGGTGCTCCACGCGGCGGGAGTGGGCTGATGGCCAGGGTCGGCCCAGTCGTCGGCGTAGTGGAAGTCGAGGAGAAACTTGAAACCCATGGCCTTGGCCTGTTTGGCGGCGGCGATGGTGTATGCAAGATTGTTCGGCAGACGGGTGGGCGCAACGAAGATACGGAGGCGAATCCAGTTGTAGCTGTGGTCGCGCAGGATTTGAAGGGCGGGTTTGGCGACACCGTTCTCTTTGAAGACGGCGCCTTGCTGCTCGGCCTGGGGCAGGAAGGAAATGTCGGCACCGATGGCGTATTGCGAGGAGTTGCCGTTGGTGTGGTCAATTTGCTGGGCACGAAGGGAAAGGCTTGCTACGAGGACAAAGAGGGCGAGATAAAGAAAACTGCAACGACGCACGAATCACCTCTCGGGAGAGTATAGATGAAGGTGAAGGCGTGGCAGCGGCGGCTGCGGGGAGGCTGATCCAGGAGAACCGACAAATTCCCGGGCCTAAATGCCGCGTCATTTTGCATTCTTCCATGGGTTGAAACAGGCTGCGGAGAAACTCGGGATTTCGAGTGAAAAAAGTCGAAAAAGCTCGTCCGCGGCTAAAGCCGGTGTCGATTCTGTGGCCTTTATGCGGGGGTTGAACCCCCCGCCTCCCTCCGACGCGAGTTTTTCCGCAGCCTGTGAAAACTCCCAGCTCCCTCCGTGATCCGCTAGCTAAAACTCGCGTACTGAGTGCGAGCATGCTTCGGCCTGCTGGTAAGTCTCAATGCGGGAGGGGATGAGTCAGCAACTCTGGCGAATGAGCCGGCATACATTTTCGGCGATCTGCAGCTTGAATGCGCGCTTGTTCCTGGTTCTGGCCTTGTGGCCGTTCTTGACTGTGGCCAAAGACTTTTCTTCCGCCGGAATGGGGCTCAGGAAAAAGTTAGCCTCGGTTCTGGCGGCGCCGAGGACAGCAAAAAAGTCGTCATAGGCCTTTTTGAAGAAAGGGGATAGATCTTCGGTGTAGTTGACCTGGCGAGTTGCGCATACGCCGGCCATTTCCATGATACCGCAGGCTTCGGCAACGCCTTGAGCGACGGCAACAAGGAGCGCCGCCGGGGCTACTTCGCGAAGAGCTTTGGTGGCCTGATTGATGAGGGGATAGCACCCCCTGATACCCTGCAGCCGCGAAATCAAAATAACATCCGCAGCCTTCGATCCTACGACCCAGCCGGGGACGATGGAGAACGCCAAGACAAAGACGACGACGCCGTCGACCCGCAACTTGAGACATAACTCACCCTCTCTGTCCTGAGCTATATCTTCGCGTCGAGAAAGGCCGATTGTAATGTCGTAACAGGTGCCGTCTTCAAGGAATTCAAGGATGGCAAGATCGCGGCGCAAGACACGGCGCAGGAGGACGCGGGGAAACCTGGCGTGCAAACGCCTGTAGTGGTGCAAGAAGCAATAGGCGCGTTCAGCCACCGTGAGCCCTCGGGCCAGATAGCCATCGGCCAGATACTTGAACGGGAATCTTGGGTCGCGGAGAGCGAGACCTGTAAACGCGGGCAGAGCGAGGAGGTGAAATATCTCGAATTGCCGGGTAATGTTGGTTGAGACGCCCCACAAGAGACGAGCCAACCGAGTGGGGGAACAATAATCTTTCCACCGCGCAGACTTGAACGCTGAACTTAGAGACACGTTGTCGTCGGCTCCCATTACAGAAGATAGACCTGGGCGGTGGAAACGAGGACTGTCCTCATCGACCTCCCAGTGGGGTTGGACGGCTGTTGCTGTTTTGGACACGGTAAAAATCCTCAAACGGTTGATCTGAGAACTGGGGGAGAAGGCTAGGTTCAGCCTGTGCCGCTAGCAGATTATCACCCATATTCAGGAGAAAATTTTGGTCAATTTTGAACATTGTCAAGAAACTTTCAGACAAATTCCCGGATTGACCCGACTCCTCACTCCTAATTGATGTTTGATTCTCGATTGCATCTATTTGTTGTTTCCTCGACGTAGTAGTGGTTCAGAGAGCGTCTTCGTGACAAGAAATCTGCAAAATCGCCCGGGTGGCAGGAGATGCAATTTGTGAGAACGAGACGCGTCAGCAGGGGAGATTCGGGAATTTATTGACGTGGATCAAAAAGTTTTCTTCCCTACTGTGTTAAGCATCTGCCTGATTTCATGAGAGAAGGCTGCGTCCAGTTATGACCGGTGAGCCATGCTTGTGAGCGACTGGCACGGCAGGGGAAACGGTGGAAGGACGAATGTGGGACACCTCCGACAGGATGACGAGTTCTTTCAGAGTATCTCAATTGCCGGATTTGGTGTTTCAGGAAACAGCCGACCTATGCCAGATTGTGGGCGGTAACTGGTTCCTATTAAACATGCTGACGTTGAGTCAGTGGTTTCGGGTTACAGTGTTTCCAAAAAAAGTAATGGTGTGAGATGAAATGAAGTTTTGGTGACTTAGCCGGGTTGCGGCGAGGCTATAGCGGGCCGGAGAGGACGCGGGCGACTACGTCGTAGTCGTGGGCTTCAGTGATCTGGGCGCGGTAGAAGCGGCCGGGTTCGAGGGTTGTGACGCTGGGGCCGAGGTCGGCGAAGTCGTTGAGGTAGACTTTGCCGTCGATTTCAGGGGCGTGGAACTGAGTGCGCGCTTCCCACAAGAGCGGGGTTTCTTCGCTTTCGCCTTCGGCGAGGAGGACTAACTCGCGGCCGATCCATTGCTGCTTGGCGCGCTTGCTGATGGACTGCTGGAGCTTCATGAGGCGGCGCTTGCGCGACTCGATGGTGCGCTTGGGGACCTTGTGGTCGAGCGGGAAGGCGGCGGAGCCTTCTTCATCGGAGTAACTGAAGACGCCTAGCCAGTCGAATTTTGCTTTACCGATGAACTCCTCCAAAAGTTCAAAGTCGCGGAGCGATTCGCCGGGGAAGCCTACGATGAAGCTGGTGCGGAGGGCGATGCCGGGGACGGCAGTGCGGACTTTTTCCAGGGTCTTCAAGAAGATGTCGGCGCCGGCGCCGCGCTTCATGGTTTTGAGGACGGCGGGCGATGCGTGCTGGAGGGGGACGTCAAGATATTTGCAGATGTTGTCGTGGCGGGCAATGGTGTCAAGGAGCCTGCCGGTGATGCGGTTGGGGTAGGCGTAGAGAAAGCGGAGCCAGCGCAGGCCTTCGATTTGTGCGAGCGCGTCGAGGAGGGTGGCGAGGCCGTCTTTGAGGCCGAGGTCTTCGCCGTAACAGGTGGTGTCCTGGCCGATGAGAGTGATTTCCTGGACGCCACGGGCGACTAGTTGGTGGGCTTCCGCAACGACCGACTCAAAGCGGCGGGAACGGAATTTGCCGCGGAGATTGGGGATGACGCAGAAGGTGCAGGGGTGGTCACAGCCCTCGGCGATTTTGATGTAGGCGGAGGATTTGGGCGTGGTCAGGAAGCGGGGGGTGGATTCGTCGTAGAGATAGGTGGGAAGGAGGTGGGTTGCGCCTTGCCAATCGTTGCGGCTGAAGCGGCCCTGGCGCTCGCGTTCGTTTCCTTCAGCGCGGAACTTTACCTCAGGGGCTAAAGCCCCGGTCAACTCGATTGAATTATCGGCACGACTGAAGTCATGCCCTGACACTTCTCCCGGCTCTCGGAGGCTTCTGGCTGAGGCCCGATTGGAGTTGTCAGCGTGTTTGTGTGTGGCGGCGCGGGATTCGAGGCCGGGGCGGACTTCGGCGGCTTGGGCGGTGGTGAGGATGGTGAAAGGCGAGGTTGAAACCATTGGCGCGGGGCGTGACAGGCCGGCGGCTTCGAGAATGGATTCGAGCTCGCCGGTGCCCACTACGGCGTCGACTTCGGGGATGCTTTTCCGGATTTCGTCACGGTAACGCTCGACGAGGCAGCCGGCGACGATGAGCTTGCGTGCGGAGCCGGAGGTCTTGAAGCGGGCCATTTCGAGGATGGTGTCGACGGACTCCTGCTTGGCGGTGTCAATGAAACTGCAGGTGTTGACGACGAGGATTTCCGCCTCTTCGGGGTGAGCGGTGAGGCGTGCGCCGGCGCGGTCGAGCAGGCCCATCATGACCTCGGAGTCTACGAGGTTTTTGGGACAGCCTAACGAAATAAAGCCCACGGTTGGGGCCGTGGGTGGGGAAGGTTTGGTCACAGATCTATTGTATAGGGAATGGAGATTCGAAGCTGAGAACGGCGGGAGGGAGGGGACATGGTTGCACGTCACTGGCGGGGGTGGACCAAGGTTGAGGATGCTGATGGATACGAGAGTTTCCTGAAGGAAAAGGTGCTGCCGGGCTTGCGCGGTGTTGACGGATATCGCGGGGGCTATGTCTTGCGGAAGGATGACTTGGTGGAGAGTGAGTTTGTGGTGGTGAATCTGTTTGACTCGCTGGAGGCGGTGAAGGGGTTTGCCGGGCCGAATTACAGCATCGCGGTTTTCGAGCCGGAAGCGAAGGAGTTTCTTTGCAGGATTGAGCCGTTTGCGACGCATTATGAGGTTCGAGGGTGCACGGTGTAGACGCCATTGGGCGACTGTATTTCGTGCAAGATGCGTGCGCCAAGGGGTGATAAAATCGATCAGTGCCGGGTCCTACGCGACGTAATCCCGCCAACCCCGCCAGGTCCGGAAGGAAGCAACGGTAACGGGCTAGTGCGTGTGCAGTAGGTCACCCGGTACTTTTTCAGTGCACGGTGAACAGTGCACAGTGAACAGTGGACGGTGAACAGATGGCCGCCACTGCGCAAGGAGAAGTGCATTGAGCCTTACCGTTCGTCCTGTGGTGGGCCGGCGCGCGAAGATAACGGCGCTCGGGACCTACGTTCCCCCTCAAATCCTGACCAACAAAGACCTGGAAAAGATGGTAGACACGAACGATCAGTGGATTATGGATCGCACTGGGATTCGTGAGCGGCACGTGCTGGCCAAGGGGCTGGGCGTGAGCGATATGTGCGTGGAGGCGGCGAAGAGATGCCTCAAGGCGCGGGGGATTGAGGCGGACAAGATTGGCGAGTTCGGGTTGGAATGCATCATTGTGGGCACGGTGACGCCGGACATGATGTTTCCTTCGACGGCGTGCCTGGTGCAGGACAAGATCGGGGCCAAAGGGGCGTGGGGGTTTGACGTTTCGGCGGGGTGCTCGGGGTTTATGTTTGCGCTGCAGGCGGGCGTGAAACTGGTGGAGAGCGGAGCGCACGCAAAAGTGCTGGTGTGCGGGGCGGACGCGAACACGCGGATGACCGACTACACGGACCGGACGACGTGCGTGCTGTTTGGCGACGGCGGTGGGGCGGTGTTGATTGAGCCGGCCGAGGAGGGGGAGATCGGGTTCATCGACTACGTGAATGAGATTGACGGGTCGGGCGGCGTGGCGCTGAATTTGAAGGGCGGGGGGAGTTTGAATCCTTCGACGCATGAGACCGTGGACAAGAAGATGCACTACATCTACCAGGACGGGCCGGCGGTGTACAAGTTTGCGGTGCGCAAGATGGCCGAGGCTACGACGAAACTGCTGGAGCGCAATGGCGTGACGGGGGCGGACCTGGGCTGCTTTATTCCGCACCAGGCGAACAAGCGGATTATTACGGCGACAGCGGACCGGCTGGGGATGGATCCGGAGCGAGTGATTATCAATATAGAGAAGTATGGAAATACGTCGGCGGGGACGATTCCGCTGGCGATGGAGACGGCGATTGAAGAGGGCAAGTTGAAGAAGGGCGACCTGGTGCTGCTGGCGGCCGTGGGAGCAGGGTTTACGGTGGGTGCGACGCTGCTTAGGTGGGAGATCTGAGAAACAGGTTACAGATTACAGGTTACAGATTACAGATTACAGATTACAGATTGCAGGTTGCAGGTTACAGATTGCAGATTGCAGGGAACGGCGGGCAGCGGACTTATGGGTTCGCTGCGCGGGCGCTGTGTTTTACGTCTTGAGTTACATGGTGCTGATTCGGATGTAGCGGCGAATATCGGGCGCCCTGTCGACGAGTAACCAAGCTGGACCCGAAGTTGGTACCCGTTTTGCCAGGATGCAGGACGGCGATTGGTGAGGCCGCGCGAAGGGGAAGATTCGAGACGCATGCCGCTGATGGGCTAAGTGAGCAGCTTGAAGGCGTGGGTCCACTGGTTGCGGATGAAGCCGGGAATACACCACAACATGCAGAGAGGCTCGATGGCGCGGGCGGCTTCGATCTTGCCCATGTCGGCTGTCTCCCAGCCAAATTGATCGAGGATTTCTGTCACTGTTTTTTTGGCGGGTTCGTTGTTGCCGCAGATGAACATGGTGGGCTTGCCGCCCTTGAATTGGGGATTGATCATGGCGTTGTTGCCGACGGAGTTGAAGGCTTTGACGAAGTTTGCCGTTGCAAATTCGCGCTGCAACTGTTCCATGAGGGACTCGTTGATGCTGGTGAAGAAGGGGAGCACTCCGTTGACGGGGGGCGCGTCGGCGATGGGATTGGTGGCGTCGATGATGGTTTTTCCGGCCAGGTTTGCGGCGCCGGCGAGGCGCAAGGCTTCGGCGGCGACCAGGCCCTTGACGGCGAGAACGACGATTTCGCCGAAGGCAGCTGCACTGGCAAATGTGCCGGTAGAAGCGCCGGGATTTTGAGCGGCCCAGTCAGCGAGTTTGGCGGGCGTCCTTGAGCCTACTGTGACCTGATGGCCGTGCTTCAGGAAACCGACGGCCAATGCCTTGGCGACGTCACCAGAACCTAAGATTCCGATTTTCATTTTGCTCTCCTTGCAAAAGTGAGTGTACGCGGGAGGGTAGATGCGTTCAAGACTTGTGCGGGTTGCGTGGGGTTTGCCGGAACTTCTTCGCGGTTCCGGTCTCGTTGGCATCGTACTATCCCACCCTTTTCGCATAGAACGCGAAAAGGATGGGGCACCGAGTTGTTCGAGCCAGCTAGATGGCGGGGATGGAGACGGTGTATTCGGGGAGGATGTCGAGCGAGGTGGCGGTGCGGAAGAAGACGCGCATGCCTTCAATGCATTCTTCGTCGAGGGTGTAGTGAATGTTGGTGGTGAGGTAGGTACGGATGGTCTGCTCGGAGAGGGGGAGTTTGGCGGTCCACTCGGTGACGAGGGCGTCCATGTTCTGGAGGCCGTGGTTGCGGGATTGGATGAAGTCGGTGGTGATTTGACCGAGTGAGGCAGGGACTAAGGGACCAGGGACTGAGGGACCAGGGACCGGGGAGCCGACAGACGCAGCGACGCCCCAGACGGCGGAGACGAAGGGGAGGCCGGTGAGGGCGTGCCACTCTGCGGCGAGGTCGTGGTAGACGAGGTTTTCGCCGGTGCGCTCGAAGCGGTTGGCCTGCTCCTCGAGGGCAAAGAGGGCGGGGTCGCCGATGAGGATGGCGGCGTCGGCCTGGTCGAGCATGGCGTCGAGGTCGGCGGTCATGGGCCGGAAGGGGACGGATGGGTTGCCCCATTTGTGAAACAGGATGCGGGCGTAGGCGAGGGTGGTGCGGCTGGCGGTGTCGGCTGCCACGGAGCGGAGGGCGGTGAGGGGCTGGCTGGCGCGGCGGACGAGGAGCAGGGAGCGGACGCGGCCTTTGGAGGCGATGGTGCAGCCTGGAAGGATTTGAAGGCCGGGGGTGGTGGCGAGCGAAGCGATGGGGATGAGGCCGATGTCGGCGGTGCCGTTGGCGAGGCGGGCGGCGCACTCGGAGGGGGACATGCGGTCAATCTGGTAACGCTGGGCTAGTTCGGCTTGGAGGGGCGGATGCTCGAAGTCCCACATGAGGGGCGCGGGGTTGAGGAAGTTGATGGCTGCGATGCGGGGGCGGGAGTGAGGGGTGGGGGTCACTTGTCTCTTAGACTACCAAGCGGATGTTAAGGATTCTGTGCGGCGGATGGGATTGCATCTGCGGAGTCAACAGGATCGGGGATGCGTGGGGAGGCAAATCAGGGCCAGCGTTGCGCCGAATCTCGCTGGTGATCCGCGATAGATGGCGCTCGCGCACTAAAAGAGCGTGAAGAGCCGTGACCAGCGTCTTTGCCCTAGCCAGCCTTGATTCGGATCCGATGCCTGCTCGGCTGTTTGGTTGATCGAATCATAGATCGTCAGAGGTTTGCCTATTACGTCGCCGGAACTAACAAAACCCCAACAGCGGCTGTCAAGCGAGTTCTCGCGGTTATCGCCAAGGACGAAATAACTTCCTGCCGGCACAACAATTTCTCCGTTCACCACTTGCTGGGAGAGCATCTCATGACCTTCCGCGCAATCGGGGAGGCTTAATTCATTCGGGAAGTCATCCGGATAGAAGTCTTGTTCGCCATTGTGTACAACATACTTTTCGTCGAGTGCAGTTCCATTCAGAATCACAACTTTTCGCGAGATACGGATGTGATCGCCCGGGACCGCAATGACCCGTTTGATCAGATCGATGCTGCGATCCTGCGGAGACAAGAAGATCACCATTTTGCCTCTCTGTGGATGCGGACGCGGAAATGTCTGCGCCAAAATGCGGTCACCTGGCAGGAGCGTCTCTTCCATTGAGGACCCTGGAATTTCGAACGTCTGAACAAAGAAGAGCGGAATGGTAGCCAGTGCTGCTGCAATGATCCAGGGGAACGCTTTGCCTCTGACTCCACCCGAGGCGGCCAGCGAGCGGCCAGAAAACAAATATAAGATTCCGAGCAGCAGGGAACATACAACTGTGAAAACAATCTGATGTGCGCGTCCAGTCCAGGATCCGGGCCGCAACAAGATAACTGGGAAAACCAAAAGCTGCGCTAATATGAACGTCGCAAACCCATAGGCGCTCCAGACTCGCTTGCGCAGGATCCCGACACCTGCACATAAGGGAACAATCGCGAGGGGGAGGATGATAATCGGTCCCAATGCCCCCGAAAGAATGATGAGCCCAGCGATCACGAATGCGACGATGGACGCGATTCGAGGCAATCTATTCAAAGGTGGCATTGTTAAGCGATTGTATCTTTCGGGTTCGCGGAGCCGCGCGGAAGAGTTGTCAATGCTCTTCGACGCGCAACGCCGTCGCAGGCCTCCTTGGAAAGACCCTGTGAGGCAAATCACCGATTCGGGGTGGGAAAAAGAGTAGTAGTACGCTTGTGAGCACAACTGCGCAGAAACCCTCCCTAAACAATGCAGATGCAAGTCCAGCCTTGGATGAAGACCGGCTGGCGTGGCTGGCGCTGGCGTTGTCGCCGGGGCTGGGGCCGAAACGGATTCTGGATGCGATGAAGGTGTTGGGGGCGGCTAGCCGGATTTTTGAGATGTCGCTTACGGAGCTGGAGGGGTTGCGGTTTCCGGCGCAGGCTGCGCAATTCATATTTGACGGGAAGGCTCGGACTGCGGCCGAAGAAGAGTGGGCCAAGGTTGCGGCGCAGGCGGCGACGGTGGTGACATTCGGGTGCCAGGAGTATCCGGAGCGGCTGAAGGAGATCTACGATCCGCCGCCGGTGCTTTGGGTGCGGGGGCCGGTGAGTTTGCTGTCGCGGCCGGCGATTGCGGTGGTGGGGACGCGACATCCTTCGCCGTACGGGTTGGGCATGGCGGAGATGCTAGCGCGGGACCTGGCGGCGCGGCGGCTGTTGATTGTGAGCGGGATGGCGCGGGGGATTGACACGTGCGCGCACAAAGGGGCCCTGGCGGCACGGATGCCCACGGTGGCGGTATGGGGGACGGGGATCGACGTAGTGTATCCCAAAGAAAACAAGAAGCTTGCGGAAGAGATTCTGGCGATTGGCGGGGCGATTGTGAGCGAGCTGCCGATGGGGACGTTTCCGGCGCCGCAGAATTTCCCACGGCGGAACCGGATTTTGAGCGGGCTGAGCGTTGCGGTGCTGGTGGTGGAGGCGGCGGAGAACTCAGGGACGCGGGTGACGGCGCGGTGCGGGGCAGAGCAGAACCGGGACCTGTTTGCGGTGCCGGGGAATGTGACCAGCAAGGGGTCGTGGACTCCTAACACGTTGATTAAACAGGGGGCGAAGCTGACGGCAACCTGGGAAGACGTGTGGGAGGATCTGCCATCGCAGGTGCGGCTGGAGCTGGAGGCACTGGCGCCGGCTGAATCGAAATCGGAGACGACCGCATCCTTACTGGCTGATCCGGTGCTGCGGCCCGAGGAGGCCATGGTGCTGGAGGTGCTGCGGACGGACGAGAGCTTGCAGATTGACGAGATTCTGGAACTGCTGGAGACGCAACTGACGTCTTCCGAGGTGTTTACGGCGCTGTTTGAGCTGGAGATTTCGGGGCGGGTGCGGGGACTGCCGGGGAAGAATTACGTAAGGACGATGTGAAGGCAGTTGTCAGTGGACAGTGAACAGTGGACAGTGAACGATTGGGACGCGGGGTAGGGGAATAATTGGAGCACGGTTGTGGTGAGATGGGGGTTGAATCAGAAGAGGTTCTTCAGATTTCTGCGGCCGTCGACGATTCGGACGATTTCTATAGCATGAACGACGCCTTCATCCGTATCGGGATGGGCCTCGTAAAGGATGAGGTATGGGCCTTCGATGAGGATTCGAGTGGAAGGCCGAACGTCGGTGCGCCGCACTCCGAGCCGTGGGTATGCCGCCAACGATTCAACTTTTGCCACGACGGCATCGAAGATGCGCTCCGCGGCGGATGGGCTGTCGAGGCCGATGTAAGTGTAAATGTCGATCAGATCTTCACGAGCTTGCGGAGTCCAACGGAGTTCAACTGGCACGGGTCCGCTCTCCGGCGGCAATCGCCAGCCGGTGGCGCGCATCCTGGCGAGCCTGGTCAAAGTCTGCAGGCGTGGCGGCTCCGCTGGACTTACCCTGGTCCCAAAGCTGACGCAGGCGATTCAGGTCCTCCTGGCGCAGGGCACGTTTGAATTGCCAGTCACGGATGGCCTCGCGAACGATCTCGCTGGTGGTGGCGTATTCTCCGGTTTCGACCGCGGCCTTGAGGGCGACGATCTGCTCCCCGGTCAGGGCGATGCTGATTTTTTGGACATCGGGCATGGAGGCGACCTCCGGTTGCACATTGGGCAATATTTGCTACTTCTTGCTCCCAATCAGGATAGCAAGTCATGCGGTGAATTGCCAGCGTTCAGTTTCTGGATTTGATGGGATTTCGCCGCGACTTTTGAGCGCGGGTTGCGTTTGGAAATTGGTTGGTCAGGGATGAAAGATGCGGAAAAGGTTTTATGTGGAGTGGAAATGGGGCGGGGTTCCGTGGTAGTGTGCAACATTTGTGGATGGTTTTTCCCCGGTGGGGAGAGCGGCTGGGTAGTTCGAGGGGATCTGAACTGTCCGAAAGAATCAAAAATCGCAAAAGTGAGTCAAACAGGCCGGACAGGATAGAGTGTCCTAGGGAATAAGGATGGGAATGAGCAAATCACTGGTAATCGTCGAGTCCCCCGCCAAGGCGAAGACGATAGAGAAGTATCTGGGCAAGGGCTTTGAGGTGCTGGCGTCGGTTGGGCACATTATGGACTTGCCGAAGAACGATATTGGCGTGGAGCTGGAACACAGGACATTTGAGCCGACGCTGATTGTGTCCCCCGGCAAGGAAAAGATTGTGGCGCAGCTGAAGAAGGCTGCGGCGAATGCGGACGAGATTTTTCTGGCGCCTGACCCGGACCGCGAAGGCGAGGCGATTGCGTACCACCTTGCGCTGCAGCTGGGAAAGACAGCGAAGGAAAGAAAAAAGATTCGCCGGGTGACGTT
>Ga0302319_10014050_pt1 | contig 14964 bp, 4 predicted proteins | sample Bog_T0_2_FD_203319 | JGI IMG/M metagenome (GOLD analysis project Ga0302319, IMG submission 203319) | Peat permafrost microbial communities from Stordalen Mire near Abisko, Sweden - Bog_T0_2 | ecosystem: Environmental > Terrestrial > Soil > Wetlands > Peat | place: Sweden: Abisko, Stordalen Mire... | reverse complement strand
ACGGCAACCGAGCCAAGCAACATCGTTCCGTCATAGAAGGACACAGTGCCGGTTGGCGCGGGCCGGCCCGCAAGTGTGGCCGCTAGAGTGGCAGTGATTGTCTCCGCTTGTCCAAATGCAACGGATGCCGCAGAGGAAGAGACACTGAACTTGCTCCCTCCCTGTCCGAGATAGAACGCAGGTCCGTAAGGCGTAGAGGTGAGAAAACCAACGCTGTTGTCATTCAGGAAATTTCCAGCGATAGGGAGCGAGCCATCCAAAGATTCCAGCGCATCGACTGGGTCCGCGAAGCCGCCCTGACCTGTTCCCAAGAGCGTGGAAAATCCGTAGTAGGTGTTCGGCTGGTCCGTGGTTAGGTAAAGCGTGGCGGCAATATCCGGAATTCCGTCGCCGTTCACGTCGACCAGCGCGCCGTTGATGAAGAAGTTTCCGGTGGCAAGCTGACTCGAGTCTCCGAACGTTCCGTCGCCATTACCGGGCAGAAGGACGATGCCCGCTGTTTCTACATCGCCGATGCTCGCGACAGACTGGGTTCCTTCTGAGAAGAGGATGAGGTCGGGCTTTCCATCCTGATTGAAGTCACCCACAATGACCTGGCTGACGACCGAATCGGCAAGCACCGCCGTTCCCGTTCCAAAAGTCCCATCTCCGTTGCCATTCAGCAGGCTGACGCCAAAGCCGCCGGAACCGTCAAATGGGTCGTCGACGACGATCAGATCCTGATTGCCATCCATGTTCATGTCGGCAATCGTTACCGAATACAACTCATTGCCAAAGGCCGTGAATACCGGTGTTGCAAATGTTCCATCGCCCTTGCCGAGAGCCACGATGTATCCTGAGGCGGTTCCGTCACTGCCACCGCAGGCTGCGTCGCCCGGGTAGGCAACCACTATGTCCAGTTTCCCGTCTCCGTTCAAATCACCGGTTGCGGCGTAGTTGAGCGCGCAATCCAGCAAAGGCATAGCCAGTGAAACCGGCTTTTGAAACGTTCCGTCGCCCTTGGAGAGAGCAACCGACAGGCCGTTACCCAAAGTCCCGTCTACGATCAGCAGATCCTGTTTTCCATCCCCATTGAAGTCAGCCGAGACCGGCTGAAGAAACCCCAACGTGGGATCGGCCGCCGCGGAAAGAGCCGTCGCATACTTGAACCCGCCTTTTCCATCGCTCAGTCCCGACACAACATAGGGGGCAGATCCGGTTTCATCCAAGAACAGTCCGTCGGTCAGGCCGTTGCCCACAATATCTCCACCCGCTTGCAAATACAGTTCGCCGGGTGCTGAGAACGCATCGGTCGTGGAAGACAGCGCAGGAGCCCCTTGAAATGCACCCTTTCCGTTTCCTGTGAATAGGGACACTTGCTTGTAGTCATCCCCGAGCTGCGCGATATCCGCGTTTCCGTCGCCGTTGAAGTCCGCCACAACCAGCGACTGCTGGCCTCCGCTATCGTCGATGTACGCATTTCCAGTCACGGGCAACGTGAAGGTGCCGTCACCCTTGCCAACCCAAACTTGCAGCAGTCCATTGTTCTGCACGATGTCCGGAATGCCGTCCCCATTCACATCCGAATAAACGTTTTGGATTGGGAGGCCAAAATTCGCGGTCTGCGCGGTTGAACTGAAGCCGCCAGTGCCGTCTCCGAGCGCTACATACAATGCGCCGCCTGCATCAATGGCAAGATCGTTTTTCTTGTCGTTGTTCAGATCCAGGATCTGAACACCCGACGTGCCAAAAATCAGGAACGGAAATCCTGGAGGAGCTTGCACCGGAACGGAGACGGGATTCGTCACATTGATGGCGCCGAATGAGCCATCGCCGTTGCCCAGCGCAATTGTTGCAACCACCGCGCCGGCACCTTGCGAGGTCTGTTCTTCGATATCTGCCGCGAGGTCAAGCTTACCGTCGCCATTCAAGTCTCCCAGCGAGACGCCGGTCCACACTGGAATCTGATCCTGACCGGGAAACGTCACTGACTGTGTAAGGCTCGCTCCAGGCATAGTGAAATTTCCGGAGCCCGTTCCCAAATACGACTGCACAGTAATGCTTGTGGTAGTTTGCGATGTGACGTTGGAAGCGATGGTCACAAGGTCGAGTTTGCCGTCACCATTCACATCGCCTACCGCGATTGATCCGATGGATCCATAATTTGTGCTGAGCGCGACCGTCTGGGCTGCGCTGAAGGTTCCGTTCTTCTGATTCAAATAAACGATGACAGCGCCGTCGCTGCTGTCGAATTCAACAATATCTGGATACCCATCCCCGTTCACGTCTACAGCAAATCCCTGCTGAATGAAACTGGAGGAAAAATTTGGATTGAGATAAGACACGGGAGCAGAGAGGCCACCCTTGCTGTCATTGAGAAGGATGTTCAGCGTACCGTCAGCCTGCAACACGGCAACGTCCGGCTTGCCGTCCTTGTCGAAGTCCGCCGTCAACTCAACAGCCACACCGCAGTTAAATGGATCCGTGAGGCACGACGGCTCCAGTCGAGCGGGAAAGAACGGCGCGGTGAGGTATCCTCCAAAGTTTGGCTGGCCGGCAATTGGTGCAACCTCTCGCCCTGCAACGGCAGGCTTGGCCTGTCCCGGTTTCGTGCCGGCGTATGCAGCGAGGCGCGCCTGGAGGTAAGGCTTGAGCAAACGTTCGGCTGGGGTCTTTGATTTGGATTGTACCTCCGAACCATCTGCTGCATTTGCATGCGGGTGGCTGGTCACTGGCCTGGTCTGAGAAACGGCGACAAATGGCAAGACTAAAAGCAGACTGAGGAGAACGAGCTTCAAAGACATATTGCCTCACACCTTTCAGATTTGAGTCGTTGATATCGCGGCATGGATTACCAGTCTCGCATTTACAACACGGATTGCCTGAGCCCCTTTGACATTCGTCAGTTGACGGTCACCGTCACGGTGGTGGTTTGAGCGCTAATGCCTGTAGCCATCCCGGTAATTGTCACTGTGTAGCCCCCGGCCGTGGTACCGGGATTGCCTTGATTCGTATTTGACCCGCTGCCGCCGCAACCCATCGCAGATGCAAACACCATCACGGCGAGAAGCCCGACAAGGTGGCCCCAGCGGCGGCGCCGAAGCGGAATACTGAAGAACAACGCGATAGCCACGAGTGCTCCGCCGGCTGGACCGTAGGTCCTGCGAAGCGGATACCGGAGAGCCGCTGTGGTGGCCGCCGTTGTATTCACAGTCACCGTCGCAGTTGCCCCGGAAGCGTCTGTAATGCTCACACTGGACGAAACGCTGCAAGTCGGCGGATCGTTCGGGCTTGTAATGCTGGTCGTGACTGAGCAAGCAAGGCTAACCGATCCTGTAAAGCCTCCGGATGGCGTCACAGTGATGGTTGCAGTATTTCCTGAAGCAGCGCCCGGACTAACAGTGAGACTACCGCTGTTTGACAGCCCGAAGCTTGGATTGGCCGGCGCTGTAACCGTGACGTTCACAATCGTGCTAGCCGTAATGTTTCCAGTCGCTGCGTCGGTTCCAGTGACTGTAATTGCATACGCGCCGGGAGTCGTCGTCGCAGTTGTTGCCACAGTGAGTGTACCCGTGACTGACGCGGACCCGGTAACATCCACGCTCGCGGGAACGGTGCACACGGCTGGACTGCTCGCAGCCGCTGGCAGGGTGGTGACGGCGCAAGTTAGATTGACGACTCCGGTGAAGCTGTTGGTGGGAGAAGCCGTGATGGTCGCTGTGTTGCCCGTTGTGGCGCCCCCAACAAAGGCAAGAGCGCCGCTATTTTCGAGCGTGAATTTCGATGGACTGACAGAGATCTGGATTGTGCCGCTGGACCCCGTGTAATTGCCATCCCCGCTGTAGGTGATGGTGATGGTATTGTTCCCTGCGGCCAGTTGAGATCCTTGAATTGTAATCTTCGCGTGGCCTTGAGTCAGTTGGGATCCGGCGCCCAACGTGCTTCCATTGGCCGTCAGCGCGACTTCTCCTGTCGGCGCATCCCCTACGCTCGCTGAGTCGATTGTGACCGTCATTGTCACCGACGCGACCGATGGAATCGAAGTGCTGGATGCGGAAGAGAAAATACTTGTGCCTGCTTTGACCACTGTGAAACCTACCGCAACGCTGGTATTTGCGTTGTAGCTTTCATCTCCCGCATACTTTGCAGCCACGTTGTGGGAGCCAACCGAATATGCAGGAAACGAAGCGCTGTCGATCGCCGGATAGGACGCAGTGCTAGACGCACTGATCGGAGCTGGGCCAAGGGTCGTGCTGCCATCGGTGAATACCACGTTGCCGGTTGCGATCCCTTGCGATCCGCTCACGCCTTCAGCTGTTCCATAGACTTGCGCGTCGAGGAAGATTTCGCTTCCGTATGGCAGCGCAGACAAGCCGCCGGCAATCGGGTTCCCTGAAGCGGGGTTGTATGCCGAAACCGCCAGCGCAGTGCTGCTCGCTTCCGGAGCAATGGTGACATGTATCGCGGGTGAGGATGTGCTAGCCGCGTCTGTCGCATCGCCGCCATATCGCGCGTAGACCGTGTAGCTTCCGCCGGGAAGGCCGTTGTAGGACGCCGTACCGGCGCCACTCGACAAGCCAATCGGTAACTGTCCGTTATTCTGAACGCCGCCGGAGATCTGGTTCGCAGTGTCGATGATTGCCGCCACTCCGGTGGCCATTGCCGGAGTTACACCCACGCTGAAGTTGAGGCCAGTCCCGTGGGTCACGCTGACAGAACCAGTGGAGCCGTTGATCGAAAAGGATGTTGAGGTAGGTGTCAATGCGACGGAATTCCAGTTCGCAACGAGATTGGCCACATCGATGCTTCCCAGGCCGGAGGCTTGATCGTAACCGGTGCCCGCGTTGTAGCCAGTCATGAAGTTGTTACCGCTGCAATCGGTGCTGCCTCCTTGGCAGTAGACCGAGTTATCGCCGACCGTGATGTCATGAAATACGGATGCGTACGTTGAACTTGCCAACTGGTAGAGAACGTAGTCTGCCTGCCCAAGACGCGAGCCGATCCTTTGCTCCACGAGCGCGAGCATGCCCGCGAACGCAGGGGCCGCCGTGGACGTACCACCATAGCCACTGAATCTTGCGCCATCCACGAACTGACCGTTCGAAGTCTGACAATCGGGGCCATAGTCCGGGCTGTCGGCACAGACCACCCAGGATGCGAAATAGAGCCCGTTCGCGGCGAGGAATGAGACGTCGGGCACATCGCGTGCGGAGTCATTGGGTGTGAGTGCCGTTTGGAATGCCGGCTTCGAATAGACAGCGCTTGCGCCGCCGCCAGCCGCAATCACGTTTGTGCTGCCTTGCAATAGCAATGCCTCGTTATCGGCGATCATAGTGTTTACCCTGGTTGAATCATTCCACGGGTTTTCTGGAATGTATTTGAGCGCAGTGCGATAGTACGGCGCAGAGCCGCTGTCGGCGGCATCTACATAAGTGGCAAATGCGTGAAGTAGTGTGTCGAAGTCAGTTCCACCCACCGCGATATTGTAGGGAGTCGAAGCGAGGCCATTCACCGCGAGACCATACTGGGCTGCGGCTGAACCGCTCGAATCGCATGTTGCGGAACCGCTGTCACCTGATGAAACAACCACACTGATTCCCTGAGCGGCGGCCTGCTCGTTGGCCTCTAGAATCGCGGCGTTGCCGGACGTACCCATGTCGGCTTCGCATTCGCCGAAGCTGATGTTCAGTATGCTTACCGTGTTGTCGCCGATAGCTCGAAAAATGGCATCGAAGAGCCCCGACTGAAGATCGGTGTTCGATGAAATGTAAAAGTATATCTTCGCCTTCGGCGCAAGCCCGCCGGCAATTTCATTATCCAGCAACCCTTCGGGTTGATCGCCGTTCTGCCCTGGGTCGTTGCCATCGATGACAACTGTTGGGATGTTGGCCGTGGATAATGTCTCGCCAAGAAAGGCAACGCGATAATTCGTAATGTCGGTGAGTGAAACGTTGGAATCCCCGACAATCCCGATGTTTACGCCGGCGCCATCGTATGTGGTGCCCGTGTAGGCGGGGTTGAGCGCAGCATTGGGCGTGTCATAGATGGTTGCTGCGTCGGCGGGGTCCGTATATAGCAGAGGCGTGGTGCCGCTGAACAATGTGAAGTCCGGCTTGATGGTCATGGTCGAAGAGTCGTAGATACCGGTCGAGCCCCGCATGCTGAGCGGCTTCGGGTGAAAATCGTTGAGGTGCGCTATCCCCTGAATGACCGGCGCCAGCGCAGCTGGTATTTTGGGATCGTTCACATTTGCGAAGTGATGCTCACCGTTTATTTGAAATGAGTGAATCGAAGTATGGAAAGCACTCTCAAGCTGCCCAATCGTACCGGAAAACGCAATGACGTTCCGACCTTGCGGCGTTTCTTCGATCTTGAACCCGTGCCCTTGAAGCCACGATTGAACCGTCTGCAGATCCGATGGCCCAACTCCATAGGCTGCTCCGAACTGTGTCGGAGTTAACCAGTGGTGGTAATTCGGCGAGGAACGGTCCTGGAGCGCCGCCAGGTACTCATTGAGCGACGCTTGCCGAGCCGCACTCCGTCGAAGGACGAGAAGCACCCGCCCTGTCGGCGCTGATTCAGGCGCAACTCCCTGATCGAAACGCGTCTGCGCGAGCGGATGGATGTTGCCTTTAATGGACACCAGGATCGATTCGTCGACCGGCTCTGTGATGCGCGCTGGCTGCGAGTTGTTCGTGACTTCCTGGGCGTTGGCAGTGCCTGAGAAGGCCACACCAAGAACGCAACCAAACGCAACCAGCATCCCGACAAAAAGGCTTCTAATGTACATTCTTCTCCCGGTAACTCTGTTGAGTTTTCTAAAGCCGGCCTATCTGAGCCAGGATGAATTGATACAACCGTTTGGACATCCCAACAGGACCTCGCGCCATCAGTCAAAGTGCCTCGGAACCTTCGCAGGTTTATAACGATGGTCCGAATCCACAATCAGCATGAGGTTCACTACAGTAGGGCAAAGCGAAACCTCTGGCGCCGATCCGCTGAGCAAGTGTGCTCTGAGGCTCGCTTTTGAAAGAAGCCTATAACAAAACCCGCGGTTCATCCACGATTCACAACGGGAATCAATGTACATTTCTGTGAGCCGTGCATTTTGTGCGCCCGCCCGTACCCTGCATCTGGCCTTGTTCTCTTTAATATGGAGACATGCGGCAATCCTCCGGCAATTCGCGGCCCCCTTCCTTCTGGTCAGTTCAGTTGACCGGATGGTCGGTCTATATGGCTGTCAACATAGTCTCGTCTATTCCGTACCGGAGCCAGCCTGAATTCATGGCTTACTGCGCATTCCGCGGCGCACTGTTTTTGACTGCTTTCCTGGGCAGTTTTGCGATGTATGGAATTTGCCATTGGCTGTGGCTGAAGCAGGTTTCGATGCTTCGAGTTGTAACAGCCTGTGTGCTTACCTCATACCCATTGGGCGTGCTCGGCGGCGCCGCGTCGTTTTGGTCCGAGATTCATCTCGGGGGCGTGCCCAGGCCGCTCAATTGGAGTTCAGTCTTTGCCGCTGCTCCCGGGGGAAGCTTCATTCTGATTGCGTGGAGCGCACTGTATTTTGCGATTAAACACTATTTTGCGCTTGAGCAGAAGAGCAAGCAGTTGGTCGCATCGGAATTGCTGGCGGCGGAAGCACAGTCCATGGCTCGCGAAATGCAGCTCCGCGCATTGCGCTATCAATTGCAGCCGCACTTTCTCTTCAACACGCTGAATGCGATTTCCACACTGGTTCTCGACAATCAGCCGCGGGTAGCTACGCAAATGATCAGCCATCTGGCGAGTCTGCTTCGCAGCACTCTTGACTCCCCCGACAGAGATATCATTTCGCTTGCTGAAGAAATCGCAGTCACTGAGCAATATCTCGCCATTGAAGAGGTTCGATTTGGCTCGCGCCTGAAGGTCCGGCTCGACCTCGATCACGAGGCAATGCAGACCCAGGTTCCACGCCTGCTGCTTCAGCCGCTGGTCGAGAACGCCATTCGACATGGCATTGCGAAGCGTGCGGAAGGCGGCAATATCGCCATTTGCGCGACCACCTGCGACGCGGAGCTTTCAGTGCGCATCACTAATGAACTCCCGGAACTGCGCAGCGCTACAACCTATAACGGAAACAAACAGTGGGGAGGACTGGGCCTCGTGAATGTGCGCAAAAGGTTGGAGCAATCCTTCGGCGTTCAAGGAAAGCTCAGTACCAGAAACACTCCCGATGGCCTGTTTGAGGTGATAATCTCAATTCCGCTTTCCCTTGCTCCGTTGCACTCCATCCACCAAAGCATCCCAGAGCTTTTTCGAAAGTAGATGAGTGGTGATCAAGGTCTTGATTGTCGACGATGAGCCGCTGGCGCGGAAAGGCATAGCACTGCGCCTGCGCGAGTCGCCCGATATGGAGATCGTCGGTATGTGCTCAGACGGCAAACAGGCGATCCAGCGCATTCCCGAACTCGCGCCAGACCTAGTCTTCCTGGATATTCAAATGCCACTCGTGAGCGGCATCGAGGTTCTGCGCGCACTCCCGCCCGCGACCCTCCCCGTAATCATCTTTCTCACAGCATTCGATGAGCATGCTCTCGCTGCGTTCGAGGTGCAAGCTCTTGACTACCTGCTGAAGCCGATCGACGAAGTACGGTTTTTTGCCGCGGTCGAACGCGCGAGACGGCTTATCAAGCTCAAGCACCAAAGCGCCCTCTATGACCTTGCTCCGATTCCCCAGTCATCAGGCCATGGCAGTGCGGACCCGCTCAAGCGTTTCGCTGTCCGCACAGGTAGAGATTTAACCTTTGTTGAAGTCTCAGCAATTGATTGGATCGAAGCTGCCGGCGATTACGCGGAATTACATGTCAAGGACAAGACATACCTCATCCGCGAGTCGTTGAACTCGCTGGAGAAACTGCTTGACCGCAACGATTTCCTTCGCATTCACCGCTCCGCAATCATTCGATTGGATAGAATTGTCCGGATCACAGCACTGGCAAACCGCGACGGTTACCTGACACTGAACAATGGAACTTCCTTGCGCGTGAGCAGGAGCTACAGCAAACAACTCAAGAGCTTCTTGAGGAATCGGAAGTCGGCAGAGGCATGAAAGCGGAGTGGGGCCGGTTGAAATCCGGACATGCGCATCGATGCATTATGGTGCAGGGTTAACAGTGAAGGTCACGGTCTGCGGCGACGCAGCGGCGAAGTTGGATTGTTGCCCATAGGCCACCACCACATGGTGGCTACCTATGGCAGGTTGTGAGATGACGATCTTCGCGTTTCCGTTGGAGAGTGCTACTGAAATAGGTGTGCCGCCATCGAGACTATACGTGATGGAGCCGACCGGCGGCCCGGCGTTGGAACTCGCCGTTACATTCATGTATGCGTTGATGCCTGAAGCAATTGTTATATTCCCCATCACAGCCGCCAATTGCACAGGAGCCGGGGAGACCGTAATTTCCGTAACCGCCGAGACGCCTGCGGGATTCTTGCTATCACCCGAGTAGACTGCGGAAAGTGAATGTGTACCCGCATTGAGACCGGGTGAAATGTACCAATAGACGCAGCCATCGCCGCCGAGGGTGAGCGTGGTCAGGGCGGCAGTTCCGTCGAGCAACTGCACCGTGCCGGTGGCGACGGCCTTTCCGGCCGATGCAACGCAGACTGTGATGTTGGTTGCGCCGGGGTAGACCAAAGCGGTGCTGGCAAATTGGAGTGTAATTGCCGTATCCACCGTCCCAGCGACCGTCAGCGAAATGTGGGCCACGCTGGCAAGATTGTTGGAGTCGCCAGAATAGTGGGCTACAACTGACTGGCCTCCAATGGAGGTGGGCGTGAAGGTACAGGCGGCGGTGCTGGCTGTCAGCGCACCGGTGCAAAGCGTGACCGAAGAAGCGGTGAAGACTACGGTCCCGGTAGGATTAAAGCCAACTACGGCAGCGGTGAGTTGTGCAGACTGTCCAAGAGTGAGCGCGGTAGCCACGGCGGTAAGCGAAGTGGAGCTTACGGCTTGCGCAAGTGTCACCGTGGCGGTTGCGGAACCGGTGCTGTATTCTCCGCTGCCTGCATAGGTGGCCGTTATCGTATGTGTTCCGGCAGCCAGGCTGGTGGCTGTGTAGGCAGCTTGGCCTTGCGCATTCACTGCTACGGTCGAGAGCAATGTTGAGCCGTTGTAGAAGGATACCGAGCCCGTTGCATCCGGCGCACCCGCGGTGGTGGAAGCAACCAAGGCCGTGAAGGAAATTCCTGTGCCCACTGTGCCGGTAGTGGTGGAGGGTGTCAGACTCACTGTGACCGGGGCGGGCCAAACACTGAACGACATCGATTGCGGCGTGGCAGCTGCGTAGTTGGTTTGCTGTCCATAAGACACCACCAGTTGGTGGCTCCCCACAGCCGGCCCAGGAATGGCTATCTTGGCGTTCCCTGCGGTAAGCGATACGGATACGGCTGCGCCGCCGTCCAGGCTGTAGGTGATGAAGCCCAACGGAGGCCCGGCATTGGAACTGGCTGTTACGGTTGCGTGGTAGCCCACTCCGTAAGGGATTGAACCGCTGCCTGTTACAACGACGAGCGTCACGGGAACGGGGTTCACAGTGACTGCTTGCGGCGAAGATGCACCGGCAGGATTGCGGGAATCGCCGGAATAGGTGGCTGAAATGGAATGTGTGCCCGCGTTGAGCCCCGGCGAAATATACCAGTAGGCACAGCCGTCGCCGCCAAGTGTCAGCGTGGCAAGCGCTGCGGTTCCATCGAGTATCTGCGCAGTGCCGGTGGCACTCCGCCGGGTAGCGGGAGTGACGCAGATGTTGACGTTCGTTGCGCCCGGATAGACCAGGTTATTGCTGGCGATTTGCAAAATAATTGCCGCATCGTAGAGCGGGGCTACGGTAATCGCAAGTGCGGCTGAACTGGCAGAATGGTTGCTGTCGCCCAGGTACTGCGCATAGATGCTTGCGGTGCCCGGCGTCGCTGGAGTGAAGTTGCATGAGGCGGCTCCGGTTGATGCAAGCGGCGCGGTGCAGAGCGTTGCACCTTCCGAAGTGAAGACGACATTGCCGGTTGGCGTAGCGGATCCCGCAACCGTTGCTGTCAGCAGATCCGGTTGCGTTTGGGTGGGAGTTGCAGTGGCCGCGGAGAGCGCTGTGCTGGTGGATGCCTGGTTGACAAGGATGGACTGCACGGCAGGCTTTGCAGCTGTGTAGTTGCTGTTACCCGCCTGGCTTGCGGTGACCACAACGGTGCCCGCGCCAGTGATGGTGAGCGATGAACCGCTCAGGGCGCCTGGACCGCTGACGCTGAATGCTACAGGCTGTCCCGATGAGCCGCCTGTCGCGCTTAGCGCGATTGGGACGGCTCCGTAGGTCACCGGGGTTGTGAGCGGAACAAACGAAATGGTCTGCGCGGCCTGGTTAACGGTCAAAGCAACACTTGCCGTCGCTGCGGTGTAGTCGATCGAGTCGGTGGGGTTGAATTTGACGGACAACGTCTGCGCACCGGCGTTGAGCACGACTCCAGAGGCGGGGGTGTAAGCAAACGTGCCACCCACATTCGATGTCGCGTTTAGCTGTGAAGCTCCCAGTGCTGTGCCATAAGTGACGGCGCCAGGTGCTGCCCAGGTGATTGTCGAAGTTGCCTGATTCACCGTCAGCACAACGGAAGCTGTCGCGGAGGTGTACGCAGTGGTATTAGTCGGCGTAAAGGTTACAGACAGTGTCTGCGTGCCCGCCTTGAGCACGGCTCCCGGCGCCGGGTTGTAGAGGAAAGTGCCGGCAACGTTCGCTGTCGCGTTCAGCTGCGAAGCGCTTAGCGCGGTGCCATAGGGGACAGCAGCAGGCACGGCCCATGTGATCGTCGGAGTGGTCTGCGTTCCCGTGCCGTTCAACGCGATAGTCTGCTGGGCAAACGAGGCGTTGCCTGCGTTGTCAGTGAGTACAACTGAACCGCTCACACTCCCAGAGGCTTGCGGTGCAAATGCGATGGGCATTTGGCATTGCGCACTGGCTGCCAGAGTTGCCGCCGCCAGGCTGTTGGAGTTTACTTGTGGGCAATCCCCGGTTGCCCCCGTATTCAGAACGAAGTTTGCAGCAACGCTTGGATTGAACCCGGCATTCGGAACCGGAAGAGTGAGCGGAGTGTTGCCTATGTTCTCTAGCGTGACGGTTTGAGTGCTGCTCTCCGTGCCCAACGAAGCAGTGGCAAAGCTGAGACTGGGAGGATCCGTCAAATCCATACCAAGCACCTGGTTACCGCCGAAGTCTCCTGCAAAAACATTCCCGCTGCCATTGACTGCAACACCAAGTGGGAGATCAAGTCCGCTGAAGGCGATGGTGCTCTGCGTGTATCCGCTGCTGGAGGGAGTCTCCTTCACAATGCGCTTGTTGTAGGGGTCGGCGATGAAGACATTGCCATTCCCGTCCACTGCAATTGCTCCAGGCCCTGAGAGACCGCTGCCAATTACGGTTTCTGTGTAGGTCGTACCGGATAGAGTCTCCTTCAGTGCGCGGTTGTGCCAAGTGTCCGCGATATAGACATTCCCGCTGGAGTCGACTGCAACCCCATAGGGATCGTCGAGTGCGCTTGTGGGGACAACCGTCTGGCTGTATCCGGCCTGCGAAGGCTTCTCCTTCAGTATCCGCTGATTGGAAGTGTCGGCGATATAGACGTTACCGCCGCCATCCACTGCCACTCCATACGGATGAAGGAGACCGGAGCCGATTGGGGTCTGAACGTAAGTGGTGCCGTTGGGTACCGCCTTCAACACCCGGCTGTTGTTGTAGTCGGCGATGTACAAGTCGCCAGCACCGTCCACTGCGATTCCGTAAGGGCCATAACCGCCCACCAGAAAAACGCTCGCGGTGTAGCCATTTGCCGAAGGAGTTTCTTTCAGAATTCTGTAGTTGCTCGAGTCCGCGATGTAGACGTTGCCGCTGGAGTCGGCCGCAACTCCAAAGGAACCTTTCAACCCTGTCCCAACAATCGTGCTTTGCACGCCGGGGAGAAAGTTCACCTGTGGACCGGTTCCGCTTCCGTTGACGAATCCAGTTGCAATCACAGCCCCGGAGGTGTTCTTCAGCTCGACGGCGCCGTAACGCATGCCTGAATAGAGGGGTGAGAAGGTGACATTCACTGTGCAGACGGCGGCCGCAGCGTAGCTGATTGCAGGAGTACACGTGCCCCCGCCAACATTCGCGAAGTCAAGCCCTGACGCACCCTGGGTGAGAACGGCTATGGAGCCGAGGGTGCCGGCAGTATCAAACACAAAACTCATGGGCTGGGAACTGCTTGTTGTCCCAATATTCACAGCGCCGAAATTGACGCCGGAAAGGGTCTCTTTGAGAACGCGGCTATTGTCGCTATCCGCGACAAAGACGTTGCCGGCGATATCGATTGCGACACCGTCGGGATAGTAGAGCTGGCTGGTGGGAATGGCGGTCTGAATGTAGGTCCCGGTTGCGGTCAGGGTCTCCATCAGAATCTTGTTGTGATAGGTATCCACCACGTAGACATTGTTGTACTGGTCCACTGAAACGCCGAAGGGCATGTCGAGGCCCGGGACGCTAAAGACGCTCTGCGTATAGGTTCCGCCGGAAAGCGTCTCAAGGAGTACACGATAGTTGTTGGTATCCGCGATATAGAGATTGCCGTTGGAGTCAACGGCGACCCCATTCGGATCTCCCAGGCCGGTGATAATCGCGCTCCCGGAATAAGCGTTACCGGTGGGCGTCTCTTTCACGACCTGGTTATTTCCCCCATCGGCAACGTACACGTTGCCTGATGCGTCGACTGCGAGCCCCTGGGGCGAGTTGAATCCGGAGGCGATCATCGTCTGCGTATAGCCGGTGGCTGATGGCGTGAGCTTCATCAACTCGTTCAAGCCGGTATCGGTAAGGTACAGTACACCATTGTGATCGATGGTGATGCCCCATGGCTCCTGCCAGCCCGAGCCAATTGTGGACTGGGAGTAGCCGGTTCCCGTCCAGGTCTCCTTCAAGACCGTGTGGTTCCAGGTGTCGGGCACATAGACATTGCCGCTGGCGTCCACGGCCACGTTGTGGTTGGTCCTCAGGCCGCTGGGCACAACGACGGTTTCATAGCTGCCGAAGTGCGCAGTTTGAGCAGCTGCTCCCGCGCACAATAGCGCCGCTGCGATGACCGTGAATGCTCTTGGAAGATTGTGGCTGTGAGGGCTGAAGCTGTAAGCCAGGCTGGAAGAAAAAGAGCGGATCGAACAAAACTTCATGTTGCGCCTCGTACACTGCAATGGGCCAGAACTGAACACGAAAATCAGCGCAGGAAGGCGGCGCTTCCAGCGCGTGTTCCGGTAGACTCAGAGGATTTCTATGTATCCAATGTTCTGATTTCGGACAGTTGGCGACAATACGCCTTTCGAGATTCCGCTACAACTTTCGAATCACGTTTGCTGCGATTGCGCGGCACTTGCGCAGGAGTTGCACCCGGACAATGTTCCAAGTCAGTTTCTCGGCCGATGGAATGCGGAAATTGGAGTCTCAATTCAGGAAAAATGCACTGGTTTTTGGTGCGTTGCCGCAGTTGGATGGCTTGTAAGTGCTTTGTTTCGGTGGGTGGAAATGGGTTTTTCTGGCCTAATTATTTTATCCTGAGGTGGCTACGGCAAAAAAGGGGGGGTGGGGTATGTAGGGGGAGGGGAGCTACAGGGAACAAGGAACAGCGGTCAGCAGTGGCGTGGCGGTCATGATTTAATTGTGCTCTTTTCGGTGGTAATAGACTGCAAATCGGGAGAAGAAAGTTTTTTGGGGTCTGGGGTGTGGAATGTGGGGCCTGGGGTCTCGAGTCTCGGAGGGGCTTTGGGCGAGAGTTAGATTTTTATATGTGGTAGGCTGGCGTTGGCCAGTTTCTTCCTGTTTGTGCGCCAGCGTCTGGAGATTGGCTTTGGGCTTCGTGCCAGTTCGTTCCTTCCCCAGGGACGGGCGCTCACGACGGTTATTTTCTCCGGAACGCACAATGTTTGCGCGCAGAGTT
>Ga0302319_10014048_pt1 | contig 14964 bp, 18 predicted proteins | sample Bog_T0_2_FD_203319 | JGI IMG/M metagenome (GOLD analysis project Ga0302319, IMG submission 203319) | Peat permafrost microbial communities from Stordalen Mire near Abisko, Sweden - Bog_T0_2 | ecosystem: Environmental > Terrestrial > Soil > Wetlands > Peat | place: Sweden: Abisko, Stordalen Mire... | reverse complement strand
CGATGGCGATTGACGGAATTTCGGCAGTCGGCGCAGTCGGCAAGAGTCTCGACATCGGCGCGACCGGGGCGACGACCGCGACTTCGGCGACCGAGGGGAGCAGTTTCGTCGGTGAGCTCGGCAAGGCCTTCAGCGACTCGATCGCCTCGGTGCAGGCCGGCGAAGCGGCGGCGATCCAGGGCCTTCAGGGCGGAATGGCGCCCTACAAGGTGGTCGATTCGATCATGGGCGCGCAGCGCACGCTGCAGTCGATGTTGGCGATCCGCGACAAGGCGGTCTCCGCCTATCAGGAAGTCTCGCGGATGGCGATCTGAGTTGGTTGGTTCGAAGAGGGAAGTCGAAGCATGAGAGCGCTTTCGATCGCAGCGACGGGCATGAACGCCCAGGAACAGAATCTCGAAGTCATCGCCAACAACGTCGCCAACATCAACACCACGGGGTTCAAGCGCTCGCGCGCCGAGTTCACTGACTTGATCTATCAGAGCGAACGGCTCGCCGGGGTGAGCAGCCGCGGCCGCGACGCCACCGTGCCGGAAGGTGCGCAGGTTGGGCTGGGCGTGCGCACCGCGGCGATCCGCACGCTGCAAATTCAGGGCGCGCTGACCAACACCGGCAATTCGCTCGATCTCGCGATCAACGGCCGCGGCTGGTACCAGGTGACGACGCCGAACGGCGACACGGTCTACACCCGCGACGGCGCCTTCAACACCAACGCCCAGGGTCAGTTGGTCACGACCGACGGATATCTGGTGACGCCGGCGATCACCATTCCGCCGACCGCCACCAGCGTCTCGGTCAGCCAGAGCGGCATGGTGAGCGCGACGATCGCCGGCCAGCAGACGCCGCAGCAGCTCGGCCAGCTCACCATCGCCAACTTCATCAACGAGGCCGGACTGCTGGCGTTGGGCGGCAACCTGTTCCAGCAGACCGTCGCTTCCGGCGCGCCGACCGTCGGCGTGCCCGGCGACACCGCCTTCGGAATCATCCAGCAGGGCTATCTCGAAGCCTCGAACGTCGACCCGGTGACCGAGATCACCAACCTGATCTCCGCCCAGCGCGCCTACGAGATGAATTCGAAGGTCATCCAGGCCGCCGACCAGATGTCGGGCACCATTTCCAACATGCGGAGCTGAGGAGAAATCTGATGCGCGTCGCAGGCGCCGCTGTCGTTTTCGCCGCCGGGCTGTGGTTGAGCGCGGGCCTCGCCGCGGCGCAGGATCTCGGGGCGCCGGACCTGGCGCCGCCGACGCCGCGCGTCGTCATCTATCCCGGCGACATCATTCAAAACGATATGCTCTCCGATCTGCCCGCCGACGCCGCGCGTGGCGTCGGGCCGTTCGCCGAGACACGTTCGGCGGTGATCGGCAAGATGGCGCGGCGCACGCTGCTTCCGGACGGGGCGATTCCGCTCGCTGCAATCGACATTCCGCGCCTAGTCGTCAACGGCGCGACAGTCAGTCTCGTCTATATCGACGGCGACCTGTCGATCTCTGCGGTCGGCATGGCGCTGCAGGACGGCGCGGCGGGCGACTCCGTCAGGGTGCGCAACGACGACAGCGGCGTGACGGTTACCGGCGTCGTCCAGCCAGACGGCGCGGTGCGAGTGAGCGGCGGCTGATGCGGCGTCTCCTCATCGCTCTCCTCGTCTGCGCGCTGGTCGGTCCGACCGCGGCCGCCGTCCGCATCAAGGACATCACCGCCTTGCGCGGCGCGCGCGACAGCCAGTTGATCGGCTACGGCCTGGTGATCGGTCTGGCGGGATCCGGCGATTCGCTGCGCAGCGCGCCGTTCACGCAGCAGGCGCTCGGCGCGATGCTCGACCGCATGGGCATCAACGTCCGCGGCAGCACACTGGCCAATCGCAACGTCGCCGCGGTGATCGTCACCGCCGATCTGCCCTCCGGCATGGACGTCGGCTCGCGCCTCGACGTCACCGTCTCCGCGCTCGGCGACTCGAGCTCGCTGATGGGCGGTACGCTGCTGCTGACCCAGCTCTCGGCGACCGACGGCCTCGTCTACGCCGACGCGCAGGGCGCCGTCTCGGTCACCGGCTTCGACGTCGCCGGCCAGGCGCAGACCCTGTCGCAGGGCGTCCCGACCGCCGGCCAGATTCCCAACGGCGCGATCATTCAGCTCGCTGTTCCGCCGCCGCCCGACGAGCTGCGCATGACCCTCGAACTGAAGAACCCCGATTACACGACGGCGGTGCGCATCGTCGACGCCGTCAACGCCTATTCGCAGCGCCGCTTCCGCCGTCGCTCGGCGTTCGAGGCCACCAACCGGACCGTCGAACTGTTCCGACCGCCGGAGATCAGCGTCACCCGCTACATGGCGGAGATCGGCGAGTTGCCGGTCGAGCCGGACACCGTCGCCCGCGTCGTCATCGATTCGCGCACCGGCACCGTGGTCATCGGCCAGGACGTGCAGATCTCGACGGTGGCGGTCACCCACGGCACGCTGTCGGTCAGGGTCAACGAGACCCCGACTGCGTCGCAGCCGGCGCCGTTTTCGCAAGGCAAGACCGTCGAGCAGCAGCGCACTTCGATCGACGCGCAACAGGATGGCGGGCAGGTGGCGATCGTCGGCGGCTCCAGCCTCAGGACGCTGGTCAGCGGCCTCAATCGAATCGGCGTCAAGCCGAGCGGCATCATCGCCATCCTTCAGGCGATCAAGACCGCCGGCGCGCTGCAGGCCGACCTCGTCGTGCAATAGAGCGCGTCAGCCCGGCGCAAGGCGCGGCGGGCAGACTTTCGCCATTCTCGGTCGGGTAACGATTGCGCGCCATGGTTCTCGCCGTTTCTCGCCACGCCGCCATCGGCGCGATTGTTCTCGTCGGCCTGCTGGCAGGCTCCGCGGCGGCGCAGAACGACGGCAAGCCGAAACCGGCCGCGCCCCCGCCCGACAAGAGCGCCGACGCCGGCGTTTCCCGCTATTGCGCCAACGTCGCGCCGGTCGCCGCCGAGGCGCGCATCGCCTGGGAGACGCGCCATCTCAACGAACTCGACGGGCAGATCAAACAGCGCATCGACGAGCTGGAGAAGGCGGAGGCGGACACCCGCGACTGGGTGAGCAAGCGCGACGCGTTGTTGAATTCAGCCAGCGACGACGTCGTTGCGATCTACGGCAAGATGGAGCCGGAGGCCGCCGCGGCGCAGATCGCGGCGATGGATGAGTCGGTCGCGGTCTCGATCCTCCACAAGCTCAAAGTCGGCGCGGCGAGCGCGATCCTCGACCAAATGGAAGCAGCGCGGGCGGCCAGGCTGACCAGCCTGATCCTCGCCGTCGCGTCGCCTGAAAAGAAATCGTGATGGCGTTCATGGAGCGAGAAGTGCTGTTGGTCGTCGGCCTGGCGGCGGCGCTGGCCGGCTGCACCAACAATCCGAGCGAGTTCATGCGCGAGCCGAGCCTGTCGCCGGTTGGCAGCGGCCTCGCCGCCGGCCGGATCGGCGAGGGAATCGATCCGACGCCGACCGGCCAGATCGCGCGGCCGATCGCCAATCTCTACACCGACCAGACGGTCTCGCGGGTCGGCGACATCGTCACCGTCATCATCTCGATCAACGACAAGGCGCAGTTCGACAACGCGACCGATCGCTCCAAGACCGCCGCGTCCAAATTCGACTCCAACTGGGGTTACACCCAGGGCGGTTCCAGCAGCTCGGGCGGCGGCTCGACGCCGTCCTCCGTGACGTTGGGAGCGACCTCGACCTCGTCGACCCAGGGCCAGGGCAACATCGACCGCCAGGAACAGATCCAGGTTTCGGTGGCGGCGGTGGTCACCGAGGTGATGCCCAACGGCAACCTCGTCATCAGCGGCTCGCAAGAGGTGCGCGTCAATTACGAGCTGCGCCAGCTCACCGTCGCCGGCATCGTCCGGCCGACCGACATCTCGCGCGCCAACACCGTCTCCTACGACCGCGTCGCCGAGGCGCGCATCTCCTACGGCGGCCGCGGTCGCCTGAGCGAGGTGCAGCAGCCGAGCTGGGGCCAGGAGCTTTGGGATTCCCTCAAGCCCTATTGAAGTGATCGCCATGGTCGACCTACCTGAACTCCCCGACCTGACCCCTGGCGAAGCGCCGCCGGCGGCGGCGCCCGTCGCGTCCGGCGCGCCGTCGCTGCTGCAGACCGTCCTCGCCACGCTGGTTGTGACCGTGATGGCGGGCGCGATGGGGGCGCTGTTCGCCGTTCCGCCGCCCGCGCCGGCGTCGGAGCCGGCGGCCAAGACGGAGGCGTCGCCCGGCGGCGTGGTCCCGGCCGCGTCGGGCCTGTTCGAAATGCCGCCGATCGTCACCAATATCGGTTCGCCGAAGGACACTTGGATCCGTCTCGAAGCGTCGATCGTCTTCGACGCCAAGGCGGTCGAGCACCCCGAGACGCTGGCCGAGGACATCGCCGGCGACGAACTCGCCTACCTGCGCACTGTTTCGCTGTCGCAGGTCGAAGGTCCGATCGGGCTCGAGAACATTCGCCAGGATCTCAACGAGCGGGCGGCGATCCGCTCCGGCGGCAAGGTCAGCGAGCTCGTCATTCGCACGCTGGTGGTGCAATGAGACGCCTCGCCCTGGCGGCGCTCGCGCTGACCTTGAGCGCCGGCGCCGTCGCCGCCCAGACCGTCGATCTCGGCCAGCTCGTCCCCAACGGCGGCGCCACCGCGACCGCGCGCATCATCCAGATGGCCGCGGTGCTCACCGTGCTTTCGGTCGCGCCCGGCCTGCTGATCATGGTGACCAGCTTCACCCGCTTCACCGTCGCGCTGTCGTTTCTGCGCTCCGGCCTCGGGCTGCAGAGCGCGCCGGCCAATCTGGTGCTGATCAGCCTGTCGCTGTTCATGACCTTCTTCGTCATGGCGCCGACCTTCGACAAGGCGTGGAAGGACGGCCTGCAACCGCTGATGGACAACAAAATCTCGCAGGAACAGGCCTTCGGAGCGATCGCCGAACCGTTCCGCGCATTCATGCTCTCCCAGGTGCGAGAGAAGGACATCACGCTGTTCGAGGACCTCTCGCGCGGCAGTTTCGAGGTCGCCGACCGTTCGAAGGTCGACCTGCGCATCCTGATCCCCGCTTTCATGATCTCCGAGCTGAGGCGCGGCTTCGAGATCGGCTTCCTGATCGTCCTGCCGTTCCTGGTCATCGACATGATCGTCGCGGCGCTGACGATGTCGATGGGCATGATGATGCTGCCGCCGTCGGTGATCTCGCTGCCGGTCAAGATCCTGTTCTTCGTGCTGGTCGACGGCTGGAACCTGCTGGTCGGCAGCTTGGTCCGTTCCGTGAGCTGAGAGGCGGCGATCAGCTTCGCGCAAGGGTCCGGTCGTTAAGTAACGCCGTTAAGCCGTGAGGAGAGCGACTGATGAGTCTGATGGGCACCGCCGTGTCCGGCATGTTGGCCAATTCGAATTGGCTGTCGAACATTTCGCAGAACGTCTCCAACGCGAGCACCACCGGCTACAAGGACACCGACACCGAATTCGCCACGATCGTCGACGAGGTCGGCAACTCCAGCTCGGCCGCCGGCGGCGTCACCGCGACCGCGGCGTCGATGAACACCCAACAGGGCTCGGTGGTTGGCACGACAACTTCCACCGACCTCGCCGTCAAAGGCGACGGCTATTTCATCGTCTCCGATGCCGCCGGCGACATCTATCTCACCCGCAACGGCTCGTTCACCCCCGACTCCGAGGGCAACCTGGTCAACTCGGCTGGCTATTACCTGATGGGCTACGACGTGCAAGGCGGCGCGACGACGGGCACCTCGAACTCACTCGCCGGTCTGGTGAAGGTCAACACCATCGCCTCGGGCGAGGCGGCGACGGCGACCACCGGCGGGACCCTGGCGGTCAACCTGCCTTCGACCGACACGACCGCCACCGATCCCACCACTCCGGAAACCTCGCTGGTCGTCTACGACAACCTCGGCGCCGCGCACACGATCGACCTCACCTACACCTATACGAGCACCACCACTGACGCTAGCGGCAATGCCGTCTACAATTGGTCGGTCTCAATGCAAGACGCCACAGACGACACTTCTCTCGGAACATCCGCGCTGAGCTTCAACGCGAACGGCGACTTGAGCAGCGGCTCTCCGCTCACATTCACCGTTCAAAACGGCGCGAGCGTGAGCCTCGACATCAGCAATACGACGCAGCTCGCCAGCAGCTTCGCTGTCAACGAGGCGACGGCGAACGGTAACGCGCCGAGCTCGCTGACCGGCGTCACGATCAGCAGCGACGGCACGCTCGACTTCCAGTACAGCAATGGCGTGTCGAGCCCCGGCTATGACATTCCCTTGGCCACCGTCGCCAGCGAGGACAATCTCACTTCGGTCAACGGCAACGCGTTTCAGGCCAACCAGAACTCGGGCACGGTGCGCGTCGGCACCGCCGGCACCGGCGGCCTCGGCACCGTCGCGTCCTCGTCGTTGGAGGACTCGACCGTCGACCTCGCCACCGAACTGACCAACATGATCCAAGCGCAGAGCGCTTATCAGGCCAATTCCAAGGTCTTCCAAACCGGCGCCGATCTGCTCGACATTCTCAACAATCTGAAATCGTGACGTCTGCGTGGCCACCTGAGGCAAGACGATGGGTTTGTCGAGCGCCCTCAACACCCTCAACTCCGCGTTCGTCTCGAACGCGGCGCAGTCGGCCGTCATCTCGAACAATATTTCGAACGCCTCGACCACGGGTTACGCGCGCGAACTCGCCAACGTCATCACCAACTACTCGGGCGGCTCGTCGGTCGTTTCGGTCACGAACGAAGCCGACGCCGCGCTACAAGACCAGGTCAATACTTCGACGTCGCAGGCCGCCTACCAGAAGGCTCTGTCCGACGGCCTGACGACGCTGGCCAATACGGTGAGCGACAGCTCCTCGGCGACCTCGACCTCCGGCGCGGAGTCGAACGGCAATTCGCCCTCGGCGATGCTCACCAACCTGCAGAGCGCGCTCGAGACCTACGACGCCTCGCCAAGCAGCGCCTCGGCGGGGCAAGGCGTAGTGACCGCCGCGCAGGATCTCGCCTCGTCGCTCAACACCGGCGCAGCAGCAGTTTACAGCGTGCAGGCGCAGGCCGACTCCGACATTGCCTCGTCGGTTTCGACCGTCAATTCGCTGCTCAGCCAATTCACCTCGGTCAACGCGGCGATCGTCTCCGGCACGGCGAGCGGCGCAAATATCTGCAACGCCGAGGACACCAGGAGCACCATCCTCACGCAACTGTCGCAGCAAATCGGCATCTCGACCGTCTCGAATTCCGACGGCTCGACGTCGATTTATACCGACAGCGGCGCGACGTTGTTCCAGGGAGGCGAGGCGAGCACCCTCAGCTTCACGCCGACCACGACGTACGTCGCCGGAACGTCCGGCAACCAGGTGATGGTCGACGGCGTGGCGATCACCGGGTCGTCGTCGCCGATGGCGATTCAGTCAGGCGCGCTGGCGGGGTACGAAAACCTGCGCGACGTCGTCGCGCCGCAATACGGCGCGCAACTCGACCAGATCGCCGACGGCCTCATCAGCGGTTTTTCCGAAAGCGATCAGACCGGAGGATCCGCAGCGACGTTGCCCGGCGTGTTCACCTTCTCCGGCGCGACGAGCGTGCCGTCGACCTCGAACGCGACTGGCTTGGCCTCGGAGATCGAGGTCAGCGCCGCCGTCGATCCGTCGCAGGGCGGCAACGTCGATCTTCTGCGCGACGGCGGCATCAACGGTTCCGCCTACGTCTACAACACGAGCGGCGGCGCGTCATACACCAGCCGCATCCAGGACATGACCGACGCCCTGACGTCGACCCAAACGTTCAGCGCGGCGGCCGGGCTTAGCACTTCGGAGGGTCTCACCGACTACGCCAATTCGTCGGTGAGCTGGCTGCAAAGCCAGCATCAGGCGGCCAGCAATCAACTCGACTACCAGAACTCCCTGGTCAGCCAGGCGACGACGGCGGCGTCGAACGCGACCGGAGTCAATCTCGACACCGAAATGACCAACATGCTGAGTATCGAAAACTCGTACACGACGACGGCCAAGTTGCTGACGACCGTCAACGACATGTTCACGTCGCTGCTCGACGCTGTGTGACGCCGATGTCCTCGATCGTCTCCACCTATTCACTCGGCGCGGCGTCGCTTTCGGCGATGGCGCAGACGCAGAGCCAGGTCTCTGTGCTCACGGTCGAGTCGAGCAGTGGAGAGTACGCCGATCTCGGCGTGCAGCTCGGCGAGCAGTCGGGCTATGAGCTTTCGCTGCGAAGTCAAGTCGACCAGATGCAGACGCTTACCACCGCAAACAACCTTACCGTCACCAATCTGACGACGGCGCAGGATGCGATCAACTCGATGACGTCGACAGCACAGAGCGCGGTCGAGACGCTGACCTCGCTGAGCGCCGGCTCGGACACCGCCGCCGCCACGCTGCAGAACACGGGAACCAATGGGCTGCAGGAACTGATCCAGAACGCGAACACGAGTTCGAGCGGCCAATACCTGTTCGGCGGAGTCAACAGCGGCGCCGCGCCGCTAACGAACTATTCCTCGACGACCGCCGGCCAAACGGCGTTCGACAACGCGTTCCAGAGCGCGTTTAATTGTTCGCCGACGTCGGCGAGCGTATCGACCATCAGCTCATCGGACATGCAGAGCTTTCTGACCGGGTGGTTCTCCGATCAGTTCAGCGGAACGAACTGGTCGGGCGATTCGACCACCTCGGGCAATTGGTCGTCGGCGTCGAGCACGAACGTTACGACCGAGATCTTGCCCGGCGAAACGGCGACGACCTCGACCAACGCCAACGGCGCGGGCTTCCAGCAACTCGCTGAAGGCTACGCGATGCTCAGCCAATTGGGCGGCTTGTCGCTGAGCGCCAGCGCCCAGCAGACGCTCATCTCGACGGCTAGCTCGCTGATCAACCAGGGCATCTCGTCGATGAACGACACCGAGGCGACGCTCGGCACGACCCAGACGCAGGTCACGGACGCCAATACCTCGATGTCGAATCAACTGACGATCCTGCAGACGCAGATTGGCAATCTCGACGACGTCGACTCGGAGAAGGTCGCGACGCAACTCAGTTCGTTGCAGACCCAACTCGAGACCGCTTACGAACTCACCGCGCAACTGCAGAAGATGAGTCTTGCTCAATATCTCCCGACATGACCCCGGAAACGCCGATGTATGAATTCTCTTACAATGAAGTCGTCGACGACTCTCGCCAAGTGTTGCGCGCGCGCGAGCACAGCGCCATGGACCGCGTCATCGTTATGCTTCGTGTCGCCCGCGACAAGGGCGAAAACTCGCGCGAGGCGATCGAAGCGATCTTCTACCTGCGCCGGCTGTGGGCGATCTATCTCGACGACCTCAGGAACCCCGATAACGAGCTGCCGGAGCAACTGCGCGCCGGCATCGTTTCGATCGGCATCTGGATGAACAAGGAAATCGACCGGTTTCGGACGGGCCAGACCAGAGACCTGACGCCGATCATCGAGATCAACGAGATTATCCGCGACGGACTGAAGTGAGGGGACGATGAATATCACGCTTCGCGCCGGCGAGAAACTCTACATCAACGGGGCCGTCATCCGCGTCGATCGTAAGGCGACGATCGAGCTGCTCAACGACGTCACGTTCCTGCTCGAGAATCACGTCTTGCAGGCCGCTCAGGCGACGACGCCGCTGCGGCAGGTCTATTTTGCCGTCCAGGTGATGCTGATGGATCCGGGCGCGAGGGCAGCGGCCACGACCCTGTCGCGGCGCCTGTTGGAATCGGCGCTGCAGGCGTTCGAGAGCCCGGTGATCATCGCCGGCCTGACAGCGATCGCCGGGCAGATTGATCGCGGGCGTAATTTCGAGGCGTTGAGGGCGCTGAGAGCGTTATTCCCGCTTGAAGAGAAGGAAATGCATCCGAACGGCGAACAGACCGAGACATCGGCAGCCGCCTGAAAGGAACGACCATGAGCACCGTTTCAGCCACTTCGTCCGCCACTTCCACGTCAACCAGTTCGTCGTCGTCCACGTCGTCGTCCACGGCGACAAACTCGCTCAGCTACAACGACTTTCTCACCTTGCTGCTGGCGGAGATGAAGAACCAGGATCCAACCCAGCCGATGGACGCGAGCGCGGAGGTCAGCCAGTTGGCGACGATCTCGGAGGTCGGCCAGGCAGTGCAGACCAACACTACGCTCTCTTCGCTGTTGACGACCAGCGCGCTGACCCAGTCCGAGCTGGCGGTTGGCGGCGCGGTCACTTCGGCGGACGGCAAGACCTCGGGCACGGTGCAGTCGGTGTCGGTCGACTCGTCGGGCGCCGCCACCGCGACCCTCACCAATGGCGACACGGTGACCTACGCCAACGGCGCCGTTGTGAAATGAACGAGGCCGACGCGCTCGACGTCATCCAGTCGGCGCTATGGATGGTGATCGTCGGCGCCGGGCCGGCGGTCGGCGCAGCGATGGTGGTCGGGGTGGCGATTGCGCTCTTGCAGGCGCTGACCCAGGTGCAGGAAATGACGCTGACGTTCGTTCCGAAGATCGTCGCAGTGTTCCTTGTCGTCGCGCTGAGCGGGTCGTTCATCGGCGGACAATTCTATCTCTTCACCGAAAACGTCTACGGGCGAATCGAGCACGGCTTCGGGCGGTGACGGGTCGCGCCGGCGCACGCGCGCGGCCTGATCGTCGCCTGAGCGAGACCCACGCAAGCTTCGCCGGGCATGGTCGCCGACGAAGCGTTGGGGAGAGCCCGGAATGTCGTTGATCGCGGCTGCGAGCGAGCCGGATGTAGGCCGCGGCGGCAAAGACGTCGCCTTCGCGGTCGGCATCGTCCTGATCCTGTGCCTGTTCTTCCTGCCCGTTCCAGCGACGTTGATCGACCTCGGCCTGGCGTTTTCGATCGCGTTGTCGGTGTTGATCCTGATGGTCGCCCTGTGGATCAACAAGCCGCTCGAATTCTCCGCCTTTCCAACCGTGCTGCTGGTCGCGACGGTCCTCAGACTGGCGCTCAACATCTCGACCACGCGCCTGATCCTCGCCCACGGCGCCCAGGGGATCACCGCCGCCGGCTACGTCATCGGCGGTTTCGCCACTCTGGTGATGGGCGGCGACTTCGTCATCGGCATCATCGTCTTCCTCATCCTCGTCACCATTAATTTCCTGGTCATCACCAAGGGCGCGACCCGTATCGCCGAAGTCGGCGCGCGCTTCACCCTGGACGCCATCCCCGGCAAGCAGATGGCGATCGACGCCGACTTGTCGGCGGGGCTGATCGACGAGAAGATCGCCCAGCAGCGCCGCCGCGAGCTCGAGGAAGAGAGCTCCTTCTTCGGTTCGATGGACGGCGCGTCGAAATTCGTCCGCGGCGACGCCATCGCTGGCCTGATCATCCTCGCCGTCAACATTTTCGGCGGCATCATCATCGGCGTCACCCGCCACGGGCTCAGCCTTTCGGCCGCCTCGGACATCTTCACCAAGCTGTCGGTCGGCGACGGCCTGGTCTCGCAGATCCCGGCGCTGATCATCTCGCTTGCCGCCGGCATGCTGGTCGCCAAGGGCGGCACGCGCGGCTCGGCCGACAAGGCGGTGCTCGGCCAGCTCAGCGGCTACCCGATCGCGCTGTTCATGGCGGCGCTGATGATGTTCGTGCTCGGCGTCATTCCCGGGCTGCCGTTCCTCCCGTTCGCGATTCTCGGCGGGTTGATGGCCTTCGTCGGCGTCGCCATTCCCAATCGCCAGGCCAAGGATCGCGCCATTGCCGCGGCCGCCGACGCCGCGCGCGAAGAGAAGGCGCGCGCCGAGCAGAAGACGTCGATCAGGGAGCAGCTGAGGTCGGCCGAGATCGAGCTGTGCCTGAGCAAGGAACTGACCGCGACGCTTCTGACGCAATACGAGGAGATCGCCTCGCGCGTCGCCAAGATGCGGCGCAAGTTCGCGCGCCAATACGGCTTCGTCGTGCCCGAGATCAAGCTCACCGACGACATCAGGGCGCCGGCCAAGACCTACCAGATCCGCATTCACGGCACCGTCGTCGCCACCCAGGAGCTCAAGACCCACGAGTTCCTGGTGATCGTCGGCGACGGCCGCCGCCCCAACGTGCCCGGCGACGACATCCGCGAGCCCGCCTTCGGCATGAAGGCGATGTCGATTTCGCAGGCCTATCTCAAGGACGTCAAGCGCGAAGGCTTCAAGCCGATCGACGCGGTCTCGGTGCTGCTGACCCACTTGAGCGAGGTGATCCACAACAACCTCGCCCAACTGCTGTCCTACAAGGACATGCGCGCCCTGCTGGATCGGCTGGAGCCCGAGTACAAGCGGCTGGTCGACGAGTTGTGCCCGTCGCAGATCTCCTATTCCGCCGTCCAGGCGGTGCTCAAGCTGCTGTTGGCCGAGCGGGTGTCGATCCGCAACCTCAGCCTCATCCTCGAGGCGATCGCCGAGGTCGCGCCGCATGTGCGGCGGCCGGAACAGATCGTCGAACACGTGCGGGTGCGGCTGGCGCAGCAGATCTGCGGCGAGATCCAGGACCTGGGCGTGCTGCGCGTGCTGCGGCTCGGCAACCGCTGGGATCTGGTCTTCCATCAGAGCTTGAAGCGGGACGCCAAGGGCGATGTCGTCGAGTTCGACATCGACCCGCGGCTGATGGAGCAGTTCGCCGCTGAGGCGTCGGCCGCGATCCGCAAGCGGATGGATCAGAAGCACGTATTCGCCCTGGTGACGACAGCCGAGACGCGCACCTACGTGCGCATGATCATCGAGCGCATGTTCCCGACCTTGCCGGTGCTGTCGCAGCTCGAGATCGCGCGCGGGGTCGAGGTCAAGTCCCTGGGCGCGATCTCCTAGTGGATGCGAACGGCGAGATCGCGCGGCTGTTCGATCCCAATCTCACGCTGGCGGTGTTCGTGCTGTTCTGCCGCATCGGCGGTTGCCTGATGCTGATGCCCGGTTGGGCGAACGCGCAGATCCCGGTGCAGGTCAGGCTGTTCGTCGCCGTGGCGACGACGCTGTCGCTGTCGCCGATTCTCCTCGATCAGGCGCCGTTGCGCTCGCTCAGCGCCGATCCGTTGCCGGCCTTGCGCCTGATCGTCATCGAGAGCGCGATCGGGGCGACGATCGGCATCCTCGCCCGGCTGCTGTTCCTCGCGCTGGAGGCGATGGCGGTCGGCGCGTCGGCCATGCTCGGTCTCGCCAATCCCTTCGGCATTGAGGTCGAGCCCGATCAGATGCTGCCGCCGCTCGCCACCTTCGTCGTGCTTTCGGCGACGGCGCTGATCTTCATCACCGACGCGCATTGGGAGGCGTTGCGCGGACTTGTCGCCTCGTATCGCGCCATACCGATGGGGGCCGACTTCGATCCCGGCTATTCGCTGCGGCAGGTCGCCGGCATGCTCGCCGAATCGTTCCGCATCGCGCTGAGGATCACGTCGCCGTTCTTCCTCTACGCCATCGTCGTCAACCTGGCGATGAGCCTCATCAACCGCCTGACGCCGCAAGTCGCCATCTTCTATGTCGCGACGCCGTTCATCGTCACCGGCGGCTTGCTGCTGCTCTATTTCACCGCCCAGCCGATGCTGAGCGAATTCATGACGGCCTTCGCCGTCTGGCTGAAGACGGGGTAGGCGACGATGAAGCGGCGGCTCGAGGCTTTGGCGCGAATCGGCAAACTGCAGAAGCAGTTGCACGAACTCGCGGCTTGGCGGCTCGCCCAGATTGGTCGCCGACGCGACGGGCTCGTCGAGGACGAGCGCGAAATGTGGGCGGCGATGGGCGAGGGTCTTTCCGCCTATGGCGCGCCGGCCGAGGCCGCGTTGCGGCGCATCCGTCGGATTGAAGCGGAGATCGCCGCCGCAGAGGCGGCGCACGCCGCTCAGTCTCGCCAGGCCTCCAAGGAGGGCGTGCGCGCCAAGCTCGCCGAGCGCGCCCATGACGGCCTCGACGCGAAGTATCGCGACCAGAAACAGCGCAAGGCGCTCGCCGAGCTGATCGAGCACTCGCTCGGCAAGCCGCCGTCAAGCTCGGCGTAAGCCTGCGAGTGGATGTTCGCTCGGCTAAGAACCCACGGGGACTCCATGGCTATCGACGCTTCCTCGGACATCGTGCTGGAGGTCGCCAAGGCCGCTGATCCGACGCGCGCCGCCGCCGTCGCCCAGCGCCTCAATACGCTCAGCGGCGCGGCCGCCGCCGACGCGGCCGATTTCGCCGACACGCTCGCCGCGACCGCGCCGTCTGTGGCGAACGGGCCGACCGGCGCCGACGCGCGCGCACGCTTTTCCGCCGCGGCCGAAGCGGCCGACGAAAAGACCGCCAAGGCGAAAACCGGATTCGAAGCGGTGATGCTCAACAGCTTCGTCAGCGAAATGCTGCCGAAGGACACGAGCTCGGTGTTCGGCCAGGGGCTCGCCGGCGACATGTGGAAGTCGATGCTCGCCGACCAGGTTTCGCGGCAGATGGCCAAGTCCGACGCCCTCGGCATCGCCAAGCGCCTGTTCGCCACTCACCCGCTCGCTGCCGGCGACGCGCTGGAAAAAGTGAAACGCGCCGACGCCGCCTCAGCCGCCTCCACCGCCCAGATGAGCGCCAATTCGCTGGCGGCGCCGAGCGGCGCCGAAGTCGACGACGGCGCCGTCCTGTTCGCCAGCGAGAAGCGCTCGTGAGCGCCGTCCTGCGCGTCGCCGCCAACGGCCGTTCGCAGTCGCCGGCGGCGGCGATTCTGCCGGTCATCGATCGGCTCGCCCGGACCCTCGACGAAGAGAACGCGGCGATCGCACGGCGCGGGCCGGTCGACTACGACGCGTTCAATCACCGCAAAAGCCAGGGCCTGCTCGAGCTCAACCGGCACGCGCCCAATCTCACCGGTCTGCGGCCTGGCCCGGCGCTCGCCGCCGCGCTCGGCGACCTGCAGAGGCGGCTCGAGACCAACCGTCGCCTGCTGAGCACGCAATTGAAAGCCGCGCGCGCGGTTTCCGACATCATCACCCGGGCG
>Ga0302319_10014046_pt1 | contig 14965 bp, 10 predicted proteins | sample Bog_T0_2_FD_203319 | JGI IMG/M metagenome (GOLD analysis project Ga0302319, IMG submission 203319) | Peat permafrost microbial communities from Stordalen Mire near Abisko, Sweden - Bog_T0_2 | ecosystem: Environmental > Terrestrial > Soil > Wetlands > Peat | place: Sweden: Abisko, Stordalen Mire... | reverse complement strand
CTTCGCCACCGGCGTTCCAATCAGCGATGCCTCAAACGACGAGCGCTGCCCCTTGGCGTCTCGCGGAGATCCGTTCCACGTCGTCGGCACCACCAACTGGTAGTTTGCAATCGCCCCATCGTGAATCTTGATGTAGTGCGCCAGTGCCCCGCGCGGTGCTTCCGTCAGGCCAACTCCCTCGGCGTCCTTCGGCCAGCTCTTAGGTTCCCAGAACTCGCCGTTGAATGTCGAAACCTCGTTGATCTTTACGCGCTCCATCAGCTCGCCGAAGTACTCCTTCAGCCAGGTCATCGCAAGTGCCGCATCAAGGCCGCGCGCCGCTGTGCGGCCCAGTGTTGAGAACAAAGCCGCCACCGGCACATTCAGCTTGCCCAGTGTGTCCTTCACCAGGTCCTGCACATCGGTCCGCCCCGAGGCATAGGCCACAATCAGTCGTGACAGCGGACCAACCTCCATCGCCTCGTCCTTCCAGCGTGGCGTCTTCAGGAACGAGTACTTCTCGTGCCCTTCCAGCGTCTCAAACGGCGGCTTCGGCCCGGTGTACTTCAGCGTCGTCTCGCCCGCCCATGGATGAATGCCAACTTTGTCGCCGCCCTCGTAGGTGTACCAGGAGCTCGCGATGTATTCCTTGATCTCTTCCGAGTCCGTCGCATTCACCGGGTGTACCGTGCTCAGGTCGCGATTCAACACCACGCCGCGCGGATACTTGAACGCTTCCGGCCGGTTATATCCCTTGGTCGGAAATTCGCCGTAGCACAGATAGTTCTTCAGTCCGCCGCCATAGCTCGCCCAGTCCTTGTAGAACGAAGCCACAGCCAGCAGGTCGGGAATATAAACCTCGTTCACAAACTCATCCGCCTGGCTGATCAGCCGCGCCACCAGGTTCAGCCGCTCCGAGTTGATTGCCGCCACTTCATTCGTGTTGATCGAGCAGGGAACTCCGCCCACCAGGTAATTCGGGTGCGGATTCTTGCCCCCAAACACCGCATGAATCTTGACGATCTCCTTCTGCCACTCCAGGGCGTCAAGGTAGTGCGCCACCGCGATCAGGTTCACCTCAGGCGGCAGCTTATAAGCCGGATGTCCCCAATAGCCATTCGCGAATATCCCCAGCCCGTTTGCCGCAAACGCCTTGATCTTGGTCTGCACATCGGTAAAATAAGCCGGCGTGTTCTTGTCCCACCTCGAAAACGACTGCGCCAACTCCGCGGCCTTCTTCGGGTCCGCCTTCAGCGCGTTCACAATGTCCACCCAGTCCAGCGCGTGCAGGTGATAGAAGTGAATCACGTGGTCCTGCACATACTGTGTAGTCATCATGATGTTGCGGATCAGCTCCGCCGTCGGCGGAAGGGTAATGCCCAGCGCGCTCTCCACCGCGCGGCAGCTCGTCAGTGCGTGCACCGTGGTACACACCCCGCAAACCCGCTCGGTGATTGCCCAGGCGTCGCGCGGATCACGTCCGATGAGAATCTTTTCCAGACCTCTCACCATGGTGCCCGACGAGAATGCGTCTGTAATGACGCCGTTTTCCACCACTGCCTCAATGCGCAGGTGGCCTTCAATGCGTGTTACCGGATCAACGACTACGCGTGTCATAACCCTTACAGCTCCTTCTGATCGTCGGCGTGAACTTCAGCAATCACTGGCCGCTTGCGAATATTTGTCACCACGGCATGTGCCGCAACTCCGGCCAGTGTGGCAACTCCCACCACCGTGCCCACCGTGTCCGCTGTGCTCTCAATGCCAAACCCCGGGAACGATGGCAGATGCTGGTAGAACGGCCCGTTATCCCAGAAGCCCGCTTCGCTGCACCCAATGCAGTTGTGCCCCGACTGAATTGGATAACTCGTCCCTTCGTTCCACTTCACCACCGAGCAGGCGTTGTACGTCACCGGCCCCTTGCATCCCATCTTGTAAAGGCAGTAGCCCTTGCGCGCTCCATCGTCGTCCCAAGACTCAACAAACAACCCTGCGTCGTAGTTCGGCCGGCGGTAGCATGTGTCGTGTACGCGGCGGCCATAGAACTCTTTCGGCCGCCCCTGGCTGTCCAGCGCCGGAACCTGTCCCAGCACCAGCAGGTGCGTCACCACGCTCATCATCACGTCGGCAATCGGCGGGCATCCGGGCACGTTGATCACCGGCTTATCCACCAGCTTGTAAATCGGCGTTGCCCCGGTCGGGTTCGGCTTCGCTGCCTGCACGCATCCGTTCGATGCGCAGCTGCCCCATGCCACAATCGCCGCCGCATCCTTGGCCACCGTCTGCAAAATCGACTCGGCCGTCTTGCCCCCAATCATGCAGTAAACCCCGTCGTCCCCGGTCGGAACAGCGCCTTCCACGAGCACAATATATTTGCCCTTGTTCTTGGTGATCGTATCCGTCAGGCACTTTTCCGCCTGGAATCCCGATGCCGCCATCAGCGTCTCGCTATAGTTCAAATCCAGTACATCCAGCAGCACATCCACCACAATCGGGTGCGACGCGCGAATAAAGGACTCGCTGCAGCACGTGCACTCCTGAAAGTGCATCCAGACCACCGCCGGACGTTCTTTCTTTTCAAACGCCGATGCAACCTGGGCAGCGCCCGATTGCCCCAATCCGGCCACTGTCGCAGCCGCAGCGCAAAACTGTAGAAAGTCTCTGCGGCTGTAGCCCTTCTGCTGCATCGAACCCCAAATCGACTGACCCATACCTGCCTCGCTCCCCTCATGCACATTGGCCGGATTCCTGGCGGTAATAGGAAGGAAAGATCAAGCCGCCAGGTTTCGCCAACCAACGGGTCCGAAGTTACGCAAACCAAATAACGGTACGCTGTGCGCAGCATCACATAGTCGTGTTTACCCCGTCGCAATCCTGTGACTGAAACGAAATTCTGCGCGCGTATAGGCGCACATCCGCTCTCGGCGCGGTTAGCGGCCCTGTGAATTGAATAGGCGTTGTATCAGTGCATGGCCCGGCATGCTGCGGAAAAACTCATTAAGGCGGCGATTATCAATGGCTCTGTAACAGGGCATGACCGGGGTACCCTCTGGGTCGCGTGCCGATAAAGCCAATCAAATCAGCGTCGGGCTTTAGCCCCTGCAAAACTATGGGGAGGTTGAACACTCAAAGCGGGTTTTTCCGCAGCTCGTTTAGCCCCTGAGGGAACCTTGAAAGGCCTCCCAAATCCTCGTGATTTCGAGTCCGGCCGGACCCATCAACCGCTCCAACCGCCCCTTCACTTGCCCGAGAGATTCACCGTCCGTGTGAGGCTGCTCACCCGTTCCACGTCGTGTCCACGGCACCAGCTCTCCAGCCCCTTGGCCAGCCGCTCGGTCGCGCGCGGGTCGGCATAGCTCGCCGTTCCCACCTGCACGGCCGTCGCTCCGGCAATCAAAAACTCCACCGCATCTTCCGGCGTCACTATCCCGCCAAGGCCCAGAATCGGAATCGACACCGTGTTCGCCGTCTCGTAAACCATCCGCAACGCAATCGGCTTGATCGCCGGCCCTGACAGCCCGCCTGTAACATTCGTCAATCGCGGCCGCCGCGTCTCCACATCAATCGCCATCGCCAGAAACGTATTCGTCAGGCTCACCGCGTCCGCACCCGAGTTCTCTGCGATCTTCGCCATGTACGAGACCGAAGTCACATTCGGCGACAGCTTCACAATCAGTGGCCGCTTCGCCGAACTCTTCGCCCGGTGCACCAGGTACTCCAGAGACCCCGGATCGGAACCGAACACCATCCCTCCCGCATGAACATTGGGGCAGGACACGTTCAGCTCATACGCCGCGATCCCATCTGCGTCGTTCAGGCGCTCGATGACCTGCAAATACTCGGCCACCGTGTGCCCGAACACGTTCACGATCACCTTGCACTGCGGATAGCGCTTCAGAGGAGGCAGTTTCTTCTCCAGAAACTCCGCCACGCCCACGTTCTGCAGCCCGATCGCGTTCAGCATCCCCGCCGCTGTCTGCACAATCCTGGGTGCGGCATGCCCCGCCATCGGCTCCAGGGAGATCCCCTTGGTGACAAACCCGCCTATCCCCTCCAGCGAGACAATCTCCTCAAACTCAATCCCATACCCAAAGGTACCGCTCGCGGCTATTACTGGGTTGGCCAGTTCAATTCCGGCCACGCTGACTTTCATGTCCGGTTTCAAGTGCGGCTATCTTCCTTTATACGTTGCAGGCTTCCACTTGACTTCCGCCCCAAGTCACATCTGCAATGAGCGCGATCTCGGACCAGCCAAAAATGCTCCGTGCCCCATCCTTTCGCCTTTCTTCTGGCGAAAGGGTGGGAAAGCACAACTCTCCACCAGCGTGTTTCTTACTCGGGCATCCCTCCAACAATGATACGCGCCATCCCGGCAACCCCCTCCCAACAGGCAAAGATAGGGACGGATGGCCGCGTCGGAACATCCGCCCCAAATTATTTTGCAGGTTTACTGTGACCTTGATCGCCTCCCGTCTACCGCGAGGCCGAAGCCTGGGACCGGACTACCCGGTTCGTCCCCTGTTGAGAAGTCATCTTTTCCACCGCCTGGATGATCTGGATACCCAACGGCGAACCAAGGCCAGTCGTCGGATCCCATCCCTGCCCGGCCAGATAGGTGCCATTGTTGCCGGAAGTGACATCCCGGAAACAGGTGGATTCGTTCATGCTGTAGAGCAGCGGGTTGAGGAACCCAACCCGGGTTTGAAGTTTTTGGTTGAGCAATGCCACCAGGCCTGCCCACAGTGGCGCCACCGCGCTCGTTCCCCCAACCACCATCTGTTGCCCGTCAACCTGGATCTTGTAGCCGGTTTGTGGATCGGCGTCTCCGGCCACGTCGGGTACCCCACGGGTGGGCTGCTTCACATCGTCGGCCTGCCAGTCCGGCCGTGCAAACACCGCGCTGAAGCCCCCACCCGTCGCTCCGCCCTGCGCCCCGTCGTTCCATACCGTTTCGCTGGTAACGGAACCGCCGGCAGACAGCAGCCGTGTCCCGCCGCAGGCCAGCACATTGGTACACGAGGCCGGGAAGTCCACATGATTCCGGCCGTCATTCACCCCATCGCTGGAGCCGTTGTCGCCCGCCGCCACCGTAATCGTGATCCCCAGCAATCCAGCTTCCTGCGCCACCTGGTCGAAGTTCTGCATCGACTGTTGCGTCCAGCTGCTCTCCGGACCGCCCCAGCTGATCGAAATCACCGTCGGCTTGCGAAGCTGGTCGTGAACTGCCATGCTCAGCGCATCCTGGAATCCACGCGAAGTATTGGTGGCAAAATAGGCCACGATCAACGCCCCGGGAGCCACCGCTCCTGCCACTTCAATGTCCAGCATCACCTCTCCGTCCGCGCTATCCGGCGTCGATGGCCGGTTCTTCGCGTGGTCGACGGATGAGGTTTGCACCTGCGGCGCCGGAAGGCCAATAGACTGGAAGTACTCTTGAATATCTGCTGGACGATAGCCGCCGCCCAGTTCGATCAGGCCAATCACCTGCCCGGCGCCGTTCACATCCTGCGGAAATTCATACAGATTTGCGATCTGTGGAGGAGTGTAGGCAATGTTCGTTGCCCGCGTCCCAAACGAGCGATTGTCATTGCGATAGCGGAAATGCGGCGTGGCAACCGGACGGTCGTCCAGCCCAAAAACACCTTGAACGATCGTGGCGAGTTCCTCTGGAATCTGGATCGTGCCCGTCCGTCCGCGGTAATTTCCGTCGGGATGTTCGTAATCGATCAACTCAACATCAAAGGCCTTCTCCATCCTGGAGGCGGTCGCGGCCAGGATTACGGTCCGCCGCAAAACCTCATCGCCCCGCTCCAGCATCTGCAGGTTGTTCTCCTCGGCAAACTTCCGAACCATGTCAACGTGTGCGGGGTCGGCGCCGAATTTCCCCGCAAACTCCTGGTGAGTGAGAAACTCGCCAGTCTTGCTGGCCGTCTCCAGAGCCTTGCGATGACGCAAAATCACCGAAATCTCGATGAGCTGATGCGGATCGGTCCGCCCAATCGGCCGCGCGCCGGGGAGCGGCGTGCGATCACTGCCCTTGAGGGCAACTTTCGTGGAATTTGACATAGGTTGCTCCTTTTTCGATGGGTTTCCCAGTGGACGATTTATTCCGACATTTCCTACCCGGGCGGCCGCCGGAGACCCTCTGGGGAAAGGCCTCTCGCTGTCGCCTGTGTAGCTCCATGCCTGGCGGCATGGCTCGCGTCCCGCTCCCGCACGCCCCTAGCAGTCGCGCGCCCGAGCAAGACAATCAGCCTCTACTGCTGCAAGAATGTCTCTTACCTGAAAGATGAAACTTAGAAATCCGATCGTACTTTGCCGCCCCGAACAGGGCGCTTGCCGTTCAGGATTGGACTGCTGAAGCTCAATGCGGCTCCAGCCCAGAGCAGCTGGGGAATCTGCGGTGCCGATCCGCCCAGACCGCATCTGTGGTTGGCCTCATGCCAGGCAAGCGAAGCTTCCGTGCTTCCCCAGGCAACTGCCTCGCCACACAAATCGCATGTTGATTCAAACGTTCCGTCCCAGTCCAGTTTGTGGGGAAAGTTCGTCCCGTATTGATGAACCACGGCACACCTCCGACAGGGCTGAACTTCTGCTCGAGATTACCCATGCACCAGACGCCTTTCTGTTCGATTTTGCTCAGTTTTCCGTCTTTTTTTTGAGATTTCCTTTCCTCCCGCCGAAACTCCGAACTGCTCCGTCGCACGCGCCGTAGGCGCATTGTTTGTCAGCCCCGCGCTTCAGCTGCTGGATACAATTGAATGCCACCAGCCGTTACACGGTTATGCCCCCACCTGCTCGAGGCCATGGGGGCCGATCATCCAGTTGAAGGTAAAATGAAATCCCACCGGGGGAGTGTTTACCGAAGTGTTACTTACGGGTAGACGACTACCCGACCGCGACGGGTACTGTAGTTCAGTCTCAGGCTGATCTGAGTTCATGTGAGGCGCTCCGCAAGTGCACTCATCAACGGCAGGCGAAATTGCTTGTTCCGTGTCGCTTTAGATAGTGCAACGAAATAACTAACGACAACCGTCAGGAATGCCACGGCAGAAATGTCCCCTGGCCACCCCCTACGAAAGAGGCTGCATAGTGCCCCGAGCGAAAACAGGATCAGGCACTGAATGCAATGGAAGCGCAAAAAAGCATCCTGTCGATTGCGCCGTTGGGTGATGAGGTACATAAGAGGAAAAACGATACCCCACGCGTAACACCTTCCAGCATTCGGGAGTCCGTTGTCGAAGCGGTCTCGGCTCACGTCCGCTTCGGGACGCTCGGGCTACGGAGCGAAGAAAGCAATCAATCCCAGCAGGCAAATGGCCCAGTGGACCCATACGCCCTTTCGCTGAATCTGATACCAGTTACTCGGGTCCATGTAAACAAACAAGCTAACGATGCTTGCGACAATTCCCCAAATCCAAGATGATGCCTTTTCCTTCCTAGTCGTCCACCAGGCGATCCCAAGTGTGGATATGACAGCAAAATAAAACGCACAGACCTCTACGATCGTGAGCGCTGACGAAGCCTCCCCGCCGCGGATGAAGGGTTGTCCATATTGAGGAGGGTAGTGAATGATCCAGGCCAGGGCAGTGAAAATGAAACACTCAATCGCGAATATCCAGCTCATGAGCTTGCGGAGTCTCCACACACGACACCCCTTTCTCGCTGGGAAGCGTCCAGCCTTCACGGCTCGATAAAAGGATACCAGTGGGGGATTGCGGTCGTGTCACCGTCTACCCGTCAATGACCCAATTCTGGTGCATTTTCCGAGTTAGGGAAGGATCGCCGACCATCCGCCCGGAACCTAAGGAAAGTGCATACGGCTCGGGAAGCCTTGGTCAAATTCCGAAAGGCCCTTCGCGGTCCGTTCAGCTACAAGCCATTTTGACCCGTCGAAGTAAAACCGCGCATAGGTAGTTCTGAAGTCTGGATCGCCGTTGAGAGGCGGTGACCAATTCGGTCGACATTGGGCCAGCAGAATCTGCTTCCCTTTGCCGTCCGGCGCGGTCACAAACTTCCACGTGGTCTTAAGCGATTCCATCAAACTTATCTCTCCCGTCTTGCCAGTCGTGACCTCTGTCGATTCGACCCAGCACAAGTGGCCACCCTTCACCTCCACCAGGGTCGTAATTGGCCCGGAATAAGAGCCGAATCCTGCCGAATAGTCGACGGTCAGTAAATACGTCAGCCTGGAATCTGCATACAATTGCGCTGTTCGCAGCTTGGCGAGCGGGCGCTCCAGCTTCTTCGCTTCCAGCACCTTTCCTGCTCGATCAACAATTTGAATCACCGCGTTGCGCGGCGGCTCACTCTTGAAAATCGCTAACTCTGGATCGTCATCGAAGTTGGTATCGCCCGTACCCCACACGAGGCCGCTCAGCTTTAGAGTGAGCCGAGAGTCTTGCAGCACTTCCAAGTGGCCGTCGACACCGCTGGATGTTTGGGACAACGGCAATCGATATGCAATTGCATATTGAGTCGCTCGCTCCCGAGGTTGAGCTGTCTGCGCGTAACCACAGGGAACAGGCAAAACGAGAATTAGGGAAAAAGCGAGAAGAGTCGCGATCCGTAGCGGCGTGCCGGCCATGGGGGAAGTATAGTTCCCAGAAGGTCTTGTTATCGTGGCCTTAGCGTACCCACCCCGCGCCACAGTTCCTTAGCGGTGATTCCGGGCGAATCACCGCCAATCCGGAAATTACTCATGAGTAAACATTCCGCACGCCTCCGGCGTGGATGATGCTGTTTCTTCGCAAATTCATCCACTGGCGGAATTCCGTTGTAGTCGGTGGTGGCATATCTTTGCATCAGGCGGGGGCATAACGTTGTAGAGAGTGGGGGGATTCGTTGTAATCCGCTTCAGCGTGGGGGTCAGAAATGCACGACTCACCCGGAGTCCCGTAGGGACGGCGCTCCCCCTCTGCTATCTTCAAACCAGATTGCCGCGACCGGGGAGACGATAAGGCCCGTCCGAGCCGGTTGCCGGCAGCCCCCGCCGTCGCCCAAAACCTCACCCTCCCCCTGCTTCCCGCGAGTAGTACCCCTCGCCCGCGACCACCCCAAAAATAAATTTCAAATTTCTCTGCAGATTTTGCAGTTTAATTCCCTTCAAACGCGCACACTTTTTATGAGCAGCCTCCTCGTCAAGTCGCGTTACGGCTGCCGTGAATGCCGATTTTGCCGAGCATTCCCGCCTTGAAACCACTGTCATCCCGAGCGCAGCCGAGGGATCTGCCCTGAAAATTCGGGCAATCCCTCGATTCGCCCGATCCACCGAACCCGCCCCCAGACGATCACACAAGAAAGAGCACTGTCATCCCGAACGAAGTGAGGGATCTGCGGCTGTTCTTAAGAAAAAGCAGATACTGCTCCTACTGTCAACGGAAGAAACGCACTTTTCATCTTCTTGGGTGGCGCAACGCGACCTACATGACTGCGGCTGCTTTTCGGGTTTGCTCATAGGGAGAAGCCAAAATGTCAATCCACTCATCCTCGCGCGTTACCGAAACCGACCTCGGCCAACCCGCACGCACCCCCGCAGTCCAGCGCTGCTGCGAGGCTCGCGACCGCTTCATCCGCCAAAGCCGCCAGAAGAATCGCGATTCCTACAAGACCAGCGAGGCCGCCGCCGAAGCCTATTGCCCCGCCATGCCCGACCTCTCCGGCTTTGAAAACATCCGCGACTTCGTCGCCTGCACCTCATACGGCATCGTCAGCGGCCTCATCGACGCAATCGAAGGGTCGAAGTTCTTATATGCCGCCCAGATTGCCTCCGGCATCCTCCGTCATGAAATCAAGGACCAGAAACGCCCAGCCGCTTGCCCCCCCACCCCCCTACCCGGTAGTAACCCAAACGACTTGCGGAGTAACGTCACTTAATTAACTCTTTCATTCTTATATCTTTCTATTCAAACGCAACAAGGCCGGCCCCGAAGGACCGGCCTTGCAACCCCCAGACTCATTCTGGGGCAACCTGCAAACTACCTTCCGGTACCCTGCGATGTAGCCGTCTGCGTCCCCGCGTCGCTGCCCATGTTCGTCAGCATCTGTACCTCAACCCGGCGGTTTTGCTTCCGCCCTTCCGCAGTCGTATTCGGCGCAATTTCCTTGTCCTTGCCAATCCCGATCAGGTAGAACCGGTGTGCCGCAACCCCGTACTTCGTAGCCAGGTATTGCACCACAGCATCTGCCCGGCGCTGGCTCAGGTCGTAGTTATACTGTGCCGGCCCGGTCGAGTCAGTCCCGCCCGTAACTTCCAGGATGTAGCTCTTCGCCCCGCCCAGCTTGGCCGCAAAGTCGTCCAGCTGCGCCTTGTCGTCCTTGGTCAAAACCGCCTTGTCAAACCCAAACGTCACCGAAACATCGGAGACAGGCTTGAAGTTATCCAGCCCCTTCACCACGCTGTCCAGCGAGTCAGCGCGATGCACCACGTCCGTCGCTGCAACCTGCGCGTCTCCGGCATCCTTGGTCGCCGTCTGCGCATTCTGGTTGGCCGAGTCCGCCGCACCCTGCGCCTGCTTGATCCCCGCCTGCGCCCGGTCGTCCACGGAATGAATCTGCTTGTTGTTGTCAGACGTCTTCGAATCCAGCTGGTCGGTATGTTCCACCAGTGGAGCCGTCTGGCTCCGCACATAAGTCTTTGTCGCGCAACCAGTTGCGCCAATCGCCACCACGCCCACTGCCAGTCCCAATGCCGCAATCTTCAAGTTCGTCATCATCCACTCCTTCGGAAGCCTGCCGCGCAAGGGCTGTCATGCAGGCATTTCCCCTGCCTCTGCCAGAGCAACCCGCATGCCAAAGCCAAAAACCCATCAGATTCCAAGAAAACAAGGCACTTACGCCAGAACGCAGAAAATCTCCTCCGTATCCAGCAACGCAATTTTTACCTGATCGGGTAAGACTTGCGCACCGCTCGCTGCCTTTGGCGGGCGGTGTATATTTCTCCTTGGCCCAAACATAAGGAGACGACCGCCATGAATGCCCTCCAATCAGAGTTGAAGCCCGTCGCGTCAAACCCGCTCAAACCAGACGAGGCCCTGCTCATCACCAGCGGCGACCTCCGCCTATCCGCCAACCAGGTCTGCTGGCCCGCCCAGCAAGCCATGGAGCAGACTCTCACCGCCGCATTCGCCCAGCAGGGAATCAAGCTCGTCCGCGCCCATCAATACGACCCCGTCCTCAAGCACGGCTTCATCTCCTCTCAGCGCCGCGGCATGGATGTCTTCATGTCCATCCACCCTGACGCCCGCCTCGTCTTTGCCACTGCTGCCTGGCAATACTCGCACCACGTCCTCCCCGGCCTCCGCAGCCACCGCGGTCCCATCCTTACCGTCGCCAACTGGTCCGGACAGTGGCCCGGCCTGGTCGGCCTGCTTAACCTCAACGGCTCCCTCATCAAGGCCGGAACGCCCTTCTCCTCCATCTGGAGCCTTGACTTCACCGACGACTACTTCAAATCCGCCCTCGCCGAGTGGCTAAAAACCGGCAGCATCACCCACGACATCTCCCATGTCCGCCAGCTCGACCACGCCAGCCTGCCACCGGAATCCGCCCAACTAGGTGCGTCCCTGGCCGCCGACCTCAAGCATCGCAAAGCCATCCTCGGCGTCTTCGACGAAGGCTGCATGGGTATGTACAACGCCATCATCGACGACGAAATGCTCAACCCCGCCGGTATCTTCAAGGAGCGCCTCAGCCAGTCCGCCCTCGTCGCCCGCATGCGCACCGTCTCCCAAGCGGAAGCCGAAGCCGTTTACCAATGGTTGGTCGATCGAGGCATGCGCTTCGCCCTCGGCACCGACGATGCCTCGGAGCTGACCCTGAATCAAATCCTGGAACAGTGCAAGATGTACATCGCCGCCGTCCGCATCGCCAAAGACTTCGGCTGCGACGCCATCGGCATCCAATATCAGCAAGGCCTCAAAGACATGACCCCGGCCTCCGACCTCGCCGAAGGCCTCCTCAACAACCTTGACCGTCCGCCCGTCTTCGCCGAAGGCACGACCCAAGAGCTCTACCCCAACCAGCCCCTCCCGCACTTCAACGAAGTCGACGAATGTGCCGGAGTCGACGCTCTCATCACCAACCGCGTCTGGACCGCTCTCGGCCTCGACCCCTCCACCACCCTCCACGACGTCCGCTGGGGCGAGCACTATAAGGGGCCCTCCGGAACAGGATCAAGCATTGATGACTTCGTCTGGGTCCTCCAGATCTCCGGCGCAGCCCCCGCCAATCACTTCGCCGGCGGATACGCCGGCGCCCGCAGCGAGCGCCAGCCCGCCATGTACTTCCCCTTGGGCGGAGGCTCGCTCAAAGGCATTGGCAAACCCGGCGAAATCGTCTGGAGCCGCGTCTTCGTCGAGTCCGGCGCGCTCCACGTCGACCTCGGCCGCGGCACCGTAGTCACACTCCCTGAAGAAGAAACCAACCGCCGCTGGCGCGAGACCACGCCACCCTGGCCCATCGTTCACACTGTCCTTCACGGCGTAACGCAAAACCAGATGATGGCCCGCCACCGCGCCAACCACGTAAACATCGCCTACGCCCCCGACGCCCCCACAGCAGACAAAGCCTTAGCCACCAAAGCCGCCATGTTTGAAGCCCTGGGAGTAAAAGTCAACCTCTGCGGCGCCGCCCTGCCGGGCTAGGTCCGGGCTACACTTACGATGGAGGTGCCAGGTTGACTCCCACATCTACGACGCCCTCCATCGTTTGTGCAACCACAGCACTTTTTCCGCCACCCCGTTTCACCGGCAAAGAACGCGACGCCGAATCAGGTAACGACTACTTCGGGGCTAGGTACTATGGCAGCAGCATGGGCCGCTTCATGTCGCCCGACTGGAGCGCGAAAGAAGAACCTGTACCTTACGCGAAGCTCGACAATCCGCAGACGCTGAACCTCTACGCATATATGCGTAACAATCCACTTGCTGGAGTGGATGCAGACGGGCACGATGGTAATTGCGGAGGATCTGGTCAGCAGCCATGCCCGCCGCCACCGCCTCCTCCTCCAGCTCCCAACCCGCCGCCTCCGAACCCGAAGCCGCCAGCTCCGACCCCTACACCAAATCCCGCACCGCCGGTTGTACCTCTAGCTGGCGTTCTGCCCCCTGCGGCTGATGCAGCGGCCCAGGCTGCGAAGGCGGCCGCCCAGGGAAGGCCGACACCGACCCCCGCGCCAATTCCCAGGCCGGTTCCCGGACCGGACCCCATTCCTCCGATAGTGCCTCCCGGGGAGCCTGGGCCGCTACCACCAGGTGGTTTGACCGGGCGAACGCTCGGGTGGATTATCCTCCAGTTTTTCAAAGGAATCGGAAACGCCGGATCCGACTTCATTATTTGCGCCACGTGCCAGCAGCAGCAGCAAGAAATGCAAAGGCAGCACGACATGTACTGCGGGAAGAACAACCCAGACTGCTCGGCGGAACTTTTGCATGAGGAGTGGCCGAATTCGGCGGAGGAATTGAAAGTGCCTCGAAGGTCTTGATATGGCGGAGAAGTCTGGATGCTTTGATGAGGGAATCTATGCACAACGCTGGAGTGACCGAACGGGAAATTCAAGCAGCAATTGACCTGAGCGCTCAGCGTGATTTCAGCACGTCTCTTGCCTTATATCAGGGGATGCTGCCCCGTGCAAAAACCACTCTTGATCGGATGAAGATATTATTTGGCATTATTACGTGTTCGACTTGGCTAAAATTGGATGCTATCGCTGAAAATGCTGTTCAGGAGTTGAAGCAACTTCCCGATTTCGAAGTGTCCCGTGCTTTCGTTGTTACAACACAAGCAGCGGCGTATATCGATTTTGGGCGCGCTCAGGAAGCGCTCGAACTCATCGATATAAACCTTAGCAGTGAGGTGCTGCAGAGGGACGACTTCCGGGATTGGAAGTATGAGCATTTGTTTCTGAAAGGACGTTCTCTCGTTCAATTAGCGCGTTACGATGAAGCCCTCTGCGCATTCGACTCAGCGCGTGGCATCGAACCTGACGGAAAATTCGAGACACTCATGCTCATCGAACGATCAAACTGTTTCATTGCCTTTGGTCGCTACGGCGAAGCACACGATGCAGCCAGTCAGGTTCTAGCACGGGGCGATGCCGAAATGGCCACGTTGGCGATGCAGTACATGGCCGAATGCGATTTGGGACTCGGTAGAGCTTCCGATGCGCTGAAACTATACGCCGAAATCGAGACTAGGCTACCGTCCAGCCTAATCCAGGAAGAACGAATCCAGACCGGGATCAAGAACGCCATGGCCTATCTTGAAAAGCTCCATCCCCAGGGCAAGCCGTCCTGAAGCTATCTCGCTGCGCGTGGCGGGGTGAGCATCGCAGTTCAGGAAGTCGTGGCAGCCCTGAAATCCTGCCCAGCGCCAGCATCCCGAAGAGCAACGCTGCTTAAGCAGCGGGTGGAGTAGGGACACGTCACCCCCAAAAGGTTGCTGCAGGGATACCGCGCGGTAACCGTGCGGGAACGCTTGCGGAATCAAGAAGCTACGGCCATCCGATGCGAAAAATAAGGCGTTTACAGGTTTACGCGCGTAAACGTGTTGAAAACAAGCGACTAAGGGGAAAATGGGCGGTTCGCGGTTCCTGCGGGAGTAACCTTGGGTTGCTGTGGCGTTAACTTGTTGAAAACAAAGGGGCGCGTCTTAGTGGGGTTCGTCGGCGGCTTTCGTCCGCCGTCTGCGGGTCAATGGAGGCCAGGGCCGGGGGGCAGTTCGTGGGGAATCCGGTAGTGGAACATAAAGCGCAGACGCACAATGGCTGTTTTGCTCTTCTATCCTATTTAGTTCGAGGCAGGTGGCCCGGTCAAGTGATTGATGAACTATCCTGAAGAAGAGGAAGCTGTGCCCCGTTCATCGCGTTTTTTGCGATGAGCGGGCGGAAGAAGTGTCAATGCTGGCTGAAAATTCCTCATTCTGCTGGGCGAAAATTCCCCCACCTTGTGGTGGTGACGGTTTACAGTTTCAGCCGGCTGGCGCGAAA
>Ga0302319_10014045_pt1 | contig 14966 bp, 11 predicted proteins | sample Bog_T0_2_FD_203319 | JGI IMG/M metagenome (GOLD analysis project Ga0302319, IMG submission 203319) | Peat permafrost microbial communities from Stordalen Mire near Abisko, Sweden - Bog_T0_2 | ecosystem: Environmental > Terrestrial > Soil > Wetlands > Peat | place: Sweden: Abisko, Stordalen Mire... | reverse complement strand
TAAGCTCCACATCATCGCGGGCCCGCGTCCCGATTACTTCCGCGAATTCCACCGAAGTTCGGTCACGGTCGACCTCGATCGGCCGAACATCGAATGCGAGGGCTTCGTCGCCGATGTTCGCGAAGCCTATCGGCGCGCTGAAATCGTACTCGCTCCCCTCACCGCCTCCGCCGGCACCAACATCAAGGTCCTCGAAGCGATGGCCATGGGACGCGTCGTTATCGCTACGGCCGCCGGCCTCAATGGCCTCGATCTGCAGCCCGGTCATGACGTGATCCTCGCCGCCGACGCAGACGCGATGGCCGCCTCCATCGAGGCCCTTTCCGCCGACCCCGCACGCCGCAAAAGGATCGAGCTTGCCGCTCGCGCTACTGCTCTCTCGCGATACGACTGGAACGCCATCGGGCAACGCCAGCGCGGCCTCTATTCCGATATCATTTGAGAGATGCTCAACATGCTCCCTACCGGCGTTATCGGAATGAACGAGGTGCCTGTCCAGAAGGAGAACGAACAGGACCTCAGGATCTATTTCAACGGCCCGACCGACCAGCTCAAATCGATGGTGACCGGCAATCTGGTGCTGATGCCCGGGATGAGTCCGCACCCTCCGCACCGTCATCCGGATGAGGAGTTTCTCTGGATTACGGAGGGCACGGGCGAGATCCTGGTTGAGGACAAGACGTATCGGGTTGCGCCCGGCTCGGTGATGTATTGCGCGGGCAACGCCCTGCATGGAATTACCAATACCGGGGATAAGCCCATGCTTTTCTACTTCATGAAATGGCTCGCCTGACTGTGCCGTTTTTTCACGCGTATTTCAATACAATTCACGATTAATAAACATTCATCGAATCGGCCGCGCCGCGCGTCAAACCGGTTATGAACAACCGATGCGTGCTGGTGGTTGACGATGACGACGGCGTGCGCGCTTTCATCCGCACCGCGTTGCAGAACGAGCAGTTCGCTGTAATCGACTATGCCGATCCCGAGTCGGCGCTCGCAGCGCTACCCGCATTTCAGGACGAAATCTCCGCCATCGTGAGCGATTCGGAATTCGCGCGGCATCTGGCCCGCGGCCTTCCTCACATACCGATCCTGATGATCTCCGGCTCGAACGAATCGCCGGTGGAGGAACCCGGCCTTTGCTTTCTGGGCAAGCCGTTCGGTCCTCGTACGCTGATCCGGGCGCTGCGAGGGCTAATGAGCGCCAGCCGGCAGCTGGTGGCGGTTTCATCGGCTTCGTAAAACGCCAAACGGGTCCGCAGCCAGTGAGCGGCGCCCCCAACCTCAAAACCCCGCCGGCCGCTCCCCAAAAACCCCAAACTCCCGCTCCAAAGCAATCCCCGCGCGCCCCAGAGTCGCCTCGTCGAACAACCGCCCCACCAGCGTCACGCCATGCGGCACGCGCCTTGCGGGCTTGAACTTCGGCAAAGGCCGATGCGGCTCCGGAGCCCAATCGCTCCGCGCCTCGGAAACCTCCACGAAGCCTGCCCGCAGCGTCAGTGAAGGATGTCCCGTGAAGTTGGCAATCACCAGCATCTCGTCCCGCAGCGAAGGCGCCAGGAGCAGATCCACCTCTGAAAAAATCCGCGCCATTTCCAATGCCACTTTTTGGCGCAGCCGGTCCGCCTGCACGAAATCCACCGCCGATAAAAACCGCGATTGCCGGAAAATATTCGGCCACGCATCGGGAACCTGCGACTTCAGCCGATCTACTCCGCCCGAAAGCGTCAACTCTTCGAAGGCCGCCGCCGCTTCCGCAAACAGGATGATATTCAGCGAATCGTACGGCCAGTCGGGCAGCGAAACTTCCACCGGAATCATCCCCAGCTTCCTTACTGTCTCAAGCGCCGCGCGATCCACCGGCGTTGCCGGATCTTCCTTCATCCAGTTCGGGAAATAACCCACCTTAAGCCCCACCACCGACGCATCGGCGTCGAAATCGAGCCCGCTCGGTACGCTCGCGGCATCGCCCGCGTCCGCTCCCGAAATCGCGTTCAGAACCAGCAGCGTATCTTCCACCCCGCGCGTCATCGGCCCCAGCTTGTCGAGCGACCAGCACAACGTCATCGCGCCCGTCCGGGGCACCCGGCCAAAAGTTGGCCGCAACCCGGTAACCCCGCAGCGCATGCTCGGGCTCACGATGCTGCCCTGGGTTTCGCTGCCGATGGCGAACGCCACCAGCCCCGCCGCCGTCGCCGCCCCCGGTCCCGCGCTAGACCCCGATGACCCTTCTTCGAGCAGCCACGGATTCATCGTCTGGCCGCCGAACCAGATATCGTTGAGCGCCAGCGCGCCCATGCTCAGCTTCGCGATCAGCACTGCGCCCGCTTCCATCAAGCGCGCTGTCACCACGGCGTCTTCTTTCGGAATGCGATTCCGGTACGGCTCCGCCCCGTAAGTTGTCGGAATCCCCGCGGTATCGAGCAGGTCTTTCGCGCCCCAGGGAATCCCGTGCAGGGGACCGCGATACCGCCCCGCCGCAATCTCCCGATCCGCCGCGCGCGCCTCTGCCAAAGCTCTCTCCCGCGTCACCGCGATCACGCAGCGCAGTGTCGGATCGAACCGGGCGATGCGGTCCAGATAAATATTCACCAGCCGTTCCGCGGTAAGTTGCCGAGCCGCGATCCATTTCGAAAGCTGCATCACGGTAGCGAACGCGATGTCCGCGTCGGCAGCCGGGACTGGTTCCATCGCCCCGGCGCTTTGTACGAAGCGCGAACGCAGCGGCTGCTTCGGCTGGCCGGGCAACAAAGGATTCCACTGCGTGGCAGGCGCGATCGATTCCTCAATCGCCACCTTCTTCGGTCCCGTCCGGCGCTCATAGACGGACGCCATCGCGGTCCGCCAACTCCCCGCCACCATGGCACGCTGAGGTCGAGACATGGTCACCTGTACCAGCTTTTCCGCTTCCTCGAACGTAGCCGCCGTGACCCGAGGCCCCGCCCCTGGGCCCGTATTAAATGCCGGAGGCGCTCCTGGTGGTAAATCCTGTGCAGCAGCGGCAGCGGTGATGAGGAATGCCCGTCGCTTCATTGCGGATCAGGATAACATCTGCCACGATTGCAAGGCCTATAATCGGCTATGCCCATTCCGAATTACAGCCTGCTTAAGGGCGACCCTCAGACGGGAAGCGTGACGGGTAAGAACCCGCATTATCGGATTCCCGTGAAGACAGCTTCGGGGACTTACACGATCGATGTGAACGTGGAATCTACAGACGGGTCCGAGGTGTTGTACGCGGTGCTGCCGAATACGGCGCCGCCGAACGCGGCCAAATTGCTGGGGTTGCCTGACGGCGTGAATCCTCCGGACGGCATTGCGCTCGATTACGTGCGGACGCAGATCGACGGGGCTCCGATGATCACAAAGAGCGCGATGACGCTATTGCCGATCGGGGGCAATCCGACCCTGAACGATCAGATTGTCAGCGTGGTGAATCAGGCGATTCGGGATGACAAGGGGCTTATCTATGCGTTCGGAAGTTTCTATGCGGATTCAAGCGGGCAGCAGGGGATTCACGACATTCATATGAATCAGGGCAACCCGGCGAACAGTTTTGGCTACGATAACGGAGTCAATCAGGATGGCGGGCTTTTCGTTTATTTGCCGGGAACTTCGCAGTGGATTTCCGTGTTTATCGCGTTCCAGTCTCAAAGCTGGAATACTGACGATCAGGGCAATCCGATTTCGTAATGCGTTTCGCGGCCGCGCTTTCGTGTCTGTGGCTGGGGTCATGCTCGGGCTCGCGCGTCGAGGGCGTGCGGCTGGCGGCTGAGAAGGTTTTCGATACGAGGGACAGCGCGAGCGACGGGACGCCGGACTTTCTGAGGCTGGAAGACGAGCGCGATCGCAAGGCGTTTCGTTCCTGGCTTGTCTGGCTGGCCGAGGCTCAATATTTCCTGCCGGCGGAGGCGCGGCGGCGCGAGGTGGACGATTGCGCGGCTTTGATCAGGTATGCCTATCGCGAGGCTTTGCGCAAACATGACGGCGCGTGGGCGAATGCCTCGGGGATGCCCGAATTTCCTCCGTTCGAATCGGTCGGCAAATACAGTTATCCGTTTACTCCTTTGGGAGCGAATTTGTTTCGTGTGCGAGCGGGGGCTTATGCGGGGTCAGACATAAAAGATGGGACGTTTCTACAGTTTGCGGATGCACAGGCCCTGTGGCGCTTCAATACGTATCCGGTAACCCGCGATGTGACTCGCGCTCAGCCCGGGGACTTATTGTTTTTTCGGCGGGAAGCTGTGTTTCATGGCATGATCTACGTGGGTGAGAGTGAGATTCGTGCGGATGGGCGGCGGTATTTGGTCTATCATACGGGACCTTCGGGCTCCGATCCGGGCGAATTGCGGAGGCCGTCGGTGGACGAACTGATGAGGTTTCCCCAGCCGGAATGGCGGCCTGAGGTGGGCAATGCAGCGTTCCTGGGAGTGTATCGATGGAATATTCTGCGGGGGGTGGGTCTTTGAAGCGGGTTTCGGCGAGGTGGGTTGTCTGTCTGGTTTTGGTTTTGTCGGCGTTGGGGCAGGGCGAGAACGACACGTACTTCGCGCTTTCAAGTTCGCGGAGTTTTGGCTCCGGGGCCGACTCGAAGCCGACTGTTTCAATGAATGGCTGGAACGTGGAGTCGCTCGATTTCCGGGTCTACCGCATCAACGACCCGCGGGAATTTTTTCAGCAACTGGAGCGGCCGCATCAGTTCGGAGGACGCGGGCCGGCGGTTCCGCACGATCGGACCTTCCTCGAAAATCTGCGCGCATGGAAGCGGAGTCTGCATGCCAATATCCGACGGGAATTGCGCGCTCAGTTCAGCGAATCTCCGAGTAAGCAGGTGAAGAGTTTTATGGGCAAGCCGGAGGCGGCTCCGGTGCCGGCGGTGAATCGGCCCGCGGCTGTGGGCGATGCGTCGCGATACGCCGAAGCGCCCTTGCTGAATCCGCAGCAACTGGTGATGTCGTTTTCGAAACCTGTGCAGTCGAAGTCGCGGTGGGAGCGGGAGGACGTAGAGATTCCGGTCACCGATGAAGGCGTGTACCTGGTGGAAGCGGTGCATCACGATCTGCGGGCTTACACGATTCTGTTCATTTCCGATCTGGCGATGGTGAGCAAGAGCGGGAGTTCGGGGATTGTGAACTTCGTGGTGGACCGGAAGACCGGCCAGCCGATGCCCGATATCGAAGTGGAAGCTTTCAGTAAGAAGACCATAGCTGCGAGCGTGAAGACGGATCGCGATGGCGTGGCGGAGGTTCGCGGGATTCGGGGCGGCGGCGAAACCACGCTCATCGCGCATAACGGCCGCGATTACGCAGTCAACAGCGTAGGTTGGGAAGGTGCGGGCGCGGAGGATTGGGTCGGCTATATCTATACCGACCGTCCTGTTTACCGGCCTGGCCATCCGGTCCATTTCAAAGGCTTGCTGCGCCTGCGCTCAGCGGATGGGTATGAGGTTCCGGCGGGGCGTAAGGTGTCGGTTGAGATTGAAGACCCGGACCAGAAGCCGGTCTATCAGAAGACGCTGACGGTTTCGGCAGCCGGCGCTGTGTTTGACGATGTGACTCTGGCGCCCGCGGCTGCGCTGGGTAACTACTACATCCAGGTCAAAACCGTAACGGATAAGGCCGGCGAATTTGGCGGCTTTATGTCAGGGAACTTTGAGGTAGAGGCCTACCGCAAGCCTGAGTATGAAGTGCGTGTCACTCCGGCTAAGCCCCGTGTGCTGCAGGGCGAGAGCGTGCAGGCGGCGATCGATGCGCGCTACTTCTTTGGCGAACCTGTGGCCGGGGCGAAAGTGAAGTATTCGGTTTATCGCAGCCGTTACTGGTTTCCGCTTTGGTATGACCCGGAAGATGAAATGAACTCCGATGGGGACGGGGGCGATGGTGACAACTCGGGGGACTCCGACTTTGCGGGCGATCAGCTAACGGATCAGGACGGGGTACTGGATGCGGACGGGAAGCTGACCGTTACCGTTGCTACGGCGGAATCGAAAGACCGCGGGGATTATGTGTATCGCGTGGAGGCTCGGGTTACCGATGCGGCCAATCGCGAGATCAGTGGGACAGGCCGGATTATTGCCACTTACGGGAGCTTTGCGCTGAATGTGGCGCCGGAGCGCTATGTTTATGAGCCCGGTAAAACTGCGCGGGTAACGGTGCAGGCGCGTGATTACGATTTGAATCCTGTAAAGACCCATGTGCATGTAGAGCTGATGCAGTCGTACTGGCACACCGAGGATGTGAAGGTGGGCGCCTTCGACGTGGATACCGATGCGAGCGGCGATGCTAAGACGAGCTTTGAGACTCCTAAGCAGGGTGGGTTCTATCGGCTTCGTGCGACCGCGCATACGCCCGAGGGCCGCGATGTTTCCACGATTTCCTATGTGTGGGTGGAAGGAGGAGTATGGGCGCGCGAAGGCGGCAGGGCCAACAATATTTCGATTATTCCGGACCGTAAGACCTATAAGGCGGGCGATACCGCTCAATTGCTGATTACTTCCCTGCAGCCCGGGGCGGCGGTGCTGGTGACGATTGAAGGGCGCGATATTCGGGAACACAAGGTCCTTCACGCCCAGGGATCGTCAGCCGGCTTTGAGTTTCCGGTCGAGGCTAAGTACGAGCCGGGGCTTACTGTCAGCGCCACCTTTATTAAGAATGGCGTGCAATCTACAGGGACGAAGTATGTTCGCGTCCCACCTGTCAGCCATCAGCTGAATATTAAGCTGGCTACCGATAAGCCTCAATATTTGCCAGGCGACTCGGCGGCTTATTCGCTCGATGTTTCCGATACCAGTGGCAAGCCAGTGTCGGGAGCGGATCTGAGTCTGGGGGTAGTAGATGAGGCCGTCTATGGCGTGCGGCCCGATACCACGCCTAACATTCTCAACTTCTTCTTTGGGCACGACTATAACCGGGTCTATACGCAGAGTTCGCTGGATTATTCGTTTTTTGGAGAAGCGGGCAGGCGCCGGATGCAATTGGCGGAGCTGCGTCCCCGGTCGCGGCTGGCGCAGTTAAAGCCGGAGCGGCTGGTACAGCCTAAGGTTCGCAAGTTGTTTCCGGATACCGCATTCTGGGCTCCTGAGGTAGTTACGGATTCGGGCGGGCACGCGTCGGCTAAGGTCACCTTCCCGGATTCGCTGACTACCTGGCGGGCGACGGTGCGCGGCATTACCGCAGGCGGGAGCGTAGGAAGCGCAGTACTTAAGACCATTGTGAGGAAGAATCTGATTCTCCGGCTTACGACTCCGCGTTTTCTGGTGGCGGGCGATGAAATCACCATCTCTGCTTTGGTCCATAACTACCTGACGACGGCTAAGACAGCGCGGGTATCGCTCGATGTACAGGGTTTGGATGTGATCTCGGGTAAGACGCAGGACATAACAGTACCCAGCCGGGGAGAGGCGAAGATCGACTGGCGTGTTCGGGCACAACGAGTTCGTTCGGCGACCCTAACAGGCAAGGCGCTTACCGATGAAGAATCGGATGCGCTGGAAATTGAGCTGCCGGTCAATTTCCCTGGGTTGAAACTCAGCATGTCGAAGGGCGGGTCGATTGCCGCAGGAGCTTCAGCCGACTTTGAGATGCAGTTTCCCGAAGGGATCGAAGCCGGATCGCGCCTGCTGACAGTGAACGTAGCGCCTTCAATTACCGGTTCGTTGTTCAGCGCTCTCCAGTATCTGACTTCATTCCCCTATGGGTGCGTGGAGCAGACGATGTCGAGTTTCCTTCCGGACATTATTGTGAAAGACGCGGTGCATACCCTCGGGCTCAGGTCTGAGCTGGATGAAGCGGCGCTGCAGGAGAAGATTCAGGCCGGGCTCGAGCGCCTGTATAGTTTCCAGCATCCCGATGGCGGGTGGGGATGGTGGCAGACCGATGAAAGCCATCCGTTTATGACCGCGTATGTGGTGGCGGGCCTGGTGCAGGCTCGCGCCACGGGAACCCAGGTGAACCAGGAAGCTATCGATAAGGGCGTGCAGTGGCTCAAGAAGGAACTGGCTGCCGACTCTAAACTGACGGCGGACTTCCGGGCCTATTTGGTCTACGCTCTGACTGTTGCGGGGCAAATCGATTCGGCTGAATTGGCCGGACTGTACGACAGGCGAGCGAGGATGACTCCCTACGGGATGGCCATGCTGGGTCTGGCGCTGGAAAATGCCAAAGACGGCCGTGCAGCCGATGTTGCCGGCGCGCTTGAAGCCAGCGCGCAGCAGGATCAACAGGAAGCATGGTGGAATGCGACCCGCGATCCTATGCTCGATTTCGATATCGACGCTTCGCCCGAAGCTACCGCTTTCGTAACCCGGTTCCTTTCCCATCAGAAGAAGGACAGTCCTTTATTGCCTAAGGCTGCGCTTTGGCTGGTGAATCATCGGAATGAAGGATATTGGTGGTCCTCCACTAAGCAGACCGCGATGGTGATTTATGGGTTGACCGATTACCTGAAGGCTACTAACGAGCTGAAGCCGAATCTGAACCTCACGGTGTTCGTGAACGATAAAGCCGTGCTTACACGCAAACTCGATTCTTCGGCCGATGTATCGCTCGACGAGAGCAAGCTGCAGCCGGGCGTGAATAAGATCCGGGTTACCGCAACCGGCGAAGGCCGTGTTTACTACGGGGCGCGGGCGGAATACTATTCATCCTCGGCTCGTTTCCAAAAGACCGGAACCACGTCTCTGAATCTGCTCCGCGATTATTTCCGGCTGGTGCCGGGCAAAGACGGAGACAAAATCGTATACGATCTGGCTCCGCTCGACGGGCCTGTGGCGCTCGGTGACACCATCGCGGTGCGGCTGACCGCGACAGGGACGGAATGGAAATACGCGATGCTGGAAGATCCGATTCCTGCGGGCACTGAATTTATCGAGAAAGACGGCTTGTACGAATTGCGCACCGCGCCTCCCTGGTGGAAGTATTATTTCGACCGGCGGGAGATGCATGACGACCACATGGCGATCTTCCAGACTTATTTCTCGCCGGCGCAGCACCAGTATTTTTATCTGCTGAAGGTGGTGAACGCGGGGGCGTTCCAGGTGGGACCTGCGCGCATTGGGCCGATGTATCAGAACGATGTGATGGCCACGACGGAATCTCGCAGACTGGAGGTGAAATAAATGCGACTCAAGGTTGCGATTCACCTGATTGCCAACGGTCTGATTCTGGGGCTGGGGTACTACTGGCTGGGCATTCCCGAATCTCGCGCTTTGACGCTGACGTGGAGTCTTGTGGTGGCTCTGGTTGCGATCGTGCTTGCGGGCTGGATCTATACCTGGAGCTTTCTGCCTCGCGACGGGTGGCGAACCGCGCTGCGGAACATGGTGCCGGTGATCGCCGCGGCTTTGGTTGTTGCGCTGGTTTATTGGCTGCTGGCGCAATGGAATGCCTATAGCACTAAGCCTTCTTTGCAAATTGCCTCCTGGCTGACGCTCAAGCTGAGGAAGCCGGTACGTCCGGCATCGGTGTTGGGGATGTTTCGGTTTGTGTTATGGGTGGTTCGCTGGATCGTGCTGCCGGTGTTTGTTATTCCTTCGATAGCGTCCCTCGCATGGGGAGGGTGGCGTGGATTTCGATCAGTTCGCTGGCGTTTCAAACGCTGGCAGTACTGGATTGCGACTCCTTTGTTGTTGCTTTGCTGGCTGAGGGTTCCGCTCTGGCTGATCTACTGGGTGCCGCATGTACACGGGTTCGCGCTGCAATCGGCGAGTGTGGCTTTGCGATTTGCGGCGGCTTATCTGCTGTTCGGTTTAGCGTGGCTGGTGCTTGCTTTCGTGACGTCGGGAGGCACGCCGCGCGAAACCCAGCCGAGTACGGTGGCTTCTCCATAGGTACGCACCAGGGCGGCTACGATGGAAGCCGCGTCGGCATACGCTTTTCGTGCGCGCGCCGGGTCGGTGGTTTGGCGCAGGTCCTCTTCGGAGGGAATGTGCGGCGTGCCGGCGAAGGCGCGCGGGTGCTCGAGGTAATCGGTGAGCCCTTCGCGAAACCACAGGGGCAGACCCGGCGCCGACTGCGATTCCATCGTCAGGTGAAGCAGTTCGTGGGAGATGGTCGATTCCAGCACTCCTTTGCTTTGGAGCGTGGCAACGGGCTGCAGATCGATCCGATGCCCTGAGCTGTGAGCCGCAACCCAGCCGGGTTCAGCCGTTGCGTTTCGGAACGTCTCGACGTCGGGATAAACGCGGAGTTCGATGTCGCGCAGCTCCGGCCAGCCGGTGCGCGTCGCAAGAGTGCGGTTGACGAGTTCCGCGGCGGCAAGAGCAGGGCGATCGGTATCGGGCCTCGTGGTCAGCATCAAGATCGTTTTGCCGCCAAGGTGATGCCAGCGGAATCCCTGAGCATTGAGCCCTGGAGTCGTACCGGGATAGTAGAAGGCGAGGATTTCAGCATAGCTCTTCCCTGACCCGCCCATCCCTTCGGCTCCGATCTGGCACAGGCCCACTCCGTGACCTGAGCCTCTGCCTTCGAAGGTGGGCTGGCCTTTGACGCTACGGATTTCGTAGGCATCGCTGCGCAATGTATTCCAGCCGAGTTCACGACCGATGGCGAAGCGAAAGGAGCCAGCGCTGATTCGGGTGCTTTGCGTGCCGCCCTTAAGAAGGAGAATCCTGGCTCGACCGGACGCCGTGCGTTCGAGGATGGAGACAGCCAGCAGATGTTCAGGCGCCGTGAGCGATGCGTGGAGGAGCGCGGCCTTGATTCGCGTCGGATCAGCCGTCCAGATCCAGGAAGGTTCTTTGGCGCACCAGGGATCCGCGTGGGCTTTGAGCCAGGGAGCCGCGAGGTCGGGCCACACCGAGCCCGCGTCTTCGGTGCGGCCGCCGCAATCTCGTGTATAGGGCGTGAAGGCAGGCTTGCCATTGAACCAAAGCAATTCTCCCGCGGTGGCTTCGGCAGCTTGCGTGAAGCGCGCATCAACATGCGCGGCGGCCATGCGCTGGCAGTGCGTGGTGTCGCAGAGATCGAAGCCTTCGGACGCGTGGCGGCCTCGCATGCGGATGGCGTAGGTCCTGGCCGCCACCGCCATGGCTTTGAGCGCTTCGGTGGATTGAAAGACCGAAGATTCACCTTCCAGAACGGCCGCCACATAGGTTTCGAGCGGCATGGATACGGTCCGATTCTCAGCGCTCAGGTGGATGCGAAGCGTCGGTGGCGCGGCGGCCATTGGCAGGCACAGACACAATGCGACCAGGGTGGGTTTCATGCGCGCTTCGCGTGCCATTCGTTAAGAATTTCGGCGGCGAGGGGCGCGGCGTCGGAGCCGCCATGTTTCCCCGAGAGCATCACGAGCACTGCGACCTCGGGGGCGCGGCTGGGAGCAAACCCCGCAAACCAAGCGATGAACTGGCCTGTGGCATGCGTGCTGCCAGTCTTGCCCGCAACTTTGGCCCACGCGACTTTAGCTCGCTGGCCAGTTCCGAATTCTACCGCTCCTTCGAGACCTTTAAGGACAGGTTCGGTCACCTGCAGGGCCAACTGCCGGTAGGCTCTCAGAAGTCCTTCGGGAGTTATCGTAACGCTGTCTTCGCCGATAGCCTGGAGTTGTTGACGCTCGCTCGTGATGGGGTGGACCGTGAAGCCATAGGGTTGCAGAAGGCTGGCCAGTTCTCCGGGCGCTAAGCGGGCAGCCTGATGGGCTACGAAATTGTTACAGGAATATGCAAGGGCAGTTTCGATTCGCATTGGCGCAAGGGTGCGCGGATGGGAACAGTTCATGCGACGCCCGGCAAGCGTCAGTGTTCCAGGACACGCGAATTCCGCCTCCGGAGAGAGTTTCCCCGCGTTGCTGAGCGCCGCCAGAGTGAACGGTTTCAGAGTAGAGCCTGGCGGCAGCAGGATTTTATTCGTCAGCAAGTTCTTATTGGTGGATATGAGTTGCCGGGTCCTGATGTCGAGCAGCAGTGCGGCCCCATCGCTCGGGTTGAGCAGGCGCTGAAGCGAACCGAGCAACACAGCAATGGCCTGGCGGCGAATCATCCGTGCACGTATTCTCTCATTCGATCAGGAGATGTAAGCAGTTCGTATCGGTTAAACAGAAGACGGTCGACCGGGAGTCGACGCGGCACAACAGGAGTGGATAGCGTCGGGATAAACCGGCGTGAAGCAGTGAATGAAAGAGTCATACAGAGAAAGGAACAGCGAACCGCTCTGACCCCGAGCCATATGAGGGCAGTCGTGAGGCTGCACTTGAGACGAAGGAAGGGACGCCCGATCCTGGGCTGCAACGCGCGTTAATCTTATCCAGGATAAGCAGTGCACCGGGCCGCGCCTCTGGTAAAGCGGTGATTTCGCCGCTGCCGGCAAACCTCTGCCTGCACCATGTTCTCGATCCTTGGGTAAAGGCATGGCGGAAGAACCACAAGACGGGGTACTTCATGGTTTACCGGAAAACGATTGGCAGGCGCATCGCGGCTGAAAGACCTTCGCAGAAGCTGCGGCGCAGGCTGCATGAGTCGACTGAAAACACGAAGAGGTGGCTCGAGGCAGTGGTTCGCGGATATTTCCAGTACCAAGCGGTACCGCGCAACGACCAACGACTGAATGCTTTTCGAAGTGAAGTGCTGCGCATGTGGTTGTGGCAGCTCCGGCGGAGTCAACGAAGTCGGTGGACATGGGAAAAATTCAAAGAAAAGCTCGGAAACCAGCTTCCGAAAGTTGCCATCCCGCACCCGTACCCTGAAGTGCGTTTTGCGCTCAAACACCCGAACTTTGGGAAGAACATCCGAGGCAGGAACCGCGTGCGTTAGCAGCGCCAGCACGGATCTGTGCGGGGGGCGATCAGCAATGGTCGTCCCTGCCGCGAGTGTGCCGCGCTAATGAAGGTAGTGGAAGTGGATGAGGTAAATGTTCTCGCCCTTGCCGTGCCTTGCGATCTTCAGCAAATCGGCGACTCCGGCGAACCCCGAATCTCTGGCCAGCTGCGGTGTGATGTCGGCTAACTCGATGGGTTCGATCGAATCGATTTCTATCTCGCCTTCTTCCATGCGATAACGGCCGCCGACCCTGACATGAGGACGGGTCCAGATCCGAACGCTGCAGGTGACGACTCCGCGGCGAATACTTTCCCGGAGATTCTTTGCGAAGACCATAACGAAAGCTTATAAACAGCGGGCCGATTTGTCATATGATGATGGACCGGACCACCAAAAAGTTTATGATGCTTCGTTCACTGTTCGCCTCGCTGCTCCTCGCCGCCACGCTGCCGGCTCAGACCGCGTCTGACCAGCACCGTGAATTTCCGGCTTTCAAAATCGCCGGCAACCTTTACTACGTGGGAACGGCCGACCTCGCGGTCTACCTGATCCACACGCCCGAGGGCAACATCCTGATTAATTCGGATTTCCCGCAGGATCTGCCGCTCATCAAGAAGAGCATCGCCTCGCTTGGGTTCAAGTATGAAGATACGAAGATCCTGTTGCTGAGCCATGCGCATAACGATCACGATCAGGCGATGGGCATCATGCACAAGGAAACGGGCGCGAAGCTGATGGTGATGGAAGGAGACGCCGCCTCGGAGGAAAGCACGGCCACCGGCCGTCCGGCGACGCATGTCGACCGCGTGCTGCATGACGGGGACACGGTGGAACTGGGCGGTTCGAAGTGGATCGCGCGCCTGACGCCGGGGCATACAAAAGGGTGCACTACGTGGACGACTGCGATCCGCGAGGGCAACCGCAATCTGAATGTAGTGATCGTGGGCAGCCCGAATATCAATGCTTTTCCGCTGGTGAATAATGCGGAGTATCCGGAGATTTCAGAAGATTACGTGAAGGGCTTCGCGGTGCTTCATGCACTGCCGTGCGATGTGTTTCTCGGCGCGCATGGTTCTTATTTCGGTCTGCTGGCCAAGTACGAGAAATACAAGGCCGGCGACAAGAACGCGTTTATCGATCCTGAAGGTTATAAGGCGTACATTACGGAGCGCGAGAAGCTTTTCCATGAAGAGTGGGAGAAGCAGAAGAAGAATCCAAAGACACCGTCGAAGTAGTATTTGGGCTATTTCGGGTTCATCGGATTCGGGCAGGTAGTGTACGCGAAGAATTCCGAGCACTCCGAGGGTGTGAGCTTGCGCCGCACGAGCTCACGTGCGCGTGCCAGGAGCTTATCGCGCGCCATTTCCAGAGCCTCCGTTTTGTAGAGAACAGGATTCCCGCGGTCGTCCGCTGTTCCGATCACTTCGCCATCGCTTCGCCACCGGACCGAGACCGTCTTGTGCCGCAGACCGGCAAGCGTCGAGAATCGGTGGGAGTGGGCGTTCCAGATCCGCACCCTTCGATCGTCGGACAAGATTGCGGCGAACCGGCTGTTTGGGCTCCACGCGAGTTTAGTGCCGATTTCGGACAGGATTGGCCGATTCACTTCGGTAAGCCACACACGAACCAGTCCCTCGATATCCGATCCGCCCCACATCCTGCCATCGGGACTTATCGAAAGCTCATCCAGGTTCTCGTCCCTGCCGATTACGGTGGCCCGCATTTCGCTGCCGGCGATCCCTGGGACTCTGTGGACGCCCCCCTCTGTATCTAACGCAAGCAGCGTTCGGGGCGACTCCCATGCCAGATCGACCGGTTGCGAGAAGGGCCATTGCACGTGAGACACTGCCCCTGAGCGGATGTCTGCCAGCAGAACCGTGGAGTCGTTAGCGATTGCCAGGATGCTTCCCGAGGGATCCCATGCAAACCTCCGAGCGGCAGTCCGGAAACGCGCGACGACTGCAAGAGATCGGGAGCTAAGGACACTGACAGCGCGGTCACCTGGATTGTCCTCAATTGTTGCTATGTTCTCGCCGTCGGGCGACCAGGTGAACCGATCGATCCGGCCGGGCGTAACCATCGCATTGCCTGGGGGCGGCCAGATCGCCAGTTCGTGATTATCCAACAGCACCGCGATTTCATCGCGCCGCGGATTCCACTCGATTTGCGATGGCACGGAGACCAAATGAAGTGAGGGGTCGGGTACAGCGAC
>Ga0302319_10014043_pt1 | contig 14967 bp, 12 predicted proteins | sample Bog_T0_2_FD_203319 | JGI IMG/M metagenome (GOLD analysis project Ga0302319, IMG submission 203319) | Peat permafrost microbial communities from Stordalen Mire near Abisko, Sweden - Bog_T0_2 | ecosystem: Environmental > Terrestrial > Soil > Wetlands > Peat | place: Sweden: Abisko, Stordalen Mire... | reverse complement strand
AGTGAGCCTGGAGCCGGAGGTTCCAAGCCAGCGGTGACTCAGGCTGGAAAACCAACTTCCATGGGCAGGATTCATGATGCACTGCTGAAGATTGGCAGGCAGGGTTGAATAGCAGTGTGACTTTCCTCAATTCCGGTTGACAGAATAACTGTTTCCTGTTACTGTTTGGGCATGAAGAAATGCTCAAAATGCAAGCTGGAACAGCCTGAAGAAAACTTCGTAAAAGCTTCAGCGTACAAGGATGGTCTTTATCCATCATGTAAGTCATGCCGTAAAAAGTCTCGCCTTGAGTCACTAGGTAAAAACAGGATGTGCTCCCTGTGTGGATTGAATCCTCACACTAGCAACCATAGCTACTGCTATTCCTGCCAGCGTTCTGTAAAAGGTCAGGACCCGGAACCTTCATACAGGAGAGACTCAACAAACAAAACTATGTGCTGCCGGTGCAAGGTTAAGCCGCGCCACATGAATTTGGGATACTGCCTTGAGTGTCAGTCCGATTACAACCGTGAATGGATGCGCGGGAAAGGGGGTCAATGGAAGTACCTGTGTGATCGAGGACAGAGAGACAAAGCGCTGGCTCGTCATTACGTCAGCCAGAATGTAAGACGCGGAAAGCTGGAGAGGAAACCATGCAAGATTTGCGGAGAGGTAATTGTTCAAGGCCATCACCATCTTGGGTATGAGCGTGATCACTACGCGGATGTTGTGTGGTTGTGCGTAAGGCACCACCAGGACGCCACCAATAATTTAATTTCATTTGACAAGAACGGAGAGTTAGTCGATAAGGTTCTCAAGACCTGAATCGAGACTTGGTCCGTCTCACGGAGGGCGATACTCCGAGGAAACAACAGCAACCACGCCCGCAAGGGCAGACCTGTCTAGGTTGGAAGCATAAGTCGTGGAGCTTCTGTAAGGCATTGAATGCTGAGAGCTGGTAATGAATACCGGTTCCGACAGCTAAAAAATGAAACAGAACAACATTATTAACACTTATGTCTTGTCCGACATCTATAATCGCAGCTTGTGATTTTCCCAACTTTCTTGTAGATCAGACCCCAAAGTTTGATGAAATGATTCTCGAGGACATCCGGCCTACCGATGGCTGGCTGTTGAACGTCTCAACCGGCACGACCCCGATGGGCACGCCCGTTGAAATCACCCAGGACCGCTTCCGTGCCGTTTATCCGAACGTCACCAAGGCGTGGTCCAAGGTGCAGGCCAACGGTCCCGGCTGCGTGGGATCGCCCTGCGACCCGCCCGAGCACCAGATTGGCTGGGGCGCTGACCGTCTGACGTACTACGCCGAGCAGATCACGTGGGCAACCCCGCTCATCTGCTACGACCAGGACATGCACATCACCCACGCCGAGCAGCACATCAGCCAGATCGTGACTGACATCCTGCGCCCGGCCACCTCCTATATTTCCAGCGTGTTCCTCCGCAAACGCGCGCTGTTGTGGGCCAAGAAAAAGTGGGCGGCCAACGCCACGATGTCCGACTTCACCTTCCAGTGGACGCTGGGCGGCCCGAACGCGGACGAAGAGATTTATTTCGATTGCTCGGTCGCCCCGGCCAACGTGTACCTGTTGGTGCCGCAGATGTTGCAGAACCGGTTTTCCCCGCTCATGCGCAAGGGCTATGCCGGCAAGAACCCGTTCAAGGACACAGCTCCTTTCATCGAGCTTGTGACCGACATGGACACATGCTGGAGCCTGGACAAGCTGGGCGGTCAGCAGGGCGTAGGCGGCGGTTCCGGACCCAGCGCGCTTGGCAACTGGCGCTTCACTGAATGGAGCGCGGCCAACGAATACTGGCGCTATGGCTTCTCCGGCCAGATCGGTAACTTCATGGTCCGCGTGGACGAACTGGGTCTCCGGTTCAACTTCGTGCAGGACCTGGGTGCCTCGGCCAACAACAGCTCTGGCAACCGTTACCGTTACCAGATCGTTCTGCCCTGGGTGAACGTCATCACCAGCGGCGCGGGCGGCGCGGCCGGCCTCGGCTCGGACACCAACGTGGCGTTTGACCTGGCGCAATACAGCATCAGCTTCATCTGGCACAAGAAAGCCATGGAGCTGCTCGTCCCGGATTCCGGTTCGCTCAACTCGGAGATGCCCTTTGCCCACCGCGACTTCGCCGGCAAGTGGCAGTTCCAGATGCACGACCTGGGCGCGGACATTAACAACGTGCCTATCAAGAACGCCTGGCAGAACAAGGGCCGCTTTGCCGCCTGGTTCAAGTATTACGTCCGTCCGCTCCACACGGAGTTTGCGGAAGCCATCTTCCACATGCGCGAACAGTTCTGCATCCCGCAGATTGGCGTGTGCAACCCGAGCCCAGGTTATCCGACGCAGGTCTACAACTCGGCACTGCCGGGCTGCCCGCTGCCTGGTACTGGCTCTGTGTATCCGGCTGGCTGGCCGACCAATAGCGGACCGGTGCCGGTTCCGACCACGACCACGACCATCCAGGGCGTCACCCTGCAAGTGGTGGAAACGCTCAACCCGGTGCCTCCGGTCAACAACCCGCAGGATTTGCCTCCGATGACCAGCACCAACCCGCCTGACCAGTAAGCGGCGGCATTGGGCTTGACTTCAGGGCCGCCATAGGGAATACCTGTGGCGGCCTCTTTTGCAACCCGATGAAAATCAAAATCTTTGAACCAAAAGGTAACCAATGCCAAATCCCGATTCCGGTATGTACGACGACGCTCCCGATTCTGCCTCCGCTCCCAAGGCCGACCAGAACCCCGAGGAGTCCGATGATTCACAGACTGCCATCCTGCCCCGCTCATTCTTCGGCGGCAAGGACATCAAGCCGGGCGACAAGTGCGATGTGACGGTCAAGGCCGTGCATGAAGGCGACGTGGAAGTCGAGCCCTGCGAGGGCCACGATGATGAAGACCAGGAGGCCCCCAAGCAGTCCGACGCTCCCGCCGCAGAGGGCAGCATGGCCTCGATGATGGAATAATATGGCCACCGACCCCCAATCCCTGCTTAACAGCGCGGCTTGTTATAATAACTTCTCCGCTCAGTTCCAGTTGATGAAGCTTGGACTGCTGCGCTTAATCGTCCTAAACCAAAATCCTATGGCTGCCACCGACCCACAATCCCTGCTTAATTCAGCAAACTGCATGAACTGCTACGGCCCTGGAGCTTGGCCACTCCTCGAGCTGGCCCTGCTTCAATTGATCGCCAATGGTGGCGGCACCGGCGGCGGTGGAACTACCACGCTTTATGGCGCATTCGGAGGCATCGCCCCGGCTGCAACGGGAACGGCAACCGGTCAGCTTGCGATTGACAGCGGCACGGGCCAGGGTTGGGTTTGGAACGGGACATACTGGGTTGCATTATTCTAATATGAAAAAATACATTATTCTGATTCTGTTGATGGCATTTGGCGTCATCCTTCGTGCCGACCCAAACCCATACGTCCATAATAACCTCACCACGAACTTTGGGCCGTGGAATGTTACCGCCATAAACATTGCCTACACCAACTCGCCATCGCTTCCCGCTGCGGTTTCAAACTATGTGTTCGTGGTGGCTACAAATGGCGGATGGATAAATGTCGCTGGCGGGACTGCCACAACTGCCCCTTCCACAAACTTTGTGCCGAACACCCCTTACACCCCGTGGAGCGTCTCCACCACTCAATTCGGCGGGGCGGCGGATGGTCAAAAGAATCGTTCGGCAATCGTGGCGTCAGGTTCAGCGACCTTGACCGTGACCAACGCACCATTCTTTGCGGCATCGGACGTGGGAAAGGTGTTTTACGTCGCTCAAAACTCGACCAACACCGCAGGCACCAACGGAACCATCGTTACTTTCAACAGCTCGACGAGCGTTACGTTGTCCTGTGCTAGCGCGGTATCAGGCACCAACTTTATTTTCAAATGGGGAACGGACAACACGCAGCCTTATTTGAAAGCCATAACAAACTGCATCCAGAACGGCGGCGGCATTGTGACCATTCCGGCAGGGCATAATGAGTTCGGTGGGCCGATACAGTTTTACAACGGAAACAATCCGCACTACACGATGATTGATCTGCCAACGACGCCGGTTCAAGGCTTGACGGCTTTGGCTAACGCAATGGCGGCAACAAATGCCCAAGTCAGCATCCTGACATTGGGCGCTTATCCGCCTATTCGCTGCTACACGCTGCAATCGAATTACGTTTCTGAAAGCGGAACTATTGTTGATATTCTGGCCGAGCCAACAAACACAGCCTGTTCATTCATCGCGAACATTTCTCAAGGCGTCTTTCCGTTTGAGCAATATGGATTTCAGAACATCCTTTTCCGCGAGCGCATGCACCCGCAGGTTGATGTTATCAACGCAACCTTGGGCGGGTCTGATAAGTGGGAGTCGCTCACCTTCGATGTTGATGTGCCTTACGCGGGATTCACGTATCAAACGCCGCCGGCATACATTCCGCCAACTCCCGTAACCGACAGCCAGGCTGCGGCTGCTATTCGCTGCCCCGTTGTGTCAAACAACTCCGCCGTATCAATGGGCGACATCTTTGTTTATGGCTACGGTGGTGGTCTGGTTCTGAGTGAGCATTGCCATTCTGAAGACCTTGAGGTTTTTGATTGTGGCGCTGCCGTGCAGATATCCTTGGGAGGTTCTCAAGTCGGGATTGTTATTAAGCGTTGTCACATTTACTGCGCAACGACTCCTTTTTATCTGCTCAAAACGGACAGCGGTTCAATGGTTGATTTTCAGGACATCGAGTTTGAGGAACACGGTGTTACGACCAGCACGTTTGTTGTGGCGGCAAACCAGTCAAACATTCTGAACGGCGTGTTGAGTTATGAAAACGAGCCAATGGTCGGAGGCACGCCGGCGGGGCTTTCCGTCCAATCTCTTTCAGGCGCGAATGGTGCCACTGGCGCATCCACTTACTTTGTCCCTTCAATCACGGCAGCCAGGCTGTTTGGTGAAGCGGGTGCGTTCACCTTGAATCGCGGACTGATATTTGACGAGCCATTCTTTGGGATTCGCAATTCAGGCAATCAGATATTTTTCAACGAACGCAGCCCGAATCAACTTTCAGGCAACATCAACACGAACAACTTTTCCTATACGCAGGCACCGAACGGACTGGGCATCTATACGTCTGGGGGTGAAGGTGGGGCGGGCGGTTCAGTTTTATATTCATCGAACGTGCTGAACAACCTAACGGCGCTTACGATTGATTGCCTAGTGTCCAACACCAGTGGCTCGATTGTGATTCCGATTGAGGCCTACAACGACTACGCAATATTTTACTACAACAACAGCTATCAGTCTGCATTTCGACTCAAGACGACGAACGGAGTTGTGACGGCGCAGTATAATCCATCATCTGGACTTGGTCCGTTTGCTGACGGTTATTGGCATGAGATGACTGGCACCTATGATGGCGCGAACATGGTTTACTTCATTGACGGCGTGCAGGTGGCCACTTCAGCGCAGACCGGCGCAATCACTAACAACCTTCAAGGGCTTTATCTTGGTGGCGGTTCAAGCGACGGAATATCGCACGTCCGCATTTGGAATCGCGCTTTAGGCACGAACGAGGTTTATAACTTGTCAATTCAACAGGGCGTTCATTATGGATCGCTGGACACGGCAACATTGACCGTAGCAGCAACAGGCGTCACGAACACGACTCCTTTCAAGTTCCTGCTAACTGTGACGGCTGGAACTGGATTGACGTTGAAAGACCAGGAGAATAACACCGTCACCTCTTCAATGGTTCTGGGTGACACTGTTCCATTAAAGCCGGGCTGGAAGTTCACCGGAACCGGAGTCACGGGAATCTGCATCCAGCAATGACCCTACGCCTCACCATCCTGTTCCTGCTTTTCAGCCTGACAGGGTTGCAGGCGGCAACGACGATTAACTTCACGCTCGATGAGCCGTGCAAGACTTCGTGCGGGATTTACACCAACAGCATCCAGCCGCAACTCATTCGGACACTGTGGAGCAATGTGCGGATGCTGGCGGCAGGCAGCTATTCCTCGAACTGGGACGGCAACGACGACAACGGAGCCGCCTGTCCTGCGGGGACGTATTCCGTAAAAGTCCTTCAGCATAATGTCAATTACGTCTGGGATGGTGCGCTCGGCAACAGTTCGGACTCACTGTCCGGCCCGTCGGTTCATCGCGGATTTTACACGATGCACAGTATGGCGATCTGGGCGAACATCGCTTTCTACGTTCAAGGCTACAACGAAGGGCAATATGGCTTTCACACGTTCCTGACCAGCGCGCCGAATACGCAGACGAATCAATGGGTTTGGGGCTGGAATAGTGGATCATTCAGTGGCGGTCCCGGCGTTGCTCGCAGAAACTGGAATTTTGCCACCACGGACGGAACGAACGTTTATTTCGGCAGCGGTCAATCGGCTGGCACCGGCTATTATTCCGGCCCCGGTTTCTTTGTGGCGTGCCAAGTCACCAACCAGACGATGACCACATTCTCTAGTGGTGTCGTCGTTTCCAACGACGTGAACAGTTATTTCACGAACGGAATCATCATTGGAACGCAGCCATCTCTGACCGGCCTAGCGGTTCAGCCTTCGCAGGCTTTGATTGCCGGTTCTGTTTCAGCGGATGGTAAAGTTTATCTCTACGACAAGCTGACCGGCGCGGCAAACAGCCCGGCGAGCTTCACCGTGACGACGCCAACCGGCTTGGCGTTTGACACCAACAACACGCTCTGGGTGATTTCAGGCACATCCTTGCTCCATTACGGAAGTATCAACGGCACGCCGACGTTGCTCGCCACGCTCACAGGCTTCTCAAACCCGCTGGCCGTGGCTGTGAGTCCGCTCAATACGAATATCATCCTCGTGTCCGATGGCGGCAGCCGTCAACAGGTCGTGGCCGTCAACGCCGCCGGAACGGTGCTTTGGACAAACGGCATCCTCGGTGGCTACGCGACCAGTCCAAATGTCAGCACCAATACTTTCCAGTTTGTTTTCGATGGGGAGTTCACCGCCGGCACATTCATCTGCGTGGTGCCAGATGGAAGCTACTGGCTCGGTGACGGTGGCGACCATCGCAATTTGCATTTCGATTCGACGGGCACCAACTACCTCGAGCAAATCGCATGGAATCCACACGGCTATTGCTGCGCAGTTGACCCAAACAATCCGAGTCGCGTGTTCAATCAGTTCCTCGAATACGTGGTCGATTATTCCAAGCCGTTGCAGGCTGCGACGCTGGTAAAGAACTGGGGCGGCAACATCAGCACCAATTACAATGACTCGACCTACGTGCAGGGGCTTTACGATGTGACGACGCTTTCAAACGGTAGGACATACGCCCAGGTTCAGAACTTCACCAATAGCCACGCCAACTCGCATAATGTTTTCGACATCGTGGAGCTAACGTCAACGGGAGTCAGGGCCACGGGTGTCGAACCCAACGGAACATCAAACGACAACGACACCACTTTGGACAGCAGCGGAAACCTGTTAGTCGTCACAAGAGGCACAGCGATTTGGTATAAATATCCGCTCACCGGATTCGATGGCAGCAATAATCCAATTTACGGCTCAATCGTCACCAATGGAACGGCGTTCTGGGTTGGCATCACAAATCCCGTTCCTCGCAGCGGTTCAGCTTTTGGCCCCGGCCAAACGACTGTCACGACGAACAGCGTCATAATCTCGCTGGACACCAGCACGACCGGGACGCAGTTCCATCTTGGTGGCGTTCCGGTTGCAGGCACCAACTGGCTGTGGCAGGCAAATACGGTTGGCACTCTTAACAACGACGGGCATTTTGAGACAGGCGGCGGGCTGACTTATCCGGCGAGCGGTCTGCGCTCCGTTGACAATCAGATCGTTTATGGATTTCACGGCGAGTTCTTTCGCGGTCAGGCCGAAGCTGCGCAGTATTTTCACTATCTCGATGACGGTTTGTTTGTGAACCAGTTTGGTGAATCCAACATCAACCACGATCCGAAAGAGGGTGCCATCCCCGGTTACGCGGGCAACAACATCTGCCTCGCCATGGTTAAAACCAACGGGTCGTATTTCATTTGCGCGAGCGACGAATCAGGCCACGGGATGCAGCGCTGGCAGATGGTGAACGCGCAGAACATCCGCGAGCAAACCGGCACCGTGGCGCTGAATGGATCGGTGACGCTGACGCCGCCAACGGTGAGCTGGCCTACGGTCGTGACTGGATCAGCCTCGAATGCTTGCGCTCAACTAGCGTGGACGCCGGTTGCCGGAGCCGCGTCCTATGATGTGCGCCAATCAACAAATAATGGCGGCTCATACGTCACTCTTTCAGGCAACACGACGGCCACGAACTTGATTGTTTCCGGCCTAGCCAACGGCACGCCCTACTATTTCATTGTCGCTCCGGTCATCAGCGGGAGTGAATCCACTTTTTCGGAGCAGGTTGCTTTGACTCCATTTGACACGACCAAATACGTCTCGGCTGCGGGCCGACTGGATGAATTCATGGATGCCAACCTGCCGGTTTATCTGACGGCGACAAACCTGACCGCAGGTCTTCCCTCGATGCTGTCCATGTATCGCTACGTCGCCAACCGCGAGATTCAGGAGATCAACAACTTTGCCGCCGGTTCGTTGTCCACCCCCTTCCTTGGCCGGCACGGTTATCAGATTTACGATTTCAACGGTGCAGGAGTGAACAGCACGAATCTTTCAGCCGGCTACAGCGCGACGAACAATTCTGGCTGGACTGATTTAACCTTCAATTATCGATACGCGAGCATTGACGGGGTGTCGTCAAACAATCCGGCGACGATGTTTCAAGCCAATCCGACCGGCGTCATCGGCATCCAGTTACCAGAGGGAACGAATTATCACTACCTGACGATTCTCTGCCCGCCGAAGTTCAATAACGCGCGCACGTTCACGGCTACGCTGGCTTCGACCAATGGCGACTCGGCGGCTTATACGGTCAACGACGCTGCGGTTGGCGGCGGTCACTTCCTGCAATGGCTGTTCAAGGGCAACGTGACTCTGACGCTGGCCAACACCAGTGGCAATCAGCCGACATTGCAGGACGTGCTGCTGGACGACCAACCGTTATTCGTTGGCATCAACAGCGGGCCGGCCCCGACCCTGACCGGAAACGTCCTGATATTTGGCTGGAAAAACTCACTTCCATGAAACTGATATGATACCAATAATCGCGCAAGGCAGTGCAGCTCCAACATCTGCCGGGGCTTGGGTGGCGGCTTCCGGGGTGGTGACAATCATCCTTGCCCAGCTAGGTAAATGGATTTCCGACTTTAACAAAGACAGGCGTGACGCGCGCATGGAGATGCAGAAGCAGGCCATTCTCTACCGGATAGCCGATCTGAACGACCGGGCTCTGGTAGCGCAAGGGGAGGTCAAGCAGGCCTTGGTGTCGTCCCAGGAAATTGACCGGATGCGATACGAAGCACTTATTGACACAATCGATGGTTCGTGTAAGTATCGTAGTCAAGACAGTAAAAAAACCCAATGAAAAAACTATCCATTACCATTGCAATCCTTGCCATCGCCGCGTTCACGTCAGCGAACGCCCAGTTGAGCCAGAGCCAAATCAACTCGAACCTGACAGCGCAGATCAACGCTCTGGCGACCGCGATGGGGGTTTCTGTTACTAATTACAGCCCAGTTTATGCCACCAGTAATGGCGTGGTTGACACCAACAGCATCGGCGGTGAAGTGGCCCCGCTGGTCGGCCTGCTGCAAGGCAAGGGCACTTGGGCGACGACCGCTATCGCATGGCTGCTGGCTCTGGCGACCGCGCTGGCTCCGTTCCGAACACTCATTCGCCACACCATTGCCGACAAGTTCAACGCCTACGCTGCGGCATCCTCGACCGAGGACAACGCCTATCTGCGTGCGCTGTTCAGCAAGCCTTGGTACATCGGATTTTCCATCCTCATCAGCTTTGCGGGCATCACACTTCCGAATCTGGCCGACCTTGACCGCGCCTTGAACCAGCAGAATCAGGCCGTGGCGGCTGCCGTGGCCCCTAAAACAGCACCGGTGGCGCAAGCGGCTGTTTCCACACCTCCCAAAAACACCATCTGATTTATGAAGAACCTAACCATCCTCACCGTCGCCATCACGGCCGCCATACTTGCCGGGTGCGCCTCGATTCAGCCCGGAGCCGACCCGCTGGTAGTCCGCACCGAGCAGCTTGAAACCACCGCCAACGCTTCATTTCAGCTAATTGTCTCGGTGGACAACGCCGACCGTGGGTTCTGGATTACCAATGCGCCCGCGTTCCACAACTTCGCTGAATGGCTGCGGACTTCGGTTCCGACACCAACCAACCCGAATGAGCCTCGTGGTCTTGGCCTTATTCTATTGGTGGACGCCGACAAGGAGGCGTACATCGCCAATAAGGCTTTGAGCAACAATCTGCTGTCGGCCATCTCCGACCTTCAGTTTGCCGCCAACCAGGCAACCGCCTGGCAAACGATCATCTCAACCAACAACTAAATTATGCCCTCCATTCTCGCCTTGCTGCCACAGCTCATCGCCCTGATTCCGACCATCTCCACCGGCGTCGGCAACCTGATTGCGTTCATTGCCAGCGTTCGAACCGCCGCCCAGCAGTCGGCTGAGTGGACGCCTTCGCTTGAGACCGCCTTCATCAGCGCCGTCATCACCAAGGCATCAAACGATAGCGCCTGGAAAACGGACGCCCAGATTGCTGCCTCAAAATAGTGCCCAGTGGGCACGCTTTTGGCATGACCTTCAAGCTGCTGGAACTGTCGTTGATGATCTGGCTGTTGAGCATGGCGTTCAGAAACTTCACCCGTTAGGTGAATACCCCATTGCGGGGATTGATATGTCGGGCTACTGTCTCCACAATGTCGAGAAAACCGAGCGAACTTATGCACGCCGTGATGGTGTTGCAGGGGTTCATTGACGAGGTTGGCCAATGCAAATCAGGCCGCCCAGTCACAATCCAAGATTTGCAAGAAACTGAAAGAAACATTATGTCCGCAATCACCATCCTCGCAACCCAGTTGCAAACCAGCCTGACCACCATCAGTGGTCAGATTGACCAGATCGCCTCCGGCGGCGTCTCCAGCCCTGCCGATGTGACCGCCATTCAAGGCGTCGTGACCGCGCTTGCCGCTGTCGAAACCAAGATCACTGCGCTGCTCACGCCGGCCACCGGAACGCCAACGGCAACTCTGGACGCCATCGCCAACGTATCTATCGCCGCCAGTTCGCCAGCCCAGACCGTTGCGCTGACCGGCATTGGATCAACCCTAACCCAGAGCCCATTGTCCCTGACCGTTACGGTTGCCTCCAGCAATCCAGCACTCATCCCGACCCCGGTTGTGACTTACACCAGTCCGAACGCCACAGGATCACTGGTCTTCACGCCGGTTCCGGCAGCCGTTGGAACCGCGACCGTCACCGTCACTGTGTCCGATGCGTCAGCCACCCCCTTGGTCAAGACGTTCGTTATCACCGTGGCATAATCATGGAATCGTAAGTCAAACCCACCACTGGAGAAATCTGGTGGTGGGTTTTACGCTTTGTAATTGAGCTCACCCTCGCGCCAGAGGTTTTTTGCCTTGTCCCTGAATTTCAGATGCCAGTCGTTCTTCTTTTCCTGGCGTGATGGCTTGGGCAGGTTGTTGTCGATCTCGAATCCCCGGCGGCGAGCGCCCTCAACCCCGATGGCTAGGGCATCAAACAGGTCGGGCGATTTGCCAGTTTTTTCACGCATCTTGGCCTTGGGCTCGACCTCGATCAGGTTGCTCATGAGCGTCCATTCCCGCTGGCATCCCTCCTGCATGACGCCGTCCTTCATGCCCCGGAACTGGCCGCCCTCGATCACCATGCGGACCGAGTACCACATCTCGGTGATGAACTTCTTGTAATATTTGTGGCAGGGAACCTGGAGCTGGGATGACACCATGCGGTCAGTCGGCTTGCCGCCGGAGTCCACCGGGTTCGTGTAGGGGGACCAGTCTTGGGCAAAGGCGCTGACCAGCCCCGTCCTCATGCCGGAGTCGAAGAAGAAGTTCTCTGGTGGTATGCCGCGCTTGATGCACTCAGCCTTCACGAAATTGACGATCTGGTGCTCGGCGTCCAGGTCCAGCTTCACGTTGATGGGCACGATCACTTCATCAATCAGGGCCAGTTGGTTGCGTCCGTTCAGCTTGGGCGGCTCCTGGCTGGCGATGTTGAAGATCAGCGCCGACCCGTCCGGCATGGCGTCCGCGCTCTGACCGAACTGTAACTCGCCGAACACGCACCGGTCGCCGCCCACGCCACGGTAGGCCGCGTCCAGGAAGCCGATCTTGGTCCGGTTGCCATTCAGCCAGTCCGGGTCTTCCATGGCCCGGTTCTTCTGGCATAGTTGCCGGGTGATGACTCGACGGCTGCCCTGGCCCTTGGGCATCATGCCCTGGTTCATCATGGTGAACTGTAGGCTGTCCCGGCCGTACTGGGCGATGTCTCGGTCAATGGCCTCCTGGGTGATGAGCGGGATGCCAAGGTGTCCATCCAGGTTGGGAGAGTCGCTTCCAACCAGTTGTAAGCACACGCCATCAGGTCGGTGCGTCTTCCACGTCTTGGTCTCCGGGGTCTGGTCAATGCCGCCATCCCATCCTCCAAGCTCGTAGGCCGGCTCGCAGAACACACCCAGCGCGTCCGTGGTCTCCTTGGGGTTGCCAAGGCCCACCGCCTTGAAATCTGGGTTTTTGTCCAGATTGCTCAAGGAAAGAAGGATAGCTGGAGGAAGCATTTGCAACTCGTCAATAACCACTCGGACGCGCTTGTTCTTGAGGCCTATGAATTCAGATATGCCCCGGAAGTTTCCACCTTGGTAACAGCTCACGCCCACAACGCCGTTTCGGAAGTCCCTTCCCTCGGCCATCTCCGTCCTCGAGTCGGTCACGATGCGAAGTCGGCCCTCAATCATGTTTCCAGGCAGCCACGGATGCCTCTGCTTGGCGATGCGGTGGTACTTCTTGATCTCTCCAAAGATGCGGTCTTGCAGGCGCTCCTTGGTGGTAGAACAAATGATTACAGTTGTGCATTCAGGCCAGCAGTAATAATCAGTTAATGCGTCAGTAGCGGAAGAACAAGTTTTTCCCGAACTTGCAGGCCCAACGCATCCGAATGTCCTGTGGTTTAGATAGCAATCAAGCTGCATCTCGTTCCATTTGTGCCACATCTTATCGCTTCCGAACAGGATTTCCTGAAGCTTCTTGAAGTGGAAGAACAGGCCGTTACCAGCAGTACTGCCGTTCTTGAGAGTCCAGCTTCCACCCTTGCGTATGCACTCAATCTCAATCCTGGCCTGACTGAGGTGGCCGTTCCATCGGACGTTATACTGTCGTGTTTCGAGTGGCGTAGTGTTATTGGGTTAATGGTTAAAGCCTCAGGAACACTGCCACAAGGCAATGAGTGGGGCAACAGAATGTAAAAGAAACCAACAAGGATAAGAGAAACACTCCCCCTATCCCCCTCATTATTCACGAGGGAAAGACTGTCGGAAAAAGAAAGAAAACTACAACCGTCGAGAACTTCAACGGCTGCATGTTTTCCTTCTGTTGCCACCGGACAATGGGGAGCCAAGACAAAAAGAGTCAGCGCTCGCTCAGTGCTTGCCGCAGGATGTAAGCCCGAAGGCTCCCCGCAGAGGTTTTAGGAGTCGTATGACCATTCCACCTATCGGAACGGTTCAAGGCAAAGAAAAACCCCACCCTACTTGCGTAAGGTGAGGGATGATGCCGCCATTGAGTGGGTGAACATCACAACGAGCGATGAGCCATTTAAGGCTTTTGGTATGGCGGAATCAAATATCAATGTCGCTCTCATACTGCCCACCCACTCATGGATGAACGACTCAAGCTAACCACATACAGAAAAATCTTGCAAGTCTTTTCTTCATGGATTATCCATTGAGTCAGTGACAGGAACCCTAAATCGTTGCTCGCCATGCGTTATTTACGCATTTCCAGGATTCGGTGGATTCGTGGACGGCAGTGGGTTCCCGCAATATCCGCCGTCCGACCCGACCAAGAGCTGGGTGTACACAGACCTGAACTGCGGTCGGGCGTATTACTGGAGCGTTGTATTTTACCAATGGTCGTGCTAACCCAATAAAATTATGAGCTGCCCCCAATGCGGATGTTCGGTCGTCGAGGTTGTCAACGTGCCCGGCGTTCCCGGCATAAACTCCTTCACCTTCACCACTGCTGCGTTCACCATTCCTGCGGTTGGCAGCGCGGTGACAATCAATGTCCAGAATTCGGCAGCCTTCGTTGCTCTTCAGTATATTAGCGTTGACTCCATTGCTCATTTCCAGATCACCTCCACACCAACCGGAACATCATTCTCAGCCACTTATCTTGGCCTTGTCGGCGACCAGCCTGCTGGAACCGTTCTTGGAACAGGCTCTCAGGTCAACTCTGACGGTGTTCCCGGTCAGCCTGCTTACACGACCCTGGTTGGAATTGGCGTCACGTTCGCTTTTGGATACACCAGTCTCATAAGCGTCAAGAGCACCGGCTGGATGGCAGTTGGCCAAATCCTCCTAATCAGCGACGGGACAAACCATGCCAACCTTCAGGTGACGGCTATCAATACCAATCTCTCCTTGATCGTAAATCCACTTAATTATTCAGGTGATAATCTTGCGGTTCCTTATCCGATCGGCTCGCGTGTAGTATGCGCCGGTGTGTCTCCTGCCATCGGGAATCTTCCAACCGCCATAACTGACAATTCAGCCGGAACCGCAACCGGAATCTTCCCTGTCTCGGTCGGGGAATTCGTCATCGCATTGCCTATTCCGTCTCTCGTCACCGGCATTGGAACCACTGGCGGCACATGGCTGATTGGCTACACGCCTGGATTCGCTTTTCAGTTGCTGGCCATGGACTTCGTCACCACCACTTTGGGAACCGGCGCTGCGGCCTCGCAGACTTTCCAGCCTCAGATCAACGGGTCCAATG
>Ga0302319_10014042_pt1 | contig 14967 bp, 12 predicted proteins | sample Bog_T0_2_FD_203319 | JGI IMG/M metagenome (GOLD analysis project Ga0302319, IMG submission 203319) | Peat permafrost microbial communities from Stordalen Mire near Abisko, Sweden - Bog_T0_2 | ecosystem: Environmental > Terrestrial > Soil > Wetlands > Peat | place: Sweden: Abisko, Stordalen Mire... | reverse complement strand
CAGCATCGCGGTGACCCTCGACATTGACACAGAGGCTCACAGTGGAACCTCCCTTCCTTGGCGGATGGAGATGGTTAACGGAAGCAAAGCCGGTGCGTGTGATGGCGCATCGGCTTTTTCGTTGCCGGACAGCGAAGTCATGCGGCCACGCTCCTTTGCCCGCTGGTACGGGCCGCAATGAATTCCTCGACAGCCTGCCGGGGAATGCGTGTGACGCGGTACGATAACCGCACTTTGGGGAGCTTCTTTTTGGCGAGAAGCTGATTCACGAAGCTGACGGAAACTCCGCCTAGCATTCGTCCTACTTCAATTTTGTCTATTAGATCGGCACTCATGGTGCCGTCTAGATAATACCCAATCGTTTTTTAGTGTGAGGACACCAAACGCTTCTTCGTATCCCTATCGCCTTTTATTCCGATGGTCCCCATGATCTCCAACACCTCGCGGGGAGTCCATAGTACGGGGTCCATTGTGGGGGTCTTGTCTCCCTTAATAATTTTGCCAGCCCTATCCGGCTTCGGCCATCTCTCATTGAGGTGCTTCGCTATGGCATAGGCGGTAACGGTGCGCTTAGCTCTCCGCAGGGCGAGTACAGCAACGCCCACGTAAGCGGCCTTTTCGTCGATGTGCTTCCCCGATTTTTTCAGTCGGGCGAGATCGGCCATGCGCTCGAAAAAATCAACGTCATTATCTATTATCGCGCCAGCCAGTGAATCCTGAGCCCATTTTATTTGCTCGTTGTACTCAAGCCTCAGTTGTTTCTCCGTGTACTGGCCTGTCTTAATCAAACGCTCCTTGTGCTCGATTGCCCATGCTAGAAGTTGAATGTTTTCGTACATGATCCGCTCGGGGTAAACGTACCCTTTGCCACTTAGACTCACGCCGACTTTATGAACGACATCTTTTACGGCGGCGGCAACTTTCCGGGCCTCTGTTTTCGCCGGGTCGTTCACGCTGCAACCTCCTGCTTGAATGCCACGATCTTCTTTTGCTTTTTCGCCGGTGGCGCTATCGCCCAAAATTTCCGGGCTTCCTTTTCCGTGCAAGCACGGTTGTAATGATCCCACAATTCGTCGCTGCTTCGATGGCCAAGGTTCTCCCGGAGCCGATGCTCATCCTTATTGATCGCCAGCCAGTAGGAGGCATAGGAATGCCTCGCGCCGTCCTGTATCGCCTGCACCTTGGCTGCTTTCCGGGTCGAACGGAGACGGCGGCGGAGATTCTTCAACGGCGTCACGTTTCCCTGTTGGATGCCCTTCCGGGAGATGAACCATTCCAGCCAGGCGGAGAGCGTAGGATCAATCGTGACGACGCGACGGGTTGCCGTCTTGGTGATGGCGGCGGGCATCTCGATATGCTTTTCCTCCACGTTGACGTGCTCCCACTGGAGACGCTCCAATTCTTCGGGCCTGATTCCCGCGAACAGGCCGAACAGGAAATGCGGCTTGAGGTCATCCGGGGCAACAGCCAAAAGCCGTTTCACTTCCTTCGGCGTGTAGATGCGAACCTCTCCCGCGCTGAGGCTTTCCCGCGGCACCTTGGCCGCAGGATTCGTTTTGATCCACTCGCGAGGGGTTTGGCCGCACCATGCAAAGAACGCGCTTAAAACTCGCAGGAGAGCGTTTTTGGTGGCAGGCGTCATCGTCACCATATCCCCGGCGATTTTCTTCCCGTCTATCTCCGTGAGAGGAAGATTGTGGAGCGAGGGGAACCGGGGGAAAGTCTGTTTGATTTGCGAGCGGTAGGAATCCGAGACAGGCCTGCCTTTGACCTTTTTCGTGGCGATGTAATCTTGATACTGGTCAAAGCCGACAGCAAAGGTCACGGTGGTATCGCGGGCAGCGCGGCGGGCAACCCAGTCTTTGACAACTTCGTTGAGGGAAACCAAATAGGGCTTGATGGCGGCGAAAGCCATGGCCGCTTGTTCCAATTCGGACGGACTCAAGCCGGTGATGCCCACTGTTCCGAAGTTACCCAGCCGGGTCCGCTGCTCATCACTGAAGTTGATGGCGTCCTGTTTGGTCTCGAAAAAGAACCGCTGGCGCTTCCCCGATGGACTGAGCGAGGCCGGGAGGTCGATCTTCCATTGTCTTGCTCCCGCCCATTGTGACCTTACTGGAACCATGGTTGCGATCTTAGGCATGAGGCCAGTATTGCCTGTATTGCCCAATAAGCAAGCACTATCGCGCATGATTGAATCAGAACAGAACAGAATCTACCTCTGATAATGGAATCTTGAGAGGAATGTCCCACTGACTACGGATCAGGAGGCCATAGGTTCAAATCCTATAGGGCCCACTTTGGACGCACCTCTGCCGACGGACACACCCGACAATGCCTCCATGGGGATTGGGGCTTCTCACGGCGCTGCTGGCGATACTCGCGGGCAAATCGTTGCCCAGGCGCGCAAGTGCGCCTGTGTCTTCGGATTCGACCTCCTCCTGATAGGGAAGGGAAGCGAGTCGGCGCATCGGTTCGGGTCAAAGAAGCAACGGCGTACTCGCGGAATATTCCACAATTTCTCCAAGGCAAGATTTGAATGAATTTTTGATTGGATCGTGTATTTTGAAATCTGTGAAAATTTTATCCAATCAAATGAGATCTTTTGCAGTGGCCTTCGCCATGTTGATGGGGATAACGACGTGCGTACTGGCCGATCCTCCAATGCTCTCCAAACCCGATGCGACAAAGATCATTCAAGGCATGGGTTATACCAATGTAGTCATTGCGTTTATTGTTGCGAATTCACAGGGACTGGAAGTTCATGCGATGGGAATCAAGGACGGCAAGCTCCAAACCGTGGATCAACCTCTTCAATATGATAATGACCTGGGCTGGTTCCACTCGGAGCCCCTGTTGCAATACAGGCAGTGGATCGGATATAGAATCTGGACCATAAATGGTTATTCAGAGATCAAGGAACCAACGCAGTAAAATCATTCGGCGACAGGTGAACTGCATCTGATTCTCAACGCTGCAATCGAGACGAATGGCTTTTGACTTCATGGCGCGAAGATTACATGGGTTCAATGGAGGGAAATCGATTCGTCATTCAGGTCGGAGCGAGGTAAGTTTGGAAATCTCAAAATCGATTGGAACCATTTTGAAGCGGAAAGACAACGACAGCGTACGCGCCTGGCGTTGTGCGGGATGGATTTTCGCCTTCGCATGCTGGGCAGGCCTGGGCGCAATCGCCTGGGCCGATGATCCGGATGCATCCACGAACGGGTTTGCTCCGTTGATTCGGCCGATTCTCTCCACCAATTCCCCGGCCTCTTCCACTTTTTTGGAGACTCATCCCGAATTGATCGCGCCGACGCCAAACGATCAGCCGGGCCTCTCGTTGCGGCCCGAATCCACATACACTAACGCTCCTCCCGAAGTTCTCCCTCCTGGTGCTGGATTTTTTCCTGAAACCATTCCCGAGGCCAATCCGATGGGGCAGCCGGAGGATCTCGCCGCGCACCTGCTGGTGGTTTACAACACGAATGATCCCGATAGCCGGGGGCTTGCCCAATACTATGCCCAGCGGCGCAGCATCCCGCCGGAGCGCGTACTCGCAATCTCCGCTCCGACAAGCGAGGAAATCACCCGTGCGCAATACGACGACACCATCCGTTCACCGATCATTTCCTACCTGACTCAGAAAGATTGGATGGCGCGCCAATCCCAGCAGGTGCGGGTCAATGGCCGCGTGCTCGATTTGCTTGTTGCGACCCGCAACGACATCTGGGCCATTGTGCTGATGCGCGGAGTTCCGCTGAAGATCGCTCCTGATCCGAGTGACGAGGACGGCATGGAGTTCGATCCGGAATTGCAAACGAACGCCGCCGCTGTCGACAGCGAGCTGGCTCTTCTGCCTGTCTTTGGCCTGCCAAAGGGCGGCTACGTGCCCAACATCTTTTTTGACGACCAGGTTGCCGGGATCAAACGGGTGGGGCCTGAATTGGCCAGGAATATGATTCTGGTGACACGGCTCGACGGCCCCAGCGCGTCCGATGTTCGCCGCATGATCGACGACTGCATCTATGCCGAGAATAACCGGCTGGCGGGCCTCGCTGTCGTTGATACTCGCGGCCTCACGGATGTGAAGAACGGATATACCTCGGGCGACATCTGGCTACGTGCCGCGCATGACATGCTCGACAAGGACGGTTGGGATGTGAAGTTCGATGACAATCCCGAGGTGCTCCCGGCGACCGACCCGTGCAATCATGTGGCCATCTACCTGGGCTGGTACCATGACGTCGCCATCGGCCCGTGGGTGACGCCTCCCAACCGCTTTGTGCGGGGCGCGATCGCCTATCATCTCCACTCGTTCAGCGCTTCCACGGTGCGCAGCACGACCTCCAATTGGGTCGGCCCCCTCATCGCCCACGGTGCCGATGCGACGATGGGGATGGTCTATGAACCCTATCTCGCGCTGACGCCGCACGAGGATATTTTCACGCGGCGGCTGCTTCAGGGCGATTATTTTGCCGAGGCTGCTTACGCCTCGGAAAAGGGGCTTTCCTGGATGCTGACCGTGGTAGGCGACCCGCTTTATCGTCCATTCCGGGTGCCGCTCGATACCGCTCTGGCGCGCGCCAGTGTCCCCCATACCGAGCAGGACGACTGGCTACTTTTGCAGAAGGTCCAGCGTGAACTGGTCGCGGGCCAGATTGAGGCAAACACCGACAGCATCGAGCGGGCTCTTGACGTTCCAGGCACCGGCGCGGTTGCGGAAGAGGGCTTGGGCGATCTTCTGGAAAAGTTGAACGAACCCGCCGCGGGTCTTGCAGTCGAGAAGGCGTACAGGAAGGCGATGACCGGGGAGACTCTCTCCGTCGATCAGATTCGAGTCGGATTAAAGCTGGCGCAATATTTTGGCAACCACGGTCAGGATGCCCGCGCACAGGACGAGTTGAAAATCTTGCGGGAGCTTTATCCGAATGATTCGAAACGTTTCGGGGTTAGTAGTCCATTGGTTCCCACGTCAAATGTCCCGGTGAACTCCGCCTCAAGCAACAAACCGGCGCCTCCGCCGCGTGATTCCCGGCTAGCTCTTCCACGGCCACCATCGCTGCCAAAGCCCGTTCCGGTCCCGCAATAAGACGCGGGTTCTTTTGTCTTACGGCGCATGATGCCGCACCAGCGCCTGTGTTTTTGCCAGATTAGTTTGCGCGTTGGTATCGCTGGGATTTAGTCGCACGACCTCTTTGAACTGAATAATAGCCTCGTCCAGCCGCCCCTTTTGGAAGAAGGCAATACCGAGATTATTGTGGGCTTCGACATAATCAGGGTTGATTTCCAGAGCCTTTTTGTACTCGACTATTGCTTCGTCTTCCCGCCCCTGTTGTGCGAGGGCGTTGCCAAGATCGTTGTGGGCCTCGGCATAGTTGGGGTTGATTTCCAAGGCCTTTTGGTACTGGGCCATTGCTTCGTCGATCCGCCCTTTTTGATCGAGAGCATTGCCAAGGTTGTTGTGGGCTTCGGCGTAATCAGGATTGGTTCCCAAGGCCTTTTGGTACTCGGCTATGGCCTCATCCGACTGTCCCTTTTGCAATAAGGTATTGCCGAGGTTGTTGAGGGCTTCGGTATAATGGGGATTGATTTGCAGGGCCTTTTGGAGTTCGGCAATCGCCTCGTCCAGCCGCCCCATTTTAAAGAGAAGATTGCCGAGGTTGTTATGGGCTTCGGCATAGTTGGGGTAGATTTGCAGGGCCTTTTGGAACTCGGTAATCGCGGCGTCGATCTGTCCCTTGTGAACAAGTGCGAGGGCGAGGCTGTTGTGAGCCTGGCCAAAGTCGGGGTTGATTTGCAGCGCCTTATGGAGCTCGGCAATCGCTTCGTCGATCCTCCCCTTTTGAACAAGAGCGATGCCGAGGTCGCTATGGGCCTCGACATAATTGGGGTAGATTTCCAGGGCTTTTTGGAATTGAGCCATCGCTTCGGTTAGTTGTTTTTTTTGATAAAGAGCCACGCCCAGACTGCATCGGGCCAGGGCCGAGTGAGGACTCACTTTCAGAGTGTCGCTCCAAAGAGAAAAGTCGTTGGTGAAGGCAGCCTGGCGAGCAAAATTGAGAGCGGTCAGAGGCAGGATCGCGAGCAAGAAAGGCGCGAGAGCCGCCCAGAATCCCCAGCGAGATCGCAGGGTCATGAGGAATAAGGCCGCCAGTTGCAGCGCCACTCCCGTCAGGGGCAAATAGTAAAAGCGGTCGGCCAAAGGACGATAGAGCGGCATGAAATTGGATACGGTCGCGAGGCCCAGCCAATAAATGGCAATTCCCAGGGCTCCGATTCGGCTCTTGGCTGCCAGCCATGCTTGCAGTCCAAGCACGATGATCAGAATGACAAAGGCGACGGGTGTCGAGAGGCCGCTCAAGTTTCCCAGCGTATAATCGGCGGAAAGCTGGGCCGACCACAGCAGCTTACCCATCATGAAAACCCACAACCGAGGCTGCATCAGAAAAACATGGGAAAACGATCCGCCGAGATATTCGAGATGAGTCTGGCTGGGCGGCGCGAAAAGAAAGCGAACCGCGAGAAAAGCCGCCATCAGTGCTGTTGCCGCGCCTAAGAAGCAAAGCCATGGGGCTTTTGCTTCTCCGCGACGAAACAAAAACCAGTACACGACGAGCAGGGGCGCCGCCGCCATGCCCGATTCCTTGCACGTCACCGCCGCAAAGGCGCAGAAAGCGCCCGCGCCTCCCATCAGCAGGGCTTTGCGAACGTTATCCGGGCGAAAGGCGGTCGCCGCAAGCAAGCCCAGCAAGGTGAAGAAAGTGACTAGAAGATCGGAGCTGAAGTTCACCCCGGAGACAGGTTCCACCGCAATCGGATGCAGGGCAAAAATCAGCGTGGCCGCCACGGCTGCAAGTTGAGCTTTTAAAAATGCGCTTCCAGTCAGCCTCGCCATTTCCGTCGCGATCAGGCGGCGCAAAAGCAGAAACAAAAAAGCGACATTCGCCGCATGAAGAAAATTGCTGCATAAATGGTACCCGAACGGTTCCTTGCCGCAGACGGCGGCAATCAGCATCAAGTAAAGAAGCTGCCCGGGACGATCCCCGAGCATGAGATTCATCCCCAGCACCTTGAGTGAAAGAACGGCGGGCAGGTTGGAAATGGACGTGATGAATCCTTCCTCCAGAATTTCGACGCGCGCATCGTAAACAAAATCGGATTTGAGTGAAGGCCAGTAGGCAAAGAAGGCCACCGCCGCAAGAAGGGGGGGGATCCAGAGCGACTGAAAACCGCGTCCAAGAAATGAACCCGGCAAGAGATGCCTGGAGGTAGGCGCAAGCAGCGAAGCGCCGGTTTGGGTTGTCTTCTTTTTCTTGAATCGTTTGGCCATGGGAACGGCGTGATGAGGAGCTTGCCAGAGGCTGTCTCTTTGCGCCTCTCGGAATCAAAAATGTTACTGCGCCGACGCGTTGACCGGCGCGGTGTAAATTGGTTTGGGCGGATTTGCCAGGATGATGAGCATGGCGCTGCGGAATTTCTGGTAATCGGGGAGCGCGAAAATTTGCAGGTAGGCGTCGATTTCCTTCACCTGCCCCTCCTTGATTACATGCTCGAACCAAGTGAAAACCTGGGTGTTGGCGTATTTGGCATCCTTGGCCCGCAGCGCCCGGGTCGTCTCGGCATCATAATTAAGAAGCAGCCGCCGCTTCAGTTGGCCGCTGGCGGGATCAAAGACTTCCGCCATCCACACCGTATTCGGGTCCTGCGTGTAATCAAAAAACTGGCTGACGACGATATCCTGCCCATCGAGATGAATCCGTTCGCGCACGAAGCAGGGCGAGGTCGACAACTCGGGCACTCTGCCGCTGTCGTGCAGCTCGCGAAAATCCCTCAGCAGCAGCTCGACCTTGACATCGCGTTTGAGCGCCTGGTTGATCTGGATCAGTAATTCAATGGCCTCTGGAAAATCGGGGGCCAGCGCGTGAAGTTTTTCCAAGTAATCGTCAGCCTTGGCGAGATCACCGAGCTTGTAGCTGATTTTCCCCGCCTCTAAAAGCGAGCGCCTCGCCTTCGGCTCGTCGGCAATGATGCCGTCATAAATCGCCCGCGCTTCAAGGAGCTTGCCTTGTTGTTCCAGAGCAAAGCCGTCTTCAAAGCGCTTTTGATATTCCGCGACTTTCGCCGCATCTGTGTTGTCGCTTGAAGCCGCGGCGGCCGACGGCTGCGCCGGTTGCGGGACATCGACGATGTGCGGTTTCGGGGTCGGCGTTGGCGTCGGTGTCGGCTGCGGGGCCGGGGAAATCTGCGCCGGCACCCATCCGCAAGAGAGCGCCAGCATCGGCAGGAGGAACGGAAGCGGGTTTATTTTCATGTTCCCTTTCTTCGTTCCTCCTTCTTACGCCTACCTTCTCTTAGTAAGAGGCTTGCGCGCCGCCAAGGTTGCGCTTGCCGATCCACGGCATGAGACCGCGCAGGCGTGCGCCGGTTTTTTCAATCGGATGTTTCGCGCCGTCGGCGAGGAGCTTGCGGTACTTCTTCTTGCCTGTCTTGGCTTCCTTGATCCAGCCCTTGGCAAATTTGCCGTTCTGGATTTCCGTGAGCACCTTCTTCATTTCGGCGCGGACGGCCTTGTTGATGATGCGCGGCCCGGTCACCACGTCGCCATACTTCGCCGTTTCGGAAATGGAAAAGCGCATGCCGGAAATTCCAGCCTCGTACATCAGGTCGACGATCAGCTTCAGTTCATGCAGACACTCGAAGTAGGCCATCTCGGGTTGATACCCGGCGGCCACCAGCGTGTCGTAACCGGCCGTTACCAGTGCGCTCGCGCCGCCGCACAGCACGGCCTGCTCACCGAACAGATCGGTCTCGGTCTCTTCCTTGAAGCTGGTTTCGAGGACGCCGGCCCGCGTCGCGCCAATACCCTTCGCCCATGCCAGCGCGACTTTCTTCGCCTGCTTGCTCGGGTTCTGGAACACCGCGATCAGGGCCGGAACGCCGCGCCCTTCCTGGTACTGGCGGCGCACGAGATGGCCCGGGCCTTTCGGCGCAACCATGATCACATCGATGTTTTTCGGCGGCACCACCGTCTTGAAGTGGATCGCGAAGCCATGCGAGAAGAGCAGCGTCTTGCCTTTAGTCAGGTTCGGCTTGATGTCTTTTTCATAGACGCCGGCGATGGCCAGATCGGGCGTGGCGATGAAAATAATGTCGGCCTTCTTCACCGCTTCGGCGGCATCGAAAACCTCGAAGCCAAATTTTTTCGCCGCAGCGATAGATTTGCTTCCGGGGTAGAGGCCGATGATGACCTTGACGCCGCTCTCCTTGAGGTTCAGCGCGTGGGCATGGCCCTGTGACCCGAAGCCGATCACGGCCACGGTTTTGTTTTTAAGTGCGTTCAAATTACCGTCTTTGTCAGAGTAAATTTTTGCGGGCATAAGAGAGTTGAGTATTAGGGAAGTCGCCTCGCGTTGAAAGGCTAATCTTGATTTGCCGCCATCCGAATGGCCATCGCCACATGGATCATCTTCCTCGCTTCCGCCGCCGAGGGCTGGCCGGGGGCGGCGGGCTGGTCGAGGTAGCCGTAGACGAGGCGCGATCCGAGCGCCGTAAGCACGGAACGCGATTGCGCCGCGTACGGGCCGAGGCCCATGACGGCAAGCGGCCAGTCGGGATGGTTCACCAGCAGCGCGGCGAGTTGCTGCAAGTCGCGCCACGACTTGATTCGCGCGGCGATCTTCAGGATGGTCGCGGGCAGGGGTGAAAACTGTCCAATCCAACGCGCGATTTGCGCGGGCAAGGCGGGTTTCTCGATTGCGTGCGCGGAGAGTATAACGGTTTTGTCGGCGCGCCGCGCTTTGTCGATGACCGGTAGCATGGCGCGTACTGTGGCCAGTTCCACGTCGATGGCTTCGACGTGCGGCAGGAGGCGTAAAAATAATTTTCGGCGTTCCGCAACCTTCCACGCGCATTGTCCGCCCTCCTTTGGAATTCGCAGCGTGAGGAGCACCGGATGCTTTTTCCTTTGCAGGGCTGTTTCGATTTCCTCGACCGGCGTTTTTTCGGCGAGCAGGGCATCGACGCGGACTTCGATCGCATCGGCGGGAAGTTTTTTCCGGGCCAGGAAGCGCAGACCGGACCGGGTTGTCACCGTGCCGAGGACGACGGGGTGGGTTGCGGGGAATTTCATGGTTATTTGCGTTAGATCGTCACTTCGGAATCGGAGTCGATGGGTTGCGGCGCGGGTCTGCGGAGCACGCGCAGCCGGCGGATGCGGCGCAGGGTCACTTCCATGGCGATGAGCTGAAAGCCGTCGATCTCGATTTCGTCTCCGAGATGAGGAACGTGTCCCCAATGCTGGAGCGCCCATTTCTCCACCGTGTCGGTGGTCTGCATGGGGAGCGGCCAGCCCGTTTCGCTGGCGAGATCACGCAGGGGCAGGTCGGCATCGACGAGAACGGCATCGGGCCCGCGCTCGAAAAAGGGGCCTTTCTCAATGTCAAACTCGTCGCGAATGTCGCCCACAAGTTCTTCGAGCACGTCCTCGAAGCTGACGAGGCCGAGCATTTTTTCGTCGGCGTCGAGAACGAGGGCGAGGTGATTGCGCGATTTGCGGAAAAGCTCGAGCATGGCCGGCAGGCGTGTCTTGTTCAGGAAGGTGAGGATGGGGCGCACGATGTCGGAGAGCCGGGTGTTTTCACGCAGCGCCTGGTATTGCCAGAGCATCTCCTTGACGTGGATCACGCCGAGCACCTGGTCCTGAGTGTCGCCGCAATAAGGCAGGCGGCTGTAACCCGATTTCTGCGCGATGGCCATGTTTTCTTCGAGGGACTTGTCGCGCCATAACATCACGACCTGTTCGCGCGGCAGCATGACCTGCTCCGCCGTCGTTTCTTTGAGCCGAAGCGCCTTGAGCATGATCTTGTTCACCAGGTCGTCCGAGGGATGGACATGGCGCGAGTTCATGAGGACGTATTGCAACTCTTCCTGGTTGAAGCCGTGGTCGAATTCCTTCGTCGGCGGAATGCCCATCCACATCAGGAGCCGGTTGGCGGTGCGGTTGAGCAGCCAGATGAATGGGAAGCAGGCATGATAGAAGACGATGATCGGCGCGGCATTCCACATGACGAGGGTGCGCGGGCGGCGGATGGCGAAATATTTCGGGACGAGTTCGCCAAACACGATGTCGATGAAGGTGATCACGGCAAATGCGAGGCCGTAGGCGATGGAGGCGACGGCTGCGGTGCTGACGATGCCCCAGGCGGCAAGGGGGCTTTGGATCCAGCTGGCCACCCACGGTTCGCCGACCCAGCCGAGGCCGAGGCTCGTCAGCGTGATGCCGAGTTGCGTGGCCGACAGGTAGCGGTCGAGATGCTTCGTGACTCGCAGGGCAAGGCCGAGACGCCATTCCTTCTTCCCCTTCACGCGCATCGATTTGAGCTGCGATTCGCGGATTTTGACAAAGGCAAATTCAGTCGCGACGAAGAAGGCGTTCGCCGCGATCAGCAAAAGGATGATCCCGGCCTGCGCCGTGCAATGAATCCATGATGCTGCCATAGTTTTTGAGATTAGACGAAGCGGCCCGCTTTTAACAGGAAGAGATGCGGGCGTGTCCTGTCAAGCGCTTGAAGGAAAAAAGCAAGCCGGAGGGCCGGTGCGCGGCCCATCTCTGCTGTAACGGCTGCGGACGGAGGCGTTCGCTTGCTCAAAACGCGAACTTGACGCCCGCGAGGACTTCCTGGCCGAAATAATATGCCGGGGTGATCTGCGCGTCGTAGTTCACGAAGACGGTCGTCATCTTGTCGATATCGATGTTGACGCCGGTTGCAACGAGAGCCGTTTCACGACCCGTTTCGGGAGTGTAGACGGTGAACGGGCCCATTCCGATCTCGCTAAAGGAGGAGGTGATGGGGCGCATGTCATCGAGGAATTCGTGCTGGTAGCTCGCATCAAGAAAGGGCGTCAGGATAAGGCCGTTGGTCTTTGCCTCGTAACTGACATGGCCTCCTATACGGCTGCGGAAGGAATCAGCGGCCTCGGAATTAACCGCCAGATCGGCGGAGCAGCCGCCGTATTCGGTAAAGCCGTCGACATTAAGATGGACGTACTGAAATCCCAAGGTCGGGCCATAGGTCCAGTTGCCTTTGTGGAAATCGTAACCGCCGTCCGCATCGACCACTTCCTCGTCGCCTTCGGGCGCGCCATAGGGTGATTTGATGAAGTCGCCGTTGGAGGAGATGATGTTGATATTGCGCTGTTCGGTGTAGGCGTTATGGGCGTAGCTAAAAAGGCCGTTCCCATACCAGCCATCCTTGGCGTAGCTGACGTAGACTCCGGGCGCGTAGCTGTCGACGGTGGCGGAGCTTCCATAAGCGTCGAGGGTCGCGTCACTGTGGCTGTAGCTCATGAACGCTCCCGCGAGCAGGTTTTTGCTGAATTGATAATCGGCTCCGACCATGACCGAGCTTGTGGTCGAATTTTGACGATCGATATCCCAATCGGCAGTGTCGTGGCCCAAAATGAGATTGCCCTGGATGAAAACATTCCAGTTATCCGTGTCTGAAGGGTGGGGAACGGAAGCTGACTTCGCGACGGAAGAGATCGGATCGACGACATCGCTCAATTCACCGGCCCTCGGAGTTGGCGGGCTCCATGCCAGCAAGCGGGAATAAATGGTGGAAAGCTTGGAATCGATCGACGGGTCGGTAAGGGTCAACTGGCTCACATCGATGAAATCGGGGTTGACCTGAAAGTTGCCGTCATGGTCGCGGCGATGGGCGAGATAATCGTCCAGGTTTTGCGTCATGAAGCTGGCATTGTTGAAGGCGATCGAGGAAAAGATGTCGAGCTTTTCAGGCGAAAGCTGATCCAGCGCAGGTCCAAAACCGCTGGTCCCATACAAACCGATGAGCGCCATGTCCAGATTGCCAAAACAGGGATTGTTCGTCCCAACGGAATTGATTTGATTGATGTAAATCTCAACGGATGTTTGGTTGGGAGTCAGAGGCTGCTGAAAGGCAATCAGCGTATCAGAGAACGTTGTAAATTCGAGATTAAGGCCGAGGTCGGCTCCTCCGTTATTATAGACCAGAAAATCGAGAAAATTGTTCGATCCCGAAATGAACGTAATCGTGGGGAGAGCGTTCAACGCATCAAAATTACTGGTAACGGGTGTCGGAGGGTTTGGCTGATAGTTGCTGGAGGAAAATTTATTATTAGCGTAGACGGTCACATTGTCGTCAGCGGCTTGCAAGCCACCTATCGTCACCAACCGGCCCGCAGGAATATTCAAGGCCAAATGAAAATCCTGGACGGCATTCAGATCCGTAACCGGGTTGACGGGAAATGTCGTTGTGGTGGCGGGCGAGTAAGTGACCCATTGCGAAGGCCCTTGGTGAGCTCCAGGCGTAATCGAGCCAGTTGTGCTTATCCATTGACCAGGGATGGGATTGGGTGCGTTATTATTGGCCACAAACGCTCCGGTGCTTGTAACAGTTCCATAAGCGGCGAGATTTAACGTCGTGGTGGAATAGGCGGGGGGAGGGGTTCCGGCGACTCCGGGATCATAATAGGTCGATGTATAATTAATGTCCGCAGCACCTGACGCGATGGTCGCGTTGCCAGAGCCGTCGACACCCGTATTCCAAAGGCCAACGCCCCATCCGTTCGCGGGCGATTGAGCATGAGCAGAAATTGTAAGCATGCTCACGCCTGCCACAACAAGAGATGAGAGCAGTAAAGCCCTCCCTAAGCCTAGGTTCATTCTTCTCATAATAATTTTTTCAAGGTATTGCAATGCCCTTGGTTGTCAATCTATTTTAGATTGATTGAAAGAGATTTTTTTTCCCCTCTCTATTGGGGCCGTTTCACGTTGATTTTGCGGGGTTTCGGCGTGACCTGCGCCTGCTTTCGGGACATCTTGGATCATGATCTTTTTACTCGGGGCATCCGGCTATGTGGGCGGCGCTTTTCAGCGGGAGCTGGCGCGGCGCGGCGTGCCCCACCGGGCTATTTCCCGGAGGGAGCTTGATTACAGCCGGTTCCGCGTTCTCGCGGATGCGTTGAAATCGCATCGGCCGGAGCTGGTGATCCATTGCGGTGGCTTCACGGGAAAACCAAATGTGGATGCCTGCGAAACCCAGCGGACGGAGACGATTCTGGGCAACATTGTCCTGGCGCAAACGGTGGCCCAGGCTTGCGATGCCGCTGGCGTGCGCCTCGGGGCGATCTCGTCAGGCTGCATTTACACGGGCGCCAAGGTACAAAATGAGGATGGTTCCTGGGCGATTCGGGAAGACCTCAACGCGCCGGATATCGCGGGGCTGCTGGCTTCGCGTTCGGCTCGAATCCGGGGATTCGAGGAAAACGACGCTCCCAACTTTACCTTCGAGAACGGAAGCAGCTTCTACAGCGGGACCAAGGCCATCGCGGAAAAGGCGCTTCTGGAATTTCCCTCCGCTTATGTATGGCGGTTGCGGATACCGTTCGAGGAGAGGAGCAATCCCCGGAATTATCTGACCAAATTGCAGACCTATCCAAAGCTCTATCAGAATTGGAATTCCCTGAGCCATCTCGGCGATTTCGCCTCGGCTTGTGTGCAGATGTGGGAAGCCAGGCTGCCCGGCGGCGCCTACAATGTGGTTAATCCCGGCTATGTGAGCACGCGCGAAGTGGTGGAGTTAATTAAGACGCTGCGGCGGCCCGAATGGGAGCCGCTTTTCTGGCGCGACGACAGCGAATTCTACCAGAAGGCGGCAGTGGCCCGCCGCTCGAATTGCCTGTTGGACACGTCGAAGCTTGTCCAGGCCGGCATTAAAATGCGCGATGTGAAAACCGCGCTTGCGGATTCGATTTGCGATTGGGCGGGCTGATCGCCGTATCCCATGGCAATCGAAGGCTGAAATAGGCCTATGATGTTATTTTCTCCGCAGTGGCGTCCAACTGTTGAGGAAAGATTTGGCTGTAAGTGATTGGTTTGAAGCGAGCAACGAAAGGAGAAGGGTGTGAGCGACATGAGCGAGGCTC
>Ga0302319_10014041_pt1 | contig 14968 bp, 12 predicted proteins | sample Bog_T0_2_FD_203319 | JGI IMG/M metagenome (GOLD analysis project Ga0302319, IMG submission 203319) | Peat permafrost microbial communities from Stordalen Mire near Abisko, Sweden - Bog_T0_2 | ecosystem: Environmental > Terrestrial > Soil > Wetlands > Peat | place: Sweden: Abisko, Stordalen Mire... | reverse complement strand
GTTTCTTTACTCTGATAATCACAATCCTCGCGCAATGATCGCTGGGCCATTTTTGTCTTCCTGCTTTCCAGAACTCGCTCCAACCACCTGCCTATGAATGCGCCTGCTGATAAATCCGATTACCTTTTGCTCTTCCGCGGTGTGGACTGGCATAGCCGCGTTTCTCCGGAAGAGATCCAGACGACGATGACTGCCTGGATGGCCTGGTTCAATCGCCTCGTCGAGCAAGGCAGGTGCAAGGGCGGGCAGTCGCTCGGCTCCGAAGGCAAGGTCGTCGCCGGCAAGGCCGGGAAAGTGTCCGACGGACCTTTCGCGGAATCGAAGGAGACCGTTGCCGGCTACTTCCTGGTGTCCGTCGATGACATCGACGAAGCCCTCGCCATCGCCAGGGAGTGCCCCGCGCTGGCTTATGGCATGACGGTCGAAGTGCGGCCCCTGCTGGCGCGTTGCGCGGCGACTCAGCGGATCGTGGACCAACTCGCGTCGGCGCGGGCGTCATAATTCCGTGGACGCCCTCGCCGGCAACGCGGTTGCGCCGCCGATCCCGGAAGTTCCGCGATTGGCGGAGCATCTTTTCCGCCACGAAGCAGGCAAGCTCGTGTCGGTTCTTACCGGGATCTTCGGCATCGATCGGCTGCAGATGGCCGAGGACGTGGTCCAGGAGGCCCTGGTGCGCGCGTTGCAGACGTGGCCCTACGATGGCATCCCCGACAATCCGCCCGCCTGGCTCATGCAGACGGCGAAACGCCTCGCCCTCGATCTGATTCGGCGCGAAAAAGTTTTCCTCCACAAGCAGCCGGAAATCGTCGCCTCGGTCGAGCAGCGTCTCGCCGATGCGGGTCCGGGAAACGCGCCGATGTTTGACGACGAAATCAAGGATGGCCGCTTGCGGCTGATCTTCGCCTGCTGCCATCCACTGATCCCGCAGGAGGCGCAAACCGCGCTGGCGCTGAAAACGCTTTGCGGATTCAGCCCGCGCGAAATCGCCAGCGCATTTCTCACCACCGAGGCCGCGATCGCCAAGCGCCTGACGCGCGCCCGGCAAAGCATCCAGCAGCAAGGCATCCCCTTCGAGATCCCCACCGGCGCGGAACTTTCGACCCGCCTCGATGGCGTCCTGCAAATCCTCTACCTGCTGTTCAACGAAGGCTACAAAGCCTCCACCGGCGAGAGCCTCGTGCGCGGCGAACTGTGCCGCGAAGCCATCCGTCTGGCCGCGGCGCTCTCCGAACATCCGGCATCCAGTCAACCCCGCACCCTCGCGCTCCTCTCGCTGATGCTCCTGAATACCGCGCGCCTCTCCGGACGCATGGATCCCGAGGGAAACATCCTCCGCCTTCAGGAGCAGGATCGCTCCACATGGGACCGGGCCCTCATTGGCCTCGGCCTCGGCCATCTCGCTCGCGCCGCCGCCGGCGAGGCGTTCAGCGAATACCATTTCCAGGCCGGCATCGCCGCCTGCCACTGCATCGCTCCCGACTATCAGTCCACTGACTGGGTTGCCATCCTCGCCCACTACGATCAGTGGATGAAGATCAGCGAATCTCCCGTGGTCGCTCTGAATCGCGCCATCGCCGTGGCCAATGTCGATGGCCCCGCTGCCGGCATCCGTGCGGTTGAAGCGATCCCAAACCGGCGCCAATTGGATACGTATTACCTCACTTATGCGGTGCTCGGCGAATTCGAAACCCAGCTCCAACGCTTCGCTTCCGCCGCCGACCATTTCCGAAAAGCCCTGAGCCTGACTGAACTCAAGTCCGAAAAAAGCTTCCTCTCCAAGCGTTTGCAAGACTGCGAATCCCGCTAAAAACTTTCCGGCGGATTGCTCCCCGAGCTTCTCATACTGAAGGTTGCCGTCATTGCCGCAGGCCTCGGCAGCGGCGCCCCCGGCGGTTCATTCACCCCCATGCTCGCCTGCGGCGCCCTCCTCGGAAGCTCCCTGGGAACCATCTGGACGCGATTCTGGCCGGGCGCGGCGCCCGCCGGTTTCGCCATCCTCGGCGCACGCGCCGTGTTTGCCGCCGCCGCCAAGAGCCCCGTCTCGACGATCGTCATCCTCGTCGAACTGACGCAACATCTTGATTCCTCCATGGTCCCCTTGATGCTGGCCCTGGCTGGCGCGGTCCTCGTCGCCCAGCGGTTCGAGCCCCGCTCCATCTATACCGCGCGCCTGTCCGCGCCAAACGCAACCCCTACCGAAATTCCCGCCGGCTCGCATTTGGAACCGTCGAGATAATCCGCCGTCCCCGCGGATCCTGCATTGTTGCGGAGGACGATGAGGCGCCGCCCAGCTCTCGCCTATCCAATCCAGGGATAAATGTCTCCCTTGGCGGTGTTGTTTTCCCAATGAAGAGGCTGCCGATTGTGAAGAGCATCACTTCCTCCGAGAGCTTCGGGTTGGATATGATCACTCTCCCAGCCGAATTTCGAATCGCGATTTCCAAAATCCGAAAACCGGATGGGCCAGCCGCAGATGTCGTATCTCCAGATGGCAGGGTCGAATCCTGGAATTGGCGCGCCCTTCGCCCAAACCTCCAGCGGGGTCGGTTCGGTTGCCGGGACATCGGTGGAAAAGGGGACATGCCGATCGACGACAGCCTCCGGCGCGGTGCTGGAGAATCCTTTGTAGAAGGGCTTCGGGCGAGGAAGAGTTGCCAGGGGAATGGCTCCGAAGGCGTCGATGTATTTTCTCATAATCGGTGATTCCAGTTCGCACGCGCCTAAAATGGCGCCGGTCTTAGCTTGTGTACAGCATTTTGTGGTCCGGAGGATGTTTAGACCACATTCTGTTGTGGTGCAAGCCGAAATCCCGCCTTCCAGAGACCGTTGGCGCCGACGAAGGATACGCCACCAAAGGGTGCGTAATCCGCTCGCCCGAAGGCGCCTCGACCGCCGCCTCGGTGGTGTCGCTCGCGCCCTCGCTTTACCACCGGCTTGTGTGAATGCCTTCGGCATCTCGACGGCGGGCTCCGTTGATCAAGACGGATGACGCTTCGCTCAGGGATGCATCCGATTGTTTTGAGCGGCGGAACCGCTATTGGGAGAGTGGGTGCGAGGCGTAGAATGAGTCAAACGCCTCCGCTTTCTTGTCCCGGTGTTGTAGGCTTCGCCGGACCAGCCCCCGGCTGGTCCGGCGATTTTTTTCAGGCCTGCAATGCGCGCAACTTGGCGAGCGCCCGGCCCGAGACAATTTGTTCGCGGGCCATTTCCAAGCCTTCCGCGAGATCCGGCGCCAGGCTGGTGATGACGAAGCCGGCGGCAGCATTGAGCAGGACGATGTCTCTTCGCGGCCCCTTTTCATTGCCGTCGAGGATGGAGATGAGGATCGCGGCGTTTTCCGCGGGGCTGCCGCCGCGAAACGCGGCCACCTCGGCGTGCGGCAATCCGAGTGTCGCGGGATCGATAACGAAATCGCGCACGAGACCGCCGGCGACTTCATGCACGGCGCTGAGACCGGAGAGCGAAAGCTCATCCATGCCGCTGCCATGCACGGCCCAGGCGCGAGACCGGCCCATGACGGCAAGCGTCTCCGCGTACTTTGGAAGCAGCGCCGGGGAAAAGACTCCCACCAGTTGGTAGGGTGGATGCGCGGGGTTGAGCAAGGGGCCGAGCAGGTTGAAGATGGTGGGAATGCCTTCCGCCGCGAGCCGTTTGCGGACTGGGCCGATCGCTTTGAAGGCGGGATGATAGGCGGGGGCGAAGAGAAAGCCCAAGCCATGCGTCTCCATGCATTTTCGGAAGTCGGCCGGCGGAAGATCAATGCGCACTCCGAGCGCTTCGAGCACGTCGGCCCCGCCGGATTTGCTGGTGATCGCGCGGTTGCCGTGTTTGACCACGCTGGCGCCGCCGGCGGCGAGGATGAACATTGCGGTGGTGGAGATATTAAAGAGTTCGAGCCGGTCGCCGCCGGTGCCGCAGACATCGATCATTGGCCCGGGAAGGTCCGCGCCGTCGAGGCCGGGTGAAACGGCGCGGGCGAGGAGGGAATGGGCGAACGCGGCGATCTCGGCGGCGGTTTCCCCCTTCTCGCGGAGCGCCTTGAGAAAGTTAGCCTTGAGGTCTTCCGAAACGGCGGGATCCGTGAGTTGCGAGACGGCGCGTTCCACCTCCGCCGCGTCAAGGTCGACGCTTTGGTCCAATTGATTGATCAGCGCCAGCATTGCGTGCTCATGGACGGAGGTGGGAGAATGACGATAGGCCGGGGAGCCGCTGGCTCGTCATTCGTCATTCTCGCCCCTTTCCTTTTCTCACCACCAGCACCTCTCCCGGGAGGTTCACTGGTTTCGTCATTAGCCCAGCGTTTGCCCGGTTGTGTCATCCGTGAGGCTTTGCCCATTTTGCGCGCTATTGGTTCCCCGAGTGATGGGCGATGGAGGCGATGATGATGATCAGAATAATGACCGCGAGGACGGTCAGCATGATCTTGACCCAGCTCAGCGGATGCTTGCCGGCGATCGTGCCGGTATAGCCATTGACGATGACCTGGAAGGTCTGCGCTCCATAGGTGTAAGCCAGCACCCAAACCGGCACGAGGATGTGCTTGAAGGTTTGTCCGGAGTATTGGGAGTTCACCTGCAGATTGCGATAGGTGTCGCCCGGGACCTGGGATCCGCAGAGTCTGACGAGCTGCTGGTCCATCTGGACGCGCGACGCTTGGGCCGCGGCCACGAGATCGATCTGGTACTGTTCCACCACCCAGCCGCTGAGGTAGCTGGGCTCGTAGGGCTTCAGATCCGTGGTGGTGGGAAACGGCTCGATCTGGCGCAGGAGAGGAGCGGGGACGCCTTTGGAGGCGGGAACCAATTCGTCGTCGAAGAAGTGATCCAGTTGTCCGCTGCTCGGCTCCCAGCGGGTGCGTTGCACCTGGCGGGACTGCTGCTTTCCCTGGTTGTCCGTGAAGTATTCGGTTTCGTAGTAGTGGTAGCCGGATTCCGCGGCCCAATCGGCATGGGTCTGGGCGTCAAAGGTCCAGTAAGGCAGGTAAAAACCGTGCACGGTGTCCGTGAGCGCGCGGGTTTTCAGAGCGTTTGGGGCAAACCACCGGTTCCCATACCAGGCGCGCACTTTGTCGCGCACGGCGCTCTCGGCGAGTTTAAACTCGAGGAGGCTCTCGGGGCGGATGGGCGCCATGATTTCGTCCATGGGAATCAGCGCGGACGACCCGCAGAATGCGCAACGTTGCGCCACGTGGGTGGGATCGAAAACGGTGATCGCCTGGCAGCTCTGGCATTTCACCGACTTCTTCTCGGCCTGCCAGCCGCGCTGGTCGTCGGGAATGCTGCGCAAGGCGGCCACGAGATCGTGCTCTTGGACGGAGCCGGCCGCGGCGCCGGGATCCGGCATGGGCGCAACTGTGCCGCAGAATGGGCAGACGAGCGCTTGTTTGGCGGGGTTCCACTGCGCCTCGGCGCCGCACGAGGGGCAGCTAAATTTGGATTTGGCTATGATCTCGGACATTGGAGAAAATGACGAATGACGAGTGGCGAATGACGATTACTGGTGCGGAAATCCCTCGTGATACGGGGCATCCAATATTTTCCTATTCGAGGCTTGGTGAGAAGCCCACGGCGCAAACGGGGCGAAGGTCGATGGCGCAATCCTAACTAATGACACACATGACGACGAAGATCGTGTCTCCTGCTGCTCGCAACCGGTTCGTACGGCTATGCGGACGGGTTATCGCACAGGATCCGAATCGTCATTCGTCATTCTGGTTTCGTCATTCTCAACTGTTCAGGAATTGATCCAGGGCGGTCTTGGTGATGCGCCAGGTCGAGCCGATCTTCTTGCCTTTGAGATCGCCGGACTCGAGCGTTTGCATGACGTCGGCTTCGGTGACGCCGAGCACCTTGGCGGCATCGGCGGGAGTGAGCAGTTCCGGCGCGGAAGGGGCCGCTGGAGCAGCCGGGGTTGCCGGAGCCGCGGGCGCTGCCGCTGGGACTGGGACTGGCGGTGGGGTGGCGGCGGCGGGCTGCGCTCCGAGAACGCCGCCGGATTGCTGCATCATCTGTTGCGCCATGGCCATGCCGACGGCCATTTCCGTGGCCATGCCGCCGGCGCCTCCGCCCTGGCCGGTGGCCATGCCCTGGGCCATCTGGAATTTCACGTAATCGTTGAGGTTGCCCACCGCGGCCATCGACGAGCGTTTGTCAATCGCCGCTTCGACTTCCGGCGGAACGCTGACGTTTTCGAGGATGAAGCTCGTCATCTCGAGGCCGTATTTGCTGGTGGTGACGGGATTGATCAGCGGCAGCAGAGCCTGCCCCACTTCGCTATAGCGCGAGGCGACATCGAGCACGGGAATCTTGGCCTGGGCAAGGGCTTCGCTGAACAGCGAGACGATGCGGGAGCGCATGGTATCCGCAAATTCATCGAGGCGGAAATGCTGGTCGCTGCCGGCCACTTCCTTGAGGAATAACTTCGGATCGGTGATGTGAAAATCGTAGGTGCCGAACGCCCGGGTGCGGACGATGCCGAAGTCGGTGTCGCGCATCATGATCGGATTGGAAGTGCCCCATTTGTTTCCGGTGAAAAGGCGGGTGGTGACGAAATAAACGTCCGCCTTGAACGGAGAACCGAAACCGTATTTCCAGCCCTGCAGCTTGGTCAGGATCGGGATATTGTCCGTCGTCAGTGAATATTTCCCCGGATGAAAGGTATCGCCAAATTGGCCGACATAAATGAACTGCGCGATCTGGGACTCGCGCACGATGAGCTGCGCGCCATTCTTGATGTTCTTGTCCTCGTCCGGCCAGCGGAAGCTGAGGGTATCGCGGGAGTCATCGGTCCATTCGATGATTTCGATCAATTCGCCTTTGATGAAGTCCATGAGGCCCATAGTCGTGATTTTCCTTTCTAAGGATGTTGGGTGAGGGTGCGCAAGCACGCTAGCGGACTTGCGTGAGGGTTCGAAACGTATCGCAGCGCGGTGGATTTCGAGAAGAGAAATCCGATGGGTGATTCAAAAAAACGAAGGGGTTGGAATTGCAAAGCCCGTGGGCTTGAAATTGGAAAGCCAGTCGGCTTTAGAAACTATTGATCATCATGGCAATCGCGTCATCGCACGCTTCCTCCGCGATCCGGCCATCCGCGTTGCAAGCCGCCACGAAGCAGGTGTTCTGGCCGAGGCCGAGCCACATGACGGCGTAAAACATTTCGTTTTCGCCCTGGTGCATCAGCGCGGTGCCGTTCGCCCAGCGGCGCTTCATGATCACCCACCCCATGGCGTATTTCTGGCCGGGAGGCGGCGTATGCAGTTTCTTGAAGGAGGATGGAGAGAGCAGGGAACCCGTGCCTCTCGCGCCGGCGACCTGCCACGCGGCGTAGCGGGCGAAGTCCGAGATGCTCATGTGGACGGTGGCCGCGGGTCCGATGGCCGGCGGATTATCGGCTTCCGGGCCCGGAGGCACCGGCTGGTAGGGCGGCTCTTCTCCGCGATGCCCCCAGGGCTCATCGACTCTGCCCGGTGAGGCCGGTTCGCCGAACCCCGCGGATTTGAGGCCGAGCGGAGCAAAGAGCCGGGTGCGCATCAGATCCTCCCACGCTTCGCCCGTCACCCGCTCCATCATGGCCCCGACGACGGCGTAGCCCGAGTCGGAATAAATCCAGTGGGTTCCCGGCGGCTTTTCCGGGTGGTGGGAGAGGATGCCCTTGATGAACTCGAAGCGCTGCTCCGTGGGCGTTCCGATCCGCTCGCACGCTTTTTTCCAGATGTCCTCGGGCGGATCGTGAGGCGCGCCCGCGCGGTGAAAGAGCAATTGCTCGAGCGTCACGTCCCTCCATTCTGGCTTCATGGAATCCGACAGGTCGGGAAAGACTTCGCCGATCGTGATATCCCACTGAAGATAGCCGTCTTCCACGAGCATCGCGGCCACGGCGGCTGTCATGGATTTGGTGCAGGAGCCGAGGTGCCATTTATCGTCCGCGGTGACCAATTCCGTCCCGTTGGCGCGTCTCAGGCCCGCGGCTCCGAGCCCGACGATGACGCCATCGTCCACCGCCGCCGCGGCCAGGGCGGGCAGATGATGCGCCTCCCGGATCCGCTCCAGCGGCCCTGTGATATTCTCCGGCTCCGCTCCCCGAAGACCGCACACCATGACCGCGAGCGTGACCACAAGGACTCTGGATTTCATTCAGTGCGCATATAAGAGCGCAGCTTTCGCCTTCGCACAAGTGACACTCGTGAAAGATCGTTCATCGCGCGGTGTTCGGGGTTTGACCTCGCGGCATCCTCTGGGCAGATAGGCGCACACCGCATGAAAACTCTTTTCCTCACGAACGAATACCCACCCACGATTTATGGCGGCGCCGGAGTGCATGTCGATTATCTGAGCCGGGAATTGGCGAAGCTCATGGAGGTGGAGGTGCGCTGCTACGGAAAGGAAGCGCGGGAAATCCGCGTCGATAAGCCGTCGCTGCACGCCACGGGTTTTGGCATCGATACCTCGGCGTATGCGGCCCCCAAGCCACTCCATTCCGTCTTCGGCGCCGCCCAGCGGGGCGTCGATTGGAATACCATGGGAATCGATGCCGACATCGTGCATTTGCACACTTGGTATACGCACCTCGGCGGGATCATGGCGAAGCTGAATTACGGCATCCCGATGGCGCTGACCGTGCATTCGCTGGAGCCGCTTCGGCCCTGGAAGCGCGAGCAATTGGGTGGAGGCTACGATTTCTCGTGCTGGGTGGAAAAGGCCGCGATCGAAATGGCGGACGCGGTCATCGCCGTCTCGCAGGAGACGAAGAACGACGTGCTGCGGCTCTTCGACGTGCCCGAACACCGCATCCACATCATTTATAACGGCATCGATCTTGACGAATACCACCCTGTGGAATCGACGGCGGCGCTCGAAAAGTACGGGGTGGATCCCAAGGTTCCCTACGTGCTTTTCGTGGGGCGGATCACGAGGCAGAAGGGAATCATCCACCTGGTGAACGCGATCCAGCATCTCACGCCCGGATTTCAGGTCGTGCTTTGCGCCGGTGCGCCGGATACGCCGGAGATTGCCGCGGAAATGAATGCCGCAGTGTCCGCCGCCCAGACGAAACGGGGCGGCCTGGTGTGGATCGAACAGATGGTGAGCAATGTGGAGAAAATCGAGCTCTATTCGCACGCGCAGGTGTTCTGCTGTCCCTCGATCTACGAGCCTTTTGGCATTATCAATCTCGAGGCGATGGCCTGCGAGACGGCGGTCGTGGCGAGCGCGGTGGGCGGAATCAAGGAAGTCGTGTTGCCTGGAGAAACGGGCTACCTGGTGCCGCTGGCGCAGATGCCGCAGAGCCCGTTTGAGGCGCTGCATCCCGCGCAGTTTTCCCACGACCTTGCGGTGCGGATCAACGAACTGATGGCCGATCCCGCGTTGTGCGAAGCGATGGGCAAGGCGGGTCGCGAACGGGCGCTGGAGAAGTTTAGCTGGCGTTCGATCGCGCAGCAGGTGCATGCGCTTTATGCGAAATTGATTCGCAAGTAGAGGCGGGCGCGGGGCTCAGGGATCTGATTTGAAAGAATTGCGCTCGTTCCAGCGTAGTTCCCTCAACTATCCGATGCGCTGCATTCCCCGAACCAGTCTTTCCCTCCTCGCAGCCTATCTTGGGGCCGCGACGGCATTCGCCGCGGCGGATGGAGATGGCGCCGTCCAATTTCGGTCCGTGGAGGCGCAAGTGCTGGATGTGCGAGGCAAGCCTGCGGCGCATGTGCAAGTGTTCTTGACGGGATTGGAGCGCGACGCGATGGGGATAAATCTGGTTGACGCCGGCTCGGAGCCTGCGCCCGATGGCTGGCGCTTTATCACGGATGCCCGCGGGCGCTTCACCGCGCGTTTTGGGAAGTTCAGATCGATTGATCACGAGAATGAAACCCATGAAGCTCTGCCTGGCTGGGGCACATTCTATTTCGTGGCGACGCAGCCAGGAACGGCAGGGGCAGTGAGCCCGCGCATTGAAAACTATTCCGGCAAGGCCGACGATGGACGCCCCGATTGGCGTGACCGGGACGAGTGGAGCAGGGGACGCACCATTCGGCTGCGCAGCGAAAAGACGCGCGTTTCCATGCAGTTTCAGAAGGGATTGCGAGTGACGGGACGCGTGATCGATGGACAGGGCCAACCCATGGTGGGCGCGGCGGTGTCGGTCGCCCATGATCTTCATGTGTGGAGTCATACCGGCTACGGCGGCGAAATCTTTGCGCAGTCGGCGTTTTCCGATGGCGACGGACGCTTTTCTTTCGAGCGGGTTTATCCGGCGCGTTTCGATCTCTGCCTGGCGGGCGGCAAGCCGGAGGTTTTTTGGGTGAAAACGAAAGTGCGGCGCCGGTGGATCGCTGAGACGGTGGATGAGATTGTTCCGCGCGCAGGGGAACGGTCGATTTCGGTGGAGATCATGGCGGCCCGCGAGATTCCTTACCGCTACTTCGGGCGCATCACGGATGGCGCCAAACAACCTGTTTCGGGAGCGAAGGTGGTGATTGGCGTATCATTGCACAGAACTCCGAAAACCTTTGAAGATGAGCATACGTTTCTCCATGGCCAGACGGATGAAGACGGACGGTATGAGATTCCCGCGACAAGTCCCTTTGCGCGCTTCATTCAAGTAAACGCGCCGGGGTTCAAAGAGGCGGAGCGCGATTTCGAGGAAAGAGGCCCGCTCGCGCCTCCGGGCGGATATGATCTTACCCTCGCGCCGGCGGAAGCGGCTGACGCAAAGAAGTAGCGCGCGCCGGTTTGCTTTTCGCGGATTCTCTGCGACAATCTGCGCCCGTCCGATTTCGGCGCCCGTTTTCATCCCATGTTTCTCGATCATATTAGAATCTTTGCCAAGGCTGGCGACGGCGGAGATGGCTGCTGTTCGTTCCGGCGCGAATCCTTTGTGCCCAAGGGCGGCCCGGACGGCGGTGATGGAGGCCGCGGAGGCTCGATCATCCTGCGGGCCGAGACGCATCAGGACAATCTCACACCCTTCTTTTACGAACCCGTCGTGAAGGCAAAAAACGGCGATCGTGGACAGGGCAGGCAATGCTTCGGAAAATCGGCGCCGGACAAGATCGTGCCCGTGCCCATCGGGACGATCGTGTATCGGCTGCCGAATGAGAATGAGACCCCGCCGGTCGATCAGGAAGTGGCGCATGGCGATGGCGCCACCTATGTCGATTTTACGAAGACGCCGAAGAGCGAGGCCGCGCCGGCCCACGACAAAAAAGCGGCGATCGATCCGGACGAACTGGAGATGATCGCCGATTTGACGGAGCCGGGGCAGGAGTTTGTCCTGTGCCAGGGTGGCAAAGGAGGAATCGGCAATGTCCATTTCAAGAGTTCGCGCAACCAGGCGCCGATTCGCTACACGGAAGGCACGCCGGGCGAAGAAGGGTATTTTTACCTTGAATTGCGCAAGATCGCGGACGCCGGCCTGGTGGGTTATCCCAATGCCGGCAAATCCACGCTGCTGGGAAAAATCTCCGCCGCGCATCCGAAGGTGGCGCCCTATCCGTTCACGACGCTGACTCCCCACGTGGGGGTCGTCGAGTTGCCCGGCTATCAGCGAACGACAGTGGCGGATATTCCCGGGTTAATCGAGGGAGCGCACGCGAACGTGGGGCTGGGGCACGATTTTCTGCGGCACATCGTGCGCTGCAAACTCCTCGTCTTCGTCCTGGATATGGCGGGGAGCGAGGGCCGGGAGCCGATCGAGGATCTGCAGAAGCTGCGCAAGGAGCTGGATCTCTACGATCCGAAGCTGAGCGAACGCCCGTGGATCGTAGCGGCGAACAAGATGGACATGCCGGAAGCCGCCGAGAAGCTGGAGCACTTCAAGGGCCGCTACCGAAAGCTCGAGGTTTTTCCGATTTCGGCGGATACCGGCGAGGGGATCGAGGCGCTGAAGGCTCGAATCGGCGACATGGCTCTCGCGGGTGGGCACGTGGAGGAATTCGGCGGCGGAAGCCTGGCGATTCCGGCGGTGACCGAGGCGGCGGAAATGACGAAGCCCGAATGATCCCGCAGTCGCGGGAACGATTCGGAGGGCGCCCTCCGAATTTGAACCGTCGATCTGGAAAATAATCGCGCTCGCCTTTGAGATGCGCGCTCTTTCAGAGTGCAGCTTCCCATGAAAGTTCCGCACGATTTCATTTCGTCATTCGTCATTCTGGTTTCGTCATTCCTCCTGGCGCCCGCGCTCCACGCGGACGAAGCGCCCAAGGCCGTTCCACCCGCTGTCGCCTCCGCCTATGAAGCGCGGACTTTCACCGCTCCCGATGGAGGGACTCTCGGTTACCGGCTGCTCAAGCCGGAGGATTACGACGCGGCAAAAAAGTACCCGCTCGTCCTCGTATTGCATGGGTCGGGAGAGCGCGGCGAGGATAACGAAGCGCAGCTCAAATATGGCGCGGCGCTTTTTCTGAAACCGGAGGCGCGGGAGAAGTTCGCCTGCTTCGTCGTGTTTCCGCAATGCCCGCCGAATCAAAAGTGGGCGGATATCGATTGGTCGAGCGATACTCCGGTTCAGCCCGGGAAAGTCAGCGAACCGATGGCTCATGTGCTCGGAGTGCTGGATGCCTTGGCAAAAGAATTCAGCATCGATCAAAATCGACTTTACGTGACTGGCCTTTCCATGGGCGGGTATGGAACTTGGGATTTGATCACCCGCTACCCGGCGAAATGGGCGGCTGCGGCGCCGATCTGCGGCGGTGGAGACAAGACGAATGCCGCGTCAGCGAAGGATGTGCCGATCTGGGCGTTTCACGGCGTTCTGGACAAGACTGTGAAGCCCGCGCGAACGCAGGAGATGATCGCGGCGATCGAGGCCGCGGGCGGACATCCTCTGTTCAGCGAGTATCCCTACGCCGGCCATGATTCGTGGTCGTTCGCGTTTGCCGAGCCGGAGTTTCTTCCCTGGATGTTTGCGCAAAAGCGCGGCGCCTCGCCCGTGGCGTTTTCCACTATTGCCGGCCCCTACGCGCAGCCTCCGTCCAATCAATGTCCCGGCGCCGGGCCGATGCAGTCCGGAATCTGGTTTCGCGGCCTGTGGCAGAGCCGGCGTGAGCAGTGGGCGAAGTCGAAGGAAGCCGACCAGGGCGCGGTCGTCTTCTTCGGCGATTCGATCACGCAAGGATGGGGTTCCCTGGCGAACGATTTTCCGAAATTGAAGACGGCGAACCGCGGCGTCAGCGGGGACACGACGCGAGGATTGCGCACGCGGTTGCAGGGTGATGTGCTGGATCTGCATCCGAAAGCGGTTTCGATCCTCATCGGGACAAACGACCTCGATCAAGGAGGCGCTCCGGAAGTGGTGGCGGAGAATCTGAAGGTGATCGTGGCGGAGATGCACAAGGCGAATCCCACGATGCCCATCATCATCAACCAAGTGATGCCGCGCGGCGCGAAACCGGACCTTTTCCCGGAGAAAATCAAGATCCTCAACGGGCTGTATGAGGAGGCCTTCAAAAACGATCCGAAGATCACTTTTTGCGACACGTGGACGCTGTTTAATGATGGCAACGACACGTGCAAGAAGGAGGAGTTTCCGGATCTGCTGCACCCGAACGCCATCGGCTACGGGAAGTGGACCGCGGAACTCCAGCCCATCTTCGGGAAGCTGGGTTTGCAATAGCGGCGTCCGCCCCAAGCGGGGGTCTTTCCCGCCGAGCGGACCTCTGCTTCACCGAAAAGCCTTTGGCCGAACGATTCCCGTGAAAGGCGCGGGCCATTCGGAATTCGAGGGGGTGAAAATACCCTGCAAAAAATGTAGGGCTTCGCCCTACATGAATTATAGGCCTCGCCCTATTCACAGCGCGGATGGAGCCGTACACAATGATGTCCATGGAAAAGAAAAAGAAGAATCCATTCATCTTCATATTGGTCGTCGCCGTCATTGCCGTGATCGCCTACTTCATGCTTCGTGGTTCTGGAAAGAAGGCCGAAGAAGTAAAAGAGGCGCCTCCTCCCGCGGACGCGACGCCGACGGTTGAATTAACCGATAAACAAGTCGAAGCGATTAAGATCGAGCCTGTCGGCTCGTATGCATTTCCCTTGGAAAAGGCGGCTGTGGGCAGCATCGATTTCGACGAAGACCTTTCAGTTCCGATCTTTGCTCCCTATCAAGGCAAGATTATTTCGGCGTTCGTGGGGCTGGGCGACGACGTGCAAAAAGGACAGGCGCTTTACACCATCGACAGCCCGGATCTTGTCCAGGCGGAGTCGGTCCTGATCGCCGCCGCCGCCACGCTCGAACTCACCAATAGCGAACTGAGCCGCGCGAAGTCATTGCATGGAGCGTCGCAGGGAGTTTCGCAGCGGGAATTGGAGCAGGCCATATCCGATCAACAGGCAGCGGAGGGAAATCTCCGGGCCGCCCGGAGCGCGGTTCGGGTCTACGGGAAAACCGAGGAGGAAATCGACCAGATGGTCGCGACGCGCAAGATCGACCCTGCTCTGATCGTGAAGAGTCCGATCGCCGGTCAGATTACTTCGCGCAACGCGCAGCCGGGACTTTTGGTGCAACCTGGAGCCACGCCGGCGCCCTATTCGGTGGCGGATGTTTCCACGAAGTGGATGCTGGCCAATGTGACGGAGAGCGAGAGCCCCTTGATTCAAACAGGGATGCCTGTGAAAGTCAGCGTTATGGCCTTGCCCGGCGAAGTGTTCGAAGGGAAAATCTCAGCCATCGCCGCTTTGGTCGATCCGAATACGCACCGCGTGATGGTTCGCTCGGACGTCCTCGACCCCAAGCACGAGCTGCGCTCGGGAATGCTGGCCACGTTTGTGATCCAGGTAAAGGCGGCGGTCGTGGCGACGGCGATCCCGGCGAACGGAGTGGTCCGCGAAGGAGACGGAACTTTTACGGCCTGGGTAACGAGCGACCGGCGCAAGTTCTTCCAGAGAATCGTAAAGATTGGGCTCCAGAAAGATGGCCGATATGAAGCTCTCGATGGTTTGAAGAAGGGCGAACTCGCTGTATCGGACGGGGCCGTCTTCCT
>Ga0302319_10014039_pt1 | contig 14969 bp, 16 predicted proteins | sample Bog_T0_2_FD_203319 | JGI IMG/M metagenome (GOLD analysis project Ga0302319, IMG submission 203319) | Peat permafrost microbial communities from Stordalen Mire near Abisko, Sweden - Bog_T0_2 | ecosystem: Environmental > Terrestrial > Soil > Wetlands > Peat | place: Sweden: Abisko, Stordalen Mire... | reverse complement strand
CTAGAACCATTCTATTCTCGAATCGGAAACGGACTCCGCAGTCCAGAAAAATCTGACGCCCAACCGGGCCGCAATCGCCGAACCTGGGCAGTTACCTCTGAAGACTCTCGGGCGGAGGTTTTGCGGCATGGCGAAGCTCATCTTCGGATTGTCGCAGTCCCTGGACGGCTACGTCGACCACCTGGAAATGCGGCCAAGCCCCGCGCTGTTTCGTCACTTCGTAGAGCACGTGCGCGGTCTGGCCGGCGTTGTATACGGTCGTCGCACCTACGAGATCATGCGGTATTGGGACAACGACCTGCCCGAGTGGGACGCCGACGAACGCGACTTCGCGGCGGCGTGGCGAAGCCAACCGAAGTGGGTCGTGTCGCGCTCGTTGAAGTCACTCGGCCCCAACGCCACGCTGGTCCAGAATGACGTCGAGACCGTGCTGCTCGAGCTCAAGGCCAGGCTCGTCGGGGAGATTGACGTCGCCGGACCCGACTTGGCGCGAAGCCTGACCGAACTCGGCCTGATCGATGAGTATCGACTCTACTTTCGCCCCTTCGTGCTCGGTCGTGGCGCCCCCTTCTTCGCCGGCCCCCGACCGCCGCTCCGCCTTGTAGCCAGCGATCTCATTGGCGGGGATACGATCAGGTTGACCTACGCGCCCGCCTGATCGCGCAACCCGCCCGGCAATCCCCAATCGGACTCGAGTGTCGGACTGTGTCCACGAGGCGTCAAGAACCCCGCGCCGGGTTCCCGAAGGGCGGGGTTGCCGAGGGTGGGTTCCTGCCCTTGGCGCCGCGTAATTCTGCATAATTCGTTGACGCGGCCGATTTCCCTGCTTCCGGGGCAAGCGAATGCCGACCCACCCGAAAGGCTTCGGTGTAAAGACGACTCCGTAACTCCCAGCCCGTCGCGCCCCTTTGGCCGTGGGGTCGGTGGCGGTCGACCGGCGAGGGAGCCCAGGGTTGGAATTTTACCCCGGGGCGCAGCTCGCTACTTACCGCACGGCGCCGTCTTCAAGAACTCCAGCTTCGACAGTTTGGCCTCCAGCATGAAGCGGCCATAGTCGAGTTTGAGGGTGCCGGAGACGCCATTCTCGTAGAGATCGTAGGCCAGCGTGTAGTCGGGGCTGGAGTCCTTGATCGCCTCGTTGAAATAGGACACCGTCACCGGCCAACGCCGGACGCCCGCGAGATCGGGGGCGATTTTGGCGTCGGGGCTCGGCGCCGTCGCCTCGCGGCCGATCACGGCAAGCGCCAGAAACACTTTGCGTCCAGTCTCCGACCCGTCGTAGACGCGCGCCTGTAAAACGCTGCCGCCGGCCTTCGCCGTCGCCAGAATCGTCTCGATATGCTGGGTCGGGAACAGCACGCCGGCGCCGAGATCCACTTTGGCCTTGTCGGGCTTGTAGAGCTGCACCGTCGTCTTGTCGCCGTCGGCGCGCGCCGCCGAACCCGAGATCGGCGGATCGATGCTGGCGGAATTGCGCCCGTCGATTTCGAATTGCAGCGCCTTGCCGTCGCCGTCCTCGAAGGTGACCGAACTCAAGTCGGAATTGATCGGCTCGCCCTCGTTGCGTTGCAACTCGGTGATCTGCCGAAAGTTCGAGGCGTAGCCTTCGCAAGCCGAACCGCGGAATTCATAGGCGATGAGACCGGTCGCCGCGACCGGCGTCTGGGCGCCGGGCGGACCGCTGGAGCCGGCGTCGGCGAGCGACAGTTCATAGGCGGCGCGATGCGCGGCCAGCCCCGCGTCAGGGCCCGCCCAGGCCGAACCGGCGTACAGGCCGGATATGACGAGCAGTCCCGCCCCGAAACTCTTCATTCGCTCAGCTCCGCCGCCATCCGACCAGGGTCCAGGGTCGCGCGTCTTTCCGGCGCTTTCGTGGCGTGCGAGTCGGCGCCTACACGTCCTCGTCGTCGCCGGGCGCCATCGGGCCCCAGACCTCTTCGAGCGTGTTGGCGTCGCCGATCGGGTCTTCGTCGCCGCGCAGCGTCTCCGAATCGTCGGGCTTGGGCACCCCAAATCCTTTCGGCAGCTTGCCGTCGAACAGTCCCGCCTCCTTCAACTCTTCGAGGCCCGGCAGGTCGCCGATCATGTCGAGGCCGAAATGGATGAGGAATCCGGTCGTCGTGCCGTAGGTCACGGGACGTCCAGGCGTGCGACGGCGTCCGCGCAGGCGAATCCAACCCGCCTCCATCAGCACGTCGATGGCGCCCTTGGACACCGCAACGCCGCGGATCGCCTCGATGTCGTTGCGGGTGACCGGCTGATGATAGGCGATGATGGCCAGCGTCTCGATCGCTGCCCGCGAAAGCCTGCGCTTCTGCTGCTCTTCGCGCGCCAGCAGATAGGCCATGTCGGGGGAAGTGCGGAACATCCAGCGCCCGGCGACGCGCACCAGATTGACGCCGCGATGGGCGTACTGACGCTGCAATTCGGCGAGCGCCGCCGCGACATCGCAACTCGGGCGCAAACGCAGCGCGATCTCGGCTTCGGTCAGCGGCTCGGCGGCCGCGAACAACAGCGCCTCGGCGACCCGCAGGTCCTCGGGCGCGAACCGGGGGTCCGACATGTTTTCAAACAATTGCGCGACAACGCCCATCGGGTGTCCTGACTTCACTTAGGGCTCACGCTGCCCGGTCTTCGTCGGCCGCAGCCGATCGAGCGCGAATATAGATCGGCGCGAAGGCGCCGTCCTGACGCAACTCGATCTGTCCTTCCCGCACCATCTCGAGCGACGCCGAGAACGCAGAAGCGCGCGCGCTGCGGCGCATTTTCTGATCGGGGCAGAACGACGATATCCAGGAATCCAGAGTGTCCCACTCTCCGGACGCGGCTTCGCCCACGAGCCGCGCCAGCGCCTCCTTCGCCTCGGCGAGCGACCATACCTGCCGCGCCTCCATGCGAACGCGGGCGCGAGCGTGCTTCTGAGCCTGCAGGGCATAGGCCGACAGCAGGTCGTAGAGGCTCGCCTCGTAGACCACGGAATTCTGCGTCGCCACCCCTTCCGGCGCGCCGCGCGAGAACACGTCGCGACCGAGCCGCGTGCGATTGATGAGCGCCTCCGCCCCGCGCCGGATCAGTTCGAGACGGCGCAGACGGTTGGCGAGATCCTCGGCGAGTTCGATGGCGCCGGGCGAATCGGCCTTGGGCGGATCGGGCAGCAGCAACCGCGATTTGAGATAGGCGAGCCACGCCGCCATCACCAGATAATCCGCGGCGAGTTCGAGCCGCAGCTTGCGCGCGGCCTCGACGAATTCGAGATATTGGTTGGCGAGTTCGAGGATCGAGATCTTGGCGAGATCCACCTTCTGCCGCCGGGCAAGCTCCAGCAGCAGGTCGAGCGGCCCCTCGAAGCCGTCCACATCGACCTTGAATGTCGGCTCGCCCGCGGCGCGGTCGGCCTCGAACTCGTCCCTCGACGTCTCGAATTGAGCCGCCCGAATCACGCTGTTCGTCATGGGCGGAGACGTTGAGCCCAAGCCGAGCCGCACGGCAAGCCGCAGCCTCCCCCCGTCCACAGCCTGGACCGTCACACCGGCGTTAACCACGCGGGTAAAGGTAAAGAAACCGTTCCTCGGCTAATTTCCACTTCTCGATTGCATTTTATATGCCGTCATCTTACTTGTTTCCCATCGGGTCAACGTAATTAGTTGACGGGGCCCGATATCCTCGCAACACCCTGCGGGATGCTCGGGTCCGCCGCATCTCCCGGGTCCGTGGGGTCGGCGGGTTCGGCTCGGTCCAGGAGTGGCCTCCTCAGGACCGGGTCGGACCCGCCACTTTCGCGTGTCGAGCGAAACCGCGGCGCAAGCCCAAGGATTTGGAGTGGCGGCGTCCTCGCCGCCGACCCCGCACGCGACTATCGTCGGCGCCATCTGCGGCGGGGACGCCGCCGCTCCTCACAACCAACCTGAGACGGCCTTCGCCTCAATACCTGCGTAGCAGACTGACGAGCTTGCCCTGGATACGCACCCGGTCGGGGCCGAAGATCCGCGTCTCGTAGGCGGGATTGGCGGCCTCCAGGGCGATCGACGCGCCGCGCTTGCGCAGCCGCTTCAGCGTCGCCTCCTCGCCGTCGATCAAGGCGACGATGATGTCGCCGGTCTCGGCGCTCTCCTGCTTGCGGATGACGACGGTGTCGTTCTCGTGGATGCCGGCTTCGATCATCGAATCGCCGCGCACTTCCAGCGCGAAATGCTCGCCGGTCCCTAAGAAATCGGCGGGCATGGCGATGGTCTGGGTTCGCGTCTGGATCGCCTCGATCGGCGTGCCCGCGGCGATCCGGCCCATTACCGGGATCATCACCGGCGGATTGTCGTTGGCCGCCCCCGCGGCGGTCGAGCGCACGCGACCGAGATCGCCCGCGATCACGCTGGGCGAAAATTTCTGCGGCCTAGGCGACCCGACCGTCGCGCTTTCCGGCAATCGCAGCACTTCGATGGCGCGGGCGCGATTGGCGAGCCGCTTGATGAAGCCGCGCTCTTCGAGCGCCATGATCAAGCGGTGGATGCCCGATTTCGATTTGAGCTCGAGCGCCTCTTTCATCTCGTCGAACGACGGCGGCACGCCTTCGGCCTGCAACCGCTCGTGGATGAAACGCAGCAGCTCGCTCTGTTTCCTGGTCAGCATTTTTACCCCCAAGGGCCGGAGCCGTGAGACTCACCCACGACCCCTAAACAAATCGCGAACAATCTCTATCTGTTCGCGATGCGTTCTGCAAGAGGGTTCATTGTTGGCGGACAATCGGCGGCGGGGACGCCACCGCTCCAAACATCGGCGGACGTTCGCAATTCCGATCACGCCGTCGTCGCAAATTCAATCTCTGCGAGCCGCGCCCGACCCTCCGCTACGTCGAACGGTCTCGGCCCGCCGGCGATCCTCGCCAGCGCCGCCTCGGCGCGCCTCAGTGACTCCCCCGCCAATTCCGGGCTCGCCTCGGCGACCGGGCGCGCCTCGGCGAGATCGCCATTGCAATGCAGCGCGATATTGCAACCGGCGGCGAAGGCCGCGCCGGCTCGGGCGGAAAAATCGCCGCTCAGCGCCTTCATCGACAGATCGTCGCTGACGAGCAGACCGTCGAAGCCGAACTCGCCGCGAATCAGGCCTTCGAGGATCGGCCGCGACAGCGTCGCCGGGGCGGACGGATCGAGCGCGGTATAGACGACGTGGGCGGTCATCGCCGCCGGCGCGTCGCGGAGCGCCCGGAACGGAGCGAAATCGCGCGCTTCAAGTTCGGCGCGGCTCGCCTCGACCGTCGGCAATTCGAGGTGGCTGTCGGCGCGGGCGCGGCCGTGACCGGGGACGTGCTTGACGACCGGGAGCACGCCGCCGTCGATGAGGCCCTCCATCATCGCCCGCCCGAGTTCGGCGACGTCGACCGGGTCCTTGCCATAGGCGCGCGTGCCGATGACGGCGTGGGTGAGATCGTCGGCGACGTCGAGCACCGGCGCGCAGTCGACGTTGATCCCGACTTCGCGCAGGTCGTGGGCGATCAGCAGGGCGACCAGGCGAACAGCCTCGGCGGCGCGTTCGCGCGGCCGTTCGGCGAGGAATCGTTGCGCGGCCGGGTAGCTCGGCCAGTGCGGCGGCCCCAAGCGCTGCACCCGGCCGCCTTCCTGGTCAACCCACACGGTCGCCTCGCCGCGTCCGACCGCGTCGCGGAACTCCGAAGTCAGCGCTTTCACCTGCGCGGGGTCCGACACGTTGCGCTTGAAAAGTATCAAGCCGAACGGATCGGTCTGGCGCAGGAAGGCGCGCTCCTCGGCGTCGAGGCGCAAGTCCTTGCAGCCGCAAACAAAGGCTCTCGCCACGAGTCGCTCCGCGTCAGTTCTTGGCGACGAAGCAATCGCCGCCGTCAGCCTTCAGCTTCTGGCACATCGCGACGGCTTCGGTCTTGGACATGCCCGAAGTGCGCACGCGGTAGATGGTCTCGCCGTCCTTTTCGCCCTTGCGCACGCCGAGCGAGGCGTCGCCGAGGGCGTCGGAATATTTGCTCTGCAGGCGCTGGATGGCGCTGCGGGCGTCCGCCTCCGAGCGTGGTGCGGCGAGTTGCACCGTATAGTCGCCGGAACCCGCCGCCGGAGCGACCGGTTCCGCGGGCGTCGCCGCGTCGGCCGCCGTCTCCGGCGGACGCAGTCTGTTCGGGATTTTCGCGGGCTTCTCGGCAGCCGAACCGAGTTGCATCGGCGCGTTCACCGGCTCCGCTGGCGCGGTCGTGTCGGTCTTGGCGACCGGCGGGCGACTTGCCGCTTTGGTCGGTTTCGGCGTCGGCAGATCGAGCGTCGGGCTGGCCGGCTGCGCCGCTACTGTGGGGGCGGCCGGAGGCTTGACCGCGCTCGGAGCGGGCGCGGCGGGCGGCGGCGCGCTATCGACCGCCGCCGTGTCGACCGCGATCACCGTGCCGTCCGGCCGCACAGCTACCGTGCGCAGCGGCTTCTTCTTGGCGAAGATCGGGGCGGCGGGCGGCGCGGGCTCGGAAGTCGTCGCCAATAACGGCGTGTTCAGCGTCGCCGCGACCGGGCTGTCGGCGGGCGGCAGCGGGGACTTCGTCGTTCCCTGAATCGGCGAGGCCGTCGACTTGGCCGCCGCCGTCGGATCGATCGGCTGTTCGCGGTTGTCGATGACTTTGACCGCTCCGGTGGTCGTCGAATCCTTGTTGAGCAGCGCGCCGGTGTCGGAGGGCGATTGCACGGCCTTTTCGTCGGGCGGGGCGATCTTGTCGGGTCCGGAGGCCGCCAGAATCGTCGGCGGCGTCTTGAGGCCCGTCGGCGCGCCGCCCGTCTTCAACATGACGGCGCCGGCCGTCAGTACCGCGGCGAGGCCCACCAGGCCGCCGATCTTGAAATACCAGCTCATGCGTCGCGGCGGCGTCGCGCCGGGCTGCGGCGCGGCCACGGGCTCGCGCGCCGGCAGCGGCGCCTCGAACTCCGGGATCGAGTCGGGGCCCGCCGCGGTCTCGTCGAAACCAGGCCGGAGCGGCGTGACGCTTCCAACAGCGCCGCCAAGCGGCTGCGCGGCCTCGGCGGCCGTTTCGCCCCGCCCGCGCTGCGACGAAATAGAGCTGACGAGCCGCGTCAATTCTTCGAGCGGATCGTCGACATTGTCCGCGCTGGCGCCGGCGGCGCGCAGGCGGCGCTCGAACTCTTCGAGGTTGATCTCAGGCATACGTACCGCGTTGGCGCTCATTCTGAAGTCCTCGCCAAAGGCCGGCTCGAAACGCTACGCGCCGATCCACAGCCCTCATTCAGGCGCCCTGGCGAGGATCGGAAAGATCCTTCGCTAGCGCATTTCGTCAGGCGCGCTCACCCCCAATATGGCGAGCGCGGAGCTCAACACCAACGCCGTCGCACTCACGAGCGCCAGTCGAGCCGCCGTTAAATTTCGACTCTTTTCATTAACGAACCGCAAATGAACCAAGTCCTTGCCGCGATTCCAATGAGAATGGAAATGTGTGGCGAGATCATGGGCGTAAAAAGCGATGCGATGCGGCTCGCGCGCCTCCGCCGCTTGCAGGACGACGCGCGGGAATTGCGCGATGGTCCGCATCAGCGTGCGCTCGCTGTCGTCGGTGAGCTCGGCGAGCGGCGCGGCGGCCAGCGAATCCGGGGCCTGATCGAGGTCGGGGAACGCCGCCCGGCCCTGGCGCAACGCGCTCTTGGCGCGGGCGTGGGCGTATTGGACGTAGAACACCGGATTATCCTGGCTCTGCTCGATCACTTTGGCGAGATCGAAGTCGAGCGTCGCGTCGTTCTTGCGCATCAACATGATGAAGCGGACCGCGTCGGCGCCGACTTCGTCGACCACCTCGCGCAGGGTGACGAAGTCGCCCGAGCGCTTGGACATTTTTACCGGCTCGCCCGCCCGCATCAGCCGCACGAGCTGGCATAGCCGCACCTCCAGCCCGACCCTGCCGCCCGACAGCGCGCTCACCGCCGCCTGCATGCGCTTGACGTAGCCGCCGTGGTCGGCGCCCCAGACGTCGACGAGATCGGCGAAACCGCGGTCGATCTTGGTCTTGTGATAGGCGATGTCGCTGGCGAAATAGGTGTAGCCGCCGTCCGACTTGACGAGCGGACGATCGACGTCGTCGCCGAAATCGGTGGAGCGGAACAGCGTCTGCTCGCGGTCCTCCCAGTCTTCGGCCGGCGCACCCTTCGGCGGCGCCAGCCGGCCCTGGTAGACGAGGCCCTTGCCGCGCAAGAATTCGATGGCTTCGCCGACCCGGTCGGCCCCGCCGTCAGCGCCGGTGAGCGAGCGCTCGGAAAAGAACACTTCGTGGTCGATATCAAGCGCTTTCAAATCGTCGCGGATCATCGCCATCATCGCGTCGATCGCCCGGGCGCGCACCGCCGGCAGCCATTCGGCTTCGGGCTTGTCTCTGAGCGACGTCCCGAACTCGACCTTCAGCGCCTCGCCCACCGGCTTCACATAGTCGCCGGGATAGAGGCCCTCGGGGATCGCGCCGACCTCCTCGCCCAGCGCCTCGCGGTAGCGCAGGAACGCCGAGCGGGCGAGCACGTCGACCTGGGCGCCGGCGTCGTTGATGTAATATTCGCGCGTCACGTCGCGACCGGCGAAGGCGATGAGCCGCGCCAGCGCGTCGCCGAACGCCGCGCCGCGCGCGTGGCCCACATGCATCGGCCCCGTAGGATTGGCGCTCACATATTCGACGTTGACGGGTCCGAGAGCGGACTTGGAGCCACGGCCAAAGCTGGCGGGATCTGATAACGCCGCGGCGAGGACGGCGTCGAACACATCAGGCTTCATGCGCACATTGATGAAGCCGGGGCCGGCCACGGCGGCGCTGTCGACGTCGCTCTCGCGCAACAGGCCGGCGACCAGTTTTTCGGCGAGCGCGCGCGGATGGGAGCCCGCCGCCTTGGCCTCCTTCGCATAGACCATCGCCGCGTTGGTCGACAGATCCCCGTGAGAGGCGTCGCGCGGCGGCTCGACGACGAAGCGGGAGAGATCGAGACCTGCGGGCAAGGCCCCCGCGGCGATTTCCGCCTCGAGCAGCGCGTGAATCCGGGTTTGCAGTGAGGCGTAGATGTTCATTGAGGGACCTGAGGGGGGCAGTGGGCAGTAGGCAGTCGGCAGTAGGTAGTAGGCAGTCGGCATCCGGCAGTCGGCAACAGGCGCCGGGCAAACGGCCGCAGGTTTCATCGATCCCTCTGCCTACTGCCTACTGCCTACTGCCGACTGCCCCTATCGCAGGTTCGCCCGGGGGTCAAAGAGCCGGCGATATTCGTTGAGCGCGAAACGGTCGGTCATGCCGGCGATATAGTCGGCGACCACGCGCGGCGCGTCGCCCCGCTCCGCGGCTTGCGCCCAGGATTCCGGCATCTCCCTGGGCGAGGCGCGATAGGCCGAAAACAGCTTGCGCAGCATCGCCTCGGCGCGGTCGCGCACGCGCCTGACCTCGGGGTGGCGATACATGTGGGCGTAGAGAAAGCGCTTCAAATCGCGATCCGCCGTCGCGCAGCCCTCCGAGAAATCGATCAGCGTGCGTCCCGCAGCGAACACGTCCTGCGGCGTCGCCACTTTCGATCCGGCCAGCCGGCGCTCGGCCTCGCCGATCGTATCCTCGATGAACCGGGTGATGACGCGGCGCGTCAGTTCGTGCACCCGCCGCGACGGCTCGAGCCCGGGATGCCGCGCGTCGATCTCGGCCGCCAGCCCGGCGACGAACGGAACCTGCGCCACATCGTCGAAGGCGAACATGCCGGCGCGCAGCCCATCGTCGATGTCGTGGGCGTTGTAGGCGATATCGTCGGCGATCGCCGCCGCCTGCGCCTCCAGGCTCGCGTATTTGTCGAGCGCCAGCGACTGGCGGGCGTCATAGGCGAGGATCGACGCGGGCACGCCTCGCGTCCGCCATTTGGCCGTCGGCGCCCCGTCGGGACCGAGAAGCGGGCCGTTGTGTTTGACGAGGCCCTGCAACGTCTCCGCGGTGAGGTTGAGGCCGTCGAAATCGGCGTAATGGCGCTCCAATTCGGTGACGAGGCGCAGGCCATGGCTGTTGTGGTCGAAACCGCCGTGGTCATGCAAACAGGCGTCCAGCGCATCCTCGCCGCTATGGCCGAACGGCGTGTGGCCGAGGTCGTGGCCGAGCGCGACGGCCTCGGCGAGGTCGTCGTCGAGCCCCAAAGCGCGGGCGAGCGCGCGGGCGATCTGCGCGACCTCGATGGTGTGCGTCAGCCGGGTGCGGAAATGGTCGCCCTCGGCGTGGACGAAAACTTGCGTCTTATAGGCGAGCCGGCGGAATGCGGTGGAATGGACGATGCGGTCGCGGTCGCGCTGGAAATCGTTGCGCGTGGGCGAACCCGGTTCGGCGTAGAGCCGGCCGCGCGAGGCGCGTGGATCGCTGGCGTAAGAGGCGCGGGTTTGAGACAATCGCAGATCCTGACGTTGCGCTTCGTCGCGCATCGCCTATGTTACCTCAAATCATCCGCGCAAGAACCCCTCGGAGTCGTCATGAGCGAAACCCTGTCGATCAGCGAGAGCGCCGCACGTCGGCTAAAGAACGTGCTGCCGGACGAAGCGGCCTTCCTGCGCATTTCCGTCAAAGGCGGGGGATGCTCGGGCTTCCAATACGCCTTCGACATCGAGCGCGAACGCGCCGAGGACGACCTCGTCGTGGTCAGAGACGGCGCCGCCATCATCGTCGATCCCGTATCGCTCGACCTGATCCGCGGCTCCGAACTCGACTTCATCGACGACCTCATGGGGCAGGCGTTCAAGGTGAAGAACCCGAACGCCGTGGCCTCTTGCGGCTGCGGAGTGAGCTTTTCGGTGTGATCTGTAGCCGAGGCCGTCGGCCTCGGCCGCCGCGCTCGGCGAGCGCGGCTACAGCGGCGCGAACACCCGCAGCCGATGCCCGTCGGGGTCGAGGCCGACGAAGGTGAAGCCGAAATCCATCCGCGTCGGCTCCTGGGCGATGACGATGCCGTTGGCGCGCCAGACTTCCGCGGTCGCTTTTACCGCCGCCGCATTCTCTGCGGTCAGGCAGAATTCCGCGCCCCCCGGCGCCGTCGCCTTCGGCTGCACCTCGTCGGCGCGCCACAGACCGAGCATCACCCCCGGCGCCGCGGGAAACATCGCGAACCCGGGCGAAGCCTCCAGCGCCGGCTTGCTTAGGAGATCCGCGTAGAATTTTTGCGCGCGGGCGACGTCGGAGACGTAGAGAATCACGAAAGACAGGTCGGACATGGGGCTCTTCCTCGCGCCGGCGACGCGCCGGCTCGGGAGAGGGGATAGACGCAGGCGCTGACAGATTCTGTCAGTAGTCGTCCTTAGGCTCGGCCGCTTTCTTCGGCGACCTCACCCGCTTCCTCGTCTGCACCTCCGCCCGTGGCCCCTCGACCAGCCGGACCACCGCGCCCCACAGCGTGCGCACGTCCTGCTGGGTCATCTGCATGCGGTGAAAAATGTTGCGCAGGTTGCGACGCATCCCCGGCTTCTTGGTGACAGGGCGGAAGAAGCCGGCGGCGTCGAGTTTCTCTTCCAGGAATTCGAAGAACGCGACCGTCATCACGCGGTCTGCCGGCGGCGACACCGGGCGCGGGACCTGCTGCGGCGGCGGCGCGTCGCCGTGCGACGACTTGAACCATTCGTAGCCGACCAGCAGCACGGCCTGAGCGAGGTTGAGCGAGGCGTAGGCGGGGTTGGCGGGAAAGGTGAGGATTTCGTCGGCGAGCGCGACTTCGTCGTTGTCGAGCCCGGTGCGCTCCGGGCCGAACAGAATGCCGCGCCGCTGCTCGGGCGACTGCGCCGTCTCGGCCATCGCCACCGCCGGCGTGCGCACCGCCTTTGCCTGCCCGCGCTCGCGCGCGGTCGCGGCATAGAGATACTGCAGATCGCCGACGGCCTCTTCCAGGCTGGAAAACAGCTTTGCCCCATCGAGGATATGCGCGGCGCCTGCCGCGGCGGAGTATGCCACTTCCCGGTATTCGTCGGTGCGCGGCCAGCCTTCGCGGGGATTGACGAGGCGCAGGTCGGACAGGCCGAAATTCGCCATCGCCCGCGCGCACATGCCGATGTTCACCGCGAGCTGCGGCCTGACCAGAATCACCGCCGGTCCGCCCGAAATTCCCGCCCGCGTCGTATCCGTGCCCGCCCCGACCATGTTGCGCCCTTTCGCGGCGCGCGATGTCGGCCATTTGGGCAGGCGATGCAAGGGGCGTCGGCGCGTCAGCCTCCAGGCTGACGGTTTTCGGCGGCCTGGAGGCCGCCGCTCCTACTCCTCCGGCTCGGCGTAAAACCGCAGCGGAAACCCCATTTTCGCCGCCAATTCCGTCGCCCGCTCCGCCTTGGTCTCGGCGACGTCGCGGGGGTAGACCATGACGACGCTGACGCCCTTGCGGTGCGCGGTAATCATCACCCGCGTCGCCTGCTCCTCGCTGAGGCGGAATTCGCCTTTGAGCACCACGACGACGAACTCGCGCGGCGTGTAATCGTCGTTGAGCAGCAGAACGCGATAGAGTTTCGGCTTTTCGGTCTGGATCTCGGCCTTCGGCTTGACGACGGAATCGCTCATCGCTGACCTCGGCAATACGGGCAGTGTCCTGCAATCATGCCACAGCGCCCCCAACCCGTCCAACTCAACTGCGCTGCGCCACCTCATGGAACCGCCGACGCAGCGCCAGCGTCAGCGCGCCCGGCCGTCCCTCGCCGATCACGCGGCCGTCGATCTCGACGACCGGCATGGCGACGGTCGAGGCGGACGAGAAGAACGCCTCTTTCGCGGCGTAGGCCTCCGCGAGCGAGAACCGGCGCAGTTCCAAAACCGCGCCCTCGCGCGCGGCGACGTCGATCAGCGTCGCCCTCGTCACGCCGTGCAGGATGGAATGATCGGCGGGACGGGTGACCAGCGCGCCGTCGGGGGTCACGATCCAGGCGTTGGTCGACGAGCCCTCGGTGACAAAGCCCTGGCCGTCGACGAACCAGGCTTCTTCCGCCCCCGCCTCACGCGCCGCCTGCTTGGCGAGTACGTTGGGCAGCAGTTGCAGGCTCTTGATATCGGGACGCGCCCAGCGCGACTCGGGGAGAGTGACGACTTTCACGCCGCGCGCGGCCTTGGCCTCGCCGCCCCGCGGGTCGATCGACTTCGCCGTCACGGTCAGGCAGGGTTTTACGTCCGGCGCGGGAAACCCATGGTCGCGGCGGGCGACGCCGCGCGAGATTTGCAGATAGACGATGCCGTCGCGGACGAAATTGCGCGCGATGACCTCGCGCAGAATGTTCGCCAGCGCCTCCCGCGTCACCGGCCAGCCGATGCGCAATTCGCCAAGCGAGCGCTCGAGCCGCGCCATGTGCCTGTTTTCGTCGATGATGCCGCCGGCGCGCACCTCGCAGACCTCGTAGACCCCATCGCCGAAATACAGCGCCCGATCGTCAATGGAGACTTGCGCCTGGCCTCGCGGCAGGTAGCGGCCGTTCACGTAAGCTATTCTCGTCATGCCCGCTTCATAGGCGCCGGCGCGCGTCTGTCCAGAGGCGCCCGCATTGCTTTGCCATATAAAGCTGCTATCAAGCCGCGCCCGCGGCCCCTGGAGCCGTATTTTTCATGAGGCTTCGATGAACGCCTTCACCCGCCGCGCGATCCTCGCGGCGCCCCTGCTCGCCACCCTCCCCGCCTTCGCCGAGGACGCCGGCGCCAATACGCTGGTGTTGACCACCGCCCACGGTAAGACTGTGATCCGCCTGCGCCCGGATCTGGCGCCCAAGCACGTCGCCCAGATCAAGAAGCTGGTGAAGCGCAAGTTCTACGACGGGCTGAAGTTCCACCGCGTCATACCCGGCTTCATGGCCCAGACCGGCGACCCCAAGGGCGACGGCACCGGCGGCTCCGATTTACCCAACATTCCCCATGAGTTCTCCGGCTCCCATTTCGCCCGGGGAACGTTGGGCATGGCGCGCGCCAGCGATCCCGATTCGGCCAATTCCCAGTTCTTCATCTGCACCGGCGACGCCGGCTTCCTCGACGGCAAATACACCGTGGTCGGCGAAGTCGTCTCCGGCATGGGCGCCATCGACGAATTGGCGGCAGGCACGGAGGCCAATAACGGCGCCGTGGAAAACCCAGACAAGATCGTCTCGCTGCGCTTCGGCGCGGACGAGAAATAAGCTTTCCCAGGAGTTTTGACATGAGCGAACCCGGCAACACCCTCACCCTGGAAACCACCCAGGGCCCCGTCGTCATCGAAATGAACCCCGCCCTGGCCCCCGGCCACGTCGCGCATATCAAGCGCCTCGTGCAGGAAGGCTTTTACGACGGAATCGTGTTCCACCGCGTCATCGACGGCTTCATGGCGCAGACAGGATGCCCCAAGGGCACCGGCACCGGCGGCTCGAAATACCCGGACCTGAAGGCCGAGTTCAACGCCGAGCCGCATGTGCGCGGGACGGTCTCGATGGCGCGCGCGCAGAGCCCGAACTCTGCCAATTCGCAGTTCTTCATCTGCTTCGCCGACGCCGGCTTCCTCGACCGCCAGTACACGGTGTGGGGCAAAGTCGTCTCCGGCATGGAGAACGTCGACAAGATCAAGCGCGGCGAACCCGTCCGCAACCCCGACAAGATCGTCAAGGCGACCTTGAGCTGAGGTTTTCGAATTTACCGTTTCGGTGGTAATTCAGGGCGTCCGGGCGTGTTCCGGACGCCTTATTCTTGAGCTGGCGCCCCATGGCCGACGACGACCGCTTCTACGTGAAGACGCTGACACTGGAGAATTTCCGGTGTTTTGAGCGGCTGGAGCTGACGGATCTGGACCCGCATTTTAACTTACTGATTGGGGAGAATGGGGCGGGGAAGACTAGTATCCTCCTGGCTTTAGCAAACCTTTTCCGTCCGCTTGCCGCACGCGGCGGCATCTTAGCGTCGGATCGAATCTTGAACAAATTCGATGTAAGAAATGGTGCTCCGAAAGACCGATTATTGCCCGGTTCGACACTTGAATACGCCGCCTGGACAATGACGA
>Ga0302319_10014036_pt1 | contig 14971 bp, 11 predicted proteins | sample Bog_T0_2_FD_203319 | JGI IMG/M metagenome (GOLD analysis project Ga0302319, IMG submission 203319) | Peat permafrost microbial communities from Stordalen Mire near Abisko, Sweden - Bog_T0_2 | ecosystem: Environmental > Terrestrial > Soil > Wetlands > Peat | place: Sweden: Abisko, Stordalen Mire... | reverse complement strand
CTTAACAAGGACGACAAGGCGCAGACCGGCAACTGGGGCTTGGAGGGAAACATCAACTTCTCTCCCTCGACGTCGATGGCCATGGACACCGGCAACGGCCTAGCGAATCTGATGCTGGGCAACTTCAACAACTTCACCCAGGCCAGCGCGGCGGTTTATCCATACTTCCGCTTCCTGGAGGGCGACTTCTACGTCCAGGACAACTGGAAGGTCAGCAAGCGGCTGACGATCGACCTGGGCGTCCGCGTGCCGTACATGGTTCCGACCTACACGGTGGTCCGCGGCGGCACCCTGGGCGGCGAGGGCACCTGGACCCTCTACAGCGTCGACACGAGTAAATACGACGTGACGCAGAGACCGCAGATCAATCCCACGACCGGATTCCTGATTGGCAATCCGATCCAGGTTCTGTCGCCGCTGGGGCTGGTTTGCGACCCCTGCGCTGGCACGCCGCGGGGCTTTTCGCCGGCCAAGGCGTTCGTAGAGCCGCGCGTCGGCGCCGCCTACGACGTCTTCGGCGATGGGTCCACGGCGGTCCGCGGCGGCTTCGGCGTGTTCAACGAGCGCCTGCGCCAGAACAACTTCAGCTTCGGCGCCGGCGCCGCTTGGCCGAACCTGAGTTCCGGTTCGGTCTACAACGGTAACGTCTCCTCGATTGATGTCAGTTCGGTGGCCGGCGCGAACGCTCCCATTCAACCACCCAACCTGACCATCTGGCCATCGGACAACACGATGCCTACGATCTACAGCTGGTATGGCGGCGTGCAGCGGCAATTGCCCTCGAAGTTCGTGCTGGACGTTTCCTACTCCGGCAACCACTCGATCCACCTGATGGATCAGCGTCAGGTCAACGCGTTGCCGGCGGGCTACCTCCTGTCCAACCCCAACGCCCTAGCCTCGGTTGGCGGCTGGGCCAGCTCGCTCCTGCCGTACACCGGCTGGGGCCAGTTGACGGCGGTCGAAACGCTGGGCTACGCCAGGTACAACGCGATGATGATCCGGCTGAGCCGGCGGTTCTCCGATAACTTCCTGGTGAACTTCAACTACACGCGCGCCTCGGCCAAGGGGACGGACGATAATGACTCGGACAACATCAACAACCCCTTCAACATCAATCAAAGCTATGGTCCCGCCGGTTACAACCAGCCGAACGTGACGACGATCGACTTCGTCTACATGTTCCCCAAGACCAAGAGCTCGAACCAGGTGATTAAGCAGCTGGTGAATGGCTGGGAACTCAGCTCGATGATCCGTATGCAGTCGGGCATGCCGCTCACGGTCAATGCGAATGGCAACCTGTTCGGCGCCAACATCGGCAACAACGGTGGCCAGTACGCGAATTTGATCGGCGATCCCTACGCCAACACCAACGCCTTCCAGATCCTGAACCCGCTCGCCTTCCAGCGTCCGGCCGACGGCAGCTGGGGCAATACAACCCGCGACGAGTTCCATTTGCCCTTCATCTGGAACGTCGACTCCGCAATCATGAAGACGTTCTTCATCACGGAGACGATCAAGGCGACCTTGCGATGCGAGGTCTTCAACCTGTTCAACCATCCGCAGGTCTTCGGCGCCAACACCGGCTTCTCCGCAGACAACCCCCTCGGCGGAATCTCGACGAGCGACACCAATTTCGGTCAAGCGAACTCCTATCGCGACGCCCGCGTGCTGCAGTTGGCCGCCCGGTTCACGTTCTGATCCTTCGGGATCGGTTTGTTCTGACGCCCCGCCACCCCATGGTGGCGGGGCGTCATCGGAAGCGGTCACTTACGCCCGCCGCGCCGATCGTGGAGAAATCCAAGACCGGCGAGGCCGGCAACGTGTCTCAGGAAGCAGGAGACCGCAAGCGGAGCCCAGACCACAGAGCGCGGATCGCCGGGATCCGATCAATCCACGAAAGAACCAGCCGGCGCTTCCTGTAAACTTGGAAGCGGGCGGCTGATGACTTCGATGAATTTACTATGTGCGTCAGCGGTTTGTTCGCCGATTGCCGGCAGACCGTCTTGCCTGCACCCAGCGGTGCGGACGACGATCCCGGGGCAGACTGACGAGCGGCAGCCGTGAAGCGACTATCCTGGATCGCCGCCTGTCTTTTCGCAGCGCTGGCCGTGGCGGCCCTTAGCCAGAATCAGTCGTCTCCCATCCATTTCCAGTACCAGTCGATCGATTTCCGGCTGGAAAGCTGCGAAACCGAGCGGCGGCATGCCCCTGAAACGATGGCCGGCGGCGTGGCGGTCTTCGATTACAACAACGACGGCTACCTGGACATCTTCTTCACCAACGGAGCCGACATCCGGACGCTGAAGAAGACCTCCGCGAAATACTCCAACCGGCTCTTCCAGAACGACGGCTACGGCCATTTCACGGATGTCACCGCGCGGGCGGGCCTCGCAGGTACGGGCTACGACACCGGCGTGGCGATCGGCGACTACGACAACGACGGATTCAAGGACATCTTCGTCGGCGGCGTTCACGGCAATCACCTGTACCACAACAACGGAGACGGCACCTTCACCGACGTCACGGAGAAAGCCGGCCTGGCGAAGCCCGACAAGGAGTACGGTCCCTTGTGGTCGGTCGGCGGCGCGTGGGTGGACGTCAACAACGACGGGCTGCTGGACCTGTTCGTCGTGAACTATCTGGCCTGGGACATCGATACGGAAGTCAAATGCGAGTCCTCGCCCGGCGTGCTCGATTACTGCCACCCCAGATACTATCGGGGGACTCCCAACCAGTTGTTCCTGAACAATGGCGACGGCACCTTCCGCGACGTCTCCGCCGAAGCCGGCATCCGCTCCCACCCCGGGAAGGGCATGGGCGTCGGCGTCGCCGACTTCGACCTCGACGGCTGGATGGATATCTTCGTCGCCAACGACAAGGTCTACAACTCGTTCTTCCACAACAAGGGCGGCGGCAAGTTCGAAGAGAGATCCTTCGATGCCGGAGTGGCGCTGCCGGAGGACGGGAACTTCATTTCCGGAATGGGCGTGGATGCGCGGGACATCGACAACGACGGGTATCCGGACATCATCTACGTAGCGCTCGATTATGAAGTGTTCCCGCTGTTTCGCAACCTGGGCAACGGCAGATTCGCCGACATTACGGCGGCCAGCGGCATTGCCCGGCTGAGCGCTCCGATGGCCGGATACTCGCCGACGATCGCGGATTTCGACAACGACGGGTGGAAGGACATTTTCGTCTCGCGCGGCCACGTCCAATCGCTGCAGTATACGGGCCGCGGATCGGTCGAGCAGCCCAATACGGTCTTCCGGAATCTCGGTGGCGCGAAGTTCGAGGCGCTGACCGCGGAGGCGGGTCTAACGCGGCAGCCGCCCGGCCGCCATCGCGGTTCGGCCATCGGTGACCTCAACGGCGACGGCCGCCTCGACGTCGTCGTCACCGCCCTCAGCGCGCCCGCCGAGATCTGGATCAACGACAGCCCGAACAGGAATCACTGGCTCGAGTTTCAACTCGAGGGCACCAAGAGCAACCGCGACGCGATCGGCGCACGGATCAAGCTCGTCGCGGGCGGCAAGGCGCAGTATAACCACGTCGCCTTCGCCGCCGGTTACGCTTCGTCCAGCGCCGGGCCGGTGCATTTCGGCTTGGGCCCGGTCGCCGCCGCCGAATCCGTGGAGATCCGCTGGCCCTCCGGCATCGTTCAGCAACTGCACGACGTGCCGGCCGATCGCCTGGTCAAGATTAAGGAGCCCGCAAAGTGAGTTTGGCACGAGCAAGGGCCGCGATCGAAATTGCGGGCTGCCTGTGCCTATGCGCGCTGCTGGTTGACGCCGCCGACTCGGCGAAAGAACTTTTCGACCGCGCGGTCACAGCCTTGTCGGCCGGCGATTACGACAAGGCGGAGCAGGGATTCCAGGCCGTTCTCAAGCAGGAGCCCCGCAATGTCTCCGCGCTGGGCAACCTGGGCGTGGTGTACTCCCGTATCGGCCGGTCCGACCAGGCGATCGAGGTCTATCGCCGGGCGTTGGAGGTGAGCCCGGACGACGAGGCCATTCTGTTGAATCTCGGGCTCGCGTATTTCAAGCAGGATGCCCACGCGCAGGCGCTTCCGTCGTTCGCCAAGGTGGTGGCGATCGATCCCGGGAACCTGCAGGCCCGAGAGCTGCTGGCCGTTTGCCGCGTTTACCTCCGGGACCCGACGCCGGCCATCCAGGATCTCGAGGCCCTGCGCGCCTCCAATCCCAACGACCAGAACGTTCTCTTTCTGCTCGGCTTCGCTTACCTGAGGAGCCACGACGCCGCGAAGGCGAAGGCGATCTTCCAGTTGATGCTCGAGGCGGTGGGCCCGGTGCAGGCCCAGTTCCTGGCCGGGAAAGCCAACTTCGATGCGGGGTTGTTCCCCGAGGCCGCGTCCCAATTCCAGGAGGTGTTGCGGCTCGACCCTCGGTTCTCGCACGCGCACAGCGAACTGGGCAAGGCGTACGTCAGCTTGCGCCGCAATGACGACGCCATCCGGGAACTGCAACTGGCGCTGGCCGAGGACCGCAGCGACGGAGACGCCAATTATTATCTCGGCTCCCTGTTGGTGCAGCAGGGCAACTTTGAGGAAGCAGTCCCCTATCTCGAACAGGCGACGCGGGCGAAGCAGGACGATTGGGCGTCCTTCTTCGTCCTCGGAAAAGCGCTACTGCGCTTGGGAAAGCCGGCCGATGCCGTAGCTCCTCTGCAACGTGCCGCGGCGTTGAATCCGTCCGACGAGGTTTCCGTCCACTATCAACTCGGCCAGGCGCTGAAAGCTTGCGGTCGGGACGCCGAAGCGCACCGCGCGCTGCAGAAGGCCGACGAGTTGAGGACTGCCGCGATGGAAGCAGCGAAGGTCGACACTTCCGTTGCAGGCGCCCGCTGAGCGCAGGGCGACGCACTTTCTGGACGAAGTTTGACACACACCGGTTCACCGCACTCTCTGTTCCGAACTCCTTCGTGCCGCAATCTCAAGGGACAGGTTGCGCTCGCAAGGGCGTCTCGCGCCTGGGCACGGATTCTCGAACACTCCTTACTGGCCTGGCATGCGAGTGCATTCCGCGCCGAGCCTGAGCAGTTGATTCTGGATTTCCGTATGACGTGTGGCAGGTTCGCCGGATTCGCCACAGCGGACCGCTTTGCTCTTCCACGGAATCAACAGTTCGCTTCAGGAGACTTTCATACAGTGATTTGAGTTGTTCGACGTCCAGTTCGCGGTAGGAAAGCGTCACCTTGCCGCGCTTGGTTTGCACGTGGGTTAACGCTTCCAGGACGTGCGCAAGGGTCTGGTCTCCGAGGCGGAGGTTGTCTGATTCTGGATACAGGCAGCCTGAGTCGCTCTGTGGATGGAAAGGGCCGCCGCCATAGGCTGGGGGTGTCGTCAAGCAAATATGCAAACGCGAAAAAGGCAAAGCGGTTGCCAGACGCGCGTTGCTGCTGGGTGGCAATTCGGCAGTATGGGTGTTTCCAGTCCAGCTGGCATTGACGCGGACTTACGAGGAGTGATCTCCCAGAACGCCGTTTGAACGAAGTGGCCTCGCCTTCGGCTTCGTCCACAGACGCTTCGCGTGTGGTACTCTCCAGGCGAATGATCGGTCCCATCAATCCGCGCGCGGCATCGATCTCGCCGTTGTCAGCGTTTTTGAAAGTGACTTGTTTCCAGGTAGTTACGATTCAAATCCCATAGCCCCGCAACGCCTGCTGCATCCGAGGGCGGCTTCCTTCAAACGTCTCTATCTGAAGTGACCCGGCGCTCAGACTACGACCATGCTTCAGGGCTCCTGCGCCGGGTCACTCCAGATAGAGTTGTAGCGTTTCTCGGGACCTAATCTGGAAGCTCAGCGTATGAACCAGTTGCTCAACAGCGATCGCGCTGCTCGCCTCCGGTGAGCCTGCGGCAGCCAATCTGGCCGCCTCCATCGGTCATCGCCCGTGGCCTTGGAGGTAAGGGATAACGACGTTCTTCAGATCCTCCTCGACGCTGTCCGTGAACGGCCCGGTGCCAGGCTCGTATCCGCCTTCGGCGAAGGCTTGCCGGGTCGGCAGATACCCCAGGGAACCGTTCGCGTAACCGAAATAGAAGGTGTGCTCGTAGGGAGAGCGGGCGCGAATATCCATGGAGATCTCGCAGAACAACTCCACCGGGGCCGACCAGATCGCCAGGTCGTCGTTGATGATAAGAAACCGGACAGGTAGTCGGATGGCGCCGTCCCCGCCGGGGGCCACTCTCAGATAGGAATTGAGAGCCTGCTCCCACCCATAACCGTGGCGGCGCGGCGTCTCCACGATCCTCTCGCTTAACCGGAGGCGAGCCTCGGAGACGGGCGCTTTCATGGCGCTGTTGGCGGCGAGAATCCTGTCCCCCAGCAGCGAGTTGAACTGAGTGATGTGTGCGTCCGAGAAATTCCGCCGCGTCTCATATATGGGGGCCAGATTTCCAGCGGCGCCGTTGATGAAAAGCATCGGCGCGGAAATCTTCTCTTCCACGTATGCAGCCACCACGCCGGGCACATCGCCGCTGATCATCAGGTTCTCCGGGCCCAGCGACGTCGCGTGTATGGGATAGTTGGCCACCAAAGCGATGGGCGTTCCGTCCGGGCGCTCCAACCTGAGGAGATTGATCCGCCGGTCCACAGGCCCGTCCGGATTCAGGCCCAGAGAACTATGACCCTGGAGATCGGTGGCCCGCCGGTTGATGTTGGCCGCCGAGTACCCCGTGCCAACAACCAGGCGCGCCGGCTCCAGCTTCGTCCGAGCTTCCTTAATCGCGTCGATCAGCGTCCTCTCCACGAATGCCGTGTACTCCGTATCCGTGGGGTGGGTGTGGCGTTCCGGCATCGTCAGGTCCGCTACGCTCGGAGGACCGATTTCAGGGGCGGAGTGCGTGTGGGTGGTGGTCCACCAGACTTGCAGGCGGTCGATTCCCGTTTCCTTCTTCAGTTGCGCGGCGAACTCCTCGTAGACGGCTGGCGAGAATTCACATACGTCGGAAGAGGCCAGGAAGAACTGCGTGGCGCCATCGTCCAGGGCTACGACCCGAGTGAAGATGTGGTCGTGCACGCCGGTGTTCTTCCGCTCCCCATAACCCAACAGATACTTGCTGCTCGATGGTGTAATGTCCACCTTCACGGCGGCCGCGCGCAGCCCTGCGGGCTGGGCTCCGGCGGAGGAGATGGCGCAGGCCGCCGCCATTGCCACTATGGCTGTTGTGATTTGCTGCATCACCACACGCTGTCCTCCTTGTTCCCTTCGCGCCATCAGGGCGCAGCCTGGCTCTCGCCTGCCGATCGAACCGACCTAGGAAATCGTAACACGGCGCTAAACCCCGACACCCCAATGGGCTACGCCATTCGTGCCGTTTCAAGACGCGCGTTCCAATCGGTGGCCGCGCCAGCGGCTTCGTTCAAGTCACGTTGTGGGAAGTTTGCAGCGCTCACTCTCGCGAAACGCGCGATCCCGATAGCTGTTGAGCACGAAGTCTGACGACATGGCTACGTAGTGACCAACCCGTGGAAGTGCTCGTCTGCGCAGACAAACATGGTCTACTACGGCCAAACCCGCTAAGGACGGGCCTTTGACGGGCTCGTGGCCGGAGTTATACTCTCAATCAAACTGGTACAAAAGATCGGTCAGGCCACTTGGGAAGGGTGTTCCACAGGACGTTGACAAGGCGAAGGATCTGCTGACCGGTGCTTCTGCTTGTGGAGTGGCTGAAGCAACGTTCGAGTTGGCGCGACTGCACCTAAATGAGAGCTTTGAAGCAGCTGATCCGACCGCACGACGCGAGTGGCTAGACTCCCTGACCACCGCTTCGGCTGCCGGAGTGGCCCAGGCACAATACGAGTTGGCACGCCTGCATCTAAATGGGGGCATTGAGGGGGCTGATCCGATCGAAGGAAGGGAATATCTGATCCAGGCAGCACAGAACGGAAGCGCCGAAGCGACTACTCTCCTCAGATCACTGGCAGGTGCCGAGCAAGGCGACGCCTACGCGCAGTCCATCCTCGGCGATATGTATGCTCAGGGTCAGGGAGTGGAACCGGACGACGCTGAGGCGGCCCGCTGGCGGCTCAAGGCCGCCGAACAAGGCGACGCCGATGAGCAGTTCATGCTCGGCAATATGTATGCTCGGGGCTGGGGAGTGGAGCAGGTCTACGCCAAGGCTAGCCACTGGTGGCGCAAGGCCGCCGAACAAGGCAACGCCTACGCGCAGTTCAACCTTGGCGATATGTACTTCCTCGGTCGGGGAGTGCAGCAGGATCACGCCAAGGCTCGCCGCTGGTGGCGTAAGGCCGCCGACCAGGGGAATGCTGCCGCGCAGTTTAATCTTGGACTTCAGTATGCCAAGGGCGTGGGTGTTCCGCAGGATGACGCCAAAGCGGTTCGATGGCTCCGTAGGGCCGCAAGCCAGGGGTACGAGGCCGCACGTGACATTCTCGAACCTCTGGGTTTGGCAGATGCTTGATCGGAGGTTGCTTTAGAAGGCGGTCGCCAAGTGTAGCCCATGCAGGAGAGTTGGCAGATCGTTAATCTAGCGCCCTGGCATCCGCCGGCGCGGCCTGCCACCGCGCGCGCTGCTCCTGCCACAAAGGCAATCGCGCGATTCTTCGAAGCTCACCTTCGTTGATCGGGGATCGAGCGCCAGGTATCCGTGGCAGTCTCAGGATCGCCTCCTGGATATCAGGTGCCAGCCAAGTGAGCGCCATCAATTGGCTGATCCGCTCCCGGCTGACGCAGCCGAGCCTCGCGAGGTCGGCGCACCTCTGGATCTCGCCCCGGTCGATCATCTCCTGAAACTGAAGCGCCAGCGCAAGGACCTGCGTGATTCGCGGTAGCCGGCCCCGCTCCGCAACGGGCACGGCCGCCGGCGCGATCTTCTTCGGCACCCTGTTGATCTGGCGAACCGTCGGCTGCAACCGGACCTTTACTTCAAACCTGCTGTTCTGAACCGTCATCTGTTCTCCACCTGTGCGCAAAGCTGCTGGATTCCCGCCGTGCGGAAGCCGACCGTCACGGTGCATGTCGCGCCGTCGTAGGTGACGCGATCCACCAGCGTCTTCACGAACTTCTCCTGCTCACGTGGCGTCATCTCTGACCAGACGCCATCAAACTCCTTGAGCGTCTTCCGCACGCTCGCCGCGTCCACCGCCTGGCCGACCGACTCGGCCAACTGATCGCGAACGTCGCGAAGCTGGCGCTCGAGCACGGCTACGCGGTCTTGCAACTCGGCCATTCGGTCCGTGGCCAGCCTCCCCGTCATGCGCAGCAAGCCGGCAGTCTCCTCCCCGAGACGTCCCAATTCTTTTTCGATGACCCGTTTCTCGCGCTCCAGCCCCTCGACCCCTGCGATCCGCTGCTCGTCCAGCTGCCGGACGACATCCGCCACCACATCGGGGTTCGCAGCGATCCCGCGGATTTGGTCGACCACCGCTTGCTCGATCACCGGCGCTGAGACCGAACGCGTCTGGCACTCGTTGTACCCCTTCTGATGGGCGTTCACGCAGACGTAGTAGCGGTAGAGCTTGTTGGGCGCCTTCTGCGTGTACGTGTGGACCATCCCCACGTCGCAACTGCCGCAGCGGAGAATGCCCTTGAGGACCGCGCCATACTTGTTGCGGATCTGCCGGCCGCCGGTCTTGGAGTTGTATCGCAGCCGATCCTGCACCGATTGCCAGATTCCGGGCTCGACGATGGCCTCCTGTTCTCCTTCGTAGACGTGCCCGCCGTAATCGACCTTGCCGACGTAGACCATGTTCGTGAGCAGGTTGTAGAGGCGATTCTTCGCGAACGCCTTTCCGCCCGTGGCAGTGCCCTTGCGCGTCGTCCACGCCTTCATCCGCCAGCCACGCCGATCAAGTTCCTGTACCACTGGGATCAGGGATCCATGCTCCAGATAGAGATCAAAGATCGCCCGGACTCGCGCAGCCTCGTCATTGTTCACCACCAGACCCGCGCCTTTGTCACTTAGGTCGTACCCGAGCATCAGATTGCCGCCCACCCATCGGCCTTTGCGGCGCGCGGCCGACATCTTGTCTTTCGTGCGCTCCGCGATCATCTCGCGTTCGAATTGGGCGAACGACAGTAGGATGTTGAGCGTCAACCGGCCGAGCGAGCCCGTCGTGTTGAACTGCTGCGTGACCGACACGAAGTTCACGCCGTGCTTGTCGAGCACATCCATGATCCGCGCGAAGTCGAGCAGCGACCTGGTCAGCCGGTCCACTTTGTAGACCATCACGCAGTCCACGAGTCCATCGCCTACATCCTGGAGCAGCTTCTTCAGCGCGGGCCGATCCATGTTGGCGCCGGTGAATCCGCCGTCGTCGTACTTGTCCGCCAGGACCACCCAGCCCTCCTCGCGCTGGCTGCGGATGAATGCCTCGGCCGCGTCGCGTTGCGCGTCGAGCGTGTTGAACGTCTGCTCCAGCCCCTCCTCGGTGGACTTGCGGGTATAGATCGCACAGCGAAGCGTCCTGCGTTTCAGTCCGGTAGGAATCCCGAATTCAGCGGCGGCCACTCGTGCCCTCCTTCATCAAGCCGAAAAACGCGAAGCCATTCCACTTCGTGCCCGTGATCTCCTGCGCGATGGCGCTCAGCGACGTGTACCGGCGGTCACGAAACTCGAAGCCCTGGTCTGTCACTTTCACGACGAGCGTCTCGCCGCGGAACTGTTTGACGATCACACCGCCTGGCATCGGCAGGCGCGAGTCGTGATCCGACGTAATCGTCGTCGTGGCAGTCTGTTCGATCGGCAGCCCGGCGCGCCGCTTCGCCGCGTTGGTGACGACGCGATTCCGGAGCGCGACATTGCGCGCGATCTCGCGGGCAAGCTGGCGGACTGGTTCTGGCAGGCCGCCTTCCTCCTCCGCCTGAAGATGCCAGGCGATCTTGCGGAACAAAAACTGGCGATGCGCACTCTCCGGCTCGGCGTCAAACGCCTCACGGTACCGTTGCTGCAGCTCGCGGACGCTCATCGCGGCGAGCTCGTTAATCTGGTCTCGAACGGGTTTCTTCACGCGTCAACCTCATGACCATGAAGGCTCTCTGGGCACCCGTTATCAAGTTCTCCGTTGACGGCGTTCGGAGCATCTTCGGCAGGGATTTCGATGCGCCGCGCGCGCTGAAAGCGCTGGTACGCAGTCGCCAAGAGAGTAGCGGCGCCGGCGATTGCATCGTGGGTCTGTTCGTCTCGGAACTCCATTCGTCCTCTCCGGGCGGGAGACCGAAAACGGTGTAGTGGGCGGCGGGTCCAGTTGGCAGGCGCGTCGTCGTGTTTGCCGGTCCTGGTGGTCCGACACCCACAACGGTTTCCGCTTGGCGGCCTGCCCGCTGTCTGGTGGTCTCGAAATCGCCGTGCGGCGATTCCTGTCAATAGATACTCACGGGAGTTCGAAAGTGTCCAATCTGGGGGCCCTCTCTCAACAGGGCTGTCAACAAACGCAGAGGCGTCAACGGAGAAACCGGAGAATTCGAGGAGTTGAGAGAGGCCTACGCTCCGAACCAGCATGGTTGAGAGCGCACCCCGGTTTGCACTACTTCGAACCGGAGAAACGGGTTTGAACGCAAATACTGCGGAATGTTTGGGATACGGCGACGGCTGGAAAGGGCGATGACGTCAACAAAATCGGCGTGCGGACGTTAGCTTTTTGGGCGGTGGCTCATTTCCCACCTGACAAACTGCGATTCTCAGAAAATTGCAACTAACTGAAAACACAAGGAAAACTCTCGTGATTTATCAGCATTTCGGGCCAGAGTTCGAAAACTTCGTTGGGGGCCCAAGCTGAACTACAACCGATTTATCGTCCTCCGGCACCAGACGGACAGTCACGGTCCACGTCTCGTTGTCGTACAGCACGGATTCCACGTGTGTCCGAATCCGATGGCTATCGAGCTCATCGCGGTGCGCGCGAGGCAGCACGTTGGCCACCGCCGACTCAATTGTCCCCGCAGCGATTTGGTACCCGCACGGCGGCCGGCCGCCTGCCGTTGACCGGCACCGGTAATAGCGATAGACCTTGTTGCCGCGACGGGTACTGTGCGGCATCAACGGCCTGCCGCAGGTGCCGCACGTAATTCTCCCCTTCAGCGGCCAAATCGGCCCATAGACGAACGCTCCCGACCTTCGGGTTCGCCTGCCGTCGAGCATCTCGCCCACTGTGGCGAACACCGCATCGCCTATGATGCCCTCATGGCAACCGAGCCGCGCGCTATCACCGTCTCGCAGCATCCCGATGTGGACTGGATTCCGTAGCGTCGCCACCACCTGTCGCGCTGTCCAGAGGCTACCGCCGCGCTTGTTCCCCGTGCGCAGTGCTGCAGATACTTTGGTCCGGTAACCGAGGCCGTTTGCCGCCTCGGCGATGTCAGCGGGCTTCTTACCGGCCGCACCCTCAGAGAACATCCACTTGACGACCGCCGACTCCTCCTCGTTCGGCACCAGTTGCTTCGAGCGCCGGTCAGCATCGTACCCAAACGGCACTCCGCCGGCAAATCGCAGGTGGCGCGCTTTCAGCCGTTCGCGAGATTCGGCGATGCGGGTCGCAATCATCTCGCGCTCAAACTCGGCGAACGACGCCAGAATGTTCAGCACGAATACGTCCTGGGCTGAGTGCCCGAGTTCCGTCGCGGTAACAATGACCAGACTGATTTCCAACTGGCGAAACTCGTTCAGGAGGGCGGCGCACCCGCGCACGCTACGCGAGAGTCGGTCAAGATGATGCACGATGACTTGGTCAACCTGTCCCTTCCGGACGAGGCCAAGAAGACGATCGAGGGCCGGGCGTTCGAGAGTGGCTCCGGAGTAACCGTCATCGTCGAATCGCTCTGGGATCAGCGTCCATCCGTGAGCGATTTGGGACTCGGCATACAGACGACATGCATCGTGCTGGACCTGGCACGACGAGAGATCATCGGATGAATGCACCGATTGGCGGGTGTAGATGGCGCATCGAATCGGCCTTCGAGAGTGCGCCGCGGGAAGATCACGGGGCAATTCAACCTCCGATGAGGTAGGGATCAAGCACATCCATCACCGCATCGCGCACCTTCTGCGCGAGCTGACGAGCCCTCACCTCTTCGCCTGGCAGTGCCTCAGCCCGATCGCCGGGATAGCGGATCTCGGCACCGAAGGGACTCAGCCAATTCGCATCATCAAGGGCCTCGACCATCACTGGATCAACCGGCTGCAGCAGAATGAGCAGGTGCCGGATGACGTGGGTCTTCGGGAATTCGATCTGGTGCCGGGTAAGGAGCGCCTTCAGGTACTTCTCCGCGGCCTGCTGAGCATGAAACCCGACAATGTCCCGAAACTCGCTTTCAGCGCTGAGGCGGACGGCAGTCTTGAAATCTAAATCCGCCTTCTTGACCCACTCGACCACCAGCAGCCGGATCTCTGTCTCAGGCGGCCTCATAGAGGATCCTGCCGTACTTGTGAGCCGGGTACGCGATACCGCCAATGATGTTCTTCGTTGCCTCGAACCGTTCCGAGGATATGATCTTGACGTCAACCGGGAAGCGGACATCGCCGATCGCGTCGGTGATCGCAACGCTCTCCTCATGTCGGTTCTCCGCAGTCGGCTCGACGATTAGGAGGTCAATGTCACTGTCCTTCGTCATCTGGCCCGTCGCGGCCGACCCGAACAGAATGATCCTGTCCGGCTTCGCCACGGCCAGCACGCGGCGGACGACTTCGTTCAGTACTAATTCATCGACGCCCATTCGTTCTTAATGATAGACCAAGCGAGGCCGAGTTCGAAAATGTGCGAATCTGGGCCCCCTTTCTCAACAGGGCTGTCAACTTCAGCGGAGGCGTCAACGGAGAAACCGGAGAATTCGAGTGGTTGAGAGAGGCCTACGCTCCGAACCAGCATGGTTCAGAGCGCACCCCGGTCGGCAGCATTGCGAACTGGAGAAATGGGTTTGAACGCAAATACTGCGGAATGTTTGGGATACGAATGTGGCGGCGATGGGGGATGGAGTCAACGAAAGCGGCGGGCTGAGGTTAGCTTTTTGGGCGGTGGCTCCCCACCCTCATCCCTCCTCTAACCTTCTCCGCGTCTCGAGCCCCTGAATTGGACACGGGCTGCAATCCGGTCACCTGAGAACGCGCACTCCAATCACCTCTTCATTGGTGATCTATGCGGCGCCATACTGCGGTGTAATTCTCGAAAAGTAGCGTATAGTAGTTTGTTGTGCGAACCAAACTGCATGAACCGCGCGCGGTGTCACTAAACCAGTTTGTGGACAAGCTTCAGGAGGCTGGGCGCTACACCTTTACTCGGGACGAGGCCGCCATGGCGTGTGGAAGCTCGGGAGTCGCCCTACGGCAGGCTGCCTTGCGCCTACAGAAGCAGACTCGGCTGGTCATGCCGCGCCGCGGTTTCTTTGTGATCGTTCCGTTGGAGTACCGCTCGGCAGGCGCGCCGCCACCGGCCTGGTACATCGACGCGCTGATGCGATTTCACGGCCGGCCGTATTACGTTGGGCTGCTCTCCGCGGCGGCCCTGCATGGCGCGGCCCATCAACAGGCCCAGGAATTCCAGGTGATCACCGACCGGGCACTACGGCCAGCGATCGGGGGAAGAACCCACCTGCACTTCTTCTACAAGCGGCGCCAAGCCCAGACTCCGACGATCGCGATGAAGGTTGAGACCGGCGAAATGCTAGTGTCGACTCCTGAGGCAACGGCTTTCGATCTCGTACGCTACCCGCTCGCCGCCGGCGGATTAGGGAACATCATCACTGTGCTCGCAGAATTGGCGGAAAAGATGGATCCGCAACGGCTGGTGGAAGCTGCAGAAACCGAGGCGGAACTTGCTGCCGTGCAACGGGTTGGTCTGCTCCTGGAGTGCGGGGGCGCGAGCGACAAGGTTGAACGCCTGGCGGAGTGGATCACCAATCAGAAGCCGCGCACGATCCTGCTCCGGCCAGACCGTGATGCTGCGCGCGCGACCAAGAATGACCGTTGGCGGCTCCTGGTGAATGAGGATCTTGA
>Ga0302319_10014035_pt1 | contig 14972 bp, 11 predicted proteins | sample Bog_T0_2_FD_203319 | JGI IMG/M metagenome (GOLD analysis project Ga0302319, IMG submission 203319) | Peat permafrost microbial communities from Stordalen Mire near Abisko, Sweden - Bog_T0_2 | ecosystem: Environmental > Terrestrial > Soil > Wetlands > Peat | place: Sweden: Abisko, Stordalen Mire... | reverse complement strand
GTGGCGATCATCTCGCGGCGCACCAGCCGGGGCGCCGAAGCGCCGGGAATCAGCACCGCGCCCACCACCAGGTCCGCGGTCTTGAGGTTTTCGCTGATGGTCCACGCATTGGAAGCCAGAGTTACGATCAAGCCGTTGAAAATGTCGTCCAACTGGCGCAAGCGGTTCAGGCTGCGGTCGATGATGGTTACGTGGGCGCCCATTCCTACCGCAATCTTGGCGGCATTGGTTCCCACGATGCCACCACCCAGGATCACCACGTTCGCCGGCGCCACGCCGGGCACGCCACCCAGCAGAATGCCACGGCCGCCGCTGGGCTTTTCCAGATACTGCGCACCCACTTGCACCGCCATGCGACCGGCCACTTCGCTCATGGGGGTGAGCAGGGGCAGGCTGTTGTCGCTTTCCTGGATGGTCTCGTAAGCCACCCCGTTGACCTTGGACGTCAGCAGCCGGTCGGTAAGCTCGGGAAGCGGCGCCAGGTGCAGGTACGTGAAGAGGATCAGACCCGGGCGGAAATAATCGTACTCGGCTTTTTGCGGCTCTTTCACTTTCACCACCAGATCGGCGCGCCGCCACACTTCCGCCGCCGAGTCCAGGATGGCCGCGCCGGCCTGCATGTACTCGCGATCGGTGAGGGAACTGCCCTCGCCGGCCTGGCTCTGCACCAAGACCTCGTGTCCCGCCTCGCGCAGGGCAGTGACGCCGCTGGGCACCAGTCCGACGCGCGTCTCATGGTCCTTGATTTCCTTGGGAACGCCGATAATCATGAGTTGCTTCTCCCAAAATCAGGTTAACACCACTAGACAGTGGAGGGAGAGGAGGTTGCGAACCCCCTGGTCCGCGCGGGTCCCCCTGGACCCGCTCTTCTTTCGAGGAATCAGGCGTCTGCAATCGCCGGCAGGCCGACCGGGGGGTCGGCCGCGGACCAGGGGGTCCGCCCTACCAGGACTGACAAAACCGTGACAAGAGCGGCCACGTGCCGCGTTACGATTGGCTGTAGCCATGAGAATCCGGCGCTCGGAGGTCGTGCTGCTGGTGCAAGCGGCGGCTATCCTGCTGCCGGTTGCGGCGCTTTCCGGGATCGCCCTGCACAACTTGCGCGAGGATAAAGAAGCCATCGAGCAGGAAGCACGCGAGCGGGCGAAGGTGGAAGCGCCGGAACTGGCACGGGGATTCGGCCTGGCCTTACAGAGCCGGATTCAGAATGGCATCGCCGGGCGAATCCGGGACGGACAGCCGCTAGCCGTGCCGGATTACCCGCGACAGCCGGAGCCGGCGGCGCACGCGCTCCCCGGCGCCGCCGAATGGGCGCAGTTGGAACTCGCGGAGCGAACCGGCCCCCCGAACGGATTGATTCCGCGAGCCGTGGGCCTGGCCCATCGCCTTCCGGACGCAGTTACCGAATCGGGAACTCCGCTAGCCGGCCTGGCGCTGTTGCTGGCCCTGCGGCATGTCGAGGGCGGCGTCGTGCCCGCGGAACTGCTCCGCGAGCTGGATCGCAACGTGAAAGACTACCCGTCGTTCCTGTCTCGGGAATTGTTGCGGGTCGCGAAACGAGTGGCCGTGGATAGGGACTCGGCGAACCGGGTAGAGACAATCGACGTCGCCTGGGCCGAGCAGGAATTGGTCCGCGAAAAAACCAGGGAGCTGGTGCGGCGGGCGGCGGGACAACTGATAGGCTTAACGGCTCCCACGGCAATCCGGGTCGTCGGGCCGGTCTCCACATTCCTGGCATTTTGCGAGCCCGCGCCCGGCGGATGGAATTTGAGTTTTGTGGACGACCGGGGCCGCTGGGTGCGGTTGCCACGCGCCTACGAGGAGTTGACGGCTCAGGTGGACGGGGAACCGCTACACTTCGGGGGCGCTCACTCGACCAACATGGTGTTGGCTTCCGCCGGCGGGGCGCTTCCCGGCGGGCATGCCTTTCGGATCGGCATCGATCTCGCCAACCCGGAGCTGCTCTATCTGCCGTACCGGAAACGGCTGGACCTCACTGAATGGTTGATCTGCTTCGCCGCCGCTACCGCCATCCTCGGCCTGGCCAGCCTGTGGATGGGGTACCAGCGGCAGGCGCGGCTGAGCGAGATGAAATCCAACTTCGTTTCCAGCGTGTCGCACGAACTGCGCGCGCCCCTGGCGGCGGTGCGCCTCATGGCGGAAAGCCTCGATGGCGGGCGCGTCGCCGACGAGGCCAAACAGAAGGACTACTACCGGCTGATCCTACAGGAATGCCGCCGGCTCTCCTCGCTGGTAGAGAATGTGCTCGACCTTTCGCGCATCGGCGACGGCCGCAAACGCTACTCCTTCGAACCCGTAGACCTGGCGGCTTTGGTGCGGCAGTCCGTCGCCGTGATGGAGCCTTGCGCGGCGGAGCGGCAGGTCAGTCTGGGCCTGGCCGAAATCCCCGGGCTGCAGCCCATTTGGGACGGCCATGCCGTGCAACAATCGCTGGTGAACCTGCTCGATAACGCCATCAAACACTCGCCACCGGGAGCGACGGTACGGGTCGCGGTGGAACGCGATGCCGGCAACGTGCGCCTCTGGGTAGAGGACCAAGGCCGGGGCATCCCGCGGCGTGAGCAGAAACGCATCTTCGAAATGTTCTACCGGCACGGGTCGGAACTGCGGCGGGAAACGAAGGGAGCGGGCATCGGGTTGAGCATCGTGCAGCAGGTGGCGAAGGCGCATGGCGGGCGGGTGATCGTCGATAGCGAAGTGGGCCGCGGCAGCCGTTTCGCGTTGGAATTGCCGCTGGAGCGCCCCTCATGAAGGCGCGCATCCTGCTGGTGGAAGACGAAGCGCCCATGCGGATGGCGCTGAAAGACATTCTCGATTCCGAAGGCTACCGCGTGCAAACCGCGGCCGATGGCGAAGCCGGGCTACAACAGGCCGTGGATCAAAAACCGGACCTGATCCTGCTCGACGTTATGCTGCCCAAGCTGGATGGCTTCGCGCTCTGCGGCGAGTTGCGAAGATTGGCGATCGACACTCCGGTGCTGATGCTGACAGCGAAAGGACAAGTGGAAGATCGCGTCACCGGGCTCGATAGCGGCGCGGACGATTACCTGGTGAAGCCGTTCAGCACGGAGGAACTGCTGGCGCGCGTGCGTGCCTTACTGCGGCGGCGGGGTGGGCAGCGTGCGCCGGTTCGCGCCCTGACGCTGGGAGAGGTGAGGATCGACCTGGTGAAGCTCACGGCAAACCGCGGCCGGCAGCCGCTGCGCCTGACCGCCAAGGAATTCGCCGTGCTGCGGCTATTGGCGGAAGCGAATGGCGAACCGGTCACGCGCGAGCGGTTCCTGGACCTGGTCTGGGGCTGCACGGCTTTCCCCACCACGCGCACAGTGGATAACCACATCGCCAGCCTGCGCGCCAAACTGGAGCCCGAGCCCGAGCGGCCGCGGTGGATCCAGACGGTGCATGGCGTGGGCTATCGGCTGGAAACGGAGGCCCCAGATTTTGCAGATCCGTGACATCCCGGCGGGCGCTTTGCCGCAGAATACAGAACGAGGAGACTTATTATGAAGATTACGCTGGCTCTTACGTTGTTGACTCTTTCCACCGGGTGGGTTGCCGCCCAGGACACGATGTCGGATACACTGCGGAAGGCGGTAGTGGAACAGGATTCGCAACACGATCTTACCGCCGCGGTGCGGGACTATCAGGCGGTGGTAGCGCAGTTTGACGAGGGACGGAAGACGGCGGCGACGGCACTTTTCCGGCTGGCCGAGTGTTACCGCCAGCAAGGGAAGAACGACCAGGCTAAGTCGGCTTACCAACGCGTAGTTCAGGAGTTCGCGGACCAGAGTAAGTTGGCGGCGCAGAGCCGCACGGTGCTGGCGTCCACTTATAAGGTACAGTCCAAGACGGAAGCTGGGCCGGTGGCTGTTATGGACCCGGAAGGAGAAAAGGCGCGCCAGCGGTACCGGGAACTGCTGCAGGAGGAAATCGCGCTGGCGGCGAGCGAGTTCCAACATGCGCAAGATCTGGTGGGCCTGGGCACCATACCACTCGAAGGCACCAACCCATCCCGCGAGAAGATGCTCCATCTGCAGCGTGAATTGGCGGCGTTCGATATGGGCATCGTGCCGGCGGAAATCAAAGCGGCCAAGTAAGCACACTTGTGCCCTGCACAATCTGCGGGAGGGTAAAGAGACCACCGGGCAGGAAGCACGCGACCGGGCGAAAGGACAAGTGGAAGGTCGCTTCCAAGGCACTGCTGGATGCGCCGCCCGGAACCCCGGCGACAATCTCTTGACCGCCTCACCAATTACCGGAAGCTGGTGCAGCACGGCAGACTGGGTTTTCGCGTCCGCGAGGAACGCTTCTTTGTCCGCAGGCCCCCTGAACTCGATTGCCAGGCGGGCAGCTTTAATGATGTCGAGAAGATGCGCGTCATCGCGGGGCAAAGTACGGCTCCGCGCTCTCCAGGATCGCCTTGCGCCGAATCCAATTTGAGCTGCGCTCGATTGCGCGCTGGGAAACCAGGTCGACCTTACGCCCGACGATGCCCGAGAGTTCCTCTTCCATCGCAACGTGATCCAACAGGCTCGGGTCCGCATCCGGGGCGAAAGTCACCAGCAAGTCCAAATCGCTGTCCCGGCGGAAATCTTCGCGTAGCGCAGACCCGAACACGCGCAGTTCGGCGATCTTCCAGCGGTGGCAGAACTCAGCGAGCCGCTGTGTCGGAATGGGAATCTCAGTCCGCATGGCATCCTTCCCTAACCAGTCTGCCACAACCGGCGCAGCGATCGGCTCAAGGGGAGCACCGTGATATGGTTGGGGTTGGCCGCCTAGTCAGGCTTCGGCTCCTCAATGCCGCGACGTTCGTCGAGCGACCTCCGGCGGCAGAATTCAACTTCCGGGTCGCCTGCGTCCAAAAATAGACCCTTCGTAGACCCTGTTTTCAGGTGGGAGTGTCTGTAAGTATTTGAGGGATTTGGTCGGGGCGAGTGGATTCGAACCACCGACCTCCTGGTCCCGAACCAGGCGCTCTAGCCAGGCTGAGCCACGCCCCGATTCGTCCAGTATAACATCGTTCTTCGCTCCTGCGATCAACCCGCGGGTGCAGTACCATCAAATTCGTGAGCGAAACAGGCAAGTTGCGCGCCCTGCCGGCGGTGCATGAGGTCCTCGCCCTACTCTCCCCTTCCTGCGCAAACTATCCGCACGCGTTGCTGGTGACGGAAATCCGCCGGGCGCTGGAGGATATCCGCGCGGAGATCCTCGGCGGCCATGCCGGCGGGGCCGCTGTGGAACTTCGCGTCGAGCGCCGCCTGGCGGCCCTCGAAGCGCCGTCTCTGCGGCGCGTCATCAATGCCACAGGCGTGGTCTTGCACACCAACCTGGGGCGAGCCCCGCTCGGACCCACGCAGGCTTTCGGCGGCTACTCCAACCTGGAATACGACCTGGCGGCCGGGCGCCGCGGCAAGCGCGACACCCATACCGCCGGCCTTTTGGAGCGCTTACTGGGCGCGCCCGGCATTGCCGTCAACAATAACGCCGCCGCCATCTTCCTGGCCCTGCGGGAATTGGCGCCGGATGGCGAAGTGGTGGTCTCGCGCGGCGAACTGATCGAGATCGGCGACGGCTTCCGCATCCCCGATATCATGGCCCAGTCGGGTGCGGTCATCCGCGAAGTCGGCGCCACCAATCGCACCCGGATCGACGACTACCGGGCGGCAATTCACGAGCGCACGCGGTTGCTGCTGCGCGTTCATCCCAGCAACTTTCGCATGTCGGGCTTTACCGCGCGGGTGGAACTGGGGGAACTGGTGGCGCTCGGCCGCGAGCGGGGCATTCCGGTGTATGAGGACCTGGGCAGCGGATGCGTGGTGGATTTGCGCCGCTTCGGCATCGAAGAACCCCTGGTTTCCGACAGTCTGAAAGCCGGCGTCGACCTGGTTTCCTTCAGCGGAGACAAATTGCTGGGGGGACCGCAAGCCGGCATTCTTGCCGGGAGATGGGAAATAGTGACCCGCCTGCGGAGCAACCCGCTCTACCGCGCGTTGCGGCTGGATAAACTCATCTGCCAGGCGCTGGAAAACACCTTGCGCAACCTGCTGCTGGAACGGTGGGACGCGGTGCCTGCGATCGCCATGATCCGGCAGACGCCCGATGAGATCCGCATCCGCGCGGAGAAACTGCTGGCTCAACTCCCGGAACTGAAGGCCGAACTGGCGCCGGGCACTTCGGTTATCGGCGGCGGCGCCACGCCGGAACAGGCCATCGCCACCTGGCTGATCGCCATCCGCTGCCCCAACCTGGCAGAGGCGGAGCGGCATTTGCGCGCCGGCAATCCGCCGGTGGTGGCGCGCATCGCGGACGACCGTCTGGTGCTGGACTTGAGAACCGTGCTGCCGGAAGAGGAGGCGGAACTGGTCGCGGCGCTGCGCTGAGAGGCGCCGGCTACGCCCGTTCCTGGTAGGTGCCCTCGGAGGTGTTGACGCGGATCTTCTCGCCTTCCACAATAAACGGCGGAACCTGCACTACCAGGCCTGTCTCCATCTTGGCCGGCTTGGACACATTGGAGACTGTCGCGCCTTTGAGTCCGGGCTCGGTTTCCACAACCGTCATGTCTACCGTGGCCGGCAGTTCCACGCCGAGGGCTTTTCCCTCGTAGAATTCCACCTTCACTTTGAGCTGCGGAATCAGGTATTGCACGGCATCGCCCAGCAGGTCCTTCATGAGATGCATCTGTTCGAACGTCTCGATGTTCATGAAGTAGTAGTACTCGCCATCGTCGTACAAATACTCCATTTCCTGCTCTTCCAGGATGGCCTTTTCCACCTTGTCTTCGGAGGAGAAGCGGTGCTCGGTCATGGTGCCGGTACGCAGACTGCGCATGCGCGCCTGCACGAAGCCGCGCAAGTTGCCGGGCGTACGATGCGTCATGGAGAAGACCGAATACAGTTCATTGTTGAACTTGATGATCATGCCGGGACGCAATTGTGTTGACGAAATCATGAAACTCCTTACAGAATTGTTGACTTGACCCTACGGGCGTCGGAACATTCAGTATAGCTCAGTGCTCCGCGGCGGTCTGTTCGGTCTAATAGGCCAACAGCCGTTCCATTTCCGAAACCAGGTTTTCGGTTTGCGGCAGGATGGCGGCTTCCAGTTGCGGATGGTAGCCCACCCAGGTATCGAGCGCTCCCACGCGGCGCACCGGGGCGTCGAGGTGGGTAAACAGCTCGTCGGCAATGCGCGCGGCGATCTCGGCGCCATAGCCCCAGGAGACGCAATCTTCGTGGGCGACAATCACCCGGTTCGTCTTGGACACCGATTTCTCAATGGCCGGCCAATCGTACGGCGCCAGGCTGCGCAGATCGAGGATCTCAATGCTGGCCTGCCCGGTGCGCTTTTCCACCTGGGTTGCGGCCAGCAGCGCCTTTTGCACCAGCGCGCCATAAGTGATCATGGTGAGGTTCTGCCCGGGTTTTACGATCTTGGCGCAGCCGAACGGGATGGTGAAATCTTCGCCGGGGTGCGGCGAGCGGTTATACGGTTCGCGGTAAAGGCGCTTGTGCTCCAGGAACAGCACGGGGTCGTCGGCGCGCAGCGCGGTGCGCATCAATCCGCAGGCGTCGAGAGCGTTGGAAGGAAAGACCACGCGCAGCCCCGGAATATGGGTGAACTCCACTTCGCCGCACTGGCTGTGATAAATGGCGCCGCCATTGAGGTAGCCGCCGATGGGCACGCGCAGCACGGCCGGGCAGGCAAAATCGCCGTTCGAGCGCCAGCGCATGGTGGCCAATTCGTCGCGGATCTGCATCATCGCCGGCCAGATGTAATCGAAAAACTGGATCTCGGCCACCGGCTTCAGACCGCGCAGCGCCATGCCGATGGCGCGGCCCACAATGGAAGCCTCGGCAATGGGGCTATTGAAACTGCGCTGCGGCCCGAATTCCCGCTGCAACCCGCCGGTCACTTTGAAAACCCCACCCTTGCCCTTCACCTCGGCAAGGTTCTGCTCGCGGCTGCAATCGGCCACGTCCTCGCCGAAAACCAGGATCTTGGGATTGCGCCGCATTTCTTCGCGCATGGCGGCGTTGATGGAATCCACCATGGTCATGGGTGCGCCATGGAAGCTGGGCTCCACGGCAAATTGTGCGGAGGTGGGGTCGATGGTTTCCGAGTAGAGATGCCGCAGCGCGGTTTCCGCGGCCGGCGGATCTTCGCGCAAGGCCCGGTGGGTGGCGTCATGCACCTCTTCGTCGATCTCGTGGCTGATGAGCTGCAGCCGCTGGCGATCAAGCACGCCCTGCTCGATGAGAAACTGCGGGAAGCGGATTACCGGGTCGCGCTCCGTCTCGGCATGGCGTTCGGCCGGCGTCTTATATAGCCGTTCGTCGTCGGAGAGCGAGTGGGAATAGAGGCGGACTACGTGGGCATGCACCAGGGCGGGACCGCGCCCTTCCCGGCACCAGGCGGCAGCCTCTTTCATGGCGCGATAGGAGGCCAGAAAATCGGTGCCATCCACTTCCAGCCGCAGCAGATCGGGGAAACCGGCCACCAGCCGGGAAATGCTGGCGCCGGCGGTCTGGCATTCGATGGGAACGGAAATGGCATAGCCGTTATCCTCCACCAGAAACAGCACCGGCAGGCGGCGCAGGCAGGCGGCGTTCAGCGCCTCCCAGAATTCACCCTCGCTGGTAGCGCCTTCGCCCGAGGTGACGAGCGTGATCTCATCGGTCTGCACGCCATAGCGAGAGGCTTCGGCGCATCCCACGGCCTGATTGAACTGCGTACCGGTGGGCGAAGAGGAGGAGACAATGTTGTACCGCCGGTGGCCCCAGTGCGAGGGCATCTGGCGCCCGCCAGAAGCCGGGTCGCCCGCCGAGCCCACGGCTTGTTGCAGCATCTCGTGGGGGGTTACGCCGAAAGCCAGGCAGAGCGCCCGGTCGCGGTAATAGGGATAGAGCCAGTCGTACCCCGGGCGCACCGCCATGCCCGCGGCCACCTGCACGGCTTCATGCCCGGCCGCGCTGATTTGAAAGAAGATACGATTCTGGCGCTTGAGCGCAACTTCGCGGTCGTCCAGCCGCCGGGAGGTGTGCATCAAGCGGAACGCGTGGACGAGTTGCTCGGGGTCGAGGCCTGCGAAACGATCCGATGCGGAAGCTGGCGCGGAAGTTGCGGGCAGTGTTGAGATGGCGGATCCCCCTAGACCAGTTTAGATGAGAATGGGGAGAACGATCACCGCCGACGCAGAGAGGCAGAGGGCGCAGAGAAAAGCCGGCGTTCCGCTAGCTAGTTTCTGTCGCAAAACTCCCGTGCGCCGGCGAAGGAACCCTCCCTTACGGTCGGGGCTCTGATGGTTTCGTTGACACTACAAGACTTCGGATCGGAGCCGCGACCGTGAGGGAGCGGTCTTGCACGCCGAAACTGAGTTTCGCGACAGAAACCAGCTAGGACTGCCCGCCTCCCCAGTCTGGACGACTTTAGAACTCTCGGGCTCTGCGAGCCGAGCTATGAGGCCAATCGCAAAACGCGTTGGATCTCGTTCGGGTCCGCATCGGGATCGTCCACGACCGGGTACAACTTTCTAACCTCAAGTGAGGCCCCGAAGCCTTTATTCCTGATGCAGACCGCAAAACCCTGAGTTTTCATTCGACGAGCCGGCATACCTAGTCCAGTAAGCGCATGATCTTGTACCGGGGAATTCTAGCAAACGGTGACACTACGTTGTTCGCACCGCGACTCAGTTCGAATCCGCACTGGGGTCCGCTCGCCAATCGCTGAATCGTAAGAGGTTTATTTGGGCTCCCAAGTCGGTTAAGCACCCGTGGCCCCGTAGGCAAATCGCGTCTCTTCACCGCAAGACGGGGACCGCGGCGGCTTCCACCACCCGGGCGGTCCCATGGACCACCACGCGGAGCGGTTCGACAATGCCCACGGTTTGCGCGAAACTCTTCAAGCGCGCGAGGGCCGAGTCGGTGACCTCCTGTCCTTTGGCTAACAGAAGAAGCCCGTTCAGGCTGCGCACGTCCTCGAGCATGATCATTTTAGTGCGGAGTTGCGTCAGGCTGACCAACCGCAACGCCAGTTGCGATTCCTCCACTTGCACCTCGCGCAACGCCTCTACGAAGTCGCGATGATACTCCGGGTTGCGCTTCATGGCGGCCAGCGCCGCCCCGGGCTCGGCGCCACGAATCATCTGCTCGTCGAAATCCCGCGCCACTTTGAGCAGGGCCGCGCCCACGGCGGCGGCGTCGGACATGGCGGTACCGGGAGCCCAACGGTCTTCCTGATGGGCTATCATGCGCGCCACTAATTCCAACCGGGGAATTCGCGCCAGCAGGGCATAGCCAACCAGGCTCTGCCCCGCCAGGACCTGCGCCTCGGCCGCGCTCAAGGGCTCCCTGCGGTAATACTTGTCCATCACCTCGGGCGGCACCGTGACCGAGCCGATTTGCGAAAGCATCGCCGCCAGTTCGAACTGCCAGCGGTCCGCCAGGTCCAGCCTGGCCGCCATATGCACCACATACCGGCGGATGCGCTGCGCCCGTCCGAAAGCGCCGGGATTCACCAGACTCAGCACTTCGCTCAGCACGCCGATGCTGCCGCGGAGAGTCTGCTCCAGCAGTTCGCGCTCCGCGGTAATCAGGCGATGTTGCTCGAGGGCCGCGGTCAGAGCCCGGCTCAACGTATCGGCCGGACAGGGTTTGGTCAGGAACTGGAAGATGTTGCCCTGGTTGACGGCGGCGATGGCCGCATCCATATCGGCCTGTCCGGTGAGCATCACGCGCACGGTGTCGGGGGAGGCGGCGCGCACGCGAGTCAGAAACTCGACGCCATCCATCACCGGCATGCGCAGGTCGGAAACCACCACCGCGAACGGACCGTCTTTGGCAATGGCCTCCAGGCCGAGCACCGGTCCCACCGCGGTATGGATCTCGAACTGTTTGCGGAACTGGCGCTCCATCGCCTGCAAAATATTGGGCTCGTCGTCCACACACAGAATTCGCGTCAGCATGTCGATCTCTCCGTCATTTCTTCGTACATCTGCCGCCAGCGGGGCAGCGCCTCTTCGAATCCCAAACGGGAGAGGCAAGCCAGGTCCATGTCTTCCTCGGAATCCCGGTTGACCAGCGCGTTGGCAAAATGAACTGCCGCCACGGCGGGAGAAGCCTCCGCATCGCGGAAGGGGTAGTGATGCAAGGCCAGAATTTCCGCTACCGGGTCGGGAAGGCCCCACAGCCACACCAGGTAGGCGCCGATTTCGGCATGGCTGGTGCCGAATATTTCGCACTCCGCCTCGCTGATGCGAACCGGCCCCCCGCGCACGCGCAGAAGAACCTCCTGGTATTGCACGGGATAGTTGGCAACCAACACCAGCTTACCGATATCGTGTAGCAGGCCGCCCACGAACGCATGGTCGACGGCTGCCGCGGTAAGCCCCATCGACTTGGCGATCTGCCGGGCCAGCGTACCCACCGCCAGACTGTGTTGCTGCAATTCCTCGATAGAGAAATGGCACTCGCCACGCAGCTCAAACTGGGAAAATGCCGATGCGGTGAAGACCAGCGCCCGCACGGTTTCCAGTCCCAAATAGACCACCGCATCGACGGGTTTGGTGATTTCCCGGCTGAGCCCGAAAAACGCCGAGTTGACCAACTGCAGAACTTTAACCGTCATCCCCATGTCCTGAGCCATAATCTGGCCCACCATTTGGGGAGATGCCTTGCCCGAGCGCAGCGCGCCCACCAGCTCCCCATAAACAGCCGGGATGCTGGGCAGGGACTGAATCTGCGAAATCAGGCCGCGCAATGCCGGGTTGTGCAGCAGGAATCGCAGGCAGAAGGCGCGCTGCACGGTGGCGCGCAGAGTCTGCGCGTCACAGGGTTTGAGCAGATATTGATGCGAGAGCGAAACGCATTGCAGTGTCAGATCGATATCCGCCGTGCCCGAAAGGACCATGCGGATCACTTGCGGGTGGAGCTTGACCACCTGCTCCAGCAATTCGACCCCGCTCATCCCCGGCATGCGCGCGTCGGTCACCAGCACGTCGAAGGGCGCCTCGGCAAGGCACCGCAAAGCCTCGGCCCCGCTCGATACGAACGTCATGTCCCATTCGTTGCGGAGGGGGTAAAGCATCCGCTTCAGACCCGCCAGGACATTCGGCTCGTCGTCTACAAATAGAATTCGATTCACTACTGCCCCTCCGATCTCTCGATCCACGGAAGCCGGATCACGAAGACGGTGCCTTTCCCGCTCTCCGATTCGAAATGAATGGTTCCCCGATGCTTTTGTGCGATGACTGAATAGGCGATCGCCAAGCCCTGGCCGGTACCCTTGCCGACCGGCTTGGTGGTGAAGAAGGGATCGAACACTTTCGAGCGGATGGCTTCGGGGATCCCGCTGCCGGTATCGCTCACCCGGATCTCCGCAAAACTGCCGTTCCTCCGCGTGCTGACGCCAATGGAGCCCTTGCCGCCGGAGCCTTTCCCCACCTCGGCTATGGCGTGAGCGGCATTCACGATCAGATTGAGGATTACCTGATTGAACTCTCCAGCGATACACGGCACCAGGGGCAGGTCCGGCGCCAAATCGGTGGTCAGGTCGGCCACATACTTCCATTCGTGGCGCGAGACCATGATGGTGCTTTCGATGGCCTGGTTCAGGTCCGTGGGGACCTTCTCCGCCGGTCCGGGATGCGAAAACCGTTTCATGGCGCGCACAATTCCGGCCACGCGGCTCACACCCTCCTGCATCTGGGAGATGGCGTTGGGAATCTCGGTGCGCAGATAATCGATGTCCGCGCCGCCGGCGCCTTCGTTGCGCTCGATGACGCGGAAAAGATCCTGGAACGCGCCGGACAAAAACTGGGCATTATCGCCGATATACTGAACCGGGGTGTTAATTTCGTGCGCGATCCCCGCCGCCAGTTGACCGATGGATTCCAGTTTCTGGGCCTGCGCCAGTTGTTGCTGCAGAAGCTTCAGATCGGTCATGTCCCAGGCGACGTTTGCCGCGCCGATCACTTCACCCGCACCGTTGCAAATGGGCGAGGCAGTCACCAGCACGGGTATCTGTCCGCCGCTCTTGGTGATGCGCACGGTCTCCAAATGGCTGATCCGCCGGCCGCTGCGCAAGGCCGCGCTGATTTCCAGGGCCTCGCCGGCGCGATCGGCCGGAAACAGCACGCTCACGTTTTGGCCGATAATCTCCTGCGCGGCATAACCGTAGATCCGCTCCGCCCCGGCGTTCCAGGTGAGTAGTTTCCCGGACAGATCTTTGCTGAAAATGGCGGTGTCGGCCGACTCCACAATGGCGGCCAGGTCCGCATTGGACCTTTGCGAAACCTTCTGATCGGTGATGTCGAGCGCAATGCCGACATACCTGCTGAGCCGGCCATCCGCGTCGAGAACGGGAAATCCACGGTTGCGGATCGAGCGGATGGATCCATCGGGCCGGACGATGCGGTACTCGTCCTCAAAAGGCTGCTGCGAGGCCATCCCGGACAATGTTTCACCACGCGTTCGGACTTGATCGTCCGGATGAATTGCCTCCATAAAGGACTGCGGATTGGCATACAGGCTTTCCCGGGAGCGTCCCCAAACCTCCTCGTAGGCCCTACTGACGTAGAGAATTCGGCCGAGTTGAGGGTCCGTCATCCAAAACACTTCGGTGATGGTTTCCGTGATCAGGCGAAACAGCTCGTTGGAATCTTTCAGCGCGTCTTCGGTGACCCCGCGCGCGGTGACGTCCTCTTTCACCGCAAGGTAGTGGGTGGGTGCGCGGGACGGGCCCAGGATGGGGCAGATCACCGTCGACTCCCAAAACAGTTCGCCGTTTTTCTTGCGGTTATGGAAGATGCCCCGCCACTCGCCGGTGCGGATGGTGCTCCAGAGGTGGCGATACTCCTCGGCTGTGGTTTCCCCCGATTTCAAAATTCGCGGATTCTGGCCGATCAACTCCTGGGAGGTGTACCCGGTGGTTTCGGTTGCCTTCGGATTGACATATTCGATGGTTCCCTCCAGGTCGGTGATGACGATGCTCACCGGGCTCTGCTCCACTGCCGCGGAGAGAACGCGGAGACGTTCCTCGTTGCGCGCCAGGCCGGTAATATCGAAATCGATCCCCACTACCCGAACCGGCCTGTCCTCGGCATCGCGAATCACCCGGGAGATGCTCTGCAGCCAGTGCTGGCTGCCGTCCGGCCATATCGCCCGGAATCGCCGGCTGAGCGTTTCCCCGGTATGCAGGCTTTCCTCGAGGTCGGACCTCACGCCGTCGCGGTCGTCGGGGTGAATCCAGCCTAGCCATTCCTCTCCCTCGCAGGTTTCTCGTATCCGCCCATAGAGCTGCGGCAGATTGGGAGAGCGCCACGCCCGGCCGGTGGCCAGATCGAGGTCCCACGTTCCCAGGTTCAAGACTTCCTGCGCCAGCTTGAACCGGTCTTCACTTGCTCGAAAGTCCTCTTCCATCCGCCGGCGCTCGGTAATCGCGTCGAACACCGCCACGAAGAACCCGCGCCTGGGGCTGTACGCCGAGATGGAAAACCACCCATGCAATGCTTCCACAAACATCTCGAACTTCTCGGAAACCCCGGTCTGAGCGACCCTGGCGTAGGTTCGCAACAGCTCCGGATCGGTCTCGCGAATTCCCGGGATGGCCTCGGTGGCTTTCTTGCCGACTACGTTCTGCAATCCGGTCAGGGTTTCGAATGCGGAGTTCACGTCGAGGTAAACGAAGTCGCATCCTTCCCCGTCCGCAAAGATCATCCGGCAATAGGCGAGTCCTTCGCTCATGTGCTGGAACAGCTCGCGATACGGTAAGCCGGTAGCGCCGGGAGTGGATTCGGATTCCGGGCTCAGACCCGACAGCGCCGTTTTCGTTGCCATTCGCTTTGACCTTTCCATTCGAATCCGGCGCTCACGCGCGTGGGACGATCTCGCATCGGCGAACTCTGGACGCGCCCCTATCGTTGAAAAGCGAAGAATCCGTCTTCCTTAATACTCTGT
>Ga0302319_10014034_pt1 | contig 14972 bp, 6 predicted proteins | sample Bog_T0_2_FD_203319 | JGI IMG/M metagenome (GOLD analysis project Ga0302319, IMG submission 203319) | Peat permafrost microbial communities from Stordalen Mire near Abisko, Sweden - Bog_T0_2 | ecosystem: Environmental > Terrestrial > Soil > Wetlands > Peat | place: Sweden: Abisko, Stordalen Mire... | reverse complement strand
TTATTTGGACAGCATTCTGCTGGGGGGGGGGGGTTAATACCCCGGCTGAAAATGCCGCCCAGCGTGGCTTTGGACAACGATTTAGCTTGACGCTGGACAATGAACTGTCTATTTTTTGGCCAGAAGCGACAGTCATGCTCGCACTGACCAGTTTGAACAAGGAAGTAAATGAGAACCCAATGTATTGTTGGCTTGACCGTGGCTTTGATTGCCCTCGGCGCGGCGGCAGTGCGGGCGCAAGTCGCGGATTTGAGTTTGACCGCCAGCGCTCAGGAGCTCACTAACACCCTCACGGTCGGCAATCCCGGGCCGGCGACGGCCACCGGCGTGGTCGTCATTAACCAGATCCAAGAGATGGATTCCGTCTTCCCCGGCAGACCCAATTCGAACTACGACGTGGAAACCCTGTATCTTACCCCTTCCAACCGGATCAATCTCAGTTTCAGATATCCCCCGAATGACTCGCTTAAATCTTATAACCAATTGCGGGTATTTTTACAGCCATACATCCCTGCAAGTGGAATCATACATCGTATTTTTTTTGCTTTTCATAAAATTCCTTCGGCAAAGTATGTCGGAGAAAAAGAAAGTATACGTCAACTTGGAGCGCGTTCGGAACGGTTGAGCCAGATTTACCCATTGCCTAAAAGGACTTGCAGCACCCAGGGGCAGATATAAAGTCCCGAATATCGGTCATAAATACCAACCAAAGTCAAAAAAAAGGACCATAATGAAAAGTCTTACAAAGTATTTGCTATCTGTCTTGGCCGGATGGTCAGTCGCAATGTCTGCTCACGCCCAGTCAGCCGTTCCCATTTTTTCTTTCGACGCGAGCGGCACCAACGGAGCCTACCCCGAGGCAAACTTGACCCTCGGACGGGACGGCAACTTTTATGGCACCACCGAAAGCGGCGGTCCCAGCACCAATGGAACCATCTTCAAGGTGACGATCAATGGGAATTTGACGACGCTGGTCAGTTTCAACGGCACCAACGGAGCCACCCCACTCGCGGCTTTGACGCAGGGGCCGGACGGGAATTTTTATGGCACCACCGAATACGGAGGTAACACCATCGGCCGCCCCAGTCTGGACGCCGGTCTGGGTGCCGGCACTTTGTTCCGGGTGATGACTAACGGGACTCTGACAACGCTGGTAAATTTTGCCGCAACCAATGGAGCCAATCCCCATGCTGGTTTGATTTTGGGCTCGGACGGCAATTTCTATGGCACGACTGCCAATGGCGGCCCCAATAACGATGGCACCTTGTTCAGGGTTACGACCGGTGGCACGCTAACCACCCTGACCAATTTCAGCGGAACCAACGGAGCCAATCCCTATGGCGGTTTTACCTTGGGATCGGATGGAAATTTTTATGGCACAACTGAATCTGGCGGCAGGGCGGGCTATGGCTCGGTGTTCGAATGGGCGACCAACGGGACTTTGACGACCCTGGTCAATTTTAATGGCACCAACAATGGTGTCGCTCCTCAAGTCGGTTTGACGCTGGGGCCGGACGGGAATCTCTATGGCACCACCAGTTCCAGCTACCTCTTCGCATACACCGTCTTCCCGGGATTCACCATCAACATACCTTCAGGTAATGGCACCATTTTCCGAGTCACGACCGGTGGGGCTTTTACGAACCTGGTGGATTTTGACAACTACTCTGCCGGAATTACTCCCAACGCAAAACTGACCTTGGGTCCGGACGGCGATTTGTATGGCGTCACCTACACTGGCGGCAGCTCCAACCTTGGCACCATTTTCGAGGTGACGACCGGCGGAACGCTGACGACCCTCGTCAGTTTCAACAACACCAACGGAGCTGATTCGCTCGCCGGTCTGACCTTGGGCCCGGACAACAATTTTTACGGCCCGGCCACCAGCGGGGGCGCTGGCGGAAATGGAACCGTGTTTGAGTTCGCCCTTCCAGCCCATTACATCGCCTTGGCTGCCGGCGGCGGCAACTACACGGTGTTTGCGGGGAGTTATCCCAACAGCACAAATCGGATTTGGGCCACCACCAATCTGGCTTTGCCATCTTCTTGGCAAGTGCTCGGCACGATCATCACGGACACCAACGGCCTGGGCCAGTTGCTCGATACAAATACGGCGGCCATCCCGGCCAAGTATTACCGGCTGTCGTATCCATGAGACACAACCTGTCTGACCCAATTACTCCAACCAAGGAGGTCTTGACGCTTTAATAATTGAGAAAGTTTGGTCTGATCCAATGAGTTAAATTCCAAAAAGTAATTATGAATCGTCTAACCTTGGTCGTCTTGTTGGTTTGGGTCGCTTTGGCAGGCGTCCTGAAGGCAGATGCCCAGCCGATTACGACGATTTATTCCTTCCTCCATGGTCCGGCGAATCCTCAAGCCGGTTTGACGCTTGGAAAAGACGGCAATTTCTACGGCACCACTCTAGCTGGCGGCCAAAACAATGAGGGCACGCTGTTCAAGATGACGACCAACGGAATCACCACCACCTTGGTCAATTTTAATGGCTACGGCAACGGGGCTTCGCCGGTCGCCAATTTGATACTGGGACCGGATGGCAATTTTTACGGCACCACTAAATTTGGCGGCATCAATGCTGATGGCACGGTGTTCAAGGTGACCACCAATGGAACCTTGTCGCCCTTGGTCAATTTTAACGGCACCAACGGCGGGCAACCCCAGGCTGGTTTGGTTCTGGGACCGGATGGGAGTTTTTACGGCACCACCGCCTATGGCGGCACGAATGGTGATGGCACGGTGTTTCAGGTGCTGACCAATGGGAACCTGACGACGCTGGTCAATTTCAACGGCACCAACGGAGCCAATCCACTCGCCGGCCTCGCAGTGGGGCTGGGCGGGATTCTTTATGGCACCACTGAATATGGCGGCACGAACGGAAATTATGGCACCGTGTTCGCCGTGACAACCAACGGGACATTCTCCACCTTGCTTCATTTTAGCGGCACGAACGGAGCCTGGCCGTATGGCGGAGTCACGGTCGGACCGGACGGCAATCTTTATGGCACCACGGCATTTGGGGGTAACCCGAACGGCGATCTATCCGGTGGCAGCATTTTCGAGCTGACGACCAACGGGCTGCTGACGACGTTGGTCAGGCTGGCCGATTTGGGTGGCACCAACGGCCTGAATCCATATGCCGGGCTGACGCTCGGGTCGGACGGCAATTTCTACGGCACTAGCTATGGCGGCGGTGCCAACGGCAATGGCACCGTATTTCAGGTGACGACCAACGGCACCTTGGCCATGCTGGCACAAGCTGGCATCCCATTTCAGACTATCTTCACCCCCCAAGGTTACGAGTATTACACCACCAACAACTTTGCAACCAAAGCCGAGGTGTTCAACGGCACCTTGACGGGGCTTTACAGTTTTTCAGTTCAGACCAATAGCATCAACACGGATGGATCCCAACCGCAGGCCAGTTTGACTTTGGGGTTGGACGGCAAACTCTATGGCACCGCCTTTAGCGGCGGAACCAACGGCTATGGCACGGTGTTCAAAGTTACGACCAACGGCACCTTTTCGACTTTGGCCAGTTTCAATGGAAACAATGGTGACAATCCCCAGGATGCTTTGACGCCGGGGCCGAACGGGAGTCTTTATGGCACCGCTAACACTGGTGGCACCAGCGGCTATGGCACGGTGTTCAAGCTGACCATCGGCGGCGCAATCACGACGTTGGTCAACTTTGACCGGGCGAACGATGGTGCCAATCCGCAAGCGGGATTGATTGTAGGGCCGGGCGGGAATTTCTACGGCACCGCTGTCGGCGGGGGCAGCAACCTGCTTAATCTCGGTGGCAACAACTATCAAGCCGTGTCCGACGGCACGGTCTTTGAGCTGACGACCAACGGCGCTTTCACGCCGCTGACTTATTTCAACGGCAACGACGGAGCCAACCCTTACGGTGGTCTGGCTGTGGGAGCCGACGGCAACCTCTATGGCACCACCACCTACGGAGGAATCAACAATGATGGCACGTTCTTTCAGTTGCTGACCAACGGGACGTTGACCACCTTGACCAATTTTAACGGTGGCAACGGAGCCAATCCCTTTGCCAGTTTAACGTTGGGGACGGACGGCAATTTTTACGGCACCACTGAGGCCGGAGGAGCCAGCAACGAAGGCACGGTGTTTAAGGTGACTACCAACGGCACGCTGACGACCTTGGTTTATTTTAATGGCACCAACGGGGCGAATCCCAACGCAGGTTTGCTCCTGGGACCGGACGGCAATTTCTATGGGACCGCCTGGGACGGCGGCACCGACAACTACGGCACAGTATTCAAAGTGACGACCGGCGGCACGCTGACGACTCTGGTCAACTTTGCCCAAACCAACGGCGAGTTTCCCGTGGCTGGGCTGGCGCTGGGGCCGGACGGAAATTTTTACGGCACCACGGAACTGGGCGGCATTGCCGGCAATGCCGGAACCCTGTTCAAAATGACGACTAACGGGACACTGACCACGCTTTATGGCTTTGTGTATAGCGCCACGAGTCCCAATGGGAATTATCCCTTTGCCGGTTTGACCCTGGCGACCAATGGCAATTTCATTCATTTCTACGGCAACACCTACAATGGTGGCAGCGGTGGCGGCGGAACCGTCTTCCAGCTTGATTTGACGACCGCCGAAGCCGTGGCGGAAAATTCCACGAACACATTTTATGCCCTGACCAATGAAGCGTTCTGGGTAACCGGCGGCACGTTGAGCCTCGTGAGCGCCGCCGCGACGAATGGAACCGCGCAGATCACCGGATCGGGCATTGTCTTCAAGCCCGCAGCAAATTTCATCGGCACGGCCACCATCAATTATGTCGTCACGAACAATGCCGGCGGCACGAATGCCAGCCTGATCACGGTGCTGGTGACGAATGTGCCGCCCGTGGCCAACCCGGATGTTTACACGGTCGTCGAGAACAGCAGCGCGAATGTGCTCAGACCGCTGGCTAACGACCTGCTTGGCACCGGCGGCGGCGTCTTAAGCCTGGTGAGCGTCAGCCCCACCAACGGCACGGCGGTCATCAACGGCACCAATGTTCTTTTCACACCACAGGCGAACTTCACGGGAACGGCAACGATTGGTTACACCATTACCGACAACGTGGGCGGCACGAACGCTTCCCTCATCACCGTGACCGTGGCCAACGCCTCTGCCGATTTAAGTTTAAGCGCCAATGCCGCGCCCGAGCCGGTTGGGGTGGGGAGCAATCTGGTTTATTCCATCACGGTCAGCAACGCCGGGCCTTCGGTGGCGAGCGAAGTGGTCGTCAGCAACCAGCTTCCCGCCGGTGTTAGTTTTGTCTCGGCCACGGGCGGGGCCACGCCCACCAACGGCGTGCTGTTCGCCAACCTCGGATCGCTCGCCGAAGGCACGAATGTTTCCGTCCAGGTCGTCGTGCAACCGACGACTGCGGGCAGCCTCACGAACTCCTTTCAAGTCTTCGCCAACGAATTTGATCCAAACGTGACGAATAATGCCGCCAGCGTCATCAGCATCGTCACGAATGCGCCGGCGTTCAGCGAAGCCGATGTGAGTTTAATTGCCACCGAGTCGCCGAATCCGGTCAACGCTTCGAATTTGTTGACCTATACTTTCATCGTCAGCAACGCCGGGCCGGCCACGGCGACCGATGTGACAGTGAGCAACCAGCTTTTCACGCCGGGTTCCCAGTTCTTTTTTAATTCTGCCACGGGCGGCAACACGCCCACCAACGGCATCCTGCTGATCAATCTCGGCTCGCTCGCCCCCGGCGCGACCAATGTGGCGCAAATGACCGCCAATGTCCGCACGGGAGTCCAGAGCATCAGCCTTTTCACCAATACCTTTCAAGTGTATGCCGACCAGGCCGACCCGCAGCCCGCCAATAATTTTGCCACGGTGACGCTGGAAGCCACCAATCCCCCCGTCGCTTTTTACACCACCAGTTCGGCAGAGTATGACACGACCAACACGACGACGGTGAGCCAGCAGGTGACGAATGACACGACGGAGCTGATCGCCAAGTTGCCGAATGGAACGGTGGTGTATGACCAGACTTTCACCGCCGCTTTCTCGAATGTGACGGTGCAGGCGGCCATCGCGACCGCCGCCCTGGATTTGACCAACGCCGGGGCCTCGGCCTACACCGGGCCGGCGCAAACGGGTTTTTCGCAAACGACAAACAACTCATCCGTCACCATCAACGACGGCACGAATATCAATGTGGTTGTCGGGGTAAAGCAATGGGTCGGTCCGGTGACGTTTGCGGAGGGCAACTTCGGCGTGGTCACGGGCTACACCTTTGATCCGGTCGTCACCAACTACGCCATCCCCACCGGCGGAAATCCGCAATCCGTGACGCTGACTCCCGGCGAGACGGATAACGACACGATGATTTTGAGCCTATTTGACTTTTTGCTGACGACAACGAACACGAGCACCTACACGAACGCGTCGGTCTATGTGATGACCGGGGTGGCGGCGCAGGCGGATGTGAGTTTGAGCGTCACTGCCGTGCCCGAGTCGGAGATTGTGGAAAGCAATATGGTTTATTTTATCACGGTCAGCAATGCCGGACCTTCAGCGGCGACCGGCGTGGTCGTCAGCAACCAGCTTGCCACCAACGTCACCTTTGTCTCGGCCACGGGCGGCGCCGTGCCCACCAATGGCGTCCTGCTTCTGAACCTTGGCACACTCGCCGCAGGTGGGACTAATTTAGTCAAGATCGTCGTGCTACCAGACTATATACAACTTGATGGCGAACTTATTGGTGTCCAGTCTTCGGTTACCAATACGTTTCAGGTGTTTGCCGATCAAAACGATCCTGACCTGACCAACAATTCCGTCACCGTCGCCACCAACATTGTCATATCGGGTGCAACAATTTTTACCACGAGTTCTGCGGAATATGACTCGAACCAAACGACAACCGTGAGCCAGCAGTTGACGAATTATTCAACGGAGTTGATCGCCAAGCTGCCCAATGGAACGGTCGTCTATGACCAAACCTTTAACCTCGCCTACTCGAACGCGACGGTGCAAGCAGCCATCATGACCGCCGCCGTGGATTTGACCAATGCCGGAGCGGCTACCTACACCGGGCCGGCGCAGACAAGCTCTTTGAAAACCACAAACAGCGTATCGGTCACAGTTACGAACAGCACCAGCACTAATTATGTTATCGGGACCAAGGAATGGATCGGACCAGTAACGAATCTTGTAGGCAATTTCGGCGTCATTTCGGGCTACACCTTTGATCCGGTCGTCACCAACTACGCCATCCCAACGGGCTGGAATGGTAATCCAGGAACCGACGCTTTGCTTCCCGGCAGTATTGATTATGACACAATGGTTCTTGTCCTCGCGGACATTTTTAAGACGACGACGAACACGAGCATCTACACGAACTCGTCGGTCTATGTGATGACCGGAATCGTCGCTCAGGCAGATTTGAAATTGACCGCGAGCGCCGCGCCAGAGCCGGTCGGCGTGGGCAGCAATCTGGTTTATTCCCTCGCCATCTCCAACGCCGGACCAAATGCGGCGAGCGGCGTAGTCGTCAGCAATCAGGTTCCCATCAGCGTCAGTTTTGTTTCCGCGACGGGCGGAGCCACGCCGTCCAGCGGCATCCTGCTCTTGAACCTCGGCTCGCTCGCCCTCGGTGCCGTCACCAACGCGCAAGTCACCGTGCAACCCACAACCGCAGGCAAGCTCACCAATCTTTTCCAAGTCTTCGCCACCACGGCTGATCCCGTGCTGACGAACAATTACGCCACCATCATCAGCACCGTCACGAATGGGCCAGCCATTACCACGACCGTGAGCACCCGCATGATTCAGACAAATCTCACGTCGAACGTGAATCAGCAGGCGACCAATTATATGACGGAGTTAATTGCGAAGCTGCCGAATGGGACCGTCGTCTTTGACCAGACCTTCACCGCCGTCTATGCAAATACGGCGGTGCAGACGGCCATCACGACGGCCGCGGTGGATTTGACCAACGCCGGAGCCGTTTCCTATACCGGGCCAACGCAAACTGGTTTTTCACAAGTCCTGACCAACAGTTCCTCGATAACGGTGACGAACCCGGTCGGAACCAATGTTTTCGTTGTGACCAACCAGTATGTTGGTCCCACCAACATTCTGGTGGGAACCAATCAAACAATACCGTTCATCGTTTCTTCCGGTGGCATTGATTTTGACACCTTGACGACCTTCGACATCACCAATTTCGTGACGACGACGACCACGAACACCTATCTTGCCTCTTCGGTTTTTGTAATGACCGGCATACTGGCGCAGGCGGATTTGAAATTGACCGCGAGCGCCGCGCCAGAGCCGGTCGGCGTGGGCAGCAATCTGGTTTATTCCCTCGCCATCTCCAACGCCGGACCAAATGCGGCGAGCGGCGTAGTCGTCAGCAATCAGGTTCCCATCAGCGTCAGTTTTGTTTCCGCGACGGGCGGAGCCACGCCGTCCAGCGGCATCCTGCTCGTGAACCTTGGTTCACTGGCAACCGGCGCAGTCACCAACGCTCAAGTCACCGTGCAGCCAACGGCGGCGGGCAAGCTCACGAATCTTTTCCAAGTCTTCGCCACCACAGCCGATCCCGTGCTGACGAATAATTCCGCCACCGTCATCAGCACAATCACAAACGCGCCGACGGTCAGCGGAAAGGTGGACGTGGCGTTGAGCATCACCGCCGCGCCGAACCCGGTGTGCGTGGGGTCGCCGCTCACTTATTTGCTGACGGTCACGAACAACAGCAGCACGACGGCCACGGGCGTGGTCGTCACCAATTTCCTGCCGTATGGCGTCTGTTTGATTTCAGTTTTGCCCAGCCAGGGTTCGGCCAGCACCAACGGAGCGGTCGTCAAATTTAACGTGGGCACAGTGCCCAATGGCGACTCGGTCACGCTCGCCATCGTGGTCGTTCCAAAAGCGGCAGGTTGCCTCACCAACGTGGCCGTTGCTTCCAGCGTGCAACCGGATTCGCAACCGGCGAACAACAGCGTTACGAATGTCACAACCGTCATTGCCACGCCGCCGGCCAATCTGGTGCTGACAGTGTTGACGCCCGTTTCGCCCTGCAACAACCAGCCCGGATTTTTCCAGCAGCAGGTGCAAGTTCACAATGCCGACTGCACGATTCGTTCATGGGTGCGGGTGCTGGTTGGCGGGCTGCCCGCGCGCACGACGTTGTATGACGCCAGCGGCACGACCAACGGCACGCCGTTTGTTCAAAGCAATTTACCGCTGTGGCCCGGCTCCAACGTGGTTTTTCTGCTGACCTATTACGCTCCGAATCATGTGCAGCCGGCGACTCCCACGTTCACCGTCCAGGCCGGGCCGCCCGTGACGCCGCCAGCAGGCGGCGGTGGCAACTGCAACATCAGCGGGATGCGCGTGCAACCTGACGGTTGCGCGCAGGTCAATTTCGACGCCGTGACGGGACGGATGTATGCCATCCAATACAGCAGCGACCTCGTGACGTGGCGGACAGCGACACCGGCCTTCACTGCCACGACAAACTGCGTCCAGTGGACAGATTCCGGCCCGCCCCAGACCTGCAGCAGCCCGGCGCAGCAAGGCGCAAGGTATTATCGCGTGATCCTACTGCCCGCCGACTGAAGCTGGCACCTTCAACTAACAAAGAACATTTGGCCGGGTTTCGGAGATTTAATTTTTAGACGAACCACAGAATTACACTTAGATTATGCAAAATGAAAATTCAAGACCTCACCATCGGCTTAAAAATCAAGCATCCGCAATACGGAATGGGTGTTGTCAAAACCTTGAACGAACACACCGCAGAAATCCGTTTCGATGATGGCACGCGCACAATCGAACCTGAAATGAGCGGAGTGACACCAGCCGAGCCGACCCTGTCAGTCAGCGGATTACAAATACCGCTTAAACAATTCGTTGAATCCGCCATTGAAGGGGCGGTGGATAAACTCGGTTTTGAAAGGCCGGATGCCGTCGTTGAAAATCTGGGCGCACGCTGGCATGGCGGAAAACTTGTATTGCATCCCGCAGACGTAACGTTGCAGACCAAGGAGGTTCCGCTCGAACTGTTCTTCCATAAAATCGTCGGCATCCGAAATCAATTGCGGGTGCTGGAACAAAAGATAAACGCGAACGAAAAGTTGACCGACGGCGAAAAAGTCGAGATGCAGCAATACATCACTCGCTGCTATGGTTCGTTGACCACGTTCAACATACTGTTCAAAAACAAGGAAGAGCAATTTTAAGACTGAGAGGATGGCATGACATCAAGCCCAAAAAAATCAAAAGTTGAATTTGCAGGATTATGACCGCAGGAAATGTTTGCAGAGGCTATCCGCCCGATTTTTTATACCAGTGAAAGGGAATAGCCAGAAGTGAGATTTGAGGCTGGCGTGGGCGTATTTTACCAACTGACCGACTTCAGACACCGACAACCACTCTGCCTGCTACCGTCAACTGCATTCACGTCCACACCAGCCACTCTTCAGCTGCTTCTAGGTGTTGTTTGTTTGGGTTGGGCAAAGGTTTCATGGAATCAGATCCAACCCTGCACCCATTTCGTCTTATCTGTCAATTCCTCCCACCTCATCATAAATGAGCGGCGAGTCAACACCACATCAACTTCTACAAACTCAATCAGGTGCTTGGGCTGCTCCGGATCAATCACCTTCGTCACCAAAAAATGCTTTTCTTTATGACGTGGTTCCAGCGCCGTCCATTTGCTTTTCCAGAGCTTTTGGGGGTTCAGTGTTGGTCGGTTGGATTGCGTCACAGATTTAGTTTGGAATGAAATGGCCTGACCGCGAACAAAAATGTCACGGTTTAATTCCTACGTGTTTTCTCCATCATACATTCAGGCGAACGGCTCTCATTTGCGCTTTTGTGTAGCAGCTTTGGTCTTCGCTTTAGGAGGTTGCGGCATCACTGAAAACCACCGTTTGCCAGCCTCTTCGGTGGCCAACTCAAGATATTCCCGCTGAATGATTCGGGGTGAGTTGCCGCTCTCCAAAGCAACTTTCGCAACATCATGAGTGACGGCAACGCGATAGCTGATGTAGGAATTCCGAAATTTATTTGCGCCAACGTCAATCCCCTGTCTCTTGCCGTGACGCTCAAAAGCCTGAATGAGTGCCTGTGCGCGTTTCCATCGTGCACAGATGCGGCCAGTTTCCTTTTTGTAAGGTTTGAGCCATGCAATCAGATTGGCCGGGATAGGAATGAGCCGCCGTTGTTTGGTTTTGGTCACTTCGGCAGGGAGCGTGATATATTTACTATCCAGGTTCAAATGCTCCCAGCGAAGATTTAACATCTCTTCGGTTCGCACTCCAGAGAATGCCTTGATCGCCATGGGAACGAACAGGCGTTCCGGCGCGTTGTGCAAAACCTTTTCAATTTCTTCGATGGTAAAAATCTCGTTGGTCGGCGAAACCACATCCAAAGATTTTACCGCCTCAGCTTCAGTGGGCATACCTTTGGGCAAATAACCGTGGTCTCGTGCCATGTTGAACAGTTGCACGACGGAATTGCGATAGTGATTGCGGCTCTTGGGGGCAAGCTCCACTGCATTTCCCTTATTGTCCCGTCCCTTCAAGTTGCGAATCCAATCAGAAATTTCAGCGGTCTTCACCTCCATGATTTGTTTCGGGAAAGCCACAGCAAATGCTTCGAGCCGGCGCTTCATGTCACGACGATGGTATTCCGATTTCCCATCTGCTTTCAGATTTGAAAGCAGTTCCTGGACGATTGTGGGGATCGATTTCTTGGCCGTCACTGTCTTGCCAAACCGATCGTAAAACCGGACGGCTTCCATGACCGTAATCTCCCCGAGAATTTCGCGCACGGCAGCATGCTCTTTGGCAACCTCGTCCAAAGAGACCCCGAGATGCTTTATCAAATTCTTTGCCCGGGCATAAACGAGGCTGTCCTCGCCCTTCAGTGTGAGTGCTGTCGCGTCGTCATTAAGAATGGCGCTCTTGACAGAATCAGCTTTGTCCCGAGCCGACTGCAATGAATTGTGCCGGGTGCGAATTCGCTTTCCTCCTTGGTAGTAGCTGACCACGTAGGAGTCGTAGGACTTGCCAGCATGAGGTTCGGCGGCTGAGGATTTGCTGGATTCCTGACCCGAAGCCTTCAGTGGGTTGAGGTAAATCTTGATGGCGGTGGACCCCGCCATAATCGTGATGGGAAAAGTTGGTTGTTTCGCCATAAAAGGTGAAACAGTGTCACTAAACCGTCACTAAAAATCTAGTTTTTTCTGGAAACCCCTCGAAACATTGGGAAATAAGTGGAGCGGGTGAAGGGAATCGAACCCTCGTTACCACCGTCGTGGTTTTGAGTGGTTAAGAGTGGCCTACTTCATTGGGCAATTCAATTGAAGGGCAGGACGTTTCCTGCACTACTTGCACTCAAACAAAATGAATGCAATATGGCCTATCTATACCGCAAAAACCGCTCGCCTTATTGGTATATCCAATATGTAGATTCGGAAAGCAAAAAACACGACAAATCCACCGGCCTCCGTGCCGACGATCCCAACGACACCGCCAAGGCAAAAGGGATGCGGGCCGAATTGGAAGCAAACGAACACAGAAAAATTCCGCTGGTCAACGGCGCAGCCTGGGACAATTGGGTTCTGAAATACTTTGAACGCCACTGCCAAAGCCCCCGCACGTTGCACCGCTACACCGGAAATTGGAAGTGGCTCGCGCTTTGGCTGCAATTAAGGCGGCTGCATTCGCCGCGCGCCATCACCTACCGCAACGCGCTGGATTACCTCGACTGGCGCACGACCTTCAAAAAGAAAACCGGCAAAATTGTCGGTCGCAATACGGCCATCATGGAAATGAAATTGTTGGCGATGATCATGGGCGAAGCCGTCCGGCTCGGCTTTGCGGACGCCAACCCGCTGGTGAGCTTGAAATTGAAACGCGACAAGGCGAAGAAAAAACCGGAACTGACCGACAACGAAATCATCTTGATTCAAGAGGGATTGAAGGAAGAACCGGAGTGGATGCAGGTGTCATTTGAAATTGCACTTCACACCGGTTGCCGGCTGCGCGAAACACAGATTCCGCTTTCCTGTCTGGCCTTTGATGAAACCAAAATCACGTTTCCGAGTCCCAAAGGCGGAGAGGACAAGGCGTTCTCGATCCCGATGCCAACAGTTTTGATGCCGTTACTGGTAAAATTGAAAGCCGAAAGAAAATCGAACACCCTGGATTTTCCCTTTCAGCCATCACGCCGCTGGCAGCAATTTTTCATCAAACTCAAGCTGACTCACCTGTGCTTTCACTGCCTGCGCGTCACCTATATCAACCGGCTGCGTCGGGCGGCCGTGCCGCGCGAGGCGGCGATGCGTCTGGTCAACCACGCCTCGGCATTGGTGCATGAAGTTTATCAGCGCGAAAAAGTGGACGACGTGATGCAATGGCGCGATGCGGTAAAATTTCCAACTTCAAAAACATCTATGGTGTTAGCTGCATAATAGCCGATTGCAATTTTCAGAGCTGCATCTAGCGCGACGTGTTTTAGATAGCTTTCGCTCAGGCTTTTTTTGCTTCTAAACGAAGACTGATGAGCCGGTCGCGCGAATCTTCAAGGGGACTGCGGATGATTCTCCTGCTCCATCGCAACCGGATGAAATCATTTAGCCTAGGGTTGCAACGAACGAGCTATTTGCACGGGAAATTCGTTAATGTCAATCCGCATTCATCAGTGGTTGAAATTTTTATGGGGTGTTCACCCCATTCATTTTTCCGCGTCCAAAAGATAAAATTTTCAGTGTGTCGCGTGATTCAGAAACTTAATTTTATGCAAACATCAAATCATATTGCGCCGGGTGCTCCCGGCATTGCGCCGCGCTGGGCGTCCAGCGCCAAACACGGCGTCGGCACGGCCTATCACAGCAGTTCCTGCGTCTGGTTCACGTTGAGCCACGGCATCGTCAATGAAATTTATTTTCCGTATGTAGATTCGCCCAACACGCGCGATTTGCAGTTTCTTATCACCGACGGTGAATCATTCTGCCATGAGGAGCGGCGCGACCTAGATCACAAGACTGAATACCCGGAGCAAAACGCATTGTTTTACCGGCTCACAAATTCCGACCGCGAGGGACGCTATCGTCTTATCAAAGAAATCCTCGTGGATCCGCACTCGCCGGTTTTTTTGATGCACACGCGGCTGGAAATTTTGGATCCAAAGCTGCTCGGCAAGCTGCGTCTTTACGCCTTGTTAGCTCCGCACATGGCAGGCACAGGTAGCCGCGAAGTTTATCCCAAAGAAGAACGCCAGGCTGACGACGAAAGCCCTCGGCAAAATCCAGCGCCAGCGGACGATGACCGGAACGGGTGACATTTTCCCGAAGCTGCTCCTTGTCTGGCGTAAAAATGCGAATGCCGCGCCGACCGCGTGAAATGGTGACATACCACTGCTGGGCATTGGTAGCCGCCTTGATCGTCGAATCAGAAAAAAGAACATAATCCACCGACTTTCCCTGCGAGCCGTAAGAAGTCACGGCGTAGCCCGGAAGAAATTCACGGAATTGATTGTCCAACACGCGGCCATCCGTCAGTTCGACTTCGCCATTGGCGCGAACGGATTTTACCGTGACCAACTCGCCATTGGTGACACGGCCACCGGCAGTCAGTTTGCGATTGGCTTTGAGATGCAGCCGGTCATTTTTTGCGATTGAAATTTCACGCGGCAGGCAAATCGTTACCCGGTCGAGCAGCCGATTCGAGACTGCAACCATTCCGCCGTTGACCTCGACGAGCGCACCCCATTTGAAAATGTTCGCCAGCTTTCCTTTTGACCCCGGCTCAACCTCACGCACTTTCTGATTAAAAATAATCACCGCATCTTGCGGGTAAAAACGCTCATCGCGTTTCTGCGCTTTCGTCAGGTCAAGTTTGTCCAGCACTTGAATGGCCGTGTCATTCGCGCCGAGCAGTCCTTTT
>Ga0302319_10014032_pt1 | contig 14973 bp, 17 predicted proteins | sample Bog_T0_2_FD_203319 | JGI IMG/M metagenome (GOLD analysis project Ga0302319, IMG submission 203319) | Peat permafrost microbial communities from Stordalen Mire near Abisko, Sweden - Bog_T0_2 | ecosystem: Environmental > Terrestrial > Soil > Wetlands > Peat | place: Sweden: Abisko, Stordalen Mire... | reverse complement strand
CTTGTTGCAGGGTGGAGCAGCCTGGTAGCTCGTCAGGCTCATAACCTGAAGGTCGCTGGTTCAAATCCAGCCCCTGCACCCAATTTGAAACCTCCAGAAACCTCTGGAGGTTTCTTGTTTTCAGAGGGTTGCGAAAGTCCCGGAGATGCGGTTTTGGAAATGAAACATCAGGCAACTTGGGGCAACTTCGTGAAAGCGGTGACGTAGTTCGGGACGTAGTCTTCGGCGCGGACGTAGCTCCGGTCTGTTCGGGGCAATAATCGGGCCCGAATTTGGGCATTTTCCTGGCCCATCTGCAACGACCGCCGTTTTCAGCAATCGGACGATAGTCGGCGCAAGCCGTCGGGAGAATCGGTTCTTCGACCGTGGTATTGTGATGCCATGAAAAGCAACGGCATCTCTGGCAAGGTCATCGTAATCACTGGCGCGAGCAGCGGGCTCGGCGAAGCCGCGGCTCGTCTGCTCGCAGCGGAGGGAGCCACCGTCGTGCTTGGCGCGCGTCGCGTCGATCGCATTCAATCTCTGGCAGCTGCCTTGACCGCCAGCGGCGCCAAAGCCCTCGCGCGCTCCACCGATGTTACGAATCCGGACCAGGTGAAGGCATTGGTGGACGAGGCCGTCCAACATTTTGGAAGGATCGACGTGATGATTAATAACGCGGGTTTGATGCCGCACTCGCCCTTGGAACGGCTGAAGATCGAGGATTGGAACCGCACCATCGATGTGAACATCAAGGGCGTCCTCTACGGAATCGCCGCCGCCCTCCCGCACATGCAACGGCAAAAGTCGGGTCACATCATCAACGTCTCTTCAGTAGCTGGACACTCGGTACGCCCCGGCGGAGCGGTGTACTCGGCCACCAAGCATGCGGTGCGGGTCATCTCCGAGGGCCTGCGTCAGGAAGTGAAGCCCTATAACATCCGTTCGACCATCATCTCTCCAGGTGCCGTCGCCACCGAGCTTCCTGACAGCATCACCGAGCCGGACGTGGCGGCAGGAATCAAGAGCTTTTACGAGAAGTACGCCATACCGGCCGAATCGTTTGCTCGCATCGTCGCTTTTGCCATTTCCCAGCCAGCCGAAGTCGACGTGAACGAGATCCTCTTCCGCCCCACTAACCAAGAGCTTTGACGCAAAAACAGGACCAACCATGGAAATCAAACGAGCCGGTTCTCAGCCCTCCGGAAAGGGGCCATCCGAATACTTTACGGGTACTGTCCGTGTGGACCCCCTGTTTCAAGTGCCCAGTCCAGCCCGAGGCTTCGGAGCTGCTGTGACATTCGAGCCCGGTGCCCGCACCGCCTGGCATACCCATCCTTTGGGACAAATCCTCATTGTGACCGCCGGGTGCGGCCGGGTTCAGCGGTGGGACGGAAGCGTTGAGGAAGTGCGCCCCGGCGACGTCGTTTGGTTTCCCCCGGGAGAAAAGCACTGGCACGGCGCTGCACCCACAACCGCGATGACCCACATTGCCATCGTCGAGCACCGTGCCGGCGATTCGGCGGATTGGATGGAGAAAGTGACAGACGAACAATACGGCGCCGACAAGAAATCCTCGTGAGTGACAAGTGCTCCAAGCTCTTACCTTTGCCGCTCCCATGAAACCTCTCCGCCTTACAGAAGCCGCCGTGCGCAATCACGAGGAGTTCTTTCCCAACCATCAGTCGATGATGCAAGCGACTGACCCCGAGTTCATCGAGCTATTCGATAACTGGGCCTTCGACGAAGTTCTCCGGAATACCAAGCTCGACGCCAAGACTCGCGTCTTGCTTATCCTCGCATCGACGATCGCCTCGCAAGCGGTGGCGGAGTACCGGGTTATGGTGGGAGCGGCCCTTTCCCTTGGGGTGACGCCAGTGGCCATTAAGGAAGTTCTCTACCAGGCAGTGCCATATGTCGGAATCTCGAAGGTCTTCGACTTTCTCCATGCGACCAATGAGGTCTTCAAGGCAAAGGGGATCGCGCTTCCTTTGGAAGATCAGTCCACGACCACGGCGGAGACGCGCTACGAGCAAGGGCTTGCACTCCAGCGATCAATCTTTGGGCCCATGATCGATCAAATGCGCAAAAACGCTCCGCGCGATCAGCAGCATATTCAGGAGTATCTGGCTGCGAATTGCTTTGGCGACTATTACACGCGGCGTGGCGTGGATCTGGCTCTCCGGGAACTGCTCACGTTCGCCATGCTGATCTCCCTTGGCGGCTGTGAGCCCCAGATAAAGGGACACGTCGCCGGCAACCTGAAAATCGGCAACGATCGCGCTCGACTAATCGACGTGGTTACCCTGCTCCTTCCGTACATCGGCTACCCGCGAAGCCTGAATGCACTCCGTGTCATCGACGAGGCGGCCCCTTCGTCCGCCGAGCCAGCAACCGCCTAGACCTATGCGCTCGACTCCAATCACAGTTCTTGTCGTCGGGGCCACCGGCAGTATTGGCCGGCTCGCTGTGGTTGAGGCTGCGGAGGCGGGCCATCGGGTGCGGGCTCTGGTTCGCGACCCGCGCAAGGCGCGCGACCTACCCGAGAGCGTGGAAGTCATCGTTGGTGACGTCACAAAGCCGGAAACCCTAGTGGCATCAGTTGACGGCGCTGACGCGGTCGTCTTCACCCTCGGTTCCGATGGGGCAGGCAAAGCCGGAGCGGAATCAATCGACTACGGCGGAGTGCGAAACGTGCTCCGCGCCCTTGGTTCGAGACAGGCCCGCATTGCATTGATGACCTCAATTGGTGTTACGAATCGAACCGGCGCCTATAACCTTGGTACGGAAGCGCACGACTGGAAACGCCGCTCTGAACGACTCGTCCGTGCCAGCGGCCATCCCTACACCATCGTTAGGCCAGGCTGGTTCGACTATAACGCCCCGAACCAGCATCATCTAGTCTTCCTCCAAGGCGACCGCCGCCAAACGGGCGATCCCAGTGACGGAGTCATCGCACGCCGGCAGATCGCGCAAGTGCTTATAAGCAGCATCAGTTCCGAGGCCGCCGAACGCAAGACCTTGGAACTCGTGGCCGTGACTGGCCCCAGTCAGAGGGATTTAGAGCCCCTTTTTCATGCCCTGCAAAGCGACGCTCCTGGCGGTCTCGATGCGGTCTTGGACGCCGCGAACCTGCCGCTTGAAGCAGAGCCAGAACGTGTGCGCGCCGACCTAGAAGCGGTTCGCACTCACCCTACGCCGGCCAAAACCGGTGAACTTGGACTTTATAGAACAAAACTAAGATGAAAAAACGAACCTGGCTCATCACTGGCATCAGCAGCGGCTTTGGCCGCGAACTTACAGATCAGCTCCTCGCGCGTGGCGACAGCGTCGTCGGCACGGTCCGGGACACCGGCAAAGTTGCCGACCTCCTCCAGCGGTATCCTAAGACATTCCACGCCGAAGTCCTTGAGATGACAGATCCATCGGCGATCCATCGTGTGGTGGAACAGGCATTCCACCGCGGACGTGTTGACGTTATCATCAGCAACGCCGGATACGGCCTCTTCGGTGCTGCTGAGGAACTCAGCAATAACGAGGTTGAGCAGCTGATCAGCACGAACCTGATCGGTCCGATTCACCTAATCCGGGCCGCCTTGCCGCACCTCCGTGCCCAAGGCGGTGGCCGGGTCATCCAAATCTCCACTTATGGCGGCCAAGTGGCATTCGCCGGCAATTCCCTTTACCACGCCTCCAAGTGGGGCATCGAAGGATTCGTCGAGTCGGTCGCCCAGGAGGTCGCCTCATTCGGCATAGGCATGACCATCGTCGAACCCGGTGGCGCGCGCACGGAGTTCCGCTACGGAAGTGCCCGAGTGGCCAAAGCCCTCCCGGCATACGAGAATTCGCCAGCGCGGTCATTTATGAAGATGCTCGATCCCAAAAACGGCCTCGCGCCCGGCGATCCCGTGCGCATGGCGGCGCGCATCATCGAAAGCGTGGAAGTAGAGCCTGCGCCGCTACGCCTGGTCCTCGGTTCCCAAGCGCTACAGATCACCCTTGCGACATTGCGCAAGCGAATCGCCGGCTTTGAGGCTCTAACGCAACTGGCTGCTTCAACGGACTTCCCGCCGGGGTCATGATGCCCGCTGGCTGGAAGGTTAGAATCAAGTATCTCGCGGCTGCATGAGCCAGCGGCCCCCGCCACCGTTACGCCGCGGTCCCAGGAGAGTTGCCTGCGAAAGGAGGTGTGCCCTAATCTGCACTCCTCCCTTTATGCCGGTGCCCACCCACACTTCCGCTGATTGGCTCGACCGATACGCAGCAGGAGTTCGAATTGCCTCCAGCAAGGGCCCGGCATGGCATGGCGTTCGTCTGGCGGTCATGGCGCTGCCCGCTAAGACGGCACCGTTTATCATGCCCGCCGTCACGGAGCCATTCATCGCGTGGATTAGCTCGGGTGAAGCGGAGGCGGAAGAACGTGAAGGCGATGGGCCGTGGCTCAAGACGAGGCTCAAGCGAGGATCGCTCTACTTAACCTCGGGAGGCGCCCCCTACGAGTTCCGTTTTCGGACGCTGACTCCCGAGCCGTTCGAAGTGGTCCTCGTGCTGCTAAGCCTGCCACTTTTCCACGAGGCACTGCAAGAGGTCTTCGGCAAGAACGCCAGCCATGCCCGTTTGCGGGAAATCTCCGGCTTCGATGACGCCGCCTTAACGGGATTACTCCAGCAGCTCAAAGACGAGGCCGTGCGCAAATCCGCAAGCGGTCTCTTCGTGCGAGGAATCGCCCAAGCGATCGCCGTTCATTTGGCCCGCAACTACGCAGCCCTTGACCCAGGAATGCAGGGCGAGAGCCCCGCCTTGCCGGGCTACAAGCTGCGCCAGATCACCGACTGGATGGCAGAACACTTATCTGAAGGATTCAGCCTCCCGAGGCTCGCTGGAATGGCTGGCCTGAGCGAATTTCACTTTAACCGGCTTTTCAAGCGAGCGACCGGAATTCCTCCATCGCGCTTTCAAATCAAGCTTCGGATTGAGGCAGCGCAGCGCCTGCTGCGGGAAACGAGCAAGAGTGTGATTACGGTCGCGAACGAAGTCGGGTACTCCAATCCCAGCCATTTCGCGCAGGCTTTTCGGAAAGAGACTGGCCTTTCGCCGCGGGATTACCGGCGCGACCGCTAACACAAGTCATGCGGCAATTTACCCGATACATTGGAATCGACTATTCCGGCGCTGAAACGCCATCCAGCAGCCTGCCGGGGCTGCGGATTTACGCAGTCGGTACCTCGGGAGTGCCTGAAGAGGTAAGTCCTCCCCCAAGGCTGCGGAAATACTGGACGCGTCGCGGCGTTGCCGAGTGGCTGCTTGCGGCACTCCGGTCCGGCTCTCCGACGCTCGTCGGCATCGATCATGCGTTTTCATTCCCGTTGCGATACTTCGAGACTCATGGCCTCTCCCTAGATTGGCCTGGATTTCTTGATGACTTCCATAAGCACTGGCCGACCGACGAGGAAAATACCTACGTGGATTTCATCCGTAAGGGCGTATGTGGCGACGGCGCCCGCCGCGGCGGCGATTCCCGTTGGCGCCGACTCGCCGAGCAGCGGTGCAAGGCCAAATCAGTATTTCATTTCGATGTTCAGGGAAGCGTAGCAAAGTCTACGCACGCCGGCTTGCCCTGGTTGCGCCACATCCGTCAGACCCTCGGGGATAACGTCCATTTCTGGCCGTTTGATGGCTGGAAGCCACCGGCCGGGAAATCGGTTATTGCCGAGGTTTATCCAGCATTGTGGAACCGGGCGATCGCGACCGAGGGCCGAAACGCCCACCAACACGATGCCTACTCGGTCGCCCTTTGGATGCAGCAGGCCGACGCCGCAGGAACGCTAGCCGGGGCTTTAGAACCGAATCTCCAACCCGCGGAACGAACGGTTGCCCAAATTGAAGGCTGGATACTTGGCCTCGCTTAGGTGCGATGTTCCCCGGAACTCGCTGACGCCCCTATAGCGAAAGCTCGCCCGGCGTCGGCCCGAGATCCAACGCAGACTGCTGCGAGTGCGATTTCGCCAATTTCTCCCAAGCCTGGTCGTAGTCACGTCGAAACCACAGCCGCAGACTAGCGGAAGCTTTCGTCGCTGCCGGTACCAGCTTCGAGGCCTCAAGCTGGTCCAAGCGCTCTAAGTCGAGCAGCCAAATGGGCACACTGAGAATCGTCGCTTTCCGCAGGACAAAACGCGCGTCCGGCGAAAAGAAGCTGAGCAGTAGCCGATCCCTCTATCCCATGCACAACCAGATGGAGGTCCGCGGTCGAGCCCGTCGCCTCGCAACGGGGAAGCTCATTGGAGGTGGTGTCCGCGTCGAACAACTTTCCTTGCCCCGGCTCCTCCGCTGGTCGCGGCGAGTGGGCGTCGCCCGTTCGGATCAGAGAGGCAAGAATAGACGACGGGAAGGAGCTGCCGATTCGCACACCGTTGTCGCGCAAACGCCGTAACCCGGCAGGCGTAAGATTATAGGCCAAGACACGATCCTTGTCCTTTGTTAGGGCTACGGCGTCCTTCGGACCTTCTCGACGAAGCAGGGGCACAGCTGGAGAGTAAAGCGGGCGAGGCATTGTATTGCAGCTGAAATCCAACAAGCGCCGCCGACACTCCACCCTCCTGACCTGGCGATCTACGCTGCGGAGAGCTGTCGCCGAATTGTCTTCGCCCTTCGCGGTTGGGAGGATGAGCCTTCGCTGCGGGCGAGCTTCTCGATTTCGTCCAATCGGTAGCGCCATGTTCCCGGCAGAACTTCAACCGGACGCAAGGCGCCGTCTCGGCTCATCCTCCAAATGGTGATATTCGAGATCAACTCGTCGAGCTCCTCTCTGTTGTATCCGCAGGCTAGATGGGGAATGAGAGGGCCGCTTGAACGGTTCCCAAGGCAACAACCGCGCAGCTGCGCGCCTCGGCGTACCGCAGGACAAAATACTCCTGCAGGTCATAATAGCGCGAACACAGCCGGCGGATGATCTCAGCGGAGGGATTCATCAGCAGATGGTCAAGAATGGTGCCGGCTTCGATCAGCAGCGCTCGCAATTCGCGCACGCATTTCTTGAGCTTTCGGAGCGCATCCGTAGCAGCGGAAATCGGCGCGCGAGATCTCCCTGGGGCTGAGCATTTCTTCACGATTCAATCCTAGCCGTTCGGGCCAGACCTCGTCTATGGGGCATTACCCTCTCCCGATTGTCGCCGGGGCATTTCCGCAGTTGCTAGTCTGAGTTCAGCGGCGAGAACCCACAAAGAGCCATCGCTTCGAAATGACGAAGAAGAGCACACCGACCAGAGCCAGGAAGACGACGAGCAGCAATTGCACCCACACTCTCTCGAACATGGGCGGTTTTTCAGGCTTTTGCGGCGTTTCCATCGATCAATTTCCTCAGGTGGGCGGTCCCGTATCCTTTTGGGCCGCGAGCCCCGCGTTACCGGGCTACAAGCTGCGGCGAATCACCGAATGGATGGCGGAGCATTTAGCCGACGAATTCAGCCTACCAAGGCTCGCGGGGATGGCGGGCTTAAGCGAATTTCACTTTAACCGGCTTTTTAAGAGAGCAACTGGAACTCCGCCGTCCCGCTATCAGATCAAGCTTCGAATCGAGGCTGCGCAGCGTCTGCTGCGCGAAACAAGCAAGAGCGTCATCACTGTTGCGAACGAGGTCGGGTACTCGAATCCGAGCCACTTCGCCCAGGCCTTTCGGAAAGAGACGGGACTCTCGCCTCGCGATTACCGACGCGACCGCTGATCGGGGTTTTTTCTCTCTCGTTTACGACTCGTACGTAGGCGCGGGGTTCCCCGAACCATGTCGTAATCCTCAAGGTTACAAACGTATCCTTAAAGGAGTCATCATCTAAGTAGCCTAAGCGGCGTATGTCACAATGAGCTCAAGCTTTCGGACCTTTCAGTTCTGCGGACGCGGCCATCTCCGCCGCGACGAAGCGGGTGAAATCGCCGATGTCATGGCGAACCGAGGCATTTTCCAGCGCAGCCATGTACGCTCGGCGATGCTCCACTCGGATCACGGTCCAGGGATAGCCGCCCGAAGCTAGAAAGGCATTCAGGATGAACCGGCCGATCCTGCCATTGCCGTCCGAATAGGGGTGAATGTAGACAAAAAGGAAATGCCCAAGGACCGCCCGCACGCCAGCGGAAGGCTCGGCGGTGAGGAGCGCAAAAAGCGTGTCCAGCAATTCCGCCACGGCCTCGTGAGGCGGCGGTACGTGCTCAGAGCCCCGGATGAAAACCGGACGGTTGCGGTAGCCAGCGAGTGCGTAGGCGGGCAACACTCCGGCTTGGACAGCGGGGCTGAACAGCGCCCGATACCAGGATGGCAAATCGCGGTTGATAGTCGCGGGCGCGGGCTGGCCGCCGAGGATTTCCCGCGAGCTCGTCAGGACTGCTTGGAAAGCCTTGTGATAGCCTTTCGCGGCCATGGCGTTCACCTGCTCGCTGTCGGCCGCAGCCGTTTCCGGATTCCATTCGCCGGCAGCGATCCGGGCGATCAGTTCCGGCGTGACCTGATAACCCTCGATGGAAAGCGAATGGTAAGCATCGTGAGCGTAGATTTCGGCGACACGGCTGAGATAGGCATCGGCGGGCGGAAGGCCAGGCGATGCCGGGAAGATCTCATTCGCGACTGGACGCATTTCCTGCCAGAGGGCTTTCAGACGCCCGACGTAGGGCGAACTGAAGAGCAACCCAATGGGCAGTCGCGGTGGAGATTCAAATGGATTGGTTTCGGCGAATTCCAGCCCGGCGGCGGTCAGGTCGGCCGCGAGTCGGCTGGCTTGCTCCGTCAATCCGCAGTGGCGGAAGGCGCCGACGAGCCGGCCGGCGGCGGTGGGAGAACCGGCCTCGCCCAGGAGGATGCGGCTGAGGTCCTCTGAACGGACGAGGCGCAGAGCGATTTCCGCATTGGTGACGGAATGCCGGAAAAAGGCCGGGCTCACTCGCACCAAGGCGAGGGCGAGGGGCATCAGCTGCACGCCTTGCCGGAGGTCGGTGGGTCTCGGAAGGTTCTTCTTGTCGGTATAAATCAACAACGACGTGCGGTTCGGCAATTGCACGGTCGAGGTGCCACCCCTGCTGGCGATAATGACCAATTGAATCGGCGTTTGCGTGTTCCCAGTCCACAGGTCGAGGGAGTGTTCGGCCGACAAGCTGTAGTCGGTGCCAAAACGGTGGCGCAGGTATGCTCTGGCAAACCCCCAAAAATGGGCGTGCCAGAAGGTCGTGTCACCAGGTTCCACCTGGGGCGTGGTTAGCGCATACCAGCCCTTGATAATTTCCACAAGGAAGCGACGCTTAGTCAGCAACAGGCGATCCGGTCGGGAAATGTCCGGACCACGGACCACTTCCCCAGTCGCGCTGGCTCGAACCCGTTGGAGGGCGGCCGCGAGTGCTTGTTGTGGAGTCGGCATCGACTTTGTTTTGTGCTGAACGTTAACTATGTTTTATGGACATTGCCAACTTTGTTGTACGAACTAAACCAACTATGTATTTCTGCCGAAGTGCAACCTCCAGAAGCGCTGGTAAACTCAATGAAACCACTTTTTCACAGTTGACGTGGTTTTGGACGGAGTCAGCGGTTCCAAATTGTGTAAACAATTGCTGTTCAATGTTTATTGTAGCTGGCTCATAACCTGAAGGTCGCTGGTTCAAATCCAGCCCCTGCACCCAATTTGAGGCCCTTGGATCTGCTCCAAGGGCCTTTTTGTTGAGCAATTTACGGAAGCTGCGACGCGCCTCTTTGGAAAATGCAACTATGTGCAACATGGGGCAACATTGGGCATCCAAACCCGTAGTTTCCCACGTAGTTTTTGGCCCCAAACCCAAATTCGCCGGATACCTGAAAACGAACGTGGCGGGCGCCTTTTCCCGAGTAGGCGGTGGTCCTCACCAGAGGCGAACGACCTTGCTCTTGCCCAAGGCGTAGTGGTGCTCCGCTATGCCTTCAATAAGGTCTATCTCGAAGTAACTCGGAACCGTCGCTTTTGCTACAAAGCCAGGGTTTAGGGACCACGAACCGCCCACGCATGTTGAGGAACGGGCCGGCTCGTGAACATGCCCACAAAGGACTAGGTTTGGGCCCTGTCCGGCCCTCACCTGCTCGCCGAGATTGAAGTCCCCGAAATCGCAGCCAACTCGGGAGATTGCAGTCATTGCTTGGCTTGGCGGGGCGTGGTGCAGCCACACCTCGTTAGCACCAGCGATCGGAAGGGTACCCGACCACGGCAGGCATCGGAAGAGAAACCCGTCGTGCTCGAAGGTGTCGCCGTCAATCCATGTGTGGTCCCCCCGGACCTCCCCAAGCCACTGCGCATGCTCCAAGCGTGAACCGGCTCCTGGCGCGCTGTCGTGATTCCCGCTTACAACCGCCAAAGGGGTGTCCATTTCGCGGAGAAAAGGGATCACCCGGTCCACTTGGCGGTCCAGAGGCAGGTAAGGGTTAAGGTCCAGCAGATCGCCAGTGATGCACACGAGCGAATACCTGTGGCTAGAACCGAGGAGCCAGCGAAACCACCGCTCGTTGCAGTGAAAATCGGAAACATGAAGGATCATGGAGTAAGATGGTGCCAGCTTGATGCCGAGGCACATTGCCTACCAATCAATGGCTGGCTCCGTGCGAGTTTCTGCCCGCATTTTTCGGTCGCGCTCGTACCGCGCCATGACAAGGCGGGTCGCTAGGGTTTCGAGCACGCGCATGCCGCCTTTATTCTCCCACTGGATCTCTTCGGGAGCGATTGTTATGCCCAGTTCACTGGCGAGCGCATTGATGCCGGTGGATTCAAGCAACTGAGCAGTCTCCACGGGTCCCGGCACGGAAATAAACAAGATTTCAGAGTTAAAGCGGAAGAGAATCTCTGGAGAGATCAGCCTCGAACGAGCAATGGTGTCCGCGGTTACAGCCCGGGCATCCCCGGCCCGTTCAAAGCCGATTGCCGAGCCTGCTCGGTTCTCCTGATATACGCGCTGCCAAGCCCCGCTGCCCACGACCCAGCAGCCCCTCATCACCCACGAATTGACCTCGTCCGCCGTCGGAGTCTCCCGGCCTGGGAACTGCGTCTCGCGGAGGTATTCCGCCACGGGAAGAATGCGGTCTGCAAGATTCAGTATTTCGCAGGCAATTGAAGCACTCCATTCCTGAGCGCCAAAGTCGATCTGCAGCTTGCATAGTTCGTCGATATGGACGAGCACACGTCTCGTTACCGCCAGTCGATCTAGGACGCGGTAGAGCGTGGGCCGGCCTTTGGTGCTCCCCTCGGGAATCCATTCGGAGCGGCAGAGCCGAATATAGTCGGCCGACAGAGTCGCGGCGACTCCGCCGATCAGGTGCGTCTTGCCTGATCCGGGTGGCCCAACCACGAGCGGTGAAAGGCGAAGCCTGAGTCCACTTGGAAGACTCTGGAGGTTCTCAAAAAACAGTTCTCCCATGGTAAGAAGCGCCGCGCGGACCGCACGTTGGCTCTCCGTGGGGGCCATCTGCCGCGGAATTGGGATCGGCCTAGGATTGAATGATGGTTTGGGCATCGGAGCCTCAAGATGGTGACCGTCCCATCCTCCCCTCGGAACGGAATGTAATGGTCAGCCCCTGGGTTCTGAGGTCTACCGGGATCGCCGTCCCAAAGCGTCTCGGACTCCATGCTTCACCGCGGTCCTCGTGATCAGGTACCTGAAACCTCCCATGCGGCCCAGTTCCACCGCGGCGTAGAGCGCGAGCAGGGCCAATGCGAGAAGGACGATCACGAACCCGGCCATTGCGGCGATCACGGTCGGTAGGTAAGGTAGGCAAAGAATGGCGGCAACCGCGCGTATGAAGGTCTGGCCCGGGTATTTCCGCCCTGAGCAAAAGCTCCCATATTTCTCCTGTACCTTGGCGACCATAGATCCAAAGCCGAAGGGCCTGAGGAGGAACCCCAGAACAATTGGGCCGAAAATGAGCGAAGCAATGTAGCAAACGAACCAGCCGAGGTGCCTATCGAGAAGGAATCCACACCACCCAAGTAGGCCCCATTGTCGGAAATAGAGCGTGTCCGAAAAAACGACGCCGCCGATGGTCGCGAAGAAGGACGCGCAGTAGAGGGTCGGTATGCCAATGAATCCAGCGAAGATGGAGACGCTCATCAGATTGATGAACGTAAGCACTACAAATTCAACCAAGGACGGCGGCGGTGGGTTCGACTCAGGTTCCGGCGGAGAAGTCAGGCCGGTCATGGCATCCCTCCTTGGGTGGCCTTGTTAGCGGGGACGCCTTCCGGGCCGTAGTATGCGAGGTTAATGGGGCAAACAAGTCCCCGGCCCTGCTCATAACGCTCAAGACAGCGGACCACAAAATCCGGATCCCTCGCTGTAAAAACTGTGTGGGTGGACCCGCAATGGTGCCTAGCCTCCATCCAGACACGGTAGACAACGTATTCCTCACCCAATGACCCGCAGCACCCGTCAATGTTGTGAAACACGATGGCAACGCGCCGCCGCTGCGCTTGTCGCAGGAGCTTCCGCATGCCTCCATAAAAATCCTTCGACCCTGTGGCCCTTTGCACAGCCATATCCAGGCCCTTCCGGGAATGCACCCTGGAAAGGTCGATGACAGCGATCCTAGTGCGAAATTGCGCGAAAGCCTTTCGCACAGATTCCAACCGTTTGGAGCGAGTTGGACCCACCACTAGCAACCTACGGTAGCCGTAGCGGATCGCCCGTTGGATTTCCCGAACGACTGTTTTTTGAGGCAATATCGGCGTCTCAACCGCGGGTATCCCTGTTTCATCCATAATAGTAGCCATGGACTCAAGATGGCACCCCCGATACCGGGGTTTGGCGGCGAGCGGGTTTCCTAAGGAGCGATTTTGGGGAAACTATAGGCGAATCCGCAGATGGGGCCCACGATTGCCGAGCGCCTCATGGCCTCCTATTATCCAGAACCGCTCGCAGCCCGTTCCCCGTGGTTCGGAAACGCCCCGGCCGGTGTGGCGAAATATGGAAAACTCCAGACTGGCGGATCTTCGTCGAGAACAAGGTCCGCCCGAACAAGCCAGCATGATGCCAATATAGTTTGTCCATGAGCTCACGGGCCTTCATGGAAGGCGCATTTGTTGAACACCGTAATCGGGTGCTTGTATCGTCGCTAGCCTGTGTTGTTCATAGAGGATAGTGCCACGCACGTCAGATAGCGATGGATCGCCTGCTCGAGTGGAAGACTGGACCTCGGCAAGCTGTCCCGCTATCGTTCTGGCTGGGCTCTCTTGCTCCACGCGACCTCTCAAGGAACCTAGCGCTCATTAACAGCTCCATGGATCACCCAAGTAATGCTGCAGAGTGAAGCGCAAAGCTAGTATTCCCTGAGGAACCTCCTGACCAACTCGTGACCAAACCCAGCTTTGCGTTTCATTTGCACGATAAACTAGCCTCCAAAAACATTGTGCATCAGCTTTAATCCGTCAGGTTTTCACTTTCTCGATTACACATTCTTATGGCGCAAAAACTAGCTGCTGGCGACTGGGTGCTTGTTCCCCGCACCCGATTGATCCTCGATGACACAGGGCAGCCTATCGATCCTCAGCTGGCGATTTCCGATCAACGAGTGCAGGCCGAATCAGTTTTTTATCGAACGAGGGTCGTCGAAGTCAAAACGGTACCAGGACCGAAGGGCCCACTGCGAACAGGCTCCATTAGTGTAAATGGATTCGACGGAAGCATTGTGACTCTTCATGCGCGAGACGCGCAGCGGCATTGCGCAGGGAAAGTCGGTATAATCATCGTCGACGATGGCGCCGCGAGGCTGAATCCATCCGGTGGGATGCTTGTTTATCTTAAAGATGCCTATCTCAATTATCTCAACCTACTCTTTTCTAACGAAAGCGTGGTTGTTCTTGCTGCAAGCAATCCGGCAGCTCTTGCTGCGCAATGGAAAATCCATGGAGCCGACATAGGATTCGTCAGTATTGTGTCCCATGGAGCTGCAGGAGGGGAAGGACTAGTTTTCTCTGGCGGAGAGGTCATTTCTGGCTCCGATCTTGTGAACGACATCCTAATTCCTCTCGGAGACCCCAAATTTTTTGTTTCGTCTGCGTGTAATAGTGGACAAGAGGCCTTTGCCGGACCCTTTTCCTCAGCACGGATGCTTTGTTCTGGTTTCATCGGGCCCGAGGAGCCAATTCATTCCGCGATTGCGTGCCAATTCACTTCAACCTTTTTCACATATCGGTTGCTTGCTGGTCTTGGGGCCCAGGAGTCTTGGACGCGCTCTTCCACATCGTTGCCGAAATGCAACAGGTTCAAGTATTGGAAGAAAGGCCAACCCGTCCCGTACTCGAACTGAATATCCATTCTGCGCATATTTGTCCCCTCGGAGTCCGAATTGGAGCTCCCGGACTACCGAGAGGAGCATCCGCCCTTCGAGAGGGGTTAATGCGCGTCTTCCAGCCATGCCACAGGAGGGCTCCAGCCCCACCCCGCCCCGGGTGTGGCGTTCCGCACCTTTAGCCACACCCGCCGGTGCCACCCAGTTTTCAGGACTGTGGAAGGCTCCACTTGTGAGATTTAAGCCCGATAGCCCGAAGCGCCGAGTCCAGTCCACGAAGATACCCCGTGCCCAGGGAAGGGATCGTTCCTGGGGCAATCTAGATTTCTGGCCGATTCACCAACTATTGACCACACCCTTTCGCTCAGTTTTCATCAGAACCACCGATTGCTTTAAGCAGATGTCGTCGGTTTCCAAATGGAAAAGGACGAGAGATAGGTTTTCAGCCCCAAGCCGTGCATTCGCACAATATACCGACGTTGTCGTAGCTCACAGTGAATCTGTCGCCACAGATCCTACTCTTTCCGAAACTGTAACCAAGAAATAGGCTTCTTTTCTTCGTAGACTCTATACTCTTCCTTTCTTTTTTGCGGTTGTGGGCTTGCCTCGATAAAGTGGACACCAATTCAGGCGGCTTTGATGTCGTTTAGTTTTTGTTTGTTCTCGAAGGCCACAGGGGAGATCTGACCGAGCGAGCTGTGGCGCCTCGTCGTGTTGTA
>Ga0302319_10014028_pt1 | contig 14977 bp, 10 predicted proteins | sample Bog_T0_2_FD_203319 | JGI IMG/M metagenome (GOLD analysis project Ga0302319, IMG submission 203319) | Peat permafrost microbial communities from Stordalen Mire near Abisko, Sweden - Bog_T0_2 | ecosystem: Environmental > Terrestrial > Soil > Wetlands > Peat | place: Sweden: Abisko, Stordalen Mire... | reverse complement strand
AGCGCTTGCGCCGTCCGCCATTGCTGCAAGCGGCACCGCAAAAGGTGGACGGCGCTTCGCTGGTCTACCCTACATGAGCCGCGTGTTGTTAGACCGCCGTCGCCGGTCACAGCCAGCGGCGGACGTTCGCCTTGTAGCTGCGGTAGTCGTCGCCGAACTTGCGGTCGAGATACGCTTCCTCGCGGGCGATCACGCCGAAGCGCAGGACCGCCACCGCCGGCACGAGCAACAATGCGATCCACAGCGAATTGACCAGGCACGCGATCCCCAGCGTGACCAGGATCAACGAGACGTAGATCGGGTTACGGCTGAAACCAAATGCGCCGGTTCGCACGATCGCGGATGTCGGCTTGTAGGGATCGACCGGCGTTCGCGCGCGGCGCAGTTCCCGCAACGCCGACAGAACGACCGGGACTGGCAGAATCAGCAACAGGAGTCCCACCGGCCTCGCCAGCGTCGCAGGCAGCAGCGCGAGCGGATAGGCGCGGTCAATCAGCAGCCCGAGCACCACCGCCGCCGCGAAGATCACCGGCGGCGGCGCAATCACGTTGGCTTTGTCATCCATGACGGTGGCTTCCCCGTAGCCTATCGCTTCTTCCCGGCCGGCGTCCCGCCGCGTGCCGGCTTCGGATGCGCGGGCGCCGGCGCGCGCTTCGGATTGGCTGGCCTGGCCCTGTGCGCGCGCAGCTCGGCGATGGTCTCGGTCGTGGTGATCTGCTCGGGGTTCATGGCGAGTTCGATCACCGCCGGCTTGCCGCTGTCCACCGCGCGGCGGAACGCGGGCGCGAATTCCTCGGTCGTGCTGACCAGCTCGCCATGGCCGCCGAACGCCTCGATCAGCCGTGCGAAATCGGGGTTGGTCAGCGCGGTGCCGGACACGCGCCCAGGAAACGCGCGCTCCTGGTGCATGCGGATCGTGCCGTACATCTGATTGTTGAACACCAGCACGATCGGCGCCACGCCGTGATGGAACGCCGTGGCGATCTCCTGGCCGGTCATCAGGAAGCCGCCGTCGCCGACCAGGCTGACCACCATGCGCTCCGGCCAGGCGATCTTGGCCGCCACCGCCGCCGGCACGCTGTAGCCCATCGCGCCATTGGCCGGCCCGATATAACGCTGGCCGTCGCTGAAATTGATGAATCGCGAGGCCCAGACAGCGAAATTGCCGGCATCCGTGGTCACCACCGCATCCGGCGCCAGCAGCGTTTCCAGCTCGCGCATCGCCTGCCCGAGATTGAGCCGGCCCTCGTACGCAGGGACCTCGCGCCGCGCCTCGCGCACCGCGCGCAGTTCTTCGGCCCAGCCCGACCAGTGCGGGGCGAGCGGTTCCAGCGCGACGGCGGTCTCGGCGAAGGCATTCAGGTCGGAGACGATGCCGAGCGCCGGGCGAAACACGCGGCCGATCTCCGCGGCATCCGGATGCACCTGCACGATCGGCACGCCGGCCGGCAGGTCGAACAGCGAATAGCCTTGCGTCACCGCCTCGCCCAGCCGGCTGCCGATCGCGAGGATCAGGTCGGCCTCCTTCACCTTGGCGATCAGGGCGGGGTCCGACCCAACGCCGAGGTCGCCGGCGAAATTATGCCGCGTGCCGTCGTACAGCCCCTGGCGGCGGAAGCCGACGGTCACCGGAATGTCGTTGCCGATCAGGAAGTCGCGCAGCGCCGCGCGCCCCTGTTCGGTCCAGCAGGAGCCGCCGAGCACCGCCACCGGCTTGCGCGCCTTTGCCAGCATGGCACGCAGACGCTCCATCGCGGCGGGATCGGGATGCGCGACCGAGACCGGCGCGCGCCCGATGTCCGGGACCTCGGCCAGTTCGCGCTGCATGTCCTCCGAAAGCGCGATCACCACCGGACCGGGCCGACCGGAGGTCGCCACATCCACCGCATGCGCGATGATCTCCGGCACGCGCTTCGCCTGGTCGATCTCGACCACCCATTTGGCGATCGAGCCGAACATCCGGCGGTAGTCGATTTCCTGGAACGCGTCCCGGCCGGCGTGGTCCAGCGGCACCTGGCCGACCAGCAGCAGCAGCGGCGTGCTGTCCTGCTGTGCGATATGCACGCCGATCGCGCCATGGCAGGCGCCCGGCCCGCGGGTGACGATCGCCGCCGCCGGGCGTCCGCGCAGCTTGCCGTACGCTTCGGCCATGTTGACCGCCCCGGCCTCGAACCGGCAGGTGACCAGCTTCAGCTTTTGGCGCACGTCGTACAGGCCATCCAGCGTGTCGAGAAAACTCTCGCCGGGGACGGTGAACACGTGGTCGATTCCCTGTGCGACCAGCGCGTCGGCGACCAGCCGCCCCCCGCTGCGCGGGATCAAACGCGACTTGCGTGCCTGAGCCAGTTCCATCACCGCCTCCCTGTCGGCCCGACAGTAGCCGTGCGGTCGGCGTCCGTCACGGGGCGGCATTCACACTTGAGCGCGCGCCAATCGGGGAACAATGTGACTGTCCGGCGAAACACTGCCCGGGTTTGGGGCTGTAGCAGGAGGGGGTGAATGCGCGCGGTTTTCGTGATGATCAAGTGTGAGATGGGCGCGGCCTACAAGGTCGCACAGCAGGCGGCCGACACGATCGAGGAGATGTCGGAGCTGTACTCGATTTCGGGGCAGTACGATCTGCTGGGGAAGTTCTACCTGGAGCCCGACCGCGATATCGGGCTGTTTGTGACAGAGAAGATACAGGTTCTGGCCGGGGTGAAGGACACCCACACACTGATCACGTTCAATGCGTTCACGGCGGGGACTAAAGACGGGGCCACGCGACGGGGACGAGCCTGACGATTTCTCTGGCAACGAAGGGGGAGCCGTTCAGACTCGAAATCGCTGCTCAGCAGCCCGGGCGAACCGGCCCTCGCCAGCGTTCCATTTGAAACTGTGGGTCAACCCAGCTCACCAACCCAGGTGACCAACCGTGAGAGGGGCGTATCTCGGAAGCGGCGAACCAGCTTTTCGTCAGCCGTCACCAAAGGCAATGCGCGTTCCTCAGCAAGTGCGACATACAGGGAATCGTAGATAGTCACCGAGTGCTCGACTGCGATCGTGAACGCACGCGCCATCAATTCCGCGATGGGAACCCCGATAACGGGAGACCGCGTTAATACGGTCACGCGTTCAGCGGCATCGCTGGCGTCAAGGTCACCCTTGAGAACCTTCGACCAGATGACGTTGACGGCCTCCGCCAGCCAGTGGTCAGGGGCGTGGATTTCGTCACAGTTCAGAAGGCGTACGGCCTTCGCGCTATGCGCTTCTTCCACGACCCATTTGGCAGCAACCGAGGCATCCACGACCACTTTTTTCATGCAGTCCCATGACCATGGTCCCGGTCCTGCCTGATAATCTCCGCACTGTCGGTGGTCTGCGTCGGGGTCCGCGCTCGTAGCCGCGCTGCCGCTTCGACAAAGGTCTCTATTTCCGGCGCAAGTGCCCGTTCGAGAACAGCGCGATGTTCGGCTTCGACCGACCGCCCAGACCGGGCGGCCCGCCGCTTGAGCGTGTCGATGACCTTGTCATCCAGGCCTCTGACAAGAAGCTGCCCCATGAAGCCCTCCCTGATATCAATTGATGATAGCGATTGAGGCAGGGGGCTTCAAGAGCGGTGCAGGGCCACTGCTGCGTGGCTGTCTTATGCCGGGTTCCAGCGCGGCAACCGACGACAGCGTTCCCCCAAAGGAACGACTCCTATTGAGCCGATCGCTCGCCCCAGCGCGACTCGCAGCCAGACAGAGGATACGAATGGTCAATGAAATCCGATGTTGGGCCGGCGCGCAGAAGATCAACCGCCCGGCCCCTTCGAACCAGCCACCGCATGCCGCACCAGCATTCGGCCGCCCTGCTTCGCCTGGGACAGCACCCGCCGCCAGTCCCAGCTTCCCTGCCGCTCGGTCAGCAGTCGGTTCAGCCGCGTCTGTTGCGCTTCCGGCAGGCACTCGGTGATGCGCGCCCACAGCAGGTCCATGTTGTAGGGCTCCCCGCCCTGAGGCACCGCCATCGGCACGCTATCCCCCAGCCCCACCCCGAGCGCACCCGCGACCGTCTCCAAAGCCGCCGCGATGGACGCAGCCTTCGGCGAGGCCGGCGTCCGGATGTCGTAAGGCGGCGCCCAATCGCGCGCCGGGCGCAGCTGGTCCATCTGGCTGACCGCCAGCACGACGGGCGGCGCCCGATGCCCCGGCCGCGCGGCAAACGCTTCACGCAGCCGGTCCAGCGCCGCCACATCAAGCGCCCGCGCCGGCCGCACCGCGGCGGCAACCCACAGGATCAGGTCGCTGCGCAGCGCCTGTTCCACCAGGGTGTCGAGCCGCCCGGCGCCATCGAGCCCAGGCGAATCCACCAGCACCACGTCCACGGCGCCGCCCCGCGCGATGCGGAACTCCTGGAAGCCGCCGGGGGTGGGCACGCAATCGACCGGCGCCAGCACCGCCTGGGCCAGCGCGTTCAGCAGGCTGGACTTGCCGGCATTCACCTGGCCGGCGAGCAGAATCCGCACCGGCAGCACCGCGGCCTGGTCCGGCAGCGCCTGCCGATCCAGCGCGACCAGCCGCGCCGCCTCCTCGCGCGAGACCTTGTGCCGGCCGCCATACAGATCGATGGCGGCGCGCCCGGCCTCTATCACGATCTGCCGCGTCATCCCGGTCTGGATTCGCCGCACGCCGTGCACGGCGAACAGCCGCGCGATGGCGCCGCGCGACTCCTGTTCCACCGCGGCGACCGGGCCGAGCGCAAGCCGCAGCACCCGGTACACGTCGTAGGCGCGTTGCAGGGTCCCGGCGTGCCGGCGCAGGCCCAGCAGCCACATCAGGTCGCTGACCCGAACGGCGTGCGACAGCGGCACGGTCTCCAGCAGGGTCCGGCGCAGGTCGATGCTGGCAAGCTCCAGCGCGCGCAACGCCTCCGGCACGGTGAAGCGCATCAGCGGCTGGTCCGCGTCCGTGTGCAGCGTGCGCGACACCGTCTCGAACACGCGCTTCAGCAGCGCCAACACCTCGTCCATGCTGCCGAACGACAATGGCGGGGTGGCCTCGGCCAGGGCCTTCACGCTGGCCCAGGCTTCCGCTTCGGCCTGTCCCCAAAGCGGATCGGCTTGCGTCTCAACCCCGGTAAGCGGCTCCGCCTCGCGCCGAAGCCGCCACAGAAACGGCGCGGCGGCGAGGCCGCAGAGCAGCAGAAACCCCAGCCAGGCGAACTCGTACCCGCTCTGATACAGCCACAACAATCCGAGCGGCAACAGCGTAACGATCGGCAATAGGAACAGCAGAAACGACAGCAGCTCCCGCCAATACAGCCGCACCAGCGCACCGCGCATCAGCCGGGCTCCGCGGTGCCGGTCGCATCCCCCGCCGCACCCCCGGGCCCCTGGCGCCGCCCCGCCCGGCGCCGCGCTTCCTCGATCCCATCGCGCAGCGCGCGGCTGAAGGTCTCCGACACGTCTCTGGCCGGCGCGCTGTCGCCGGCGCGGCGGTGGCGCAAATACACGCAGGCCGCGCGGCCGACCGCATAGGTCAGCGCGAACGCCGACACGCCGGACACCGCGCTGCCGACAACGGGAATCACCTTCAGCAGCTCGCGCGCGCCATATTTGATCAGCTGCGTCACCAGCACCATGCTGCCGAGACAGCCGAAGAACTCCGCCAGGCTGCGCGACGTCCATGCCACGCCGTAGCGCCCGGCCAGCACGCGAAGCAGCAGCCCGATCGGCGCCGCCAGCGCGCCGATATCGACGAACGGAATCGGGATCGCGCCGGCAACCCCGGCGGCGGCGGCATAGCCAAGGATCAGCGGATGCGCCGCCTCGGCGATCCCGTCGCCCCAGTCCCGGTGCCGCCGGCGGCGCACCGCGGCGGCGGCCTCGGGCAGCGCGGCCGCCATCGCGTCGATCAGCCGGTCGAGGCCGTAATCGCGCGGGACAAAGCCGTCGTCGGCAGGCGTGAAATCAATCGGCACGAAGACGGGCGGCTTGCGGCCTGGAAGGTTGCTGAAGAAACCACGCTGATGCGCCAGCGCCCGCCGAAGAGTTTCCGGAATCCCGGTCCTGGCGTCGTCGCTCGCGTCGCCGGTGAACGGATACGGCGTCACGTGGTCGGCGCCCGGCGGATACAGCTGGTGCAGCGTCGTCTGCGCCACCAGAAGCGGCCAGTCGGGCGATAACCGCCGCGCGGTCCGCACCACCTCGACGACGTCGTCCTGCAGCGGGTCGGCCGCCTGCATCACCGCGACGATCAGGTGTGCCTGGGCACGGCAGAACGCGAGGTCCTCGGTGGGATCGTAGCCGGCCTCCGACAGGCCGCGCGTGTCCAGGAAACGGAGCAGGGGCGCTTCCGGCGGGAAATCGAACCCCACGGATGTGCGCGTGCATGGCGCATAGCCGGTGCCAATGCGGGCGCGCTCATCGCCCGTGACCGTGTAGACGATCGAGCTCTTGCCGGACCCGGTCTTGCCGACCAGCCAGACCACGGGCGCGGTCTCCAGCGCTCGTTGCCGGACGAACGCCGCCTGGTGTTCCGCAACCGCGCCAGCGTCACCGAGCACGGCCTCCCGAATTCGCAGCCACAACCGGTCCAGAACGCTCATCGGCGGCTCACCCGCGCACAGGCGCGGCCCGATCGTAACGCAGATGGCGCCCTCCGTCCTGGCCCGCCGGCGAACCGACCGGCCGGCGGCCGGAACCCTGATCACCCCGCCGGCGCATGCCGAATTTCCAGGCTGAGGGCGGCCCTTGCCGCCTGCATCGCCTCGCAAAGCGGGACGAGACGGTCCGCGGCGCCAGCGCCGTCGCCCCGGCGGCAGGCGCGGTCCATGTCCCTTGCCAGCCCGCCCAGGGCGACAGCCCCGCAATTGGCGGCCAGCGCGATCACGTCATGGGCGTGTTGCGCCGCTTCGGCCAGGTTTTCCGCCTCCAGCGCCGCACCGAGTCGCTCGATCCGTTCTTCCATATCGCGCAGGCAATCGTCGATGTACTGGTTGCAGTCCGGCGGCGAAAACACCCGTCTCAGCGTTTCGAGCGCTGCCTGGTCGATCGCCGGAGCAGCAGGCGCCGCCACTGCCGACTGTCGCCCCGCGCCTTGCAGGTGTTTCCCCGCCAGGCGCTCCAGCGTCGCCATCAGCGCCAGCGGCGACAGCGGCTTGACGAGATAATCATCCATGCCGGCGGCCCGGTACCGGGCGTCGGCACCGGGCTGCGCGTCCGCGGTGAGCGCCACGATCGGCACGCAGCCCTTCGGCGGCGGCAGCTTGCGGATGCGGCGCGCCGCCTGCACGCCGTCCAGGACCGGCATCTGCACATCCATGACCACAATGTCGTAGGTGTCGCGTTCCACGGCGGCCACCGCGGCCCAGCCGTTCTCCACCACGTCAACGCTGTGGCCCGCGCCGCGCAGCAGCGTGCACATCAGGCGCTGGTTGATCTGATTATCCTCGGCCAGCAGCACGCACAGCCGGGTCCGGCCCGCCCCATCGGCCCAGGCCAGTGCCGGCTCACCCGCCAGCGCCTCGGCCGTCGCGGCATCCCGGTCCGTGGCGACTTGCACCAGCGGCACCGCGAAGTGGAAGCGGCTGCCCTGACCAGGTGCGCTTTCGACGCCGATCGTGCCGCCCATCAACTCCACCAGTTCGCGCGAGATGGCCAGCCCGAGACCGGTGCCGCCGAAGCGGCGCGAGATCGAACTGTCGGCCTGGGTGAACTTCTGGAACAGCGTCGCGCAGGTCGCTTCGGACATACCCACGCCCTCGTCGATGACCGTAAAGCGGAGCGGCGGCGGGCGATCCGACCCGCCCGGCTGCGGCGCGTCCTCGCCCGGCTGCAACGCGGCCGCAATCTTCACCTTGCCGCGTTCGGTGAACTTGATGGCATTCTCGACCAGGTTCAGCAGCACCTGGCGCAGCCGCAGCGGATCGCCGACGAACCGGCCGCGTGCCGAGTCGTCGATGGCGATGACCAGACCGAGTCCTTTTTCCCGGGCGCGCGGCAAGAGCAGGCCGACCGCGGCTTCGACCATGGGTACAAGGTCGAACGCCACATTCTCCAGATCGAGCCGGCCAGCCTCCAGCTTGGCGATGTCCAGCAGGTCGTTGATGATTCGCAGCAACGCGTCAGCGGAGTCGCGCACGGCGACGGCGCATTCCCGCTGTTCATCGGTCAGCGTGCTGCTCAGCAGAACGGCGTTCATGCCGATGATGCCGTTCATCGGCGTGCGTATCTCATGGGAGACGGTGGCGACGAAGTCGGTCTTGGCGCGGTTCGCCGCCTCCGCCTCCGCCTGCGCCGCTTCCGCCTGCCGGCGCGCGGCGGCGGCATGCTCTTCCGCCGCCTTGCGCTCGGTGATGTCGGTATAGGTGCGCACCACCCCGCCGGCCGGAGTCGGGATGGTTCGGATCTCCAGCATCCGCCCGTTCGGCCGCCGCCGTTCATAGACGTGCGGCCGGTCGAGGTAGGTGCCCTTGCGGTGGATCAGATCCTGCTCGATGCCGGGCGACTGGGTGAATTCGTTGCTCTGCAGCTGGAACGCGAGCACAGCGTCGAAATCCGGCCGCGACGCCATCAATGCCGCCGGCAGTTGCAGCATCTCCATGGCCTGGCGGTTGCACACCGCGACCTTGCGGTCCGGCGTCACCATCAGGATTCCCTGGTCCATGAAGTCGAGCGTCGTCACCAGCAGGTGCGACTCTTCGGCCAGCTTTCGTTCGCTGCCGGCCAGCCGCTCCGCGGTTTGGCGGAGTTCCTCGGCCTGGATCTCGCGCCGGCGCTGCGTCTCCGCCAATTCCGCGTTCTGCGCCGCCAGCGAGGCTTCCGACCGCTGCAGCCGGCGGAACTGCAAGCCCAGCAGCCAAAGCAGCCCGGCAACCGTAGCCAGCACGACGGCCATGGCAACGGCGATCGCGGTGCTCTGCCGCCACCAGCCGGCCAGCGCCGCCTGCTCCGACATGCCGACCTCGACGACCAGCGGCAGATCGGCCACCGGGCGCACGGACACGAAGCGCGGCCCGCCGCCGCTGGTTCCGGCCTCGCGGAACGCCCCACCGCCCCTGGCGACCGCCCGCGACCACGCCTGGTCATCCTGAACCCGCTGATCGGCTCCGGCCGGCGCGCCCGAGCGGACGAGCAACGTTCCGTCCGGGCGGGCAAACTGCACCTCCGTGTCCGGATCACGCACGGCGCCGCGCGGCGGATCGGTCAGGCGCTCCAGCGCCACGCCGCCCGCCACAACCCCAAGGAACTGGCCGTCCGGCGCGGCGATGCGACGCGCGATCGTGATCGTCCAGCCCCCGGTGCCCCGGGACCTGACCGGCATCCCGACAAACGCGCCGCGGTCGTCGCTGGCGCGGAAGTGCTGGAAGAAATCCCGGTCCGCCAGGCTGGCCGCCTCGCCATGCCAACCGTTCAGGACGGTGCCGCGGTCGTCCGCCACCAGCAGCGCCGCATGCGGGAGAGCCTTCGACCGCGTCAGCAAGGCGTCGCGGATCGAAACGGTCTCGACGCTCTGGCGGAAGGCGCTGGGCGAGCCGGTGCCGAGTCCCGCAAGCTGGTCGCGGGTCGCCTCCAGCGCGGCGTCGATCGGTTGCAGTTCGGCTGCGGCCTGCACGGCGAGCAGGACGCTCCAGTGGCCGACATCCTCCCGGGCATCCTCGATATCGAGCTGTCGCCGCTCCCAGATCGAAAACGCCGCGGCAAACGCCGCCGCGCCGATCAGAATCGCGCCAACCGACAAAAGCCAGCTTCTGGCGCGGAAAGGTCGCTCGGTGCGTGCTAGCGGAACTGGCATAAGGCGGACAGGCATCGTTGTGCGGTCCCGCTGGGATGCTGTCCAGCAAAAACTGCTACAAAACGGCAACAGTTCGCGATGTCATATCATAGTGTGCAAGGCAGCGCTCAGCTTCGCCGATGCCGCCGCGCGTCGGCGCGACTGGAGAACGAAAACGCCATGCCGGCGAAAATCAGGCCGAGAGAGGCCGGCAGCAGCCACGCCGGACGGGCCAGCAAGGGCTGCGCCAGATCATCCCATAGCCATGGCCCGACATAGCGCAGCGTGCCGTCATGCGCCGTTTTCACCAGATCATTGTCAAACTCGACCAATGCCAGGCCGAGCGGCAGATCAGGCGGTTCGAGCGTCGCCACGGCGACGGCGCCGACCAGGAAAACAGCGGCCACCACGGCCAGGATGCGTTGCGCAATCACATGAAGAGCTTTTCGTTTTTCCGATCGACGTACAAGTCTGCCACGAATTCGCCGCGGCCGTTAAAAGTCTGCGTGGGCACCAGCTGGTCGGTTCAGCATCCTCACTCCTCCTGGACGAACTAAACCCTAATCTGGGGACGCTGTCGCGTGCGTCACCAGGACGTGACGCGGCCTTGGCGACGGTTCGACACGGCTGGGAGGCTCTCCCAGCGTGTCGGTCGTATAGGGCGGATAAGCTCCTCCGCCATTGCGGCCAGCCGCACCGCAAGAGGCGGAAGACGATCCGCTTTTCCGCCCTACGGCCTCGCCTGGACCGGTCAGCCCGACGGCCGGTTGGTCGCGCAGCAGACACCCGAGCGCAACAGGGCCGGCGGTGCGCTGCACTGCCGGCCCTGTTCGCATTGGGATGAAGCCCGCTACTCGGCGGCCTTCACCTCGGTGATCTGCGGCGCATTGCCGAGCTGCAGCGTGCGCTGGTCGCGCCCGGCGGCGATCGCCCGCAGCCGGTTCATCACAGCGCCCGTGCCGGCCGGGATCAGCCGGCCGACGATCACGTTCTCCTTCAGGCCCATCAGCGTATCGACCTTGCCGGCGGTTGCCGCCTCGGTCAGCACCCGCGTCGTCTCCTGGAAGGAGGCGGCGCTGATGAAGCTGCTGGTCTGCAGGCTCGCCTTGGTGATGCCCTGCAACACCGGCATCGCCATCGCCGGGCGGTCGTCCTTGGCCAGCTTCGTGTTGACCAGCTCGAACTCGCCGCGATCGACCTGCTCGCCGGCCAGGAACGTCGTATCGCCCGGATCGAGAATCTCAACCTTCTGCAGCATCTGGCGAACGATCACCTCGATGTGCTTGTCGTTGATTTTCACGCCCTGCAGCCGGTAGACGTCCTGGATCTCGTTGACCAGGTAGTCGGACAACGCCTCCACGCCGAGCACCTTCAGAATGTCGTGCGGCACGCGCGGGCCGTCGACCAGCGGGTCGCCCTTGCGGACGAAGTCGCCCTCCTGGACCGAGACGTGCTTGCCCTTCGGGATCAGGTACTCGGTCTCCTCGCCGGTCTCGTCGTTCTTCACGATCACCCGGCGCTTCGCCTTGTAGTCCTTGCCGAACTCGACCCGGCCGTCGGTCTCGGCGATGACCGCGTGGTCCTTCGGCCGCCGCGCCTCGAACAGCTCCGCCACACGCGGCAGACCGCCGGTGATGTCGCGGGTCTTGCTGCCCTCACGCGGGATACGCGCCAGCACGTCGCCCGCCGCCACCGTCGCCCCGTTATCCACCGACAGGATCGAGTCCGGGGACAGGAAGTAGCGCGCATCGGTGTTGTTCGGCAGCCGCAGCACCTCGCCGTGGTCGTCCTTGAGCTGCAGCCGCGGCCGCAGATCGACGCCCTTGGCCGCCTGCTTGTAGTCCACCACCACCTTGGAGGTGAGGCCGGTGACCTCGTCCATCCGCTCGACCAGGGTCACGCTGTCGATCAGGTCGAGATATTCGACCTTGCCGGCGCTCTCGGTGATGATCGGCAGGGTGTACGGGTCCCACTCCGCCAGTTTCTGGGTGCGGGTGACCCGCTGGCCCTCGTCCACCAGCAGCCGCGCGCCGTAGGGCACGCGGAAGCGGGCCCGCTCGCGCTGCTTGTCGTCGGTCAGGACGATTTCGCAGTTCCGGCTCATGACCACCGGCGTGCCCTGGCTGTTCATGACCACGTTGCGATTGCGGATCGCGACATGGCCTTCGTGGCTGGCTTCCACCGACGACTGCTCGGCACCGCGCTGCGCTGCGCCGCCGATGTGGAAGGTGCGCATCGTCAACTGCGTGCCGGGCTCGCCGATCGACTGCGCCGCGATCACGCCGACCGCCTCGCCGATGTTCACCGGCGTGCCGCGTGCGAGATCACGCCCATAGCAATGGCCGCAGACGCCGACCGGCGCCTCGCAGGTCAGCACGGAGCGGATCTTCACCGCCTCGACGCCGGCCCGTTCGATCTTCTCGGCCTCCGGCTCCTCGATCAGCGTGTTGCTGGCGACGAGGACCTGGTTGGTGAGGACATCGATCACGTCCTCCGCCGTGGTGCGGCCGAGAATCCGCTCCGAGACGCTGGACACCACCTCGCCGCCGTCCATCACCGCGCGCACGGTGAGGCCGCGCTCGGTGCCGCAATCGTCCTCGACGATGATGCAGTCCTGCGCCACGTCCACCAGCCGGCGGGTCAGGTAGCCGGAGTTCGCCGTCTTCAGCGCCGTGTCCGCCAGGCCCTTACGCGCGCCGTGGGTGGAGTTGAAATACTCCAGCACCGACAGGCCTTCCTTGAAGTTGGCGATGATCGGCTGCTCGATGATCTCGCCCGACGGCTTGGCCATCAGGCCGCGCATGCCGGCAAGCTGGCGCATCTGGGCGGGCGACCCACGAGCGCCGGAGTTGCTCATCATCCACACCGAGTTGGTGAGCGCGCCCGGCTCCTGCTTGCTGATCTCCTTCATCATCGCGCCGGCGACCTCATCCGTGCAGCGCGACCAGGCGTCCACCACCTTGTTGTAGCGCTCGCCGGCGGTGATCAGCCCGTCCTGGTACTGCTGCTCGAACTCCTTCACCTCGCCCTGCGTGCGACGGATCATCTCCCCCTTCTCCTTGGGGATGATCAGGTCGTCCTTGCCGAACGAGATGCCGGCCTTGCACGCCTGACCAAAGCCGAGGCCCATCATGCGGTCGGCGAAGATCACGCACTCCTTCTGGCCGCAGTGGCGGTACACCGCGTCGATCACGTCGGAGACGTTCTTCTTGGTCAGTTGCCGGTTGATCAGGTCGAACGGCACCGCGGGATGCCGTGGCAGGATCTGCGCGATCATCATGCGACCGGGCGTCGTCACCACGACCTGCCGCACCGTGTTGCCGCCGGCGTCGATCGACTCCCAGCGCGCCTTGATCTTGTCGTGCAGGGTGATCGCCTTGGCGAACAGCCCGTGCTCGATCTCGCCGATCGTGCCGAAGGCCGGCGCGTTCTTGTCCTCGGTTGCGCGATAGCCGGGCGTCTCCAGCGACAGGTAGTACAGACCCAGCACGATGTCCTGGCTCGGCACGATGATCGGCTTGCCGTTGGCCGGGCTGAGGATGTTGTTGGTGGACATCATCAGCACGCGCGCTTCGAGCTGCGCTTCCAGCGACAGCGGCACATGCACCGCCATCTGGTCGCCGTCGAAGTCGGCGTTGAACGCGGTGCACACCAGCGGGTGAAGCTGGATCGCCTTGCCCTCGATCAGCACCGGTTCGAACGCCTGAATGCCCAGGCGATGCAGCGTCGGCGCGCGGTTCAGCATGACCGGATGCTCGCGGATCACCTCTTCCAGGATGTCCCAGACCTCCGGCCGCTCCTTCTCCACCATGCGCTTCGCCGCCTTGATGGTGGTGGCGTGGCCGTACTTCTCCAGCTTCGAGTAGATGAACGGCTTGAACAGCTCCAGCGCCATCTTCTTCGGCAGACCGCACTGGTGCAGCTTCAGCTCCGGCCCGACCACGATCACCGAACGGCCGGAATAGTCAACGCGCTTGCCGAGCAGGTTCTGCCGGAACCGCCCCTGCTTGCCCTTCAGCATGTCGGACAGTGACTTCAGCGGCCGCTTGTTGGCGCCGGTGATGGCGCGGCCGCGCCGGCCGTTGTCGAACAGCGCGTCAACGCTCTCCTGCAGCATGCGCTTCTCGTTGCGCACGATGATGTCGGGCGCGCGCAGCTCGATCAGCCGCTTCAACCGGTTGTTGCGGTTGATCACGCGGCGGTACAGGTCGTTCAGGTCGGAGGTCGCGAACCGGCCGCCGTCCAGCGGCACCAGCGGGCGCAGCTCGGGCGGGATCACCGGCACCACGTCGAGGATCATCCAGTCGGGCCGCGCGCCGGATTCGCCGAACGCTTCGACCAGCTTCAGGCGCTTCACCAGCTTCTTGCGCTTGGCCTCGCTGGTGGTCTCCTTCAGGTCGGCGCGCAGCTTCACCTTCTCGGCGTCGAGATCGATCTTGTTCAGCACCTTCTTGATCGCCTCGGCGCCGATGCCGACCTCGAACTGGTCGTCGCCGAACTCGTCCTGCTTCGCCAGCAGCTGATCCTCGTTGAGCAGCTGGTGCAGCTTGAGATCCGTCGTGCCCGGCTCCAGCACCACGTAGCTCTCGAAATACAGGATCTTCTCCAGCTCCTTCAGCGTCAGATCGACCATCAGGCCGATCCGGCTGGGCAGCGACTTCAGGAACCAGATATGCGCCACCGGCGAGGCCAGCTCGATATGGCCCATGCGCTCGCGGCGCACCTTGGCCAGCGTGACCTCGACGCCGCATTTCTCGCAGATGATGCCGCGGAACTTCATCCGCTTGTACTTGCCGCACAGGCACTCGTAGTCCTTGATCGGACCAAAGATGCGGGCGCAGAACAGGCCGTCCCGCTCCGGCTTGAAGGTGCGGTAATTGATGGTTTCCGGCTTCTTGATCTCGCCGTACGACCAGCTCCGGATCTGCTCCGGGCTCGCCATTTGAATCCTGATCTGGTCGAACGTCATCGCCTGGCCGGTTTGGCCAAGAATTTTCATAAGTTCGTTCATGCGACTCTCACCCTATGCGGCGCGCCGGTGCTGCCACCGGCCGCCGTCTGCGGAAGGGAATGCAAAATGCCGAGCAAGCAGGCTCAGGCCGCCCGGCTGTCGAGATCGACGTTCAGCCCAAGCGATTTCAGCTCCTTCACCAGCACGTTGAAGCTCTCCGGAATGCCGGCCTCGAACGTGTCCTGCTCGCGCACGATCGCCTCGTAGACCTTGGTGCGGCCGGACACGT
>Ga0302319_10014027_pt1 | contig 14978 bp, 12 predicted proteins | sample Bog_T0_2_FD_203319 | JGI IMG/M metagenome (GOLD analysis project Ga0302319, IMG submission 203319) | Peat permafrost microbial communities from Stordalen Mire near Abisko, Sweden - Bog_T0_2 | ecosystem: Environmental > Terrestrial > Soil > Wetlands > Peat | place: Sweden: Abisko, Stordalen Mire... | reverse complement strand
GTCCTCCGATTTGTATGCCTCTGGTTCGTCGTGCATGGCCTTGTCCTGCTGCGCCACCCAATGCCAGGCATTGGCGCATCCGATGCACAACCCAGCGATCAGCAACATGAGCGTCCAGGAACGATTTCCCGGATGGCTTCGGTCCAGCCAAAGGCCGAGCATCGCCCCCAGAAGCGTCGGTACCGCGACGGACCAGCCGATGAGTCCTGACATGCCGAGACCAAACCAGACTCCCTGCTTACCCTCCCGTTGCACCCTGAGCTTGCGAGCAGCCTTCGCGGTCACCTGCCGCTCGAATTCCGTCTCCTCGTTCGCGGATTGACCTTTCAGCTCATCGCTCATGTTGAAACTCTGCGAACCGGCCGATAAGGCCACTTTCCATTTTGGCGATCGCGGCGCGAACGTCGCGCTCGCTTTGGTCGAGCGTCAGAAACTCACGTTTCACCGCTTCATGGAGCTGGCCGAGATCCGTTCCACCGATGGCGTGGCGCACCGACACGAGCACATTCGCGCCGGCCTTGACCAACACGCCTTCATCGACGGCCAGGTAAACCGTTCCGTCTTCTTTTGTTTCGTAAGTCAAGATCCCGGGCGCAAGCGCCGCAACGCAGTCGAGGCGGTGAGGCAGGATTCCGAACGAGCCCTCGCGGGTTTCGGCAACGATGCGCAATACGCCTGTTTTCGCTGCGAAAATCTCGAACGGAAGCAGGATCTTAAGATGCATGGGCCTTCACTGGCTCTGTTACCGGTTCTGATATCGGTCCTGTTGTCGTCTCAGGTTTCGTTTCGACTCTCGGCGTTTTCGGTTCCGTCTTCGGTTCCGTATCTGTGTCGGTTTTCGGGCTCGTTTTTTTCGCTTCGTCAATCGCCCCGATCATGTAGAGCGCGCTCTCCGGATAGTCCTTGAACTCGTCTCGCAGAATCCGTTCGCAGCCATCGAGCGAGTCTTTAAGACTGACAAGCTTCCCCTTGATCCCACTAAACTGTTCAGTAGTGAAAAACGGCTGTGTGAGAAAGCGCTCCAGCCGCCGGGCGCGAGCAACGGCGTTACGGTCTTCCGGAGAAAGCTGTTCCAGGCCGAGCATGGCGACGATATCCTTGAGGGCCTCGTACTGCGCCAGGGTCTTTCGGATTTCTTGTGCCAATTTGTAGTGCCGATCGCCGACGATGCCAGGCGTCGCCATTTTTGAGCTGGATTGGAGTAGGTCGATGGCCGGATAAAGTCCTTCGCTCGCCCGCTTGCGCGAGAGCACGATCGAAGCCGAGAGATGCGAAAACACATGCACCGCCGCCGGGTCGGTTAGATCGTCCGCCGGTACATACACCGCCTGGATCGACGTGATGGCTCCCGCGTTGGTATTGGCAATGCGCTCCTCCAGCCCTGACAACTCTGTACTCATCGTTGGTTGATACCCAAGGCGCGATGGCATCTGGCCCATCAAGCCGGATACTTCCATGCCAGCCTGAATAAAGCGGAAAATATTATCGATCAGCAAGAGAACGTCCCGATGCTCGTCATCGCGGAAATACTCGGCCATAGTCAGCGCTACATCCCCGACCCGAAACCGGCTGCCCGGCGGTTCATTCATCTGGCCGTAGACCATTACCATGTTCTGAAGAACGCCAGCTGCTTTCATGGCGCTATAGAGTTCTTCGCCTTCGCGGCAGCGCTCCCCAATCCCGCAAAAGATGCTCATCCCTTTCTGATGCCCGATCATGTTGTGGATCATCTCCGTAAGCAGCACCGTCTTGCCCACGCCCGCGCCACCGAATAAGCCCGCCTTACCGCCGCGTTCCAACGGCACGAGTACATCGATGGCCTTGATGCCTGTCTCGAAAATCTCGGATTTTGTGGAACGCTCGGACAATGGCGGTGGTGCTCGATGTACGGTTCTCCATTGCACATCAGCGGGCTCCGGCTGTCGGTCGATCGCATGACCGAATACGTCGAACATCCGCGAAATGATCTTCTTGCCAACCGGCGCTTGCAGGGGAGTGCCCGTGTCCTCGACCGGCATTCCTCGGGCCAAACCTTGTGTGGGCGTCAAGGCAATTCCCCGTATCCGACGCGCATCAAGCTGGGTCATGACTTCGACCACGATCTGTTGTTCCGCTCCGGCACGAAGCACCGAGAAGATTGGTGGCAAGTGCCGCTCAAACCGCACATCGACGACGCTTCCGCGTACGGAAACGACGGCGCCATGATTCGAGGGACGTGGTTCAGCTCTCATCTAGGTCCATACCGGCCTTGCTTCAGGCCCGTTACACCACAGAACGTCAACGATGGTACTGGATAGGATTCGTTCACGCGGTTGAACTCTTGTCCATGCGGACACCTCCGCCACCACCGCCTCGCGAATCTCGGCCAGAGTGCTGCTCAATGTTCTGGCATGGCGCTAACTCCCATGGGTGCTTTAGTGCTAGGCCGCGCTTGGGCAGATACATATCTGGTAGATGTCATAGCGGCCGCCACACCGCGGGAGTCCTGCAGACAGTATCTTTCCGTGGTGCTTCCGAATCTGTGCAATTTTGCTCAACAAGACAGAGGAGGACCTGGGGAATGGCGCAGGATCGGACTGACCCAGCCGGGAACCAAGATGACAGCTCAACTATCTCGAACTGACCACGTCCGTGACTATCAAGGAGCGATCACTGTGGATCCGCTCACCCTTCCCTTTGAACGCTGGAGAGCGATCGCCAAGCAGCAACGATACGGCGACGCGTGTTCAAGGCTGGCTCGCAGATAGATATCAGCAAATGAGCAAAACGGAACAGATTGCGGTCGCCGCCGGTGCAATGCTGTCCTCAGTGTGTTCGAATGCAAATCTGCCGCCCGACAGGCGCAGCGTCCCCTCAATGGACGAGGCCTCACCACCACAGACTCTTCTAACAGAATGCCCAGTTGACCAAAGGAGATCACATGAAATCGACGACGAAATGCGCACATCCCGCTTGCAACTGTGTACCTGCTGACGGAACCAAGCACTGCAGTGCCACCTGTGCCGATGCAACAGGACTTTCGCGGCTAACATGCCAATGCCAACATCAGGACTGCCAAATTAAGCAGCTCAATGGGTAGTCGATGAGTCCTCCTTCGTCCGCGAACCTTCGTTCTTTGGGTTGACCACCTTCCATCTCAACAGAAAGAGGCACTGCGCACCCAATGGCACATTCGATGACCCTGTCGCCGACCCTCGCTTCGCCTGCGCTGGATGAGCTGTGCATCAACACGCTACGTTTCCTTGCAGTGGACATGGTGCAGAAAGCCAACTCGGGCCATCCTGGGCTCCCGATGGGCTCGGCGGCGATGGCCTACGCACTCTGGGATCGCTCGCTCAGGTTCAATCCCCATGACCCCCTCTGGCCCGACCGCGACCGCTTCATTCTCTCAGCCGGCCATGGATGTGCACTCTTGTACGCTCTGCTTCACGTCACCGGCTTTGATTTGCCGCTCGATGAACTGAAGAGATTCCGCCAGTGGGGCAGTCGCACGCCAGGCCATCCCGAATATCGCAAGACCCCTGGCGTCGAAGCTACCACCGGTCCATTGGGTCAAGGACTGGCCGACGGCGTTGGCATGGCCATCGCCGAAGTAGCCCTTGCCGCACGATTCAATCTGCCCGGGCACACGATCGTCGACCACTACACCTACGTCTTAGTGAGCGATGGGGACTTGGAGGAAGGGATCTCTTCCGAAGCCGGATCCGATGCTGGTCACCTGCGGCTGGGCAAGTTGATCGTCCTGTATGCCGACAACCACATCACCATCGAAGGCAGCACAGAGCTGGCCTTCACAGAAGATCGTATGGCGCGCTTCGCAGCTTTCGGCTGGCATGTCCAGCAAGTTGAACGGAGTAACAACGTCGATGCGGTCGCCTCGGCCCTGAACGCTGCCCGCGAAGAGCGGGATCGACCCTCCATTATTATGGTTCGCACCCACATTGGCTTCGGCAGTCCGCACAAGCAGGACACTGCGGCGGCACACGGCGAGCCACTCGGTTTAGAGGAGGTCCGTCTGACGAAAGAGGGGATGGGCTGGCCGATGAGTCCAGCCTTCTATGTTCCGGAGGATGCTCTCGATCATTTCCGAGACGCGGTCGCGCGAGGAAGCAGAGCGCAAGCGGAATGGGAGTTGCGTCTTAAGGCTTTCGCAGAAGAATACGCTGACCTTGCCGCGGAGTTCCAGCGCGTCATGCACAGTCAGCTTCCCAAAGATTGGGACGCCAAACTCCCGACGTTCTCGGCGGCAGACGGACCAATGGCGACACGCATCGCTTCAGGAAAGACGATCGAGGTACTGGGCTCTCATCTGCCCGAAATGATGGGAGGCTCGGCCGATCTTGATCCCAGCACCCACACCCATATAGCCGGCCGGAAACTTCGAACCGGAAAACTATGCGGGACGCAACATGCATTTTGGCATACGGGCGCATGCCATGGGCGCCATCTTGAACGGCATGGCATTGCACCGCGGCCTTATCCCTTATGGCGGAACCTTCCTGATCTTCAGCGACTACATGCGTCCTCCGATGCGCCTTGCGGCTATGAACGGTCTGCCGGTGATCTATGTTTTTACTCACGACAGCATCGCCATGGGAGAGGACGGTCCGACCCACCAGCCGGTGGAACAATTGGTGGGATTGCGATCGATCCCTGGAATGGTTGTGCTCCGGCCGGCGGACGCCAATGAGACAGTCGCCGCCTGGCGGATCGCCATTGAAAGGGAAGAGGGTCCGGTTGCTCTCTTGCTGACGCGCCAAGGACTTCCCGTACTTGATCTGGGGCTCTATCCCGGCATTCCGGCGGGAGTGCCGCTGGGCGGCTATGTCCTCGCCGACCCTTCCCCGGGCACGCCACCCGACATTATTCTCATCGCGACTGGCTCCGAGGTGCATCTGGCGCTGGAGGGCCGCGAGCGATTGGCGAGCGACGGTGTGTTCGCGAGAGTGGTGAGCATGCCGAGTACAAACATCTTCTCGACGCAGCCACAGAATTATCGGGACACAGTCGTGCCACCGGGTATTCCCTTGTTGGTGATCGAGGCCGGCGCTTCTCTGGGATGGAGATCCTATGTCGGTCCCCAAATCGCCGTGATTGGGGTCGACTCGTTCGGCGCATCCGCCCCAGGACCGGTCGTGATGGAGCACTATGGTTTCACTGTGGAGAATGTTTGCAAGCAAGCTCATTAGGTGATCGAGCAGGCCAAGCTTCGCCAAGACAAGGCGAAACCATGATGCGCGTAGGAATCGCATCGGACCATGGAGGCTTTGCCTTGAAAGAACAAGTGGCGGACAAGCTCCGTGGCGCGGGGTACGAGATCGAGGACTTTGGCGCACATCAATTGGAGCCCGGAGATGACTACCCAGATTTCATCATCCCGATGGCCAGAGCCGTCGCCGCCAAGGACGTTGAACGCGGACTTGCGCTGTGTGGCAGCGGTGTGGGTGCGTCTATTGCCGCGAACAAAGTCGGCGGGGTGCGTGCCGGGCTCATCCATGATGTTTTCTCCGCTCATCAGGGTGTCGAAGATGACGATATGAATGTTTTCTGTCTGGGCGGAAAAGTGATCGGGCCTGCGCTCGCATGGGAACTGATCCAGACCTTTCTGACCGCTCACTTTAGCGGGGCTCTACGGCACCAACGCCGAGTGGATAAAGTGCACGCCCTGGAGAACCAGGGGGTTGGAGCGTGAAAGGGTCATTCGAATTGTATTGGTCTATGCGAGAAGATTCACGACTCCGATCGGTACAGTTCGGCCGACATGAGCGAAAGGCCGCTGCCTGGAACGGACGCGCTCGATGACGGCCTCCCGTTCCGACGCCCTGGTGCTCTTCGGTGTGACCGGCGATCTCGCCCACAAGATGATTTTCCCGGCACTCTATGCCATGGTGAAAAGTAATGTCCTGAAGGTCCCGGTAATCGGTGTCGCCTTCCCGAAGTGGAGTCTGGCGCGTCTGCACGGACGTGTGACCGACAGCATAAAGCGATCAGGAGGGATCGATAACAAGCGTGCCTTGCACCATCTTCTGTCCCTGCTCACATACGTGAGTGGGGATTACAAAGACCCGGACACGTTCAGGGCGATAAAGAAGGAACTGGGCAGCGCTCGTCGCCCGGCACACTACCTCGCAATCCCGCCCTCACTCTTCGAGACAGTGATTAAAGGACTCGGAGCCGCGAACCTGGCCGAGCATGCCCGCGTCATTGTTGAAAAGCCGTTCGGACGTGACCTAGCCTCCGCGCAGGAACTCAATCGCGTCGCGCACTCGGTGTTCCCCGAAGACTCGATCTTCCGCATCGATCACTTCCTCGGAAAGGAGGCGATCATGAATATTCTCTATTTCCGTTTTGCGAATTCGTTCCTGGAGCCGATCTGGAATCGCAACTACTTGGCCAGTGTCCAGATCACCCTGTCCGAAGATTTCGGAGTGGGGGAGCGCGGCGCGTTTTACGAAACTGCCGGCTGTCTGCGCGACGTGATCGAGAACCACCTATTCCAAATCATCGCGCTGCTTGCCATGGAACCGCCGTCCGGTAGGGACTTTGGAGCCGTGCACAACGAGAAAGCCAAGGTCTTTCAAGCCATGCGCCCGCTGAAGCCCGACGACCTGGTGCGCGGTCAGTATGCTGGCTACCGCAAGGAACCAGACGTGTCGAAGAACTCCGACGTCGAGACTTTCTGTGCCCTGCGGCTTTTCATCGACTCATGGCGCTGGGAGGGTGTGCCGTGGTACGTGCGCTCTGGCAAATACCTGGCAGATACCGCGACCGAGATCGTGGTGGAACTAAAGCCGCCGCCACAGAGACTCTTCGCCGACTCAGAGCCAATTTCAAAGACTGGCCGGGCTAATTACGTGCGCTTCCGGCTCTCCCCCAACTCGGCCATCGCCCTCGCCGCTCGCGTTAAGCTCGCAGGCAAGGAGTTCGTCGGGGACCAGCGAGAGCTCTATCTGTTCGAAGAACAGGCGGGAGAGGAAACGCCCTATCAGCGGCTTTTGGGCGATGCAATGATCGGCGATGGAGCACTATTTACCCGTGAGGACGCGGTTGAGGCCGCCTGGGCGGTGGTCGATCCGGTCCTAAAGCACCACCACCGGGTTCGCCCCTACAAGCGCCACAGCTGGGGACCGAAACAGGCTGACGCGCTCATCGCTCCAGACGGCTCCTGGCACAACCCCAAACCGAAGGAGACATCCGGAGAATGAGCCTGCCGCAGCCATGCTTCTTGCCCGCTCTGCTCGCAGCTGCCCTCACAACACAGCATCTTTCTGTTTAGGAGAAAATTATGAAAGCGACTCAAAAGCTCCACGATGTGGGTCAGAGCCTTTGGCTCGACAACATTACCCGAGGTCTACTGACCAGCGGCAGGCTGCGTAATTACATTAAGGACTTCTCGGTCACCGGCCTCACCTCGAACCCTACGATTTTCGATCACGCCATCAAGAACAGCCACGACTACGACGAGGCCATCCGCCAGAAATTGAGTGAAGGCAAGTCGGGCGAAGGTCTCTTCTTTGAGTTGGCGATTGAGGACCTCAGGCAGGCCGCCGATCTGTTTCGGCCGATCCACGACCTGACGAATGGAGTAGACGGTTGGGTTTCACTGGAGGTCTCGCCTCTGCTGGCGCACGACACCTCGGGCGCCCTCGCCGCGGCTAAAGCCCTCCACGCTCGCGCAGCACGACCCAATCTGCTCATCAAAATTCCAGGTACCCAGGAAGGACTGCCAGCGATCGAGGAAGCGATCTTCGCGGGCGTGCCGGTTAACGTAACGCTCCTATTCTCTCGTGCGCAGTATGTCGCGGCGGCGGAGGCATACCTTCGCGGCATCGAGCGCCGCATTGCCGCCGGGCTGAATCCCGATGTCGGCTCCGTAGCTTCGCTGTTCGTCAGCCGCTGGGATGTTGCGGTAGAGGAAAAAGTGCCCAATGCGCTACGCGACCAACTCGGCATCGCGATAGCCGGACAGGCTCATGAGAGCTACTGCCGTTTGCTCGAGTCGCCGCGCTGGAAGCGGACCTTAAACGCGGGCGCCCGTGTGCAACGCCTCCTATGGGCCAGCACTGGAACCAAGAACCCTAAAGCCTCTGACACGCTTTACGTCAGGGGCCTAGCCGCGCCCTTCACCGTGAACACGATGCCTGAAGCCACGTTGAAAGCGTTCGCCGATCACGGGGATATTGTCGAGACTTTGTCCGTACATGCCGAAGAGGTGCTGGCCAAGTTCGCCGACGCCGGCATCGACACGGATGCCTTGGCCGCGAGACTTATGGAAGAAGGAGCCGCATCGTTCGTCAAATCCTGGAAAGATCTGATGGAGTGCATCGCATCCAAGAGCGAAATGCTCAAAGCTGCGTGAGTCCGGAAAGGTGTGGTGAAGGAGATCGGCGGTGTCGCAAGCGATTGCTTACATTTCATCCCCCCGAGTCTGAATTCAAACAGCTCGGGCGTTGTTTTTCCCCAGTGAACGGAGAATGAACATGCAACTTGGAATGATTGGACTAGGAAGAATGGGCGCCAATATGGTGCAACGCCTGATGAAGGGCGGGTACGAATGCGTTGTGTTCGATTTGAACCCCGCGAACGTAATTAAGTCAGCGAACGATGGTGCCATCGGAGCCAAGTCGATCGAGGATTTCGTCTCTAAGTTAAAGCCACCGCGTGCGGCCTGGTTGATGGTGCCTGCTGGGGCCGTCGATAAGACCCTCGACGACCTTACTGCTCGCATGCAGAAGGGCGACATCATCATCGACGGAGGTAACTCTCACTACATTGATGACATCCGGCGCGCCGATGAACTCAGGCCCAAGGGTATTCACTATGTCGACGCTGGGACCAGTGGCGGAGTGTGGGGATCGGAGCGTGGGTACTGTCTTATGATCGGCGGCGAACAAAATATCGTCCAGCATCTCGGCCCAATTTTCGCCACGATAGCCCCCGGGATTGAAACCGCATCCCGCACACCGGGTCGCGAGAAGACCGGCGGCACGGCTGAGCACGGCTATCTGCATTGCGGACCCAGTGGCGCCGGCCACTTCGTCAAGATGGTGCACAACGGAATCGAGTACGGCATTATGGCGGCGTACGCGGAGGGTTTGAACATCCTTAAGCATGCCGATGCTGGCAAAACAAAGCTTGCGACCGATGCAGAGACCACACCGTTGCGGCAGCCCGAACTCTATCGATATGACCTTTGTTTACCGGACATCGCGGAGGTCTGGCGCCGAGGTAGCGTGATTGCTTCGTGGCTGCTGGATCTCACCGCAACTGAGTTGCTGAAAGAGCCGAGTCTCACAAGTTATGCGGGTCGCGTATCGGATTCGGGCGAGGGACGCTGGACAATCAAGGCCGCGCTTGATGAAGCGGTCCCTGCCTCGGTTTTGAGTGTTGCACTTTATGAACGATTCAGTTCCCGCGGCAATGCGGACTTTGCCGATCGAGTTCTGTCTGCGATGCGGCATGAGTTCGGGGGACACGTGGAAAAGGCTGCATAACCGATGAAATGACGAACCTCGATTCGGATGCGTTTGTCTTTTTCTTCGTATGGCCGAGGATCTACAGCGAGGAATCGTAGCTGGGGTTCCATAAAAACACATCCTAATCTACTTGAGTAACCTGTTGATCCTGTGGAGGCATAGAAATGGTCACAATCCCAAGAACCGAAGTTGGGGTCGTTCCGTTGTGCGAGCGAGCCGCCTGGAAGGCTCTCCGGAAGCATTATGATGTAATACAGAGCCTGCATCTCCGCCAGTTGTTCGCGGAAAATCCCCAGCGTGCCGAGCACTTCGCGTTTGAAGCGGTAGGTCTCTACTTTGACTACTCAAAAAACCGGATCACCGATGAGACGATCGCCCTGCTGCTTGACCTCGCGAATCAGTCCGGCCTGCGTGAGCGGATTGACGCCATGTTTCACGGTGAGAAGATCAACGTCACCGAGAAACGCGCCGTTCTCCACATCGCATTGCGAACAATGAAGGACGAGTCAATCAAGGTGGACGGAACGAATGTAGTGCCCGAGGTCCACGCCGTGCTCGACCAGATGACGGCATTTGCGAATCAGGTCCGCGATGGCCAATGGAGAGGACATACCGGCAAGCGAATACGCAACGTGATCAACATTGGTATCGGAGGCTCCGATCTGGGCCCGGTCATGGCCTATGAGGCGCTGAAGTACTACAGCCAGCGTCACATGACGTTTCGCTTCGTGTCGAATGTTGACAGCACGGACTTTGCCGAGGCCACGCGCGACCTAAGCGCCGACGAGACACTTTTCATTGTCTCCTCCAAAACCTTCACAACGCTGGAGACGATGACCAATGCACGCACAGCTCGTGATTGGGCGCTTCAGGCTTTGGGAGACGAGAAGGCGATCGCGCGCCATTTCGTTGCAGTCTCGACCAACACGGCCGAGGTCAAGAAATTCGGTATCGACACCGCCAACATGTTCCAGTTCTGGGATTGGGTCGGGGGACGCTACTCGATGGACTCGGCGATTGGTTTGTCCACGATGATCGCGATTGGTGCCGACCACTTCCGCGCGATGCTCGCCGGCTTCCACGCGATGGATGAGCACTTCCGTACTGCGCCTTTTGACCGCAACCTGCCGGTACTGATGGGGCTGCTCGCGGTCTGGTACAACAACTTTTTCGAGTCTCAGACCATCGCCGTTCTACCCTACGAGCAATACCTCAAGCGCTTCCCGGCCTACTTGCAGCAGTTGACCATGGAAAGTAACGGAAAGCATGTGACGCTGGACGGCACGCGCGTGGAATACCAGACTGGTCCGATCTTCTGGGGCGAGCCTGGGACCAACGGCCAGCACTCTTTTTATCAACTCATTCACCAGGGAACGAAACTCATCCCATGCGATTTCATCGGTTTCTGCCAGGCGCTGAACCCGCTGGGCGAGCACCACGACCTGTTGATGTCGAATGTGTTTGCGCAAGCCGAAGCGCTGGCATTCGGCAAGACCCCGGAAGAAGTTCGGGCAGAGGGAACGCCCGACTGGCTGGTTCCGCACCGCACCTTCGAAGGCAATCGTCCGTCCAACGTGATTCTCGGGGAACGGTTGAGCCCGGAAACTCTCGGCAAACTAGTCGCACTTTATGAGCACAGCGTGTTTACACAGGGAACGATCTGGCGAATTGATTCGTTTGATCAGTGGGGCGTGGAATTGGGCAAGGTCCTGGCCAACCGGATTATCCCGGAACTTGAGGCAGCCGACGAGCCAACGTTGAAGCACGATAGCTCGACCAATGCACTGATTCGGCGCTACCGCAACCTCAAGCGAGGGCGGCACGAATGAAAGTGGGCGACTGACTAGAGAGGTTGCCGGACTCTCTTTTCCTGTAATTTGAGACAACCGTGATGCTAAGGAATACGAATGTAGCATTTGCACGAAGCAAGAATCGGGCTCAGCATCAACTTAATGACGCGTGAGAAAATTGTTGATCCCAAGCACCGCGCTGCCGCCCGTCTTAATTTCGGGACGTTCCGGCGGTCATCAGTTTCGCTGTTTATAGTAAGGCTGAAGCGGCGTGATGGGACCGGCATGAACGACCCGATGCCAGACATGCAGCGGCCGCGCATTGCTCAATGAATTCTTCGCCTACGCTAGTGGCATCACGCCTAGCACATTCGTGCATGTCGGTGGTCATGCACTGCCATGTAATCTGGACCCAAACCTCTCTACCGAAGAACGGGTGGCGTTCGGAAGGGTGTCAGCGGCATTAAAGGAATACGGCCAATCAATAGCTCAACGTGGTGTCCCGGGCGCCGCCGGGCCCACAGCAGGCTGAGAGATGTTGCGACTTAGATTGAAAGCCGTGTTCACCAAGCCGACGTGAGAGAATGCCTGAGGGAAATTGCCTAACTGACGTTTTGCCACAGGATCATATTCTTCGGACAGAAGACCGACATCATTCCGGATGTTTAACAGGCGTTCAAACATCCGTACTGCGTCTTCATGGCGTCCCTGCAGCACGTAATTGTCCGCCAACCAGAACGAACAGGCCAGAAACTTTCCCTCTCCATGGGGCATACCGTCCACGGCGGGGTCTTGCGTATAGCGCCCGATAAAACCATTTTCCATGAGATGCATTTCGATGGCTTTAACGGTGCCGATTACGCGCGCATCATCCGCCGCAAGAAAACCGACCAGAGGCATCATGAGGAGACTGGCGTCGAGGTGTTTGGAGCCGTAATACTGCACAAAGGAATTGAGGCCCGCGTCGAAGCCCTGCCTACATACCTGGCTGTGGATGGTGTTCCGAAGCGTCCTCCAACGCGCCATATCTCCCGAGAACCAGCCCTGCTCAGCGGACCTGATCGCTCGATCGATGGCGACCCACGCCATCATCTTGGAGTGAACGAAATGCCGACGGGGGCCACGCATTTCCCAAATGCCCTCATCGGGCCGCTCCCATCCGGTCTCAAGGAATTCAATCAGCGCCTGGGCCACGTCTTCGCCTTCGTCCTTGGGCGGATCGAGGTCTGCCTGACGGCACTGAAAGAGAGTGTTGGCTATCTCTCCGAAGATATCCAATTGAAATTGCTTGTAGGCTGCGTTGCCGGTCCGTACCGGTGCGGATTTCTCGTATCCTGAGAGCCACGGCAGTTCCAACTCGGTGAGCCTGCGTTCGCCGCGAAGGCCATAGACAATGTTGAGTTCTGAAGGGCTGCCGGCCACGGCCCGTAGAAGCCATTCACGCCACTCTCGCGCTTCGTCATGATATCCGGCATCGAGCAGGGACTGCAGGGTAAGCGTCGCATCACGTACCCAGCAAAAGCGATAGTCCCAATTCCGTACGCCGCCCAGCAACTCCGGAAGTGAAGTTGTAGGTGCTGCCACGATCCCGCCCGTAGGCAAGAAAGTCAGGGCTTTCAGTGTGATCAGTGAGCGCAATACCGCGTCACGCCATTTTCCCTGATAAGAACAGCGATCGGACCACTCCCGCCACCAGTCCTGCGTGTTTTGAATTGCTTCATCGATATTTACCGGCAAAGGTTCAATCCGGTGTGAGGGATACCAGGTGAGATCAAAGGAGACCTTCTGTCCTTCAACCACCGTAAATGTTGCGATGGTTTTGAGGTTTTCCCCTTGAAGTGGCACGTCTGCGCGCAGTCTGAGCATATCCGGACCGGCGATTGCGGAGATCCCATGATCGGTACGCCGAACCCAAGGCACCACCGAACCGTAGTCAAATCGAATCACCAGTTCGAGATTCATCCGGACCTGTCCTCTGGTGCCGAGGACCACCCGTAGAAGATCTGGCATTTCATTGCGGGGCGTCATGCAGTCGGTGAGCGTCACCGATCCGTGTTCGGTGTCAAATTCCGTCTCGAGAACAAGCGTTCCTTCCCGATAGCGGCGACGAACGCCCCGAATCGGTCCCGCGGGTGAGATGGACCAATGTCCGTTCTCGGAGTCTCCAAGTAGGGCTGCAAAACAGGCGGCTGAATCAAAGTACGGAAGACAGAGCCAGTCAATCGATCCGTGTTGTGACACCAATGCCGCGGTGTGGCAGTCACCTATCATCGCGTAATCTTCTATTGGTATTGACAAGACCTTGCCTCCCAGAGAATCAGAGCCGTTCGGTTAGAGTTCATCCTGACCGCATACGTTGCCAAAGGAAGTTGTTCTCAAGCGCTGGCGCTAGGCGCATTGTCGCCATGTTAGGCAGCGCAAAGATCCAGCAGCGGCTACTTGTTACAACAGAGGGGAAGAAACGTCCAGGTTCGATGCTGATAGTCGTTAGACTCAGTGCCGAAGGGCAAGAGTGTAGGCGCTCTCGCGCGGTCTCCCAAATTGTCTCTAGCTTCAACGAAGTCTCCGCCTCAACTGAATGAGCACTCTTGCTCAGACTGAATGTCGGGTGGAGCGCTAACGTCGAGGTGTGCTTCCAATTGCGTGTCATGGATCACCTTTACGTCCATCATCTTGGTAAGCCTGCAAAAGCAGAAAAAGTTTAAATTCAACCCGTATGCAAGACGTTCTCATAAATAACGGAGGGCGGCAAAAATAGCAAAGACTATAGGGATTGATCTCGGCACCACGAACTCGGTTGTTGCTGTCGCCGAAGCCGGCGAACCTAGGTGATGCCGAACGAGGAAAGCGGTCGGACGACGCCTTCGGTCGTTGCTTTAAAAAAGTCAGGCGAGCGGCTAGACGGTCAGGTGGCTAAGCGGAAGTCGATTTCAGCCCAAGCGGGACGAGGGCATCATTGATGCCGAGTACGTCGACGTGGTCGAGAGAAAGACGGCCTGAAGAGATGTGGACCCTCTGGCACGCTTCCAGTCGCCCACTTGCTTCCTGCAAATCGCCCAAGCTACACCGTCTTAGGTAATTTTTCTATTGGGTAGAACGGAGTGGGACTATGGTGATCAATGAAATGACCGAGAAAGAGGCTGGCGCATTTCTGGCGAACGCTTCGCTCGGAAGACTTGGCTGCTCGCTCAATAACCAACCGTACGTAGTGCCGATATACTTTGTGTACGAGCCTGACTATATTTACGTCCTCTCGACCTTCGGGCAAAAGACTGAATGGATGCGGAGGAATCCGAACGTCTGTCTCGAAGTTGACGAGATCACGAACCAGTCTCAGTGGATGAGCGTGATTGCCAACGGCCGCTACCAGGAATTGCCCGAGCCCCAATATACGTCGGAGCGGGACCATGCACGCACGCTGTTAGAGAAGCGCCACAGTTGGTGCCTGAACGCATTGGCCGAGCGTCAGCTCAAATTGGGCGATGACTCGATTGCCACGCTCGTCTTCCGCATCCAAGTTGATTCCATGACCGGACTTTGCGCCACCGGGGAGTCCGCAGAAACTGGCAACGCAGCGCAGAAATGACTCCTTCGGGGCGCACGTCGAGGTTCGTGTTCGCCTTGTGCGTATTACTACTGTTCCCACGCGTACCTAAGTTGTTCTTCCGCAGCCTCGGCGCCGGCCTTGTGCACGATGGCACTCGCGCCGGAG
>Ga0302319_10014026_pt1 | contig 14978 bp, 13 predicted proteins | sample Bog_T0_2_FD_203319 | JGI IMG/M metagenome (GOLD analysis project Ga0302319, IMG submission 203319) | Peat permafrost microbial communities from Stordalen Mire near Abisko, Sweden - Bog_T0_2 | ecosystem: Environmental > Terrestrial > Soil > Wetlands > Peat | place: Sweden: Abisko, Stordalen Mire... | reverse complement strand
CCCAATTACTACGCACCCGGTCGCCAGCCACCGTCGCTGGTCTACCCGTTCCCGCAGGAAAAACTTCGCTGCTACCGCATTGCCTATATACGTCAGGGCCCCAATCGCCGGGGCTGCCAAGGATAGTTCCGCGATACTCAGCGCGAAGAGCATTGAGAAAAAGTTCAGTGCCATGCATAGTGCGCCGATCACAAACCGCGCATTGGTAAGAACGGCTGCAATTGTTCCCAACAAGCCGCGCTTGGCACGAATGTCATCGAGATCTCCAAGCTGTCGCATCCCGGAAGCGATCATCACCTCACCCAGAACTGCCAGTGCTGCGACGAATCCGATCGCACCCCACTGATGGACAAAGGGCGAAAGCGTCATCGGCTCGCCCCCGCATCCATCTGGTCCAACTCCGGATGTTCGGTCCGTGACGGCCCACCCGCCACAAACCCCACGGCACACACAATCAACCCAATCCCCAGCCAGCGAGAAATGGACAGCTGCTCATGTAACCAATATCGCCCGATTAGGGCAATCACTACCGGCCCAAACGCCGTTGCGGGCATCACAAATGTCAGGTCCGCCCAGCTCAATGCTGTCGTATACGCTGCGAAAAAGCCGATCAGAAATACGATCCCGATACCGACATACGGGTTGAATAGTGCATGCCACAACAATCCAAGGTGGTGCACATCCGCCGCGCCCATCTGCTCCATCCCACGTTTCAAGAACGAGTCGCCCAGTGACGCCGACAGCATGATGGCCAACAAAATCGCATATTGCGACGGCTTAAGAACGTGTTTCACCTCTAAGATCCCTTCATCGATTCCATTGCCACAAAAGAAAAGCGGCCGGCAAAATCTGCCAGCCGCCGTGAGTCTCAATTGCATCTACGCATTCAAGCTGACGCTCTCTTGTGCCTTCAACGCGTTTTCTTCCTTCTTCAAGCGCGAGGCCTTGTTCCTCTGCGAGCGCAGCTTCATGAACGCCTTTGCCTCGACATAAAGTCGCGGCACGTCGCGGTTCACGACAGCCTTCCACACCACGCGGAATGCAGCCTTCGGACGGAAGTAGTATTCGTCGTAGAACTTGTGAACCATCTCCATCACATACTCGGTTGGCAGCCCTGGATATTCGATGTGAGCCATCTGGTGTCCGCCGCCGTCTTCCATCTTCTCGTTCGTAATGAAGTCGTTGCGCTTGGCGTAGTCATAGAACTCCGTGCCCGGATACGCATGCGCTACGCTCACCTGAATTGTCTCGCAATCCAGCGTCTTGGCAAAGTTGATCGTATTGCGGATCGACTCTTTCGTCTCTCCTGGCAGGCCGAGAATAAAGTCCGCGTGGATGATCAGTCCAAGGTCGTGGCAGTCCTTCACGAACTCCCGCGCCCGTTCAACCGTCGCACCCTTCTTGATGTTTTTCAGAATCTGCGGATCGCCCGATTCGAAGCCAACGATCAGCAGACGGCAACCGCCCTCCTTCATGGCCTTCAGCGTGTCGCGGTCAGTCGTCACGCGGCTCGTGCAGCTCCATGTGATGCCGAGTGGCTTTAACTTTTCGCACAGCTCAATGGTGCGAGCCTTCTGAATGTTGAACGTATCGTCGTCAAAGAAGAACTCCTTCACAAACGGGAAATTCTCCTTCGCCCACTTCATTTCGGCAGCTACATCATCGGTGGAGCGCTTGCGCCATGCATGGCCGCTTAGCGTCTGTGGCCATAGGCAGAAGGTGCACTGCGCCGGGCATCCGCGCGTCGAGTAAAGCGAGATATACGGGTGCAGAAGGAACGGAACGTTGTACTTCGTCACGTCCATGTCCCGCTTGTAAATCTTTGTCGCCCAAGGCATCGCGTCCAGGTCTTCCACCTGCGGACGATCCGGGTTGTGCTGAATCACTCCATTCGCATCCTTGTAGCTGATGCCCAGAATCTCATTCAGCGGCTTGCCATTCGCATACTCCACCACCGAGAAATCAAACTCTCGGCGGCATATGAAATCAAGCACCTCGCACTCATTCAGAGCGCGATCTGGATCCGTCGTTACCGGCGGTCCAACGAAGCAAATCTTGATCGTGGGGTTCGCCTTCTTGATCGCGCGTGCCAGGCCATGGTCGCCCGACCACCCTACTGTAGAGGTAAACAGTACGAGGAACTCATAACCCTTGGCGATCTCAATGGTCTCCTCCGCACTCACGTGATGCGGTGGCGCGTCGAGCAGCTTGGAGCCTTCCAGCATCCCGGCCGGATACGCCAGCCACACCGGATACCAGTAAGACTCGATCTCACGAGTTGCGGGCCAGCGCGAGCTAGCGCCACCATCAAAGTTTTCGAACGAAGGCGGGTTCAGAAGAAGCGTTTTGAGAGGCATAATAATAACCTTAGTTTACCACTTTGTTACCGTGAAAAGGTTGATAGCAGGGCATTCATGATGCACGTTGCAATACGTCGCAGCCGACAATAATTTGCCCAAGCCTTTGCTGATGGACGATTGGAATCAATGGCTTACAGTGTCCAGCGGGGCGTTTCCCGGCAGAGTTGAAGCGCTCTTGAGCCAACTCTCCAACTGACCGGTCTGCCGAAGCAGGTTGACCTTCGCTTGGCTGAGTTGAAATTGCGCGTTGAGCAGATCAATCGTCTGCTGACCCTCCTTCAGCCTGGCGTTCTGTTCGTCCTCAGGACTCATCTGCTGCCCGCTTGAACTTCCGCTGTCCGCAGAAAGCTGCGCCAGCACTGCCTTGAGCTGCTCCTGCGCGATATTCTGATCGATCTCCGCTAGCCTGCTGCGCTTCTCCAACTCCACAGCACTGCGGCGCAGCTTCTTGCGTCCCTCCAGAAACTGATCGCGCTGCACTTCGGACTCGAAGTATGCCCGGCTCGCCTCAGCCTTCGCCTCGTTGGCTTCGTCCTGGTGCCTGCGGTCAAAGAGCGGTATCGTAAGCTCGATACCTACACTTACCGCATTCTGTGTGTGATGAAAACCGAAGCCCGGATAGTACGTCGTATAGTCGTCTTGCGCCGTATCGATGCGGCTGTAGTTGACGCCAAAGCTCATCTGCGGACGCAGACGATAGCGATCCACTCCGAAGGCAAGCTCCTGCTTGCTTTTTGCACTAGCTACTGATGCCCGGACCCCCGGGCTATCTGATTCGTTCTCGTTGTCCGCCGCCATCTGGACGCTAGGCAACGCGGGGATTGAACTGGAGATCGCGGTAAGTCGATTATTCGGAAGACCAATCAGCCGCGAAAGATGATCGCTGAGCGCTGCCATCTCGTCTTGTAGATTCAACTCGTTCAACTCAATCTGGGTCTCGTTTCGCTGTGCCCGCAGCAGGCTCATGCGATCATCCTGCCCCGCACTCAGGCGATCCTGAACGATGGTTACGAGTCGCACTGCATCCGTGTGCTCCTGCGTCAACGTTGCCAGCGTGCGCTCGTCATTGTCCAGGTTCAGATAGGTCACTGCGACGTCTTCCTCCACCTGCTCACGCATATCCTTCCGCGCAAGTCTCGCCGCAGCCAGGCCCGATGCCGCTGCCCGAATGTTGTCATGCTGCGAAAAGTTGAAGACCAGCGAGTTACTCGTCAGGCTGAACACTATTGGAAGTCCGGTTGGTACGCCAAATCCCTGCCCATATCCCCCGGTCGCGCTGACCGTCGGAATATAGACATCGTGCGTTTCCTCCAGCGCCGCTTGCGCCTTTGCCACCGCCGCCTCCGACATTCTCACCTTTGGATCGTTCTTCAGCGCTAAATCCACCGCCGAGCTCAGCGAAATCTGCGCGGAGACTCCTGCGGCAGACGCCGTCAGTACCATCCACGCTATCGCCCATCTCGTTCCTAACCGCATCCCGTCCCTCAGTCCTTGCGCATCCGCAGCCGCGCGGCTCTATCGCCGTCGCGCTGCACTGATTTATATCCTGACGCCAATTGCTGAGACGTCTCGAAATCGGTCGTAGCCCCCGTAATATCTGCCGCACCCTGGCTGATCAGGAGCTCGAGAATGGGTCTCGTCACAGGCATTTCACCTAGCGATGCACCTTCACGTGAAGCCCGTCCGTCAACTCCGATTCGGACACGGCCCCAAGGGCCACCAGATCTCCCTCGTTCAGGCCTCCCGTTATCTCGAAACGTTCATTGTTAATCAAGCCAACCTGCACCGGAGTTTTGACCAGTCGATCGCCAATGATGCGGAAGACATAGCTATTCATCCCCTTGCTTTGGAGTGCCTCGCGCGGAAGGCTGAGCACGCTGTCATGCTTCGACTCCGTCACTGTTACCGTCACGTTGGTGTTCGGCAGTAGGACGCCATCCGCATCGTCCACACTGATGAGGGTTTCCCCGACATTTCGTGTTCCACCGTAGGTGATGATCGTCGTCGGCACGGCCACAACATGTCCGTGCCAGAGGTTGTTCGGCTTTGCAGCCCATACGATCGTCACCGGTTGACCGGCCTTAAGCTGCCCAATCTCGGGTTCATCAAAGTACGCCCGAATCTGCAACTTTCGTAGATCCGCCACACGGACCAACGCCTCTCCGGCCGGAACAAATTCATAGGGCGTCACTGAAACGGCATAGACCGTCCCCGCAAACGGCGCACGAATATCCACTGCCGTATAGGCCGATCTGGCCGCGTCCACGGCCGCCTGCGCCTCCGCGACCTGTGCCTTCTGCGCCTCCAGGTCGCCAGTTGAGTACCGCGCCTCCCGCGTTGCCTGAAGGTCGGCCACCTTCGCTTGCGCCGATGCCAACTGGTGCTGCGCCTGCGCTACCTCGTTTGCCGATGCAGCTCCTTGCACCTGCAGCTTCTCCAGTGCCGCAAGCGATTTCTGGTCCTGCTGCGCCTGCATCTTCGCCGCATTAATATCTGCCGTCGAGCTCACCCGCTCCGCTGCTGTTCCACCGTGCTCCGCGTTCTGCAGAGCCAGACGGCTGCTTGCCAGGCTGGCCTCCGCAGTCGCCAATTCCTTGCGAGCGTCCGTGTCGTCCATCCGGACCAACTCCTGATTGGGCTGCACGTCTTCGCCTAGATGTACAAAGACTTTGTCGACCACGCCCGCCATGAGAGCATGCGCCTCAAAGTTCTGCTGAGGTTCGACGCGCGCGTTCGTCGACTTCGTTTGGGTAAGGGTCTGCCGCTCCACCCTCGCGGCCGTCACTTCCACCATGGAATGCTGACTGCGGAAATAGAAAACTAGCGCCGTACCTACCGCCCACGTGATAAGCAGCCACACCCACCCGCGCGATCGTCGTGAAACTTGTTGAGCCATAAGCAAAGAATTCAGTATATAAGACGCAACCCAACCTCTCGAAGCGTCAAAACTTTTGCGCGCGTTGGGAACCCGCATTAAATGACATCGATGTCATCCCTGACTCAGCAGTGACGGACGAATTCCCACAATCTCCAGCTCCCATCCTCCATACGTTGGGTGCCAGTTTCGTCGCAATCGATACGCAAGGTCCATGAGGTCACCAGTGGACCATCCACCATCCTGCGCCGTTGCCGCCCAATTTGTTCTCCGGCCCCATGCCATGCCGCTGAAGCTCGCTCTGTCATCAGCGTCCTCCACCGTCACGCGGAGATGTCGCTCCTTGATCACCTTCAGGGCCGTAGAAAGCCTAACCCCTCGACTTATCAGTACAGGTTCTGTATTCCCGATTCCAAACGGTCCCATCTGCTCCAGCGCCGCCAGAAACTCTTCCGTCAACTCCCCCAACCGTACCTCTGCATCGCACTCCAGCTCGTTTGTCACTTCCGTTCCGTCCTGCGCCGTGGCCGCATATTGCACCATCCGCTGCCGCAGTTCTCTTACACGCTCCGACCTAAGCGAGAACCCCACTGCATGCGCATGACCGCCAAAGCGCGTAAGTAGCCTCTGCTCACCTTCCCCATCAACAGCGGCCAGCGCATCCAGCAAATGAAATCCGCTCACTGATCGTCCGGAACCATACGCCTGCCCATCTTCGTGCGTGATCACCAGCGCCGGTCTCCCTGTCTTGTCGACCACTCGCGAGGCCAGAATCCCAATCACGCCGCGATGCCATGCTGACCCAGACTCCGCGTCGTCGAGCACATAGCATGCCGGCGCACCCTCGGATATCGCTTCAATCTGCTCCTCAATCGCTCGCAGCGCCTCCGCTTCCGTCGCCCTTCGCTCATCATTGAGCCGATGCAGCTTCTCGGCCAACAGCTTCGCCATCTCGCCATCGCGGGTTAGAAACATCTCCACCACGTCCGACGCAATGTCCATACGCCCCGCTGCATTGATCCGGGGAGCCAGTCGAAATCCCACATCTGTCGCCGAGATCGGTCGCGACGTGTCAATCTGTGCCAGCTCCATGAGAGCGCGCAATCCAACCTGCGAAGGTATCCTCAGTTCCACCAAACCCAGCGACGCAATTGCGCGATTCTCACCCGTGAGTGGCACCGCGTCCGCGATCGTAGCAATCGCCAGCAGCTTTAGGAAGGAGGGAAGCGTCTTCTCCCGCAATCGGGCCCGTCCTACCTCATCTACGGCGGCGCTCTCCAACAACGCCTGCGCCAGCTTGAACGCCACGCCGGCACCACATAGTTCCTTATATGGGTACTCACACCCTGGCTGGTTGGGATTCAATACCGCCAGCGCCTCTGGTACACCCTCCACCCCATCGGGAAGATGATGGTCTGTCACAATCAGAGTCAGGCCCAGGCGTTTGGCCTCCTCCGCTGCGGCAAACGCGCGAATCCCAGTGTCGACGCTTACCACCACACGCACGCCCTCCGCTGCCGCCGTCTCAATACGGGCATCCTGCATCCCATACCCTTCGCGAATCCGGTGCGGAATGTGATATCTCACATCCGCCACAACACCGAGAGCGGCGCCGGCCCGCTCGATCGCCGTCTTCAGTAGGGCCGTCGCAACCGTCCCGTCGACGTCATAATCTCCATAGATAAGCACCGGTTCCCGGTTCTCGAGCGCCTGCCGCAAACGCGTTACCGCCAGCGCCATTCCCAACATTTTGTATGGATCATGCAGCTGGTCCAGCCCAGGCCGCAAAAACTTCTCCGCAACCTCCGCTGTCTTGAATCCCCGGCAAATCAGCAAGCGTGCAATCGGCTCTGGAATGGCCAACGCCCGCGCCAGCTGAGCCGAAGCCTCATCAGGCTCGGCGGCTACGACCCAACTCGCTTGCTGGTCTTTCGGCACGCTCTGCCTACTCGTCGTCGCGGTCGTCCACGATGAGATGGCCCAACTCCGAGACCGACTCCATCAGTTCCTGGAACAGGTCATACCATTCCGTCGCCGTCTCGTACAGGAAAATCACCCCACCCTGCGCAAATCCCAACTGCAGATATCCTGTCTTGCCTACATGCTGCATCAGGCTCTGGGCCTCATCCAGTTCACCCGAATCCCCATCTGGATAGGCCTGGTCGCGCACCTGACTGATGAGCGTCGACACATCCTCTGGCTCCAGAATTACGTCGCTCATCGTGATAAACGGTGCGTTCGCCGCCTTCGCATGTTCTACGAAGTCCTTCCATCCATCCACATCGTCCTCTTCGAACAAAACCGTGGGCACATCTTCCGGCACAAAGCTCTTCATCCGTCGCATCCCATGTCCCGAGATGAACGCCACCATGTCGTCTTTTACTGCTGTCAAATCGTCAAATGCCATATCCTTTATTCTCGCACGCTAACCCTAATGCGTGCCGCATCCTGCATCCAATTCCACTATGCCAGTCTTTGAACATCACCTCTTTGTCTGTCTAAACGAACGTGACGAATCCGCCCGCCCCAGCTGCGCCAATAAACACAGCAAGAAGCTCCGCGGCGCCCTCAAGGATGCCGTGAAAGCTGCCGGCCTCAAGCACCGCGTTCGCGTGAACGAATCAGGCTGCCTTGACCAGTGCGAGCATGGCGCCGTCCTGGTCGTTTATCCTGACGCCGTCTGGTACGGCTTCGCTAAGCCCAGCGACGCCGAAGAGATCGTTCAGGAGCACCTCGTGCACGGTCGCCCCGTAGAACGCCTCCGCCTTCCCGACGCCTGCATCAACACCGACCACTGCCCTCACCGCAAGAAGTGAAAGCTGCATGCTACCCTATCTTTGCCCATGATTTTCTCGAAAGATTACGTTAGCTACCTTGCCCGCCAGACCAGCAAACACCTGGTGGAAGCAAAGATGATCAAGACCGACAAACCGGCCTTGGTCAACGAGCGACTCTCCAACGCCCTCATCGAAGAGCTCGCTCTCGAAGATCGCATCAACGATGAAGTCCGCGTCATTCTCGAGGCCTTCCAGGACGACATGCTCAAAACCGGAGCCAGCTATCCCGAGATGTTCAAGAAAGTGAAGCAGGAGCTCGCTCGCAAATACAAGGCGGTCCTATGAGTGCCATGCGCGGAGCACCCGACATCAAGTCCAGCAACACCACTCGTATCTCCGACGACAAGCTCAATAAGCTCGCCCACACCGTAGCCGACACCCTCGCCGAGATCGATGAGGTCGACTTCCTCGAAGACCGCAACACCATCCGCCAGGAAGCTCGTAAAGCACTGACAAAGCTCCTTCTCGAAGAAGTAAAGATCGACGCTGCTGCCCGCCAAAAGATCGCCTCCCAGCGTCGCATCATCCCAGAGGGATCCCAGGAATGGGATATCCTCTACCGCAAGTACTACAACGACGAAGTGAAGAAACTCGGGCTGTAAATACAGAGCTGGACAAGGCTCTTGTGGCGGATCGTGTCTTTAGGGAATTGGCGTCTTGATCCAAGCAGGACGACCATCTCGCCTTGCGCAGTGGGATAGACCTGCAGTTTCGTCGCTTCCCGCGCTTCTCCCGCAGCCCCTATCTTTGCTATACTCAACAGGTCGCAGTGGATTCCTCTATCCGTTCATGGCGTTATGGTGTAACTGGTTAACACGTCGCCCTCTCAAGGCGAAGAGTCCGGGTTCGAGCCCCGGTAACGCTACCAAAAACCTCAGTAAAATGAATAGCTTGAAGGCAACCGTCAAAAACGGTCCAACTGCTGTCTTCCGTTTGGTGGCACTTTGGTGGCACTTTTGTCGAGGGAATTAGCGCTATGAATCGAGCGGTACCGAGAGCGTTCTGCTGGGCGCAAAGGACCTTCCAAGAACTCAGCCTGACCAGCGGACAGTCGAACGATGGACACTCCCCAGATAGTTCGGAATCCCGGAAAGGTTTGGTCAAAGACGAAACAGCCGGTCGGCGGTGAATACCAGGCCCAGGGTTACGAGGGCGATGACAATCTCTCCGATGGCTCCTACGAGGAAGGGGCGCACGCCTTGTTTGGTGAGTTCTCGGAAGTTGGTTCGTAGGCCTACTCCGGCGAAGGTTAGCAGGAAGGCCCAGCGGGAGAGATTGCCGATGGCAAGCAGACCGGGCTTGGTGAAGAACCCTACGCTGGCGAGCAGCGAGATGAGGAGGAAGCCGAGGACGAACTTCGGAAATTTCGTCCAGAGGAAGGCGGCCTTGTTCTGGATTCCCGCTGCTTGACCTTTGGAGGCCCAGTAGATAGCGTAGCCAAGAACTACGAAGCCGATCATGGCGTTGCGGCAGGTCTTGACGAGGATGGCGACTTTGCCAGCGGCGTCAGAGTAAAGCGCCCCGGCTGCTGCGGTCTCGGCGGTGTTGTCTACGGCGAGACCAGTCCAGACACCGTAGGCGCGGTCACTGAGGTGGAGCGCGTGGCCGACGAGCGGGAATACGAGGAGGGAAATGGCGCCGAGAGCGAGGATGGCGGCGATGGCGAAGGAGGAGTCTTCCTCGTCGGCTTCGATGGCGCCCTGACCAGCGATGATGGCTGAAACGCCGCAAATGGAGGAGCCGATGGCGAGCAGCGAGACCAGCTTGGGCTTGAGTTTGAAGACCGTTCCGAGGTAAGTCATGAACGCGAGGCCGAGACCGATCTCGATGAAGACGAGAAGGAGGGCGATGCCGCCGAGCTTGGCGATGTCGCCGAGGATGAAGCGGGCGCCAAGCAGGACGATGCCGGTCTTGAGCCAGAACTCGTACGTGGCGACACCGCGACGGAAAAGTTCGGGAACGCCGACAGTGTTGGCGATAAGGAGGCCGATGAGAATGGCCCAGAGGACGTACTCGATGTTGGGCAGGACGAGGTGGTGGGACTTTCCGTAGCGGGCGATGAACTGCTCGATGAACTTGCCTGCATAGCCGACTGCAGCGAGGAGCAGGATTCCGGGAATTAAGCCAAGGAAGCTTGTCGCAGGCTTAGTCGCGGTATTTGGTTGGTCGATGGCGATGACTTGGGGCATGGTGAAATCCTTAACGAACAGGGAGCGGCTTAGCTACTTACCAGGGAACGACTTTGAGGATACCGATGCGGACGAGGAGGGCGAGGGTGAGCGAGAGCAGCACAGCCCAGGTGTCGAGAGAGACGCGGCGCGCGGATGCAGGCATTGGAATTCCTTGTGATTGAGTTAAGGTGCTAGACGACTGAGCGCAGTCGGAAAGGCTCATGAAAATCGAAGGGAGAATGCGTGCGAACGGAGCCTTCAGCAGCAAAAACAGCGGGGACAACACAGGGAAGAGCGTCGCGGCTGTTTGTGGTGGGTCATGTGTGGTTAATGATTATCACTTGGAAACAAAACCAGCAAGTTTCGAGAGTTGGACGCCTGATAATTCACTGTGTGTTCATATCCGAGACCCGCGCAGCTCTAGAGTAATAGCCGGTTATTTCTCTTTGTTATGCGCTGCAGGGATTCGAAATTATGGGGACTTCACAACTTGACGAGGATTCGCTTAAGGAGATTGAAGTGTAATTCCGTTACCAAACATCTTTTGTCAATCACTGACACGAATCGGCCGCGGCATCTCATTGGTCGCGCCTCACATGCAGGCTCTACCGCAATCTCCACCCTCTCCCTTGCCGTCGAAGCTCGCGGAGGTTACGGGATATCTCCTGGCGTATGTCCGGTCATAATGCAAGGGTTGACTAGGTATTGGCGATGCAATTTGAATTGGATATTTTTCGTCGATGCGGTCGAGCACCACGTAGAGCGAGTTGCCCTGATCGTCGAGACCCGAGAGGATGATGCGTGAATCCGTTGGTCGGCTATAGTGCCACACGAGCTTCTTCACTGGTTTAGGTTTCACGTTTTTCTTAGGAGCTCGATTCGGATCATCGGAATCGCTTCCTTGATTTTTATCCTCCAGATACAGAACTTGATGCGCTTCATCTGCTCGGTAGTGCAGATATCGTCGCGTCGCGCCGAAGCGAATAACAGCAACCTTGCGCTGCCAGGTTTCGGGCGTCCCGGGAAGGGAGTTGAACGGTGACACTTTACCTTCTCATAGGGTGCTTGTCCAAGGTGAGCATTGCGGCTGTGGACTAGTGAGTCGCCGCTCGCTATGAGCGCAGCGAGCGGCGACAGACAGCCGGTTTAGAAAATCAGCTTTGCAGCGATCTGGGTGTTGAAGGGTTCGCCGGGACCAATTCCTGGAGACCCATTCGCGTCACCCGTCGTATCGCTGACTTTACCGAAGGAACTAGAACCGAACGTGCCTCCGGGCTGGGCGTAGTTGTTGCGGTTATAGAGGTTGAATAGTTCTGCGCGAAGTTCCAGAGTCACTTTCTTGGCGATGCGGGTGTCTTTGAAGATGGAAAGATCGATGTCTCCATAGCCGGGACCGAAGACCTGGTTCCGTCGCAGATTTCCGAACGTTCCCTTGGCGGGGGTTGCAAAAGCCGCCGGATTAATCCATTGAATGCCGCTGGTGGCGAAGGTGTGCGTAACAGCATAGGGATTGCCGACGAGATTCGGACGTTGATATTTTTCGCCGGTGCCACTGGTGTCAGAGGAAGTGGCGATGTTGAAGGGCAAACCATCGCGATATTGCAATGTGCCATTCACGCGCCATCCCTCCGAGAGCCAGCCGGGGCCGCGACCGAGTCGTGGGAGAGCGTAAAAGAGCGCTCCGTTGAAGACGTTGCGGACGTCGTAGTCACTATTGCCGTAGTCGCCTCGCAGGTTGTTGCTGTCTTGCGGAAGGCGGCTGCGGTAGACCGTCATGTCATCGAGGTTGTGGCTCCAAGTGTAGTTCAGCACAGAAGTTAAGCCATGGAAGTCAGAGGTTTTGAAGGTCGCCTGCAGGGAGTTATAGTTCCCGTCTCCATTGCTCTCAACCTGGTTGATCACTCCATACCGGGGATATTGCGAATAATAGGGCCGCGTACTCTGAATGGGCGTCGTCGAGGTAGAGTTCAAAGCAGCCTGGTTGATGTCTCGCAATGTGACCTGTTTGCGACTTTGGCTACCTACATAACTCAGAGTGAAAATCGCCTTTGAACCCAAGGACTGTTCTATACCTACGTTGAAGTTATAGGTGTAGGGCGTTCTGAAGTTGGGATCCACGGAGAAAATCCCGAGGATGCTGGCGGCTCCGGTGGTGAAGATAGGCTGACCGCTGACGATGGTATAGCCGGACGGCGTCAAGGTTTGCACAGGACTGGTTCCGGCGGGGTTCCCTTCGAAGCCATTCGGGCCGCCGTTGCTGGGGCGGTTGTCAAAGAACGGACTCAGGCTAGTTGTGTCGAAGTACACTCCGAAGGCTCCACGAACGACGAGCGTGCCTCCTTCTTTCGGCTGAAAGGCGAAGCCGATGCGGGGGCCGAAGTTATTGCGGTCTTGCGGATAAAGATTGGCGATACCGTCTCCTTGAACTACCAGGCCGGTAGGCGTGCCCGGTATGAAGGTAGGGAGATTCTTGTCGCCGTTGTGAAGCGGACCAATGTAGTCATAGCGAATTCCGTAGTTCACATTCCAGCGGTGAGAGAGTTGCCACGCGTCTTGCGCAAAGAAGTTGTAGCTGTTGACATAGACGAGGCGCTCCGCATTTCCGCTCGCGAAGGAAGATGTTTGTACTTCACCGGCCAGAAAATCAGCCAGAGCCTTCACCGTCGACCCGTAGGCATTGGGGTTGATTGTGTAGCCTGTTCCCTTGCCAGCTACCTTCACCCCCTGTGAGCCATCAAACGTAAAGGCGCCGAGTGAATTACGGAAGTAGAACTCATCGAGTTGGGCTTTGCGGAACTCTCCGCCGAAGCGGAATTGATGAGCGCCAACGTTGTAGGACACTGCATCATCTACGTGACCGGTAACGTCATTACGGCCTTCGGGAGGCGTCTCGCCGGTTCCATCGAAGCCAGAGATCGTGATGCTGGGCGCGCCTGTAAACAAGGCTCCGGTATCTAAGCCGAGGGCGTTTACGTTGATGCTCGTGTTGTAGTCGTGAAACTTCTGGTTGTACGCGCTGACGCCTAAGAGAACCTGATTCACCAACCGAGGCGAGAAGGTCCTGTTGTAGACCACGGAATAATTTTGTACATGGATGGGAGCGACTTCATAGAAGTTTTTGAGGTTCGATCCGACAGGAGCTATTTGATTGCCCTGACCGATGCTCCAGCGTACGGATAGTAAATTGCGGTCATTGAAATTGTGGTCAACCTTAGCGACGCCGTTATTGCTGAAGCCGGTTTCGGGATCGGGGCTGATGAAGTTGTTGGCGGCCGCTGGTCCGGTTAGCGAGGAAGCGGGATAGAGCGCAGCGATCAGGGCCGTGGATACAGGGTTTACGGCGATGTGGTTTTCGGAAAGTAAAGCGAGGGCTTGCGTCTGGTAAGCAGTGGATGGCTCTGTGGCAAGTCCTGAGAGTGCGATCTTGAATTGCTGACGCTCAAACGACGTGAAGAAGAAGGTTCGGTCGCGGGCAAATGGGCCACCCAGCGAGTACCCAAAATTTTCGTTGCGCAGCTCGCGTTTGGGGACAAACACCGGGGTCGCCGCGAGAGCCTCGTTGCGATTGAAGTAGTAGGCGCTGCCGTGGAGATGATTGGTTCCCGACTTGATAATCAAGTTCGCGGTTGCCCCGGGATTACGGCCTGTTTCTGCGGTTGATTGGGTCTGAAGTGAGAACTGATCGATTGCGTCGATCGGCATCAGGGTACCTGCGATACCTCCGATGCCACTCTGATTGACAGCCGAATTGTTTGCCCACAGGTCGTTATTGTCGGTTCCGTCGATCTGCCAATTTGTCTGGTTCGAGCGCGCACCATTCACCGAGCCAAGCACGCCGGTGTAGCCGCCAAATCCTGGGATGACGGCCACAATCTTTTTGAAGTCGCGCGAATCCAACGGAAGGTCTTGCAGAGAACGACCCGCGATGACGGAGTTCTGAACGCTGGATGCCGTATCCAATGCGAGGTCAGACGCGACGACCTCGACCGTGGTGCTCACGCTCGAGACAGCGAGCTTCAACGGCAGCGCGTAGATCACGCCGGCATTGACAGGGACGGCCTCGACTTCCAATGGCTGGAACCCGCTGACCTTCGCGTGGATGGTGTAATGACCCAGCGGGAGGTCCTGGAATCCATATTCGCCAGCGCCTGAGGAGAGGGTCGTATGCACCTGGCCTGTGCCGTCATCTGTAGCCGTCACGGTCGCGTTGGGTACGGCACCGCCGGAAGCATCGAGGACAGTGCCACTGATGCCGCCGCGGAAAGTCTGGGCAGATGTTTGGGTGGGACTGAGAGAGAAGAGCGCGGCGAGCCCTAGAATGACGAACAGCGCCTTGGCGTTGCTAAATATTCTGTGCATGATAAATAACCTCCAAAGTCTTGCGGCAAGAGTGTTGCATGGACATGGCACACGGGCGTGAACAGCCTCGTATCCATGGCTCAGGATGGAGCGATCTCCTGACGGAGTCGCACTGGTTTTGGTGGCAAGGGTGGGAGCACAGGTGGTTAAAAAGAAAACCCACCCGGCTGTTGGAATGCGTGGGTGGGATTCGCTATCTTACTTAGCTTGTAGCTTAATAGGATTGTTCATTCGCCCGCGCGGGATCGCAACAACAGATCCGGCAACAGAATTGGGCGAGCATTTTGATAACAAATCCTTTGAATAAAGCGTGATTGCCAACAAGGTGAATGAAGTCGGCATGCAAGCTTGTGTGCTTCAAACTATAAGCGCGGAG